>WNFI01002128.1_pt1 | contig 10456 bp, 9 predicted proteins | sample 5400471 | NCBI WGS metagenome assembly WNFI01 (sample SAMN13153348, study PRJNA577476) | soil metagenome | isolation source: 100 cm saprolite on Douglas fir-dominated hillslope | place: USA:California | collected 2013-09-17 | reverse complement strand
TGTGTGCCCAGCGAGCCAGATGCTTCGCTGCGCTCAGCATGACACGGTGTGACGGTTCACACTGTCAAGTACCATTCGGCCAAATTGTACCTTGCCTAACATAACTAAACGGAGATAGGCGTATGTTTCGCTTCGCAGTTGTAGCGTGTCTCTTTTAAATTGCTCTACTCCCCTCTTTCTTTCTTAAGTGAATCGCTACGCTCGATTCCATCAGCGTGGCGAGATGGCTAATCAGCCACGCAGGCTGATGTATTTTCTATACCGAGGTTTCACACATGACGACGGTAGCACGTTCCGAGTCTCTCTTCCTTTCAACTCTTCCTGGTAAGTACTATTATGACCCTGCGATCTATGAATTGGAGCTAGAGAGAATCTTCTCCAATATGTGGGTTTGTGCTGGTCGAGCTAATAGTCTTCGTAAACCGGGAGTATATCAGGTAGTCACAATTGGGCGAGAAAGTGTGATCGTAGTCCGTAATAAGGATGGCATGCTCCAGGCATTCCTCAACGTCTGCCGGCACCGGGGTGCTCGTCTATGCTCCGAAGCTTCTGGACAACTTAAGGGGTCAATACAGTGTCGCTATCATGCCTGGACCTACGGACTCGATGGGCGATTGATTGGTGCACCAAATGTGATGAACGACGAGCAATTTGACCGCTTAGCTTTTGGACTACTACCGGTAGCATTAGATATCTGGGAGGGATTTATTTGGCTAAACCTGTCCGATGATCCTACACCTGTTTCTACTCAACTCAATCAGCAGATCATACGGCGCTTTGGGAGCTATGAACCTTTCGCACGCTATGGCTTAGGAGAACTGAAAATTGGCAAAACGATCTCGTACGAGGTACAGGCCAACTGGAAGTTGCTACTTGAAAACTTTATGGAGTGCTATCATTGCGGGCCAATGCACCCCGAACTCTGTCATTTGCTCCCCGGTTTCCGTTCAGGCAAAACCTATGCCGATGGCGATGCAGCTACGTTAGCGGACGATGTCGAGGCGTTCACAATTACGGGCAAGGCCAGCCGTCCACACCTGAAGGGACTACTTCCCGAGGACTTGCGTCGCTACTATGGTGAGGTGCTCTTACCTAACGCACTCATCAACCTGCTGGATGATCACGTCGTTGTCCATACCATCTGGCCGGAGGGGCCCGATCACTCTCGCGTAGTCTGTGACTGGCTCTTTGAACCGGAAATTATGGAGACGCCAAACTTCGACCCGATGGACGCTGTCGAACTCTTCGATATAGTTAATAAGCAGGACTGGGAAGTATGCGAATTGACCCAGAAAAGTATGACTTCGAGGGCCTTCAGATCCGGAGGTGTCTACGTACCGAACGAATGGCACATTCGTGAACTTGCCGATTTTGTGCTGGAGAAGCTCGGTCATTCTGAGGAGCTATAACAGCCCTGCTTCTTTCTGTACTGACTTAATTGAAGAGCGGCGCCAGGTGCTCCCTCAAAAAAACCTGTTCTGCGTCGTAGGGAAGCAACTCGATTGCTTCCCCAGGCGAAAACCAGCCGACTTCAGTGAACGAGAGGTCTGAAGGGGTCGGAGTATGATTATTGCTCAATGCGTAAGCCAGGTAAAAATGGATGGTCTTTTGCACCACATCGCCGTTGCTCTTGACCGATTCGCGCATGATGGTGCCCAGGTGCTTTATCAATTGCACATTGTCCAATCCCGCTTCCTCGTAAATTTCACGTAAGGCAGCTTCTTCGAGCGATTCACCCTCTTCGACATGGCCTTTCGGCAATACCCAGGTTTTTGTAGATCTTTGGTGCTGTGCAAGTGCGATCTTGAGGTTGCCTTCTAATTCGCGCAAGATGATTGCGCCTGCCGAAGTCTCCGTTCTGTGTGTCATTTCCAGCCTCCTTATGCTTTCTTCCTGTGTTCCATAACCATTTTTACACAGAAGGCTGGAAATTTCCACTAATTCAGGTATTTATAAGCGGGCAGCGTCAAGAACTCAACGAACTGGTCATCGGTAATGATCGAGTCGAGTATCTCATTTGCCGTTTGAAATTTGTGCCTGGCAAATTGCTGCTCTCCATAGGTCATCCGAATTTTCTCCAGTTCATCCTTTGCCAGTTCCTGGAACAGTTCGACGGTTACCTTCCTGCCGTCTACCAGTATGCCCTGAGGATGGTGAATCCATTGCCAGATTTGCGACCTGGCAATTTCGGTAGTGGCCGCATCCTCCATCAGATTATTGATGGGGACACAGCCTGATCCTTGCAACCACGAGTCGAGATACTGTAGACTCACACTGATATTATTGCGTAGACCGGCTTCGGTAATTGTGCCTTCGGGTATCTTCAACAGGTCGGCAGCCGTTACATGTACATCTTCTCGTTTCCTGTCGATCTGGTTGGGTCCTTTCATGACGGCATCGAATTCTTCCATCGCAATAGCAACCAGTCCTGGATGAGCGACCCATGTTCCATCATGACCGTCGGTAGCCTCGCGTCTTTTATCGGCCCGAACACGCGCGGTCAGGAAGAATAAAGTCAGGAATCTCGCGGAACTTCTTGATAGCACTGAAGATGTAATCCCAACGTCCGCAGTTCAAACCCGCTGAATGCTCTCGCAACTCGTACAGAATTTCGTCCATCTCAAAGGTTGCAAGGATGGTTTCGATCAGCACAGTGGCTTTAATTGTACCCTGGGGAATGCCCAGCTCGCGTTGTGCCAGTACGAAGACATCGTTCCAGAGACGCGCTTCCAGGTGATTCTCTAGCTTGGGCAAGTAAAAGTAGGGGCCAGTCCCTTTTTCGATGAGCTTTTTAGCGTTATGGAAAAAGCACAGACCGAAATCGAATATGCCAGCAGAAACAGGCTTGCCGTCAATCAGAACATGTTTTTCCACTAGATGCCAGCCACGGGGACGAACCAGCAGTGTCGCTGTCTTCTCGTTGAGCGTATATTGCTTTCCCTCCGGGCTGCTATACTCGATGATACGATTGACTGCATCACGGACGTTGATCTGACCTTCGATCGTGCCTTTCCAGGTAGGGGAAAATGCATCTTCGAAGTCAGCCATAAAGACTTTAGCACCCGAATTCAACGCGTTAATGATCATTTTTCGTTCGACGGGGCCGGTAATCTCTACGCGCCGATCCTGTAGGTCTGCAGGCACCGGAGCAATTGTCCATTCACTAGTACGAATATGTTCGGTTTCAGGTAGGAAATCAGGTAGCTTGCCGGAATCGATTTCGGCCTGTCGTTGTATTCTTCTTTGCAACAGTTCTTCACGCCTAGCTGCAAAGGCCCGAATCAAGGTCGCCACAAAATGCATAGCTTCGGGTGTCAGGATTTCAGCGGACTCTGGGGTGACAGGCTCTGTAATCTGGATGTTTGCCAGTTGAGGGTCATTTTGAATCATCGAGGTCATATCCTTTCAAGAAGCGGCTAGTGGAACTGCTCCACTTCCGTGGAACCCGCCAGCGCGGTTGTTGAGGACAAACCGCCGGAGATGACCTGAGCCACTTCGTCAAAGTATCCTGTGCCCACTTCGCGTTGGTGCTTCGTCGCTGTGTATCCATACTTTTCAAGCTCGAACTCAGACTCCTGCAGCTCAGAATAGGCGGTCATGCCCTGGTCGCGATAACCCAGTGCTAGATTGAACATGCTGTAGTTAAGGGCATGGAAACCAGCAAGGGTGATGAACTGGAATTTATACCCCATCCTCGCCAGTTCCTTCTGGAATACTGTTATTGTATCAGAGTCGAGCTTCTTGCGCCAGTTAAATGAGGGAGAGCAGTTATATGCCAGCATCTTACCGGGGAATTGTTCGTGAATTTCGTCGGCGAAGCGCTGCGCTTCTTTTAGATTTGGCTCTGAAGTTTCACACCAAATCAGGTCACAATATGGGGCGTAGGAGAGTCCCCTGGCGATGGCTGCTTTTAATCCGCCATCTATTCTATAAAACCCTTCCGATGTTCGCTCCCCAGTGAGGAATTTGTGGTCAACCGGGTCGATGTCACTTGTGATCATTTGTGACCCGTTAGCATCAGTTCGGGCAACAACGAGTGTTGGAACGCCCAGAACATCGGCAGCTAAGCGTGCAGAAACGAGGTTCTTGATTGCTGTTTGCGTCGGCACAAGTACTTTGCCGCCCATATGTCCGCACTTTTTCTCGGAGGACAGCTGGTCTTCAAAGTGGACGCCCGCGGCTCCAGCTTCGATCATCGCTTTCATTAGCTCGAAAACATTGAGTGGTCCACCAAACCCTGCCTCTGCGTCAGCGAGGATTGGCGCAAACCAATAGATGTCACCTTTCCCTTCCGCTTGTTGAATCTGGTCTGCCCGTTGTAAAGCCTGGTTAATTCTGCGTACAACATGCGGTACACTATTGGCAGGATAGAGACTCTGATCAGGGTACATGTGCCCTGCCAGGTTTGCATCAGCAGCGACCTGCCATCCGCTCAGGTAAATGGCTTTTAAACCCGCTTTTACTTGCTGTACTGCCTGGTTTCCCGTTAGTGCGCCTAAGGCCGCCACATAGGGTTCAGCGTGCAAAAGATTCCATAGCCTATCTGCTCCAAGCCGCGCCAGTGTATATTCAATTTGGATAGACCCGCGCAGACGAATCACATCCTCCGCGCTATACGGACGCGCAATCCCTTGCCAGCGCAGGTTCCCTTTCCAAAATGTTTCAAGCTCGGAAGCATAGTAAGCATTCATCGCATACTTATTTTTGCCGTTCCCATTCATTCCATGCAGATCGTGCCCATGACCATTTGTTGCATGATGTTCGCTCATTATGACGACCCTCCCTCTCTTCTAGGGCTAAGAGGTGGACTTTTTAGGTAGACACCATTGTCTATTGCCTTTTCCACTCTTAAGAAAAGAGTAACATGTAATTGCCCAAAAGGGCTAGGAAAAAGCTTCGAAGCTTGTGAAGCTATATATAAGCAAGCACTTATATATAGCTTCACAAGCTTCGAAGCTTTTTCTTTTTAATGCGTGAGAAGAGGAAGGTGTCAACTTCTGATTTCTCTGTCGTACCTTCTTCAGGAATATGTGGCGTAATCTCACCTATGTCAACCCGATCACCAAGTTTTAACGTAGGCGGCAAGCATCATGTCCAGGTAGTGGCAGCCTTGGAAGTGAATGCCATCTTGCTGCACCCGTCGCCCTTCGCCACCGTCAAAAGCAGCAAGTCTAACTGCTCCAATGACTCCGGCATGCGTGGGAGAAAGCCCTCTGCCTCCCACCGGGCTTGGGGCGCACTCCCCATCTCGCTCTGGATACGCTGGTGGTAATCGTCAAGCAACCAGGTCCGAAACAGTGCGTCAAAAGCTGGCAAGGAAAGCTCTGGAACAATGCCAGTGCTACCCTTTGGTGCATAACCTGGGAGTTCAGGGATGAGCATTTGCTTCACCGTCCCGAAGAACCGCTCCATTTTGCCACGCCCGCGTGGAGCACCAGGCAGCGAAAAAATCAGAGCGATTTTGAGATCAGCAGCCACTTGCTCAATATGCTGAGAAATGAAATCGCTGCCATGATCGGTGTAGTCAGATGGACCAGATCGGCAGGCAGTCCTCGTCGAGAACCCCGATCTGTACGCCCCTGCCTGGCAAGGCCAACCAGTCCGTGCTTTCGATAGTGGTTCATCCAGCGCTGGATGGTGCGAAGCGGGAGTCGGTGCAGGTGGGCCACTTCCGTTTGTGAGACGCCCTCTTCAAGCGCTGGTCGCAACAGAGAGAACCGTTCCATCGCTAATGTTCGCTCTGCCTCAGTGAGGGCAGCGAGTGTGCGCAGAGAGCCGCTCATCCCTAAAACTCCTCAATATACTGAGCCGCCACCTCTTCCGGGGGATTGGTGTAGCGTTGAATGTAGCGTTGCGAGCGATGGCCGAGTCGGCGCTCCAACTCATAAGCGTCGGCTCCGGTCACTTTGGCAAGGTGAAAGGCAAAGGTATGGCGCAAATCATGGGGACGAAGCGGGGAAATCTGCCGCGCCGGATCACGCATTTCCGCATCATGCCAGTGCCCAATCTGTGTGAGCAGCAGATTGATGGCTTGGGGGGAGAGCCGCCCATCTGCTGCTCGCGCCGCAATACTTGAGGCACTCAGGAACAGTGCCGTGGTCGTTGGGGTGGCATCACGCGGTCGCTCCTGCTCCAGGTAGTCAGCAAGGGCCATCCGCGCATCAGCCGAGAGAAACACCGTCCGTTCGGTCTTGCCCTTGCCACGGACTCTGGTGATACGCGCTCGCCGCACGGCGCGAAGCGCTTGTGGGGTATGTGGCTCCACCTGATCCAGGTCCAGGAGAACGAGTTCCTCACGGCGAAGGCCAGTCGCAAGTAAGACATACACGATGGACCGATCTCGCCAGGGCCGTCCATGTGCATGTCTGGGAATGTGGTCATTGTCCTCACGCTTGCGCCTTCGACGCCCTTTGACTTGATGGAAGCATTCCAACCGATCACACAAGCTTTTGAGGGAGCGCACCTGCTCAGGACTCAGCGCCCGTGGCTCAAGTGGCGGCAATCCCAATTCGCCAACCCCTTTGGCAGGATCGCCAACGGGAAAGAGGTCCGGGTTGTGGACATGCACCCAGGTGGTAAAAGCAGAGAGAGATGCCAGATGATTATTGATCGTCGCATGGGCGAACCCTTGTGAGACGAGGGCATTTTGCCACGCTTGGACATCACGGCGCAAGCAGGTCGAAAGACGATCATGTCCATAGGCGTTCACAAAGAAATCCTGGAAGCGGTGCAGGTGGAGCGCAATTTTCTGGGCCACTGCCTCCGAGCGCACCCCAACCACTGCCAACTGGAGGTAGTGAGCAATCCAGGCGTCCAAACTGTCGGGAATGGCCGCTTTTTGATGACTCGCACCCTCTTGCACCTTTCGTCTAGTGAATTTGTCGAGATATTGCATGGTTTTAGCGTTGTTTTGCATGAGTTTTTGTGGTATTCTCTTGACAGAAGGGACTTTCTGTTTGCTGATTTGCCCTACCTCTAGTATATAGCAAGTAGGCACTTTGCACAAGACTCCCTGATCCAATGAGGCGTGTCCGTAAGCAGAGGGGGAGAAGGAAGCCAAGTACTGTTTTTTCCGTTGCACCTTACCAGGGAGGCATGGCTGTAGCAGCTCAGTTGTTGGGTCCCAACCTCTTCGAGCACAATCCCTTTCCTAAAGAGGGTCCGGGTCATGAGAGCCATAAACAAGCTGAGACACCGTCGCGCATCCCAAATTCGTAGCTCAATAACCAGTTGCCATCATATACTTAATAAAAGCCGAGTATTGTGTTCGTGTTGACAAACGACCTGGTTCAAGAGAAGAGATATAGGAGGGCTCACATATGAACTGCAATACTTGTGGAACTCCACTCCCTCCGGGAGCGGCAAACTGCCCTATTTGCGGTGCTGCTACGCATTACTACTACTCCAACACTGGCACGGCACCGGACGCTCCTACCGTTGTGTCATCACCTTATGGGACCACGCCGCAGACACCGCCAACCGGGTATGGGTCACAGCCTTATGGGGAAGCACAGCCTCTACCCACACCCCCACCCCCTCCCTACAATCCGCCTTCACCATACCCGCACACTCCTTACCCGATGGCACCGATAACGCCTGTTCCTCCTCCACCGCAGCGTCAAAGCACCCGCATCGGTGTGATCGTCGGCGTAGTACTCCTCGTGCTGATACTTGTCGGCGGTGGTGTTTTTGTGATGTTTCAGCGTTCAGAGTCCCAAAGAGCATCACATATATCTGCACTAGCCACTGCCCATGCTAATGCTAATGCTAATGCCACCGCAACTGCCAACGCCATTGTCGCATTGCGTGACCCTTATACCCATAGGGGAACATTGCTTTTCTCTGATCCCTTGAGAGATAATTCCCAAGGGCACGGGTGGAGCGAGGCTTTGCCAAACTGCATCTTTAAAGGCGGAGCTTACCACGCCATTGCACCGGATCCCAGGTATGGCGATTACTGTATCGCTGAGCTAACTGTCCTTAAAGACTTCGTCTTTGAAGTACAAATGCAAATTATCAAAGGCGACGGCGGAGGCATCGACTTTCGAATGGTGAGTTCTGCAGAAAACAAATACTACGACTTGTATGTTTATCATGATCAAACTTATGAGCTTGACATGGTAAACGGAGCAAGTGTTAAGGACTTGCAAAGCGGCACCAGTGCGGCAATAAAACAGGGTTTAAACCAAACTAATGTTGTTGCTGTAGTGGCACAAGGTACCCACATCACGGTGTATGTAAACCAACAGCAAATCACCAGTGTAATTGACAGTACCTATAGCCAAGGGCACATTGGTGTAGAGGCCAATACATTCACCACCAACGGTAACCCAACCGAGGTAGTATACAGCAATGCTAAGGTGTGGACGCTGTGAGCGGTGGAATGGGCAGAGCCTTCAACTCCCTTTTTCAGTTGTGGGTAAGGGAGAGCTTTTGGGGGACTCCATGACCGTGAGACGAATTTTGAGGTCATAATGTGACCACGAGTCGCAAAAGCCTTCTGGATTCAGTTCCTCAAGAGCAGTTGAGTGACCGGTATGGGCTGACCGTGTCGGTCAGCCACTATCCGACGGGCTGCTCGAAATGGAAGCCGATCGAGCACCGGTTGTTCAGTCAGATTAGTCTGAATTGGGCAGGCAAACCGCTACGCAGTCTTGAAACGATGCTCAACTATCTTCGTGGCACGACCACCAGCACTGGGCTGACGGTACGGGCCGCTTTGCTGGAAGGCACCTATGAGAAAGGGCAAAAGGTCTCAGATGCCCAGATGAAGCAACTCAATATCGAACGTCATAGTGTCTGTGGCCAGTGGAACTACACGATCCGGCCACATGTCACTGTCCCTTCCGATACCTGAGTACCCGCGCGAGACTGGAAAGTTATTTTTTAACGACTACTTATGATTCGCTGCTCATTGGTACCGGTTTTCTTCGGCTCAGCGGCCTATATGTGCCTCAAAACGGTCGGTTTATGCCTCTGAGAGCAGTTGTTCATGCAAAGTGAAGGCTGCACGGGAGAGTCTGGTCATCGGTGTGACCTAAACAAGATTACGCCACTTATTTCCGAAGAAAGTACACCAAATAATTTAGAAGTTGACAGGAAGGAACTTTTGGCTCATCAAATCCGTCAAATCCGATGATGGAGAGAGATGTGCCTCATCCTTGACGTATTAAGTATGCATATCAATTCTACTCGTCTACTGATTACTATCGAATCAAAAAGGAGTGGCTCTATGCGTAATCTACTTCAAAAGAATTTCACTAAAAAGCATCGTAATCGTATTGTCTTTCAGGGAAGCCTGGGAATCCTTGTAATCCTGGCCCTCTTGCTTGCAGCTTGTGGTGGTAGTTCGACAAACGGTAGTTCAGCAGCCCCGACTACCGGTCAGGTACCGCAATCAGGAAATTCATCCTCGCAAGGTTCTACCTCGTCCTCGGGGCAGACGAGTAAATCTTCAAGTTTTTCCGGGCCGCAGTACTTAATCAAGTCCTTGCAGGTCAATATGCTCATCAAGGATACGCGGCAGGTGGCTAGTGAACTCCAGTCCTGGATCTCTACGACCGACCCACGTTCGACTTCGGCGGGTATTGACTACGAACAAACCGGAGATAATCTCTATTCAGTGACCATGACTTTCTCAGTAACGTCCCCACAGTATACTCAGATCGAAGAGTACCTGGCAGGTTATGCACAGCAACATGGTGGGAAACTACTCAATCTGCATGAAAATGTGCAGGATGTGACGAATGATTACATAGATTCACAATCGCGACTCACGAATCTGCGCGGGGAGCAGCAACGCCTTCTGCTTTTGCTAAGCAATACTACGGCCTTGAACGATATTATTGTGGTCGAAGATAAATTGACGGAGGTCGAAGGCCAGATTGAAGACATCGAATCCCATCTCAACGCCTTGAAGAATCAAACTACTTTCTATATGGTGACCATCAATTTGCAGCCTATGGAGCCGGTTACGCCTCCTCCACCGCCTCCGACTCCCTGGAGTCCGGGTCAGGTATTGCACGACTCGTTGTCGGCGGCCCTGGGATTAGGCCAGGGATTAGCTACCCTTGTGATCTGGCTTATTGTATTCAGCCTCTACCTCATACCGGTCGCGCTCGTCGTATGGTTCTTCTGGCGAAGAACACGTCCAAAGTCAGCAATGGCATCAACTGCGACAACTAGAGGTTCTTCACAAACAGGTTCATAATCATGAGTTCTGGGAACACACTTTCCAGGACGCAGATATCAAAGGACTGTACAAAGGTCCAGGAAAAAACTGACCATTCGTATGAGGTGAGGTATTGCTATTCGCGGTATAGTGAGAGCACGTGAATCTGAGGACTTCATTCACCGTCAGATCATTCAAAAATAAAAAGGGAATCGCAAAATGACGATACATACGACTCGTACAGCTCTCATCACTGGTGCTTCACGCGGTCTCGGTCTTGCCCTT
>WNFI01377691.1_pt1 | contig 10460 bp, 8 predicted proteins | sample 5400471 | NCBI WGS metagenome assembly WNFI01 (sample SAMN13153348, study PRJNA577476) | soil metagenome | isolation source: 100 cm saprolite on Douglas fir-dominated hillslope | place: USA:California | collected 2013-09-17 | reverse complement strand
CAGGTACTCCTCGGCAGAAGCAATATCGGCATCAATAGCGACCTGGGCCAGTGCTGGTTGCGGTACCAGAGAAGGCCAGAACTCAACCGAGGTGCTTACTACTCGTACTAAAATGATTGATCCTCCAGAAGCTCGTGCGACGCGGGCAGCAACAGGAATGGCGCGTTCCGCACGGGGTGAGCCATCCAGAGGTACAAGGATACGCTTCAACATGGTTTTGTTCTCCTTTCAACATTATTATGCTCCCAATTATTATGCTCCCAGGCACAACTCAGAAGGACTACAACAGACCTACCCAGGACTCCACTTTTGTATCTTGTAGCTTTCTCACTTGACTGCTCAAGCTTTGACGTCACATCCTTTTCGTGAATTGCCATAATTACGCTTCTCCTGTAATTATTAATCGCTATTGATAGCGAGGTGGTGTCCTCCCCGCAGCTAGCACTCCCTTTTCTTTCTTGTATGAAAAGCATAATCCTTTCGCCTCTCAACCTCATCACAGGATAAAGCCCAAATATCACGGCAAAATCACAGTAAAAAGGCACATTGACAAGAAAAGTAGGAAGATACAAAAGGAGATACTGGCGCTGCAAGCATGTTGGAAAGAACAAGAGGCGAGAAGTGAAGCAAAACGAGTCAGGAAGCGACAGCGCCTGACTGTTTTGTGTATTTGTATGATAGTTGCGGATTGTACAGCCTCAGGCTGTACAATCCGCAACTATCATATCGTGGAGAGCCATCGCAGGCGGCAAGAAAATCTGAATAGTTTCAAGAATTACAAGAAAAACGCCAGGTGGAAGGCATAGACTTCATCCCTCCACCTTATATATGTCATTTTGCGCCTTGCGGAGCGGGTTGAGCAGCCAGGAAATAGCCTACACCTACTTTTGTAAGAATATAGCGAGGACGAGTAGGATCGACTTCTAGTTTGCGTCTCAAGCGATTGATGTTCACCTGGAGCATGTGGCTTTCACCAAGGTACTCTGTCCCCCAGACATGCTCAAGCAACATGTCCTGCGTCACTACACGTCCCACATTTTGTGCCAGGTGAGCAAGGATACGATACTCTATAGGAGTAAGAGTTACTTCCTTACCAGCCATAGTAACCAGGTGCTGAGCAGAATCAACTGTGAGATCACCAATCGTGATTGTCATATGTATGCCGTGTGCTTGTTCGTTTACGGTAAACTGAGCTCGCCGAAGTACTGCGCGCACGCGAGCCAGCAGTTCATCTACACTAAATGGCTTGGTCAGGTAATCATCCGCTCCAAGATCAAGACCCCGAACCTTATCCTGATCTTGTCCACGCGCTGTGACAATGATGATCGGTACAGAAGAGAATTCTCGCACATGTTGACAGACGGTAAAACCATCCATCTTGGGCATCATCACGTCCAGCAACACAAGGTCTGGGACGTGAGCTTCAATCTCTTCAAGGGCCTGCTGGCCATTACTCGCGGGGAGGACCTCATAGCCCTCAAACTGGAGATTACGCATGACCAGGCGGAGAAGCTGCGGATCATCATCAGCAGCCAATACGGTCGTTTTCTTCACAGGCATGGGACGTTCTCCTTTAACGTGCTCTGGCAGCTATAAAAGGTGCCAGGCTATTCTCTTCTTCATCAACAGTTAACCACATCTCTTCTTCATCCACAGGTAACCACACATGAAACGCACTTCCACCACTTGGACAACTCTCAGCCCAGATAGCGCCATTATGGAGTTCAATTATATGCTTACAAATTGTCAAGCCAAGACCTAGACCATTAACCTCGCGGGTCAAGCGCGTATCTACCCGATGGAAGCGCTCAAAGATACTATCAAGATGCTCGGGAGGAATACCCAACCCATGATCGCATACACAGATCTCCAGAACCTTGCGGAGCTGTTCTACAGATGCAGCAACCCCTATCTGCTCACCAGGAATAGTACATCTTTTTGGAGGAACGGTTGTTCCAGCAGTTGCATCTGACGCTTGATCTTGAGATAATGGAAACTGGAGATAACGCACAATCACATCAATCGCTCCGCCATTTGGGGAATACTTCATGGCATTCTCCAACAAGTGATCCATAACCTCTCGCAAACGACGTTGATCAGCCATGACCAGTAGCTCATCAGAGATATCTGTCTTTAATGCATCGCCCAGGCGCAGATGGAATGTGAAACGATCAGCTGCTTGATCTGCTGATATACGCTCTTCCACAGCCATGATAGCTTCGCACGCAAGACGAATCACATCAGTGGGTGAACGATTGATATGTATGGCATCTGTCTCTAATTGCGACACTTCCAGGAGACGATCAATGATGGTCTCTAAACGATTGCTTGCCTCCTGAATAGCCAGCAAGAAGTCATGTCCCTCCTCGTGCGAGATACGCCTCTCATGTCTCAGCAGTGTTGCCGCATAGCCTTTGATGGATGCAAGTGGGCTGCGCAGTTCGTGACTTACCGTTGCCAGCAGTTCCGATTTCAGCAACTCCATCTCTCGCACTGCGACTCTCTCCATAGCGAGTTCAAGTTCATGAACTCGCTCGGCTAACAGTATATTCATGATAACTGCTCCTACCGCATCTGCCACACGAGGTAGCAAGGTACGTACCTTTTCAATGGTCGTCGAACGCCCATCATTTGTTAGTGCCGTCCAACCTATAACAAGCAAGACCCGTAAGAGGCGCATCGTCGGGATGGCTGTTGGCTCAGCAACAGCATACTCTCCCCTGGATACATGCTGTTTGAACGAGAAAGAAGGCAACATGGGCAATCGACAGCCAACCCAGCGCGGTTGACCAGGAAATTCCTCCACAGGTGTTACTCCCGCTGGGAAGGCCTTCAGCAGGTCGTGCGCCTCTTGCTGGTCTATATCATAGACTGCAAAAGTGCGAAGCGTCTTGTTATCTATCTCTGTTGGCAAAAACTCTTGCTCAGGAAGCAAGGTATCCTGTGACATAAGGAAAAGAGCGCCGCGTTGTGCTCCACAAAGCAAGAGTAGCTGCTTAAGCAGTGAACTAGCAATGTTCCCTGGTATACCTGAGTTGGCAACAGCAGCCTGTTGTGCCAACTGTGCCAGAGCTGTTAAAGCCATTTCTACCTCAGATGCGAGGATATCATTATGCACCTGTTCATCTTGTGTTCCCATGTCATCCCCGTGTGTTATGATTATGATAGTATGCTCACGCTTGTCAGGCAATGTACTTGTGTTTTATTATAGTATGAGAAGACTCACAAAGTAAGCACAGAGAAAGCCGAGATATCACGATCCCGTCACAATGCCTCGGAAAAGAGCAGATTTTGTTTTACTATCGAGCCTCTAGTAAAAACAAGAACACTACTCTCGATATATTTCACGTGCTCGCGGAGGCGAGAAAAAATGGAACCCAAAGATAGCAGTCTCCCACTTTCTATAACAGAGCGTTTCGCGGCTCTGAGTCGTGTAGGCGCAGCCCTCATGAGCGAACTGGATGAGTCCCGCCTGCTAACTCTCATCGCGGAAACTGCACGTGACCTCACCGATGCAAGATTTGCAGCGTTTACTTTACGGCCGGTAAATGAGTTGGGTCAACCAGCGGTACCTTCGGAAGGCTACCTGTTTCATCTTGCGGCTGTTGTCGGGGTCTCTAAAGAACAGGAAGAGCTGTTTCGCCGCATGCCACTAGGTGGAGAAGGGCTACTCGCGCCTATCTTTCGTCATGGTGTTTCCGTTCGTGTACCTGATGCCCTGGCCTTGATGTCTCAACCAAATCACATCCAAACATCCGACCCCACAGAGAGCCCAACGACATCCAGAGATGAAGCCAGGCTGGCCGCATTTAACTATGCCCATGGACAACTTCCCAAGGAAGACTTACGTTATATAGGTGTTCCTAGAGGGCACCCGGTTGTCCGCAGTTTTCTCGGTGCGCCACTGCTAGATCGAGATAGGGAGGTACGTGGTGGCTTACTTTTAGGACATTCAGAACCTGGTCGCTTCACAGCAGAAGATGAAGAATTGCTCGTCGGTTTGGCGGCACAAGCTGCCGTAGCACTTGAGAATGCGCGATTGTACCGTACTGCTCAGATGCGTGCCCAACAATTAGATGCAATCTTTGAAAGTATTGCCGATGGGGTTACACTGGTTGATCACCAGGGAAACATTCTACGTGAGAATAGCTCTGCGCGCCGTTTACGCGAGCTCCTCGAAAGCTGTCCCGAAGGTGAACGTTCCGAGGAAGCACTGCTTCATACACCAGCACAACGTGCCTTGAGCGGAGAAACTGTACAGAATAACACGACGACTGTCGTTGAAAGTGGCAACGAGACGCGAGAATACCTGGTCAATGCCTCACCGCTGCACCAGCCGATCACGCCATCTGGCCCCTTATCACAACTTCATGACGGCACGAGTCCAGTTCAACACAACGTTTCTGGAGCTGTGGTTGTCTGGCATGATGTAACAGAGGCCAGGCGACTCCTGATCGAACGGCAGAGATTCGCCGAATCGGAGGCGCGGCGAGCACTACTCCAATTGATTCTCGATGAACTGCCCAGCAGTGTTTATCTTGTGCGTGGACGTGATGCACGGCTTGTACTTGCGAATCGTGCTGCAGCAATGGTATGGGGGGCATCCTGGCCTCAGAATACACCCATGAGTGTTTTCCTCAAAGAAGAAGGGATACGCATCTTCAGCATTGATGGGCAAGCACTTGATCACGCTCATTTGGCAACACTACGAGCAGTTCAGCATGGAGAGACAGTTCATCATCAACAAGAGATCATCCGTCATCCAGATGGCACAACACTTCCAGTTCAGGTGAATGCAGTCGCACTCAATGCACGCGACTTGAATATGCCCGCATCAGATCAGGAATCTAGCGGGGAAGTGGAACCCGCCGCCATCGTTGTGCATCAGGATGTCACAGCCCTCAAGGAGGCTGAACGACTCAAGGACGAGTTCATCGGGATCGCGGCTCATGAACTTAGAACACCACTTGCCGTATTGAAAGGCTTCGCACAGACGCTGCTCCTCCAAACCGCACGCGGCAGAGGAACTGTACTGAGCGACTGGCAATTAGAGGCATTGCAGGGGATTGATCAGGCAACCCTCCGCCTGGTTGAACTTACTGAAGATCTCCTCGATGTAACGCGTTTACAAGCAGGTCGACTCGCCTTGCACAGTGAACCTACCGACCTGGTAGCCTTAATTAGACGTGTCGTTTCACGTATGCAGATGACTACTGAACGACATTCAATCTCGATAGATATAGCCCTCCCATATGTCGTAGTTCATATCGACGTGTGGCGTATGGAACAAGTATTGAGTAACATCATCGGCAATGCTATCAAATACAGCCTAGAGGGTGGCATCATCAATGTGGTCGTTCATGAAGATGTGGAGAGGAAAACTGCTCTTCTCAGTATTCAGGACAACGGAATAGGTATTCCAACGCAGCAGCAGGCGCGCATCTTCGGCCGCTTTGAACGAGCTGATAATGCTCGAGCCTTTGGCATCACCGGTACAGGCCTGGGCCTCTATCTCTGTCGGGAACTCGTAGAAAGACAGGGTGGACATATCTGGTTCGAGTCAGCAGAGGGACAAGGTTCGACCTTTTATATCTCCTTACCACTTGTTGCAGATACTTCTCCTGATCTGTAGGACAGAAAAAGCTCATAAAAGCTCTTGTAACTCTTCAGGTCTTCTCGCCACCTCCGGCTCGTCTCGTTTGGAATGCTGCGGAGGGCAGCGGCAGGCTGCCCTCCGCAGCATTCCAAACATAGCGTAAACATAAATTACTGCTGCGTTCCTCATTGGCGATGAGAAAAAGAACTGGCTTCTAGAGCTGTACTACATTGTCTTTAGCCCATTTTTATGCTATCACCTTTAAGGAACGCAGCATTACCGGTGGTTTGTTGATGTGGGAATACCGCCCCTTCCACCCAAGGGAGTCGCTTCACGCATGATGCTATGGGGATGTTCTGAGAACGTCCAGGTTCTGTCCTATCCGCGTCTCTGATCGTTTCTCTCATAGAGCGTGATCATTCCTCTTTTGTGATGGTTTCGTGATAAAGAGGCTCCTATTTGTGAGTGCGGTGTGAAGTTTCTCCGCTATGCTTCCTACGTGAACGAACGAGCTATACATCCGTTGAGACGTAGCTCTGCTGAGATGCAATCCGCGTCGAGAGCGGAGAAAAGATAAGGAGAACACCTATGGCAAAAGGTTGTCTGTATTGTGGTCTTCAGCTCCCTGATACCGCAGAGTTTTGCCCCCAATGTGGCAGGCCACGAGAAGATGCAATCCGCGTTGAGAGCAGAGGAAAGATAAGGAGAACACCTATGGCAAAAGGTTGTCTGTATTGTGGTCTTCAGCTCCCCGATACCGCAGAGTTTTGCCCCCAATGTGGCAGGCCAATAGAAAGAGGCCTCGAAATTCGTCCAATTCAGGAGTCCGAATGTGACCGTCTCCGCAAGGAGATGATGGGAAAAGACGATCTTCTACGACAACAAGGGTTCTCCTCTGATGGCAGTGGCCCACTTGCACACAGGATCAGTGTATTTCTCCTAGCGGTACAAAGCCCCTGGTCACACTGAAGTAATCTGTCTATCTAAAGGAGGAGGTCGGCATGGTCTACCGTTTTCACGTAAACGAGCAAGCATGTATCAATTGCGGTATCTGTATGGACCTGTGTCCCGTACGCTGCCTGGATATGTCCCGTCCTTCAGGGAAAGGAACCTTGGGTCTGGGAACTGAGAGTCACACCCCGGTACCAGGTGAGTCTGGTATGCGTTCCTGGATGATGATGGTACCAATCCAAGTTGCCGCATGTGTTGGATGCCAGATCTGCGCGCAAGAATGTCCAACGAATGCGATAACCATCGAGAGCAAAATCAAGGAAATAGTGTATGCCAAACGCGGTCCCTTAAGCTATTTGCCACCAGAAGATGGCTGGCAGCCCCTCGATGCTTACACGCGAGCTAATCCCGAAGAACCGGGCGAAACACCATGGGGTGAGGGACGAGCCTGGCATGTCGCTGAGCGACGCAGCACCTGGCAGAGCTGGCGCACATGGATCGGTGAGCGTAAAGAAGATCTAAGGGCGCCCTGTCATGCTGCATGTCCTGTCGGCACGAACGCCGGTTTGTATGTAAGCTTGATTGCCGAAGGGCGCTATGATGAAGCACTCCAGGTGGCATCCGAGCCTAATCCCTTCCCTGCTATCTGTGGACGTGTCTGCACCGCACCTTGCGAAGACGTGTGCAGGCGCGGAGAATTTGACGCCCCTATCGCCATCCGCGATCTTAAGCGCTTTGCTACAGATCACGGCACACCACGTAAGCGCAACGTTACTCCGCCCAAACGGCATTATCTCGAACGGGTTGCCATCGTTGGTTCGGGACCCACAGGTCTTAGTTCTGCCTATTACCTGGCAAGACGCGGCTATAACGTGACCGTCTTTGAGGCCATGCCCGTTGCGGGAGGGATGATGGCAATTGGTATTCCCGATTATCGCCTCCCGCGCGCTGAGCTCAACCGGGATATTGACGCCATTTGCGAACTTGGCGTTGAGATTCGTCTCAATACGGCCATCGGACGGGATGTAACACTCGATGAATTGCAGGAACAATACGACGCAGTATTGTTAGCTGTGGGCGCACAGCGCAGCCAGCGCTTAGAGATTCCAGGCGAAGCCATGTTGCAAGGCGTTATCCCGGCAACGCTGTTCCTGAAGCAGTTTAACCTGGAACCCGAGACACGCATCACAGGCAAAGTCGCAGTGATCGGTGGCGGCAGCACAGCAATGGATGCAGCGCGTTCAGCCCTCCGTGCCGGTGCCGATGCAGTGCAGATACTGTACCGGCGTACTCGTGCTGAGATGCCCGCACAGATTGAAGAAGTACGTGCAGTTCTAGAAGAAGGTATCGAGATCTTTGAACTCGTCACCCCCATCTCCATACTTGGCACTGAAGAGGGAAATGTTCATGGCATACGTTGCCAGCGCATGAAATTAGAAGCACCTGATGAGAAGGGACGCCGCCGTCCGGTACGTATTCCAGGATCAACTTTCGATATCCAGGTGGATACCATCCTGGTGGCGATTGGCGAAGCACCCGATCCATCCTTCTTACCTGAAGGCACAAGCGTCGAGGTGACTGCATGGGGTGGACTATTGATTAACCAGGAGACGCTGGCCACAGGTGCCCCGGGGGTCTTCGCAGCAGGTGATGTCACCTATGGACCGAAATCAATTATTCACGCGGCCGCACATGGGAGAAGAGCAGCCCAGTCCATTCATGCTTACTTATCCAGGCTTTCTCCACGCACTGTAACAGAGATGCCGGAAGGCGAATTTGAAACAGCATCCACGCTGCCCCCAAGTAGTACGATAACATTAGATCTACAGCCTACCCCACGCGAAGTTATGCCTTTGCGCACAGGCTTGATGGCACAAGATCGATCTGTTGAATTTGCAACAGGTTTCACGGAGGAGCAAGCGCGACGTGAAGCAAGTCGTTGTCTACGTTGCGATCTAGCCTATCTTTGCCCCACTATCAAGGTAATTACACCTGACAAAGTAGTGGCGGCAAGGAAAAATTCCTGATAGTGTCTGTTCTCATTTTAAACAAGGAGAGGTTCTATGTCGGTACAAGATCTAACTACTGCCATCATCTCTGGCATCAATGCAGGCGGCGAACAGTTCCTCGAAGGAACACTTGCTGCGGTTCTGCCAGCTATGTGGCTTGCCATCCTGGGGCTACACCTGGGGCGTCCCTATATCCTCGATATGATTGATCGTTTTACACTGCGCCTAGGCGCAGACCTGCTCTGGTTGGTATACATTGCCCTGCGTGACATTCTGATTATCTCAGGTGTCGTGATGAGCTTTATGTTCCTCTTCCCAGACGTCGTTAAAACAGATCAGTTACCAATCACAGGTGGACTTGCCGCAGCAACGCTGTTTGCTGTCCTGCTGGTGAAGCTGATAGGTGATCCAGACCACAATTTGCGTGACTTCCGCCTGGTGACCTATCTACTCGGTCTAGGTGCCATCCTTTACTTTGTACCATACCTTTTCGGTGTTCAGGCAAACGCGATTGCAAGCGGACAGTTTTTGACAATCAGCAATTTCCTGGTATCGAACACCAACCCTGGATGGGCAGTTGGTATAGGATATGTTTCCATAGCCTTGTTCGCCATTCTGGGAGCCATCGCCGCAGGCTATACAATCATGACAGGTGGACGTGCAGAAGTGCAGGATACTGCAACCTCCAACTAAGAACTGCAACTCCAGTATAAGAAAGGAACACTTACATGAAACCTGACGATGTCGCTACAGCGATTACGCAAGCTCTTGTCCAGGGTGGAGCACAGTGGATGGTTGCAACTATTGTCGCCTTCTTGCCTGCCCTCTGGACGATGACCTTATTCCTGCACCTCGGCCGACCTTACGTACTACGCACACTACGGCGCTGTGGACTACGTCTCGGAGCCGATATCTGGTGGATGTCGTATTTACTTATGCGCGATGCAGTGATACTGATGACCTTCGCGTTGAGTTGGATCTTCTTCCAGCCAAATATCGTGGCTAATGCGGCACTACCTATCACAGGACCAATCGCTGCCCTGTGCTTGCTGCTGGCGCTGGCAGTCAAAATTTCACGCCGCGTAGATGACGATGTAGCGGCCTATCGACTTGCGACAGCATTTATTGTGATTGGCGCAACATTGTACTATGGTCCGTTAGTTTTCGCGGTCGAAGCAGCCAGCCAGGATTACCTGAAGGGATTTGGGACGCTGTTTACTAGCAACACAAACATTCCCGTTGCCCTCGGTATTATGTGGGTGTCGCTGGTCTGTGTCGGGCTTATAGCGCTCTGGCTATTTATCCGCGTTTTGAACTCGGCTACCCGCACTATGGCCAAGCAAGTAACCGAGCGCAAGCCACTATCAGTAATGGAACAAACACCAGTCGCGTAATATATCGTTGTTAGCGTTACTTTGGTAAAACGAGAGCAAGGACCTTCTCTTATTCCAATGCGAGGGCCCATGTTCTTGTTTTACTAACCCTTTTACGCTCAGCTACCGTCCCTTGAAGATCTTGAGATCCATACTATAACAGAGATAGCGATCATAGTCGGCTTTTGAAGTATGTGATTTGTCAGTGATTTGATTATCCCTCGCAGTGATGGATTAGTGATTTCAGGAGCTTATTCTCTTACTAGAGGACGGAACACTCAATAGCAAAACCGCTCCCTACCAAGAGATGCGGCATCCGCCCTGAAAGTTAAATTGAATAATTCAGTTCCTCATAGAACATCATCAAGCGTAGCATCTCTTGTGCTAAGCACTGACCCGGTAGGGAATTGATGCAGATCTCCTGCCGGGTCAGTGTCTATTTTTCATTTGATTAACAATAGTCGACCTTGCCGGTGTTTTTTGGGTGTGCTACACTTTCCTCGACGCAGGATTGTCAATGCTCTTCATCAC
>WNFI01668833.1_pt1 | contig 10461 bp, 7 predicted proteins | sample 5400471 | NCBI WGS metagenome assembly WNFI01 (sample SAMN13153348, study PRJNA577476) | soil metagenome | isolation source: 100 cm saprolite on Douglas fir-dominated hillslope | place: USA:California | collected 2013-09-17 | reverse complement strand
CTGCTTGACCAGATCCTCGCAGCGCGGCTGCGCCGCCGCCTGAATACGGTCGTCGACACGCTCGGCCTTGATGCCCAGCGCCGCCGCGCCCATCTCGAGCTGGCCCGCCGCGCGGGACTGCCGGCCGTGGCCGTGCTGTTCGGCACCGATGCCGCCGAGTGCCGCCGCAGGAACCGCGGCCGCGCCAGGCCGGTGCCTGCGGCCGTGCTCGACAGCCAGCTGCGCCGGATGCCCGACGTCGCAGCGGAGATCGCGGCCGAGGGCTGGGCAGTGATCAGCCACGCTGACGAGGCGGCTCCTGAGCCATCGCACACGGCCGGCAGCCAGGCCGCCGCCGGAGACCAGTGCAGCCAGCCGGCCCAGCTCACCATCGTGCTGCAGATCTCCCGCTTCCCGTGGGGCGATGATCCGGCAGCATGGCTCGCCGCCGTGGCGAATGCGGCCGCGGAAGCAGGGCTCGGCGGCATCGCGCTGATGGACCACCTGATTCAGATCCCCCAGGTGGGACGCGCCTGGGAGCCCATACCCGAGCCGTGGGTCACGCTTGGCATGCTGGCTGGTCTCGCCCCTGGCTTGCGCCTTGGCACCCTGGTCAGCCCGGTGACGTTCCGGCCACCCGGTGTGCTGGCCAAGGCACTGGCGACCCTGGACGTGCTGACCGGCGGCCGGGCCTTCTGCGGCCTGGGCGCGGGCTGGTGGGACCGTGAGCATGCCGCCTTCGGGCTGCCTTTCCCGCCAGCCGGGCAGCGCCTCGACCAGCTCGAATCCGCCATCGAGACGCTCAGGGCGCTTTGGCGGCAAGGTACCCGCGCCTACGCGGGCGACCGGATTACGCTGCCAGAGACGACCTGCTACCCGCGCCCGGTCTCCGCCATCCCGATCATCGTCGGCGGCGCAGGCGAACGCCGGACGCTGCGGATAGCCGCCACGCTCGGCGACGGCTGCAACCTCCCCGCTGACCTCGGCACGCTTGACAACAAGCTGGCCGTCCTGCGCTCGCACTGCGAGCGGGCCGGCCGGGACCCCGCCGAGCTGCTGATCACCGTGCTCGACGTCCCCGTGCTCGGCGAGGGCCGCGATCATGTCGCTGACCTGGTCGAGCGGCTGAGAGGCCGGACCTCGGCCGCCGCGTACGCTCACCAGCATCACGCGGGCACGGCCGCGGACCACATCGGCCGGTACCGGCTGCTCGCGCAGCGCGGCGTGAGTACGGTCTTCGTCTCCCTGCCCGATCTCAGCGGACCAGAGGACGTGCTGCGGCTGGCTCCCCTCGCTGCGGCCTTCGCTTGAGACAGGCTCACACTCCGAGGCCCGTCGACCGTCCGCCGCGCCAGTTCGGTGCGCGGACCCTGTCCAGCCACTGAAGTGCGGCCAGGCACGATTGTCGCGCATGGCGCACCGTGCTCGATGATCTCCGAAACTCGGACTTCTCAACCGAGAACGGCACCCTGCCCGCGCCGGTTTGTGATAATTTACCGCCGCAGGCACCCGGAAGATCATCGAAGGGCGGCAGATCACCCTTGGTAGCCGTGATGATCTTCCCGTGAGCCAGACAATCTGACTGCGCTGCCGGGCGGCGGCGTGGCGGTGAGCTTTTAAAACTGTCGGCTCTCAAATTGTGCGCCTAGGTAACGCCGCTTAAAAGCGGCGACAAAACGTGGAGGGCAAAAATGAAGGTAATAGGTGCGGGTTTGCCTCGCACGGCGACTCTTACCCAGAAGATCGCGCTCGAAATGCTCGGGCTCGGTCCGTGCTACCACATGGTCAACGTCCTGTCGGACCTCAGCCTGGCGCCGCAGTGGGCGGCCGCCTTTGACGGCAACGCCGACTGGGACAAGATCTTCGCGGGCCACCAAGCCTCTGTCGACTGGCCAGGCTCCTTCTTCTGGCGGGAGCTGGTCGACTACTACCCGGACGCGAAGGTTCTTCTCAGCGTCCGCAGCGGCGAGACCTGGGCCACCAGCATGAAGAACACGATCTGGGGCGTCTTCTACGACGACGTCCTGATGCGTGACCTGTCAAGCGCTCGCTCCAAGGTCGACCCGGGCTGGAACGACTACATCGAGCTGATGAAGGCGATGTGGCAGAAGAGCGGGCTGATCGGCGAGATGACCGGCGTCTTCGACCCGGCGATCCTCGCCGCGGCCATGGAGCGCCACAATCAGGAGGTCAGGGACGCTGTGCCCGCCGACCGCCTGCTCGAGTGGTCCCCCGCCGACGGCTGGGAGCCGCTGTGCACCTTCTTTGAGGTGCCAGTGCCGCAGGCTCCGCTGCCGCACGTCAATGACTCGGCCATGTTCGCCGGGCGAATCGTCGAGGGATCACTGGCCGTACTCAACGCATGGCAGGCCAAGCAGGCGGAGGCCGCTGCGAAATGAATTTCCGCGTCGGCACCCTCCGGAACAGGACCGAGGACAAGCAGCCGGCGTCGGGATCCGGGCCAGGCACGCGCCTGGGCTTGCTTCTTGCCGTCTGCTGCGTATCGCAGTTCATGGTGATCCTTGACCTGTCCATCGTCAACGTCGCCCTGCCCTCGATCCAGTCCGACCTCGGCTTCACTCCGGTGAACCTGCAATGGGTCGTCGATGCGTACGCGATCGTCTTCGCCGGATTCCTCATGCTCGGCGGGCGAGCCAGTGACCGTTTCGGGCCGCGGCGCATGCTGGCCGCGGCCCTGGTCCTGTTCGCATTCGCGTCGCTGGCCGGAGGAGCCGCCACCGGCCAGGCGATGCTGATCACCGCCCGGTCCCTGCAGGGACTCAGCGGCGCACTGATGGCCGCCTCCTCGCTGGCCGCAATCACCATGGCGTTCCCCCAGGGTCCGGCGCGGCACCGCGCGATCGCCCTGTGGGGAGCGATGAACGGCGCGGGCGGCGCGGCTGGCCCGCCGATCGGGGTCGCCGCGGCCGGCGTGGCCTGGGCCGTGATCGCCGAAGGCGCCAGGAAGGATGGGACTGCCCGCAGCTTCGACCTGCCTGGGGCGCTCACGCTCACCATCGGCCAGATGGTGCTGGTGTACGGGATCGTGGAGGCGGGTACCCACGGCTGGAATTCGCCACTGTTCTACGTGCCGCTGATTATCGCCGTCGCGATGTTCGTGCTGTTCGGCGTCATCGAGACGCGCTGGGCCAGCGCTCCGCTTGTGCCGTTCAAGGCGATCACCAAGCCGCTGGCCAACGCCAACACGATCGTGTTTGTGTTCAGCGCGGCACTGTTCCCGATGTGGTTCGTGAGCTCGCTATATCTGCAGGAGGTGCTGGGACTGTCGCCGCTCAACGCCGGCCTGGCTTTCCTTCCGATGGCGCTGACGATCATGCTGGTCGCACGGCAGGCAGGCAAGCTGGTCTCGTGCTGCCCGGAGTATTGACCGCGGCCGGGATCGGACTCTCCGTTGTGGCTTCCACGATCGCAGCGACCCAGTCCGTCAAGCCGGCTCAGGCCGGACTGGCATCGGGCCTGGTCAACACCTCCAGGCAGGCGGGCGGCGGGCTGGGCATCGCACTGCTCATCACGTTCGCGACGGGCTACACCACGCACCTGATCGGCCGTAACGAGGCGGTTCCTGACGCGCTCACGTCCGGGTTCAGGCTGGCCTACCTGATCGCGGCCGGGCTTGCCGCGCTGGCGGCGCTGCTGTCGTTCACCCTCATGCCGGAGGCGCCGGCTGATCAGCCAGCCGGGCAGGCCGAGCGGACCAGGACGGGCGCCGACGCGGGCCAAGACGCGGCCGCCGCCCCGGCCAGGTCGCGTGCGCATCTGCGGCTGCCGTTGATCGTGCTGGGTGTGCTCGCGCTGTTCGCCACCGTCGACTTCACCTTCGCCGCCCATCCCGGCCCGCCGATCGGCGCCTACGTACTGAAGGACACTCACCACTACGTGTCGGCGCCACGCCTGCATCCGCCGATCATCCGGCCCGCGTCGCGCACGACGGGCTCGCCGGCGCCCGGTTACATCCTCACGGGCAACTTCTACGACCTGTCCAAGCCTCCGATGACGGGCCAGAGCGGGCCGCTCATTCTCGACAACAATCTGCAGCCGGTGTGGTTCAGGCCGGTCCCGACCAATGTCGTGGCCTCGGACCTGGACGAGCAGACCTACCACGGCCAGCCGGTCCTCACCTGGTGGCAGGGCGTGGTTACGAACACTGGCCAGACGTCGAGCGGCGAGTACATCGTGGTCAACGAGCATTACAAGACCGTCGCTACGCTGCACGGCGCGGACGGCTGGGTGCCCACGCTGCACACGATGGTGATCGACGGCGATAACGCCTGGGTGACGGCGAACAAGAACGTGCCGATGAACCTGTCGAAATGGGGCGGCGTCTACAACGGCACGCTGGTCGACTCGGCTGTGCAGCAGTACAACCTTAAGACCGGCAAGCTCATCCGCTCGTGGGACGCCTTCAAGCACATCGGCCTGGCCGATACCCATTCGCTGCCGCCGGGCAACGGCTTCCCGTGGGATGCGTACCACGTCAACTCGATCGATCTGATCGGGAACAACTCTGTCATCGTCTCAATGCGGGACACCTGGGGCGTTTACAAGATCAACACGGTGACCGGCAAGATCGACTGGACGCTCGGCGGCAACAACTCCGACTTCACCTTCGGAGCCAATGCCGAATTCAAGTACCAGCATGATGTGACGCTGCTGCCGAACGGCGACCTCAGCCTGTTCGACGACCATTGCTGCTTCCTGGAGAGCGGCGGCACCTACCTGGCGCCGACCGGGCCATCCAGGGGCGAGGTGCTCAGGCTCGATCTGACCAGTCACACAGCAACCCTGGTCAGCCAGTACCTGCACCACGACGAGGCCGGCCGCCAGGGCACCAACGCGTCATACATGGGCTCGGCGCAGATCCTGCCGGACGGCAACGTATTCGTCGGCTTCGGCAACCTGCCGTTCTTCGCCGAGTACGCCGCGTCGGGCAAGATGGTCATGGACGCGCTCTTGCCAGGGCCCGACCTGACTTACCGTGCCATCAAGATGCCCGCAACCGCGTTCGTCGGCATCCCCGACACGCCGCCGAGCGGAGCGGTGCGGGTGTCCGGCGGCAAGACGACGGTTTACGCGAGCTGGAACGGCGCGATGCAGGTCGCCTCCTGGCGAGTGCTGGCTGGGCAGGATCCCGGTCAGCTCTCGGCGGTCACCACCACCGCCAAGACCAGCTTCGAGACGGCCATCTCCGTGAGCCAGGGCTACAAGGTGTTCCAGGTCCAGGCGCTCGATGCCAGCGGAAAGGTGCTCGGCACCTCCAAGGTGCTGCAGCCCCAGACCTAGGACGCCAGGCAGCGGTTAAGCGGCGCACGGCGTAATATACGTGCCTGCCCGGAAGGTCAGGCGCCCGCTTGAAAGGGAATTGCAGTGGAGCACGCATCAGTCCGATCGAAGTCAGCTTCGAAGCTGCCTAAGTTCCGGCGGGGGCTGCTCGCGGCCATAGCCGTGGTGGCCACGGCTCTCGGCGCGGCGGCGTGCGGACCCGGCTCTCACCCGCAGCCGAAGCAGACCACTCAGGGCCCTGGCGGGTACTAGCGGCGGTTGCGGGCGGTGCCGGTGGATCCCGGCACCGCCCGCCCGACCGGCATCTGCTGCGTAATGCAGTGCGGGCCGCCGCCCCCGTAGGACAGCGCGGCCCCGGGAACCCCGACCACCTCACGATCACCGAATGCCTCCCTGAGCCGCGCCAGCGCCGCCTCATCGGACGGCGAGCCGGCCAGCGGCGCGACCACGCCGCCGTTGGCGAGATAGCAATTGAGGTACGGCACGTCGAACGCTTCTCCGCCGATCCTCGCCGAGGCCGTGACCTCGAACGGGATGACATCCACTGGCCTGCCCCGTGCGTCGGTCGCTGCGGCCAGCCTCGCGATGTTCTCTCGAGCGAAGGCGTAGTTCGCGTGACCGGGCGCGGCAGGCACAAGCAGCAGAAGCTGAGCGGGCCCGGCGAATTGCGCGATCCCGTCGACGTGCCCGTCGGTGTCCCGGTCAGGAAATGCGACCAGCCAGAGCACCTTATCCGCCCCCAGGTATTCGCGGGCGATCTGTTCGAACAGCGGGCGCGACGCAGCCCCGTTGCGGGCCGGGTCGAGCACCGGTCCCTCGGTCGTCAGGACCGTCCCCTCGCCATCGGTGTAGAACGCGCCGCCCTCGAGCACGAAGGGCGCCTGGTACCGCTTCACGCCGAGCACGTCGGCTAGCGCCGCCCCGAGAGCGCCATCGCGGCTGTATGGCAGGTACTTACCGCCCCACGAATTGAAGCCGAAGTCCACCGCTGCGAGGTGGCCCCGGTCATTCACCACGAAGACCGGGCCGCTGTCCCTGGTCCACGAGTCGTCGATCTCGATCTCGGTGACCTGGACCGATGACCCGCAGTGATCGACGACGTCGGCCGCGTCACCCGGCCGGCAGATCATCACGACCGGCTCAAAGCCGGCAACCGCCCGCGCCACCTCCGCGTAGTCAAGCTTGGCCCGCGCGAACATGTCGCCCCACAAGCTCTTCCTGGTCGGCCAGGCCATGAAGCAGCACTGATGCGGTTCCCACTCGGCAGGCATCCGGAATCCATCGGCCCGTGGCGTCGCTGCCTGCCCGCCGGCACGGCGCCTCATGCGAGCAGGTACCGGCGGGACAGCGGCACGTCCGCGACCGGATCAGCGGCCACCACCCGGCCGTCGAGGCGCACGGTGCCATCGGCCGGGTCGACCGCTATGGGCGGGCAACCGCGGCCGGCGATAAGGCTGTCCTTGCGGACCGACCGCGTGCCCGACACGGCGACCAGCCGGCGCTCGCCGCCGAGCCGCGCAGCGATACCCGCATCTATCGCAGCCTGTGATACGAACGTCACCGACAACGAGGCGGGCGCGCGGCCCAGGCCGCCCCAGTGCGCGCCGTACCGGCGCGGCTCCGCCCCTTCCACAGTCGCGTTTCCCTCCCCGAGCGGCCCCCATGCGAAGTGGCCTGCCTTGAGAATCAGCTCCGGCCTGACGCCGAAGTAGCCAGGGCGCCACAGGACGATGTCCGCCAGCCGGCCAGGCGCCAGCGAGCCGACCTCGCCGGACACACCGTGGGTGATCGCCGCGTCGATGGTGTACTTGGCCAGGTACCGCAGCACGCGGTCGTTGTCGTCCTGGCCGAGGCCGTCGTCGGCCAGCGACGCTGCTGGGCGCGGCACGGCCCGACGCACGCCCGGCGCCGGGGGCCAGTCCGTGCCGCTCCGCCAGGACTTCATCGCGTCTGCGAGCTGCCAGGCCCGCCTGATGGTCTCGCCGATCCTGCCCATGCCCTGCGAGTCGCTGTTGATGATGCTGATCGCGCCGAGTTCGTGCAGCGGTCCCTCGGCAGCAAGCGTGGCCGGCCTGACCCGCTCAGCCGCGAGTTCGAAATCGGCGGGATCGGCGCCGGAGCCGCCATGCACCGCGAGGATCATCTCCGGATGCTCGGCGACCGTACCCGTACCGTACGGGATAGTCGGCGTGGTTGACGAGCAGATGATCGCGGGCTCGCGGACGAGGCTGATCAGGTCGGGAATGTGTCCGCCGCCCGCTCCCTCGACGTGGTAGGCGTGCACCGCGCGGCCCGCGATCGCCGCCACAGTGTCCTCAAGCTCACAGGACTCGTTCAGCCCGTCGGTGTGCAGCGCAACGGCCACGTCGTTGTCGTCGGCCACGCCGAGCACGGCGTCGATGATCTCCGGATAGGCTCCCCAGTCCTCGTGGATCTTCAGTCCGACCGCGCCGGCATCGATCACCCGCTGCACCGCCGCGGCTGCCTCGGTCCTCGCGCTGGCCTGCAGGCCGATGTTGACGGGCAGCTGCTCGAACGCTCGGAGAGTCGCCGTCATCGCGGCGGGCGGCTCTTCGAAGCCGGCCGTAATCAGCGTGGTCACCCCGGCTGACAGCGCGACGGGGATCAGCCTGGGCGTGATGAGGTGCACATGCGAGTCGACCCCGCCCGCGGTAGCGATCAGGCCGTAACCCATCAGCGGGAGCGTGTTCGGACCGATGGTCAGGTCGACACCGCTGGTGACGTCCGGATTGCCTGCCCGGCCGATGCCGACGATCCGGCCCTCCTTGACTCCGATGCTTGTCTTGATCACACCGAGCAGCGGATCGACGACAAGCACGCCCGCGATGAGGACGTCAAGCTCGCTGTCAGCGGTCGCGCGGTCTTGCTGAGTCATCCTCGAGCGGATATTGCGGGCATAGCCCCACACCGGCTCGTCGCCGTAGCCGACATGGTCGTCTTCGACCCGCAGCCACAGGTCCGTGTCTGCGAGCCTGACCCGGTCGCCCGTCGTCGGCCCGAACCTGGCGCTGTAGTCGTCCTGTCGCATCGCAGCCGGGCTCATGTCGCCTCCCCGGCCGAGCCGCCCAGTGCCACCAGGTCAACTTCCCTGGTCTCACCGGGCCCCCAGCGGACTGACGCTCCGGCCGGAATGTCGAGGCGGTAGCCGACGGCGGCCGCGCGGTCGAACTCGAGCCGCGGATTGACCCGCCAGAACGGGTAGTGCGAAGAGACCCTGATCGGCCTGAGCGACCGGCTGGTCACTGTGATCCGGCGCCGCGCCAGGCCGATCGCGAGCGCGATGTCCCGACCCGGGCTGCGGACTTCGCCAGGGCTACCGACCTCCGCGCGGCTACGGACCTCGCCGGCGCCGGCCATCAGTTCTTCGCTTCGCACCGCGCCCCGCCCAGCGGCGAGCACGCCGTCGGCCGACGCGCCGCGGCGAGCCGCCCGGTGCATCTCGTCGCAGATGAGCGCCGTTGCCTCGGGCGCGTTCAGCCTGACCCCATCGGCCAGCGATCGTCGGGCCAGTTGGGCCGCAGTAAACACCGCCAGCCGGTCCTCCTCGGTCGGCGTCAAGTACATGGCGCCCAACCTAGCCCGAGCCTGGCAGCTAAGCATTGACCGAAGCGCCGTGGCTCGCTAGTTTCCGCTAGAACACGTTTCAGTTCGCTGAAGCCTCCGCTGCGAGGAGAATGGCATGGCTGCACCGGCTGAGGACCCGGCGGTCGAGCAGGCAGCGGTCGAGCAGGCAGCGGTCGAGCGGGCGCCGGGCGAGCGGGTCAAGATGACCGTCAGCATGCGGGACGCCAACTCGCTAGCAACGGCGCTACGCGGCTGGCTGGCTGAGCGGGTGGGCGCCTCTGAGCCGCCGCAGCTGACCGGCGCGCGGATGCCAGCAAGCGGCGGGCTGTCCAGCACATCGCTGCTGTTCGAGGCGGCCTGGTCCAGCGAGGGGACGCCATGCCGCGGAGCGTACGTCGCCCGGATGGCGCCAGAGATGAGCGCGGTTCCCGTCTTTCCGCGCTACGACCTGCCCGGCCAGTACCGGCTGATCGAGCAGGTGAGCAAGCGCTGCGAGGTACCGCTGCCCCGGCTGCGCTGGAACCAGCCAGACGGCGCGCCGCTCGGGACCGCGTTCTTCCTGATGGACCAGGTGGACGGCAGGGTGCCGCTCGACAACCCGCCGTACGTCTTCGGCGGCTGGCTGCTCGATGCATCGCCGCAGGAGCGGGCGCAGCTCGAGCGCGCCAGCGTCAAGATCCTGGCCGACCTGCACGCCATCACCGATCCCGGCGGCGCGTTCGGATGGCTCAGGCCGCCGTCCGGCAGGGACAGCCTGCGCTGGCATGTCGACCAGCAATACGACTACTACCGCTGGGCACTGGCCGACGACGGCGTCGAAATTCCGATCATCGAGCGGAGCCTGGACTGGCTGGAACGGCATTGGCCGGCCGAGACCGGCCCTGACGTGCTGTCCTGGGGTGACGCCAGGATCGGGAACGTCATCTACGACGGCTTCACGCCCGTGGCCGTCCTGGACTGGGAGATGGCCGCGCTCGGGCCGCGCGAGCTCGACGTCGCCTGGTTCATCTTCCTGCATCGCTTCTTCCAGGACATCGCCGAGTTCTTCGAGCTGCCTGGACTCCCCGACTTCCTGCGCCGCTCGCAGGTCGAGGGGCACTACGCCGAGTTCAGCGGCTACCAGCTACGCGACATGGACTTCTACCTGACGTACGCGGCGCTGCGGCATGCGATCGTCATGGCCAGGGTGAAGCGCCGCATGATCCATTTCGGCGAGGACCAGGTCCCCGATGACATCGACGACTACGTGATGCACAGGGCGAGCCTGGACAAGCTGCTCGCCGGCATCTACCGATGGGACTGACAGCCGTGTCGCTAACCACTGGGCCAATACCGCTCGACGAGTACCCGATCCACCAGGCACCGGTTCCGATGAACCGGGTGGCGAGCAGCGACAGGAACTTCTACGACCGCTGCTACTTCAACGCCCATGACCGCACCGGCGAGGTGTTCATGGTGACAGGGCTCGGTGTCTACCCGAACCTGGGCGTCATCGACGCCTACGCGACAGCGAGGGTCGGGAACCGGCAGTGGAGCGTACGCTTCTCCGATGCGCTGGCCGAGCGTAGCCTCGACCAGCATGTGGGCGGCTACCGG
>WNFI01647712.1_pt2 | contig 10461 bp, 15 predicted proteins | sample 5400471 | NCBI WGS metagenome assembly WNFI01 (sample SAMN13153348, study PRJNA577476) | soil metagenome | isolation source: 100 cm saprolite on Douglas fir-dominated hillslope | place: USA:California | collected 2013-09-17 | reverse complement strand
AGAACGGTAATTTTTTAAATACCAGCTTTTTAAAAAGGGAAAATCCTTATTTTTGCAACCCCTTTTGGGCTTATGATCTTCTGGTTCCGGTTCGCCGGGTTCCGAGGATCGGCTTCGGAAGGGAGAATCAAACTAAATATTCCTCCTTAGCTCAGTTGGTTAGAGCATCTGACTGTTAATCAGAGGGTCGCTGGTTCAAGTCCAGCAGGGGGAGCCTCCCACACGAATTAAAAAGTGTAAAAACGAACCGAAGCCCGCATCAGACATAGATTTGATGCGGGTTTTTTCATGCCCGGCATTTTGCTGATTCCCATCAATTCTTGCCATTTTGTTTAAAGAATGTTTTAGGGGTTTTCGTAGAGATTTGTACCTTCGGTTTGTGAAAGGGCTTTCCGTCAAACAGACGCCTTTTCAGGTAGCGGTGAAAAAAGACAAACCTTATTGTATGAAACTACCCTCTATTGCGGTTCTCCTCAATTGGATGAACGCCAAAAACAAGTCGGGTCTGTATTCGGTCTATATCCGGATTACCATTGACCGGGATTCCAAATATTATACCGTTCCGGTACCCCAAAAAGTCGCCTACAGCGAGTGGGCGGGGAAAGATGGCGCCTGGGTCAAGAACACCCATTCCTTTTCTTTCGAGATCAATAATAAGATCAAAGAGAAAAAGGAGATCATCGATGCCCTGATCCGAAGACATTATAACCTGAATAAGCCCCTGACCTTCCCGATCATCTTCAAGCAGCTCGAACGTAAGGATGATGGCAGCCTGTTCAATGCTTATATGAGGAATTATATTAATGACCGGCCGGAGAAGTTCGAGGATGCCACCTGGGAGAAATATGAAGCCTGCCTGACTCACCTGAATGCCTTTAACCCGAAAATCAGCTTTCCGGAGATTGATGAGGCCCTGGTCAAAAGCTTCAAGAGACACCTGGAACAGAAATTAGGGCTTGAGGGGTCAACCATCAAATCCTATTTTGATAAGCTGAAGAAGATCATCAAAGCGGCCCAGAAGGAAAACTTCCTGGATATCAGCCAAACCCAGTTCCTTTTCGATGATGTAAAGATCAAGGTCAATAAGCCGAAGAGGATATTCCTGGAGCCGGGAGAGATCAAGGCTTGGAGGTCCCTGGAATTCGGCCCGAATGAATTCAACCTGGAAAGAGACCGGGATCTGTTTCTCTTCCAGATCTATACCGGCTATTATTATAACGACCTGGAAGCTTTTACAAAGGATCAGCTGATGAAGGATCAGGAATACGGGTATTTCATCATAGGCGAGCGGGATAAGAATGGCAATGATACCATCATACCGCTGTTCAAGTTCCCGAATGCACAGGCCATCCTGGAAAAATATATATCCCCGGATAACAGTGAATGGGCGTTCAAACGGGAATGCTTTATCGAGATCCAGGCGTATAATCGCAACCTCAAAAAGGTAGCAACCAAGGCTGGCATAACTAAGGCCCTATCCAATAAGGTAGCCCGTCATACCAACGCGCAACTTTGGGTCCGCTTCGGTGCGGAAAGGCCCGTGTTATCGAAGATGATGGGGCACGCCAAAGAGGAAACAACTAAACATTATTATGATGTGAATATTCCAGAAATTGTAGAAGGAACGAGAAAAATTGATTTTGAAAAATTAGGCATATAATTATTATTACCATGGCATTACCGATAAACATCGATCAACTCATTAACGGGCAGGCTGTCGAGTGGGAACGCATTGAATTTAAAGAAGGCTGGAACGATCTCAACATAAGGGAAGATCCAAAGTGAATTATTAACCCTTATTAAGCAAAGAATAAAGCCGGAGTACACGCCCTATGTCGAGCCGGTAACTTTTCAGGGCAAACTTATCTTAGTGATATGGTGTCCTGGTGGGCAGGAAAGACCTTATGAAGCTCCGGATAGTTTTGTAAAAGGCGCTCTCAGGTATTATTTCATCAGGAAATTTAATAACACAGTAAGACCCAATAAGAGTGAAAAAGAGGAATTGCTTCGTTTCGCGGCAGTTCCTTTTGATGACAGGATTAATCATCGGTATACTATCAACCATCTATCACAGGGATTAGTCCGGTCATTCCTTCAGGAAATAAACAGTAAGCTCTTAAATGAATTTGATACTACTCCGTTTATCGATATCTGCCGGCAAATGAATTTGGTGGAGGGGCCTAATGAGTATATCAAACCTAAGAATTATGCATTGATGTTTTTCAATGATCACCCTGAAAAAATTTTCCCCTTAACCCGGATAGAAGTAGTCAATTTTCAGACGCCTGTAGCCGATAAGAATTTCACAGAGATCAACTTTGAAGGGCCGTTGCATATCCAATTGAAGGAAGTATTAAGGTATTTAAAAACTCAGGTTGTAAAAGAAAAAGTAGATAAGGTGAGTTATCAGGCAGAAGCAATTCGATATTTTAACTTTCCTTATGAGGCTTTTGAGGAGATACTGGCCAATGCCATTTACCACCGCAGCTATGAAATAAACGAACCAATCGAAATTCGTATCCACCCTGATAGAATTCATATAACTAGCTTCCCCGGGCCAGATTCTTCCATTAAAATGGATGATATGAAAACAGGAAAGGTTTTCGTCCGGCGCTATCGAAACAGGCAGATAGGCAATTTCCTGAAAGAGCTGAAGCTTACGGAGGGCAAGTGTACAGGGATACCTATCATTCTAAAATCAATGCATAATAACGGCTCACCCGATCCTGTTTTTGATACGGATGACGAAAGAGGCTATCTAGCCGTAACGTTGCCTGTTCACCGTGGATTTTTAGAAAAGAATATTAAGATAGCAGATCTGACCCTCTCCGCGTATAAAATTTTAGAATCCTGTCTGAATGGCCCGATGTCGGCTTCCGAATTAGCTGGTGTTCTTGGTCTCAATACGAGAAGTGGGGGTTTTAAAAAGACGATATCTGCATTGATTGACTCCGGCTTACTGAATTATACAATACCAGGGAAACCCACCAGTCGCTCCCAAAAATATATGCTTACCTCATCCGGAGAGGAACTCTTTTAACGCGATAGGTCATAAAAGGCCCAAGATAAGGCCCATGATAAGTCATTTAATGTCAATACATTAATCGATTTCAGGCCATATTAAGGCCCAAGATAAGGCCCAAGATAAATAATCATGGTGCGTTGCACATGCACCTGTAACAATTCTGTGCAGGTGGAATGCAAAAACATAATCTACTTTCGTATTTGAAAGTAAATCGTGTGTGTATGAATCTGCAGGGTACGGCTTCATTGGTTATGATACCAATTGAAGAATTAAACAATCTCCGGGCTACACAGCAGGAGATTCTCCAACAACTTAAAGAGCTCAAGGCAGGTGGTGCCGGAATTATTCCGATAAAGTACATCACCGCCAAAGAATTTATGACTGCTGCAAGGATCTGCCGGTCAAAATTCGATCAGCTCGTTAGCCAAAATAAGATTAAGTCGATCAAAAAGCGACGCAAGATCTATGTTCCTGTTTCCGAAATAGACAGGTACTTTTCTGATTCCTCCACGTAAAATCAACCGCTAAAGCACCAACGTTCACCGACCCAACCATACATCGGGCCAATGATCTATTCACCTGTTTCATTAAAAAATTTCGCGATGGAGACTAAATATCTGCGTATTGGCGCGGCTCATTCTTATCTCATCATTCACCTCAACCGATCTAAGCCTCTGACAAATTTTCAGATTCTATATAGACTTGGCCACTTTAAAAAAGCCAGGAAGATCTTGGATAAGTACCCGGCCGTTCACCTCTACCTGGACGGGTACGGTGCCGGCCGGAAATACACCCACTATGTCCGAAACCTGCATAAACGATATGCAGACTTGATTAATCCATACAATCCATTCAAGGATTTGAACGAATGCCTTATGTATACAGCCCACCTCGAAAAACGGGAAGCTGGCCCATAGGCCCATATGTCATTTTGTAGAATAGCGAGCGGTGATTTCGAAGCACGAAAACGTGCGCGTGGTAGTTCAATTTATCAACAGCAATCAAGAACATGTATATGAATAATCCAACTAAAAAGAACACCGGCAGGCCACTCCTGCCCGTCAAAAGAGAGAACACAACCGGCATCCGGCTGACGAAAGCCGAACATTTTATCATCACGCAAAAGGCCCGGAGAACCGGTATAAACCTCACCACTTATATCCGACAAATGGCCATTCATGGGACGGTGGTTGCCCGGCTGACGGATGAAGACCGGCAATTTGTCAGGCAACTAATTCAGCTATCCAACGATATGAATCAACTCGTCCAGCTTGCCCGCGAGCAGGGAATTTTAAAGGCGATGTTGCATTTTGAGACCACCCGTAACAAGATTGATGAGCTCCTAAAGCAATTAAGCCATGATAAGTAAAGTCCTCCCCGCCGCCGGATCTTTCCGTTCCTGTTGCAAATACGTCTGCCAGGATCAAAGCAGGGCCCAGGTGTTAAAAGCGCAGGGAGTACGGGGCTACAATTATAAATTGATGGCCAAAGATTTTGAACATCAGCGGATCCTGCGACCCGAAAAGCACCAGGCTGTCTTCCATAGCGTCCTCAGTTTTTATCCGGGGGAGAAGCACACTGACGGTAAAATGGTTGAAATCGCGGAGAAATATTTGGAGCGAATCGGAATGACCAATACCCAATATGTGATTGCTAAGCATATCGATAAAGACCATTTACATATGCATGTTATTGCCAACCGCGTCGATAACCAGGGCCGATCCATTGACGAAAGTTGGATCGGTCTGCGTGGTAAAAAGGTGGCACAGGAACTGACCCGAGAGTACGGGTTGACCCCCGCTTTGAAAAAGAATTTGCAGCTGACCCATCCCGAATCCCTGCAACCTTCCGAGGCCCGGCGCTACCAGATCTATGCCGCCATTATCGAAAACCTACCGCTCAGCAAGGACCTGGCCGACCTGGAATCAAGGCTTTTAAGGAAGGGGATCGACACCCAATATAAGGTTAATGATCAGATACAGGAGCCCGAAGGTATCAGCTTCCGGTTGGGAAAACAATGCTTTAAGGGCAGCAAAATCGACCCCGAATTTTCGATCTACGGGCTGGAAAAGCATTTTGAGGAAAAGAAATTGGCTTTAGAAGAAGGGCTAGGGCAGGGAGAGAAAAATGGCATCCGCCAGTCTTTTTCTTCCCGGCATTGATTTAATAATCTTAAAATTTCAGTCATGAACGATGTGTTTTTAGAGACCTTGATCGAACTTGTTTCCAGCAATGAAAAGACAATCCAGGAAATAAAGGAGCTGCTAAAAGGCCTCCCGGATCATAGCCCGACCTTAGGGCTGTTGGATACCCGGATCGACGGTATAGAGAAGGCGGTACAGGACATACCCAGCCGGGTTTCGATGCCGATCGCAGAGATCGTGCTCCTGCAACATCAACTCGAGGTGCATCGCCGGCAATTGGACATTCCTCTTAAAAAGGAGGTACGGCACGAACATCATATAAGTAAGTCCGTCCTCGGGTATGTTGTCCTGAGCCTGGTGATCCTGGGCCTGATCCTCTTAGAATATCATACCTGGACAGCGGCCAGCCAGCATAATGAAAACGATATCAAATACCGATATCTGCAGGTCTTCCAGGATTCTCAGGGAAAGGATTATCTCCATAGGTTGGACAGCCAATACAATTCAGATCCAGGTCAATTTCGCAAAGAGGTGATCCGGCAGGAAGAGCACAATAGGGAGCAACAGGAGAAATGGCAGCGTCTGCAGGAAAAGAAAGAAGACCTAAAGGAATACGAAAAAGAGATACTAGAGCCACCGAATGGCCCCAGGAAAAAAGGAAAACCCGATAGGGCAGGGAAGTAGCTCAATCCCTGAGTTGTAGCACCACCTACGCGGCCGCCGGCGATCGGCAATAGTGCATATCCGGGCATCTGTCCGCCGTTGCCGTTGCTACCCGCCGATATAAAAGCATGGAAGCTGCAGTAAGTTCTTTGAGCGATTGAATATGCTTTTATATCGGCGCGTAGCAATGAGCTGCTTTATATAAGTTGTTAAAATCAGATGGAGGTGAAACAAATTCAATCGAAAATTTGAGCCCAGTTTCTATTTTTCGACAAACCATAAAGGCCAACTTAACCAATGACTTAAATTTTAGAATGCACGCTTTCCTGTTACACAAATTATTTGCACTAGCGACTGAAGGCCATGCAGACTATCTGTAGTATACTTACTCGTATATTGGCTTGTTATAAACTTCGGTTATATAGGTTGACCACGGTTTGCTGTTGGCTTACCAGGCATGCGGAAGGCTTATTCAGCTGTGCAATGTAACTTATGGATGAGAAGTATTACAAATTAAATCAGAGATCTATTAAAGTTTTGTTGGCATTTTCCACTTTTCTTGCAAATATCTTTTGTTTGGCATACTTCCATCAATTGGCAAAAATATCTGATCTCTTTTCGTTAACATGGTATACTCAGAGTCAGTTATGGTTTCGTGTAAATGAATTTTTAATGAATCTGGATTAATACGTAACAAGCCACGGTCAAATAGAGAATGAATATCAGCTCTCAGCAAAATACCATTGTCATTCGAATTATTTCCATCTCTAGCGTGATCAGAAATATGAGCAGCTATTAAAGTAGCAATAATTTTAGTTCCACTAACAGCACATTTATTGCCATAGAGTTTTAATATTGCTTTTCTAAACTTATCTTGATTCTTTCTCCTATTAATCCAGGCTTGAATCTTTTCAAGATCATCATTGCTGGCTTTGGCTATGAAAGTCTTTGTAGCAATAAGAGACGGAACAGCCTTTTTAACCCAATAAAGTTCCTTGTGGCTTGAATCCCATTCTATGCATGGGTGCAATAAAACCAAAGTAGCTTGACGGATAGCTCCACTAGCCGAAAGTGCCTTTGGTACTCTCTTTAACCGCTTTACCCTTTCTGCTGCTGTATTAACCGCAGACTTTCCAAAAACCGCTGGTCCTCCAATAGTTAGACGCTCAATTATAATGTTCCGTTCACTTATTGCATCAATTTTATATTTATGCCCTCTAACTAAGGAGGCATATATAGTACCTTCATTTTTATAAGCTTGTTCTTGAACTAATTCCCAATGATTCATGTTGAAGTTATGCTTGCTCATTTCAATAAAATTAGGGTGGTATATAACTGTTAGAAGAAAGCTACGCAAAAAAATATTCTGTTGTAACAGTTATTAGCAATATCGGGAAAAGATAGCTTTTTTTAACGAAAATGTACAAAGTCCTAATCTCCATTCCTTACTTGCTTCTTACTGGCGATTCTCGGTAAGTACCGCCAGGGACCGCTGGTCCCGTTTGTTCCTTGCCTCACTCATCTTACCTCTTCCTCTAAATCAGGACAACTTTATTTTAATTCGATCACGTCGTTCATAGAGGTTCGAAAAACGAATAGTTTATCAAATAATGAAAGGACCGGTATAGGGACGTCTACCCTGTCAAAACTCCCAGTGAAATAGTTTCCTTCCCGTATAATTAACCAATGCTCAGTGAATCCATTTTGTGCAGCAATTTTTTCCTCTTTTTTATCCAAAACCGATTGAATCATTTGATGAGTCAAATTAGGCACAATTCCCCCTTCATTCTGAGTGTTGTAAGAATACGGTAAGTTGTCGTAGCGGTATATGCGAATCTCCGAAATGCCGGAAGGAAGATTTCTATAGCCGCGATCTTTAATTACCTTTATCTTTTGAAAGTCGGTAATTTGAGAAAGATCAAAATCGATATGCTGAACTGCCCCGCGCTCTCCATTTTGAAGGAAACAAAACTCTTCAATACAGATTTCAACTAGTTCAGCAACTATTTCTACCTCTTTTGCCATAGAGAGGTGTCTTAAAGGATCAAGTTTGAGGCTAAGCGTAAATTTATAGGGCAAAACCTGGGTCAGTTTAGCTAGCAATTTATTGGTCAGTTTATACTGAATGCTCGATTGCTCCTTCGAACTTGCGCTGTGAAAAATCTCGGTCAATTCAATGCCAATACGGAGTCCTGCGAGCGTAGTAACCGAATAGTCAGGCATGGGAGGTTGTTCCCTGTTTAATACTCCGACAGGGAATTGTGAGTACCTTTTTTTAAAGCTCATTATAAGTCTCTCTTCTTCATCCCTATTCATAAAATATCCATCTGCAATGTTATTTATGGTCAATCGATACTTTTAATAATTTCTAGCTATATCGCTAAAATATATTAATTTATAAATATATGAAATCTGAAATGGTAATTCAGCAAAATACAGCTCCATTTACAAAAGACCGTGTTACTCCGGTCTTGGCACATTCTCTGTCCTTGGGCTTTTCTTATTTCATATTTATGATCAGCTTAAGTAACATTGCAGCGAGGGGATTACCTTCACTAACTTTATAGAGTGTCTCAGAAATCGTTTTAAGTGGAGGTGAAGAGCGGGGAATCGAACCTCTTGTTCAACTTCTGAACTTTACAACCCAAAAGAAATACTACCCATGGGGTCCTTACATCCAACATTATATCAGCCTTATGAAACCTTGCTATCCATCCAATCGCTATTTCTCCGTACTTTATCACTCTAAAATATCCTTTGCATATAGCCTCAAGTTTGGTTGTCAGGCACATGTGCACCCAAAATTCGGTAAATGACTACTAATTGAAACTGAAAGTCAGAATATAAAAATTTTATTATATTACGACTATTATGACGGAAGTAATTAACTGCTATTGCAAAGTTAGGATTCAGCCTGAACAATTTGCCATAATTGTAAGAGAAATGAATAATAGAGGCTGGGAATCATTATACTGGCAATCAAAAATAAAATTTCTTTCTCTTGCTGGTATCCAACATGTTGATGATTCAATTTTGAACTGGATCTGCTATCCCTATACAAACCAGGAAAGGGACTTTAGTTACCTAGCAGATGTATTCGTAAAAGCAACCGATCTGTTCTATTTACGATTGATCGGTAGTTATGAACCTACAAGGGTAGAAGCAGGCATAATCACTAGTGACATCTCGAATGCTATTAAATTATTGCAACCGTTCGTTACAGCTTTTACTCAAGCTCTGAAAAATACAATTGATGGCCGTAAACACAGACATATGGATCTGCGTTGGATGAAATTTTCGATTAATGAAAAAATTGATGGTCGAGTATATTCAGAAAAGTTTTCTTATCCAAAGCTGGACGACGCGCATCTTGCCGCCGCTTCATGTCTCACTCATCCTACCAACCGGAGAACAGCATTTAGTCTGGCCAAAAAGACAAAAACCAATATAGCAGCAAAATCTTTACAAGAATGTGATGAACTAAGGTCGGCGGCTGTGGTTCAAAAAACAACTTATGAATTGACTTCATTAGGGAGAATTATGCTAACGCGAAGTCATTGGATGACAGTCTGGATCACACAGCTATTAATAAATCAAGGAATTGCGGAACAGTCCATCATCTGGGGTTTAACTGATGACGGGGAAGAAGTCGACCTTGTCGTTCAATTCAAAAATAACGTGTGGATATTTGAACTTAAGGATGGAGACTTTGAATCAGGGCATGCCCATCCTTTTTTCTATCGAAAAGTGAAGTTTAAAGCCGACAAATCGATTGTTATTGCGACCGGCAAGGTCAGTGCTGCCGCTAAAAAGGTCTTCCAGGATCTGAGCGGTAAAGACATGCCCTATCCTATTTGCATCGAAGGACTGGAAAAAGCGGAGGAAACGCTTTCAAAGCTGATCTCCAATGCTACCCTCGATTCAGTTTATAGCAAATGCACAGAAATTAGTAAAATCATGCAAATGAACCTTACCCCTGTTTTCAACAAGTTATTTGGGAAATTATTCAAAGAGTATAAAGGTACGTATGAAACTGACCACTATTCGTCCCGTCTTTTCTGACAAAGTTGACTATCGATTCTTTATAAACAACCCTATCCCCGCCAGCTCCTTTTCTTTTCGATATGCCTGGATCATAGCAGTATGATAGTACGACTCAATATTATTCATATCCCGGTGCAGAAAATACCCGTAAAGCAAATCGCCCGGAATCGAATCTTCTGCTTAATACACCACAGCAACAGATCCCGGACGAGCTCACACGCATACATCATCACCACCCGATGATCATCCTCACTCCCCAGATCCTCCACATTAAACATCAAATAGTATCCGAAAAAACGATTGTCTTATACACATTATGTTTATGCGAATTCAGCCGGTCGATGGCAGCGTACAAAACTGGAATCTTTTTAGGGTTCTTCTCCGCCATCTGCGAGAAACCCAAAATGTCGATATACAGCAAGTATCTTTTATCCATAAACATTGACGTCTTTAAAGGATAACCCTGGTACAAAGAAAAATCAATCTGTGTATCCGTACAAATACGCAGGCTCTCGTATTTTGCTGTAGGCCTATATGTACAAGCCCCGAACATATACAACCATAACCCTTTATTTCCAACAAAAG
>WNFI01127786.1_pt1 | contig 10462 bp, 10 predicted proteins | sample 5400471 | NCBI WGS metagenome assembly WNFI01 (sample SAMN13153348, study PRJNA577476) | soil metagenome | isolation source: 100 cm saprolite on Douglas fir-dominated hillslope | place: USA:California | collected 2013-09-17 | reverse complement strand
CGGAATCGCCAAGTAGTAAGCCGTCGCCGCCGCGCGACTGTAAGGCGGATTAAGTGTATGCGCAGGCCACTGCGGCCAGTCGCTCCTTCGCTGGGCGACGCCTCGGGAAGGCCCCGCAACGGTCCTCATTCGAACGGGCCGGAGCTACCGCCAAGCCAGGAGACCGGCGAAGTTCGCAGCCGTGCGACTCACTTTGCTCGCACCGGACAACCTTCAACTCCCGCGCGAGAGGGAGCGGAGGACAAAATGAAAACGACTCTTCTTCGAACTGCCTTGCTTTTCTTCGCAGTCTCTGTAGTTAGCTTTTACTTGCAAGCACAAAACAGTCCACCTGATGCTCATCTTTCCGGCACGCTCATCGACGCCAGCGGTGCAGGTGTTGGCGGTGCTCGTGTAACTGCCCAGTTGGAGGGTGTCTCTAGTGCCCGTGTCTGGGCGGCGACTTCATCCGCGGACGGCGCATACACCCTGACGTTTTCCCCTGGCCGCTATCATGTCCAGTTTGTGCGCTCGCCCTTTGTGTCATGCGACTTCATTCTGGACTTCACCGCCAATCAGCAGCGCACCATCGATGTACAGCTTCAGCTCGAGCGCCTTGCCGCCAGCGTCGTAGTCACCGCTCAAGCCGAGCCAACCCTCGCGCAAGAAACCACCGCGTCCGTTACTGTAATCACACGCGATGAAATCGAAGCACGCCAATCCGTGACGCTAACGGATCTGCTTCTATTCGCTCCTGGCATGGCCATTGGCCGCACCGGGGCGGAGGGTGGTTCCGCCTCCGTGTTTCTCAATGGCGGCAACTCGAGTTACACAAAGGTGCTCGTCGACGGTGCGACCGTAAATGAACCAGGGAACGCCGTCGATTTCTCCAATTTCACGTTGGACAATATTGACAAGGTGGAAGTCGTGCGCGGCGCCGAAAGCGCGCTTTATGGAACCGACGCGGTCGCAGGTGTCATCCAGGTTTTCACGCACCGCGGCAACACGCGCACTCCGGAGCTCAGTCTCTTCGGAGAAGGCGGCAGCTTCTCCACGGGACGTGGCGGCGGCCAGATCAGCGGCCTCCTGGGTGCATTCCACTATTCCGCCGCGGCATCTTACCTCCAGACCGAGGGCCAGCGGCCGAACAACCGCTTTCTGAACCGCACGCTCTCTGGCAATTTCGGCTACCGCTTCAGCGATACGAATCAGGTTCGCCTCACGCTGCGCAATAACGGCAGCGATGCGGGCCTCCCCGGCCAGAGGCTCCTCCTGCCGCCCAACCTGGATCAGCACAACTCGTTGCACTTCTTCAGCTCCAGTGCCCGCTGGAACTTTACGACCGGCCCGCGCTGGCGTCACGAAATCGGCGCCGCTGAATCCTACAACCATGAATTCAACTCCAATGCGCTTGCCGATTTCTTCGACGCGAACGATCCTTCTTGCGCGCCGCGCTCGCCCACCGCGGTTCCCGCGATTGCCTGCGATTTCCCTTTCGTCGGAGCCAATCAGTACAATCGCAGTGGCCTGCACGCGCAGTCGAGTTACCTGCTCCCGAGATTTGGCGCGACGGCGGGTTATCAGTACGAGGTCGAAAACGGTTATGTCAGTGCCCTCAACCTCAGCCACTCGCGGCGCAATAGCCAGGGCGGTTTCCTCGATTTTCGTTATCTGCCTCATCCGCGCGCATCGCTCAATTTCGGTCTGCGCGCGGAGGCCAATGCCAATTTCGGCACGCGCGTAGTGCCCCGCGCGGGAGCTTCGTTGGCCTTGAGACTTGGCAAGGGGTTCTGGGGGGATACGCGTCTTCGCGCCTTTTACGGGCAAGGCATCAAGGAGCCGCGATTCGATCAAACGTTTGGAAGCGACGCCTGCTTTCCCGGCAACCCGTCGCTGCGGCCGGAGCGAAGCAAAACATGGAGCGTCGGTCTGGAACAGAAGCTGGCCTCGGATCGCGTAATCTTTTCTGCCGATTACTTTTCAAATCGTTTTTATGACATCGTCAGCTTCGAATCCACCGCCCCGCCGCCCGGAAGCAAGTGCCCCTTCTTCGGCACGTTCTTCAACACGGATCTTGCGCGAGCGCGAGGAGTCAACCTAACCGCGGTAGCCCACCCCCTGCGCTGGCTTAGCGTCGCCGCCAACTATACCCATGACGATAGTCGCGTCCTTGCCTCTCCAAACGCGTTTGATCCCGCCCTGATTGCTGGTAACCGTCTCATCCGCCGGCCTCCCAATTCTGGATCTCTCACGATGAATGCTGCGTTCCGGCGCCTCAATGTGAATCTTGCCGGCTATTTCACCGGTGTCCGCACCGACAGTGACTTTCTTTTTGTCGGACTCAATCTCACCCGCAATCCCGGCTACTCCCGTTTCGATCTGGCCACCAGCTACAACCTCGGGCGCGGCGTCTCGCTCGATGCCCGGGCCACCAATCTTCTCGACAAGTTATATCAGGACGCGCTCGGCTATCCCGCGCTCGGCCGCGATGTGCGCGTAGGCATGAACTACCGCTTCGCCGGCAGGAACTAATCTCTTTCTTCGTAGGGGCGCAACATGTTGCGCCCCATCTCGGCAAGGTCAATAGCACTTGGAGACTTTCTTGACGTTACCCGAACCCATCCTCTTCTGCTGGAGCGGCGGCAAAGACAGCGCCATGGCTCTTTACACGCTGCTCCAACAGAAGTATTTCCGAATCGTCGCTCTTCTCACCACGGTGACCGAAGGCTACGACCGCATCAGCATGCACGGCGTCCGCCGTGAACTTCTCCGGCGGCAGGCAGACTCACTCCGCCTGCCGCTGCACGAAGTCTGCATCCCCCCGCAATGCGTCAATTCCATCTACGAAGCCCGCATGGAAGAAGCCCTCCGCCTCTTCCACGACCAAGGCGTTCGAACAGTCGCCTTCGGCGACATCTTCCTCGAAGATCTTCGTGCCTACCGCGAGAAAAACCTCGCCCGCATCGGCATGACCGCGCTCTTCCCCCTCTGGAAACGCGACACTCGTGAACTGATCCAGTTCTTTCACCAGCAACACTTCCGCGCCATTGCCGCTTGCATCGACACCAAAGTTCTCGATCCCAGCTTCGCCGGTCGCGAACTGGACGAATCCTTCTTTCGCAATCTTCCGCCCCACGCCGACCCTTGCGGCGAAAACGGGGAGTTTCACACCTTCGTCTTCGATGGCCCGATTTTTCAATCTCCCATTCCCATTCGAACGGGAGAAATTGTCAACCGCGATGGTTTTGTGTTTTGCGATCTATTGCCGCAAATGGAGGGAGCAACAAAATGAACGCCGAAATGTCTCACAAACAAAATTTGCTCTACCGCATGCTGCTCGCTTTTGCCCTGATTCTGCTTGCCGCCGCCTTGCGCATCGCTCCGCATCCCTGGAATTTCACCCCCGTTGGCGCGATAGCGCTCTTCTCCGGCGCCGTTCTGCGTGACCGCCGCCTCGCATTTTTCTTTCCCCTGCTCGCCCTCTTCCTCGGCGACATTTTCATCGGCTTCCACAAACTGATGTTCGTGGTCTACGCCAGCTTCCTCGTCAACGTTGCCATCGGCCTCTGGCTGCGCGACCGCCGCAGCATCGCCCGCATCACGCTCGCCACGCTCCTCGGCGCCATCCAGTTTTTCGTTGTCACGAATTTCGCCGTCTGGCAATTCCTGAGCGGCTTTCCGCATACCGCTTCCGGCCTCGCCGCTTGCTACATCGCCGGCATTCCGTTCTTCTGGAACACTCTGGCGGGCGACGCATTCTATGCCGCATTGCTGTTCGGCAGCTACGCGCTTGCCGAGCGTATGGTTCCCGCCCTGCGAGAGCTTGCACCCGATTCATCGCGCTAGCTAGCTAGACCTGGCGCCTCCCCAACTCGGAGGTCCAATGGACCGGCGAAATTTAACTCCAGATGTTTCTCGTGCTCCCGCCGAGGATGGCTCACGCCCGCGGGTTGGCGTCGGCGTGCTCATCGTAGACCACCACTGTCGGGTGCTTCTCACGCTCCGCAATCTGCCTCCCGAAGCAGGTTGCTGGAGTATCGTTGGCGGCAAGCTGGAATACTTGGAGACCCTTGCAGAATGCGCACTTCGCGAAGCTCGTGAGGAAGTGGGTGTCGATGTCTCCATCGAGGGTCTTCTTTGCGTTACCGACCATCTCTTGCCGCAGGAAAGCCAGCATTGGGTTTCCCCAGCGTATTGGGGCCGCGTAGCTAGAGGCCGCGCCAAGAACTGCGAACCTCGGAAGACCCGCGAAGTCCGCTGGTTTCCGCTCGATCAACTCCCCCCGAATCTCACCATTACCGCCCGCAATGCCATCGACGCCTACGCCCGCCAGTTCCCTCCCGCTGCCTGACACTACGCTCGCTGATGCTGCAACCTTCGTATCCTTATTGCGAAATCCACTGCAGAGCCCCCTTGCTGAAGCAAAACTCTTCAATTCTTTTCTTACTAAAAACTTAAAACTAACAACTGAAAACTGACAACCCCGCCGGTGCTATAATCTTCACTCCCTTATGGCGAAATCCACTCCAGAGGAAACGTCCATCGCCCCCGAAGTCCTGGCGAAATACGAGCCCGTCATCGGCCTGGAAGTCCACGTCCAGCTACTCACCAGAACGAAAATCTTCTGCGGCTGCTCGACTCGCTTCGGCGATCCGCCCAACACCAACGTCTGCCCGGTGTGTCTCGGCTTGCCTGGAACTCTCCCCGTGCTGAACAAGCGCGCCGTTGAAATGGCCATGCGCGCGTCGCTCGCGCTGAATTGCACGGTCCACGACCATTCGCGCTTCGCCCGGAAAAACTACTTCTACCCGGACCTGCCCAAGGGCTATCAAATCTCGCAATACGAATTGCCGCTCGCTACCGGCGGCTGGCTCGAAGTCGAAGTTGGCGACGCCAAAAAGCGTATCGGCATCACGCGCCTACACCTCGAAGAAGACGCCGCAAAAAATCTTCACGAAGGCTTCGCGCAATCCGCCCAGAAAACCTACATCGACTACAACCGCTGCGGCACCCCGCTCAGCGAAATCGTCTCCGAACCGGATATGCGCACGCCCGAAGAGGCCTACGCCTACCTCACCACTACGAAATCGAGCGCCACATCGCCGTCCTCGAATCCGGCGGCCGCCTCTCGCAAGAAACCCGCCTCTGGAACCAAGCCGAAGGCCACACCGTCTCCATGCGTTCGAAAGAAAAGGCCCACGACTACCGCTATTTCCCGGAGCCGGACCTGCTCCCCGTCCACGTCAGCGCCGCCTGGCGCGACGAAGTTCTTCGCACGGTCCCCGAACTGCCTGAAGCCAAGCGCGCCCGCTTCGTCAGCTCCTTCGGCATTACGCCTTACGACGCCGAAGTCCTCACCAACACGCAAGCGCTCGCCGATTATTTCGAATCCGTCGTCAAAGCTGGAGCCCCAGGCAAAGCCGCCGCCAACTGGATGCAGACCGAACTTCTTCGCGGCTTAAAAGATTCCGGCGAGGAAATTGACGCGAGCCCAGTCTCGCCCGCTGCCCTAGCTGAATTGGTGAAGCTCGTCGAATCCGGCAAGATTACCGGCGCCGTCGGGAAAAAAGTCTTCGCCACCATGTTCGAATCCGGACGCGGCGCAGCGGAGATTGTCGCAGCCGAAGGCCTCGGCGCGCAGGTGAGCGATACCGCCATCGAACAAGCCGCGCGCGAAATCATCTCAAAGGACCCTGCGAACGTCGCCAAGTTCAAATCCGGCAACGAAGGCGTCTTCAAGTTTTTTGTTGGCCAAGTCATGAAGGCCACGCGCGGCCAAGCCAACCCCCAGGCCGTCAACGACATCCTCCGCAAGCTGCTCTCCTGACCCTGTAGCTCAGGCCTTCAAGCCTGAGGATTTTGGGAGTGCGGCGGCTCGCCGCCGCTTTTCCGTCGTCTCCAGCCTTACTGCCACCGCAACCGTCTGTTCATCCTTAGGCCATCTAACTAGGATCGCCAATCAAACTGTCCCGGCATTGTCGCCAAGATTCGGCCCACGGTGGAAACATCTCGACGTATACTGCGTCTTAGTTGTAGGGACGGCCTTCCGAGGCCGTCCGCTTTCTCTTTCAAGGTCTAGCGAAGGAAATTCCATGCTCAAAATCGGCGCCAAAGCCCCCGCGTTCCGCCTCAAATCCGACGAAGGCAAAGAAGTCGCGCTCAAAGACTTCGCAGGCCGGCGTGTCCTCCTCTTTCTCTTCCCCAAAGCCAACACCTCCGGTTGAACGATAGAAGCGTCCGAGTTTCGTGACGCAAAAGAAGACTTCGACAAGCTCGGAGTCGCCATCCTTGGAATGAGCGCCGATTCCGTCAAGGCTCAGGCTTCCTTCAAGGAAAAGCGAAACCTCAATTTTCCCCTGCTCAGCGATCCCGACCACAAGACCATCCAAAAATTCGGTGCCTGGCAAGAAAAGCAATTCATGGGCAAGACGTCCATGGGCATCGTCCGCAGCTCCTTTCTCATCGGCAAAGACGGCAAAATCGAGGAAGTCTGGCCCCTCGTCAGAGCCAAAGGCCACCCCTCCGAAGTCCTCCAGCGCCTAACGAAAAGCAGCCGCTGAAGCCCCCATCGATTCTTGGTGTACACTCAACCTTTCCTATTAGCTCGATCGCGCCGGAATTCTTTGGACAGGGGTAAACATGCGGCCGATCCTCGCATCTCTGTGGTTCTTCCTCGCAGCATCTGCTTTCGCGAGTGATGGAAACACGCTCTCTGTCGGCGATGCCGCCGAGCGGGCCCTGCAACAATCAAAACTGACCCTGCCTGGAAGCAAGCCTTTTCATTTCCAGGCCGTCATTCGAGAAACCACAGGTCCCAATTCTGACTATCAAGCCAAAATTGAAGAGTATTGGGTGTCTCCCACGGAGTGGAAACGCACGATCGAGTCCCAGGAATTCTCTCAAACATTGGTCGTCAATGGTGATGCTGTTTCCGAACAGGACAAAGGAGACTACTTTCCTTACTGGCTTAAGAATTTTGTCACCGCCATGATGGACCCGCTGCCGATGATGAGTGCCCTAAAGCAATCAAATGTACAAATACGAAAACTGCAAGGGTCGGAACAGTCCACCACCTGCGCCAATCTGCACGCCAGAGTCGACCGATGGGTGATTTGCTTCGAAGGCAGTCACGGTCTGCTCGCTTCCGTCCTCACCAAGGGATATTCGGCGGAGCTCAAGGACTTCAAGAAATTCGGCGAAAAGCGCGTCGCCCGCCGGATTAGTGCCGATCCCGAGCCAGGCACCAAACTTGAGGCTCGCATCACGGAATTGACGGAGCTCACTCAGCCGGATGAACAGATGTTCGTCGTATCCCAGCCCACTCCGCCAAAAGATCAAATCAAGAGCATAAGGATTGATGAAGACGTGTTGCGAAAATTAGCCCTCGGAAGTACGGAAATTAATTGGCCGCCCGTTGGCGACGGTCTAACCACTGGCGGGTGCGCGGTCTATGTCTCCGCGGACCGCGCCGGACACATTCGTGAAGCCTGGCCCGAGGGTTGTGACAGTGCCAGTCTGCAGGATCCTCTGCGCGAAGCGGTCAAGAAATGGCGCTTGAAACCGGCAATCTCTGACGGCGCGCCGGTACAAGTGGAAGCTCTCCTGGGATTCACTTTCCACACCGCGGTGGATAAATCGCGCGCCCTCCCGGAATTGTCGGACGAAGAGATTCGCAAGCTTGTAACAAACGTAGCTGAGCCCGTTTTCCCTCCGGACAGCGTGCAAAAGGGATCAGAAGTCATCGTGCAGATTTCAATCGACGAAACCGGAAAACTGGCCGGAATCGGGAATACTCACAGCCTCCCTGACCCGGTTTTCTTCGCGGCCTACGCCGCCCTCCAGAAGTGGCACTTCAGCCCCTACATCAAGAACGGCAAGCCGCAGTACATTCACGCCAACGTGATTTTCCGCGCGCAGTAATGCCGCAACGATGTTGCTCGGCGGGCGGCGCAAACGCTCAGCAGCCCCTCACGGGGTGCCGCACCCTTTGGTTTTAAGGCTGCGGGTTTTGACTTACCTTTCCTTTGTCCCTGATTTTTAACTTGATCCGCATTACCCTCATGGTACAATATCTCTCTTCAGTGCTGCGCCTCGCCACCCCGCGAGGCGTTTTTACTTTACACCGCCGGTTGCCTGCATGGGCATCGGGCTCTTCTCACTAAGCAATCCCAAAACTCAACTCTAAGGAGACTTTTATGTCCTCTCTCAGTCCAAAGGACCGCGTGTCCTTGTGTTCGTTTACCTTCTCGGATGGCCGCCGTTGCCGCACTCCTCGCACCGGCACCCGCCCACAACTGTTGATTCTAAACCACTTACAGCCACACTAAGACTTTTATCAGCAGGGTCGGTTATGGTTAACTAGAAATTTCCATCCTTCACTTCGAGGGTTGACGTCCCTCGGCTGTCTGAAGAGGTTGCTTCGGCCTCGCTCGGCTCTCGCGCCCGCGATTCGCCCTAGTTGATTGTTACAGTTGCTCGCGTTGTAAACGCCAGCTTTGTTTCCGCGGGAAACTCGATGTCTTTCTTCCCTGTCGCTGCTGCGCCGGCCGTTCCGGCTCCGGCACCAGCCGCAGCCCCGATCGCTGCGCCCTTGCCGCCGCCAGCTAGCGCACCGATGATCGCGCCTCCCGCAGCGCCGCCGCCGATGAATCCGGCGTCGCGTTTGCCCTTGCCGCCCAGTGTTCTTCCGGCGGAACTTGTGGCAATTGTGTAGGTTTTGCCCCCCACCGTCACCGAGCGAAGCCGCAAGTACAGCTTAGCCGGCGTGGACAAGCGGCCCGAAGCCTGCACGCTGCTCACCGTCAGCTTAACCGGCGATCCTTTGGGAATCACCACTTTGCCGCCGGAGGTCACATCCTGTCCGACCGAACCTGTTACCGTCTGTCCAATCTTGGCTGTCTTGGAGCTCACGGATTGGTCCGTCACCACGGTAATTCTCACTCCTGCGGGAACCGTGCCGCTTGCCAGTGCCAGCGCAGGCAATAGCAGGGCTAGCGCAACAAAAATCGAAGCGAATCGCATCCTGGCTCTCATCTCTGTAACCTCCGTCTTGGATTGGGGCTGCAGGAAAAAGTCTAGCAGAAGGAATCGGCGAGAGCGGATCGTCAGCGCTGCAATGTCGCTAGAAATGAAACACTAGTTCTTCCGAGACTTGCGATTTCGGCTCAATGTACAAATTGTCGATCAATCGCGTCTTGCCAATGAACACGGCGAGCAGAATGTAGGAAGGCTTGCTCACGCGCACGACCGGCTCGAACGATTCGGCATCAACGACCTCCCCATAGTCCACCCTCGCCTGACGTTCCGCGCTGAGCGTGCGGTGGAGCACGCCTTGCAACTGCAGTGCATCGCGAACTCCGGCGGCAAGCTCGCTTCTCGCCGCATCCAGCGCGCGATGCAAAACAGTGGCGGCCTTGCGCTCCTCCGCGCTCAGATACGCATTGCGCGAAGACAACGCCAAGCCATCCGGCTCGCGCACGATGGGGCATACGACAATTTCCGAATCGAGATTCAAGTCGCGCGCCATCTGCGTGATGATCCGCGCCTGCTGTGCATCCTTCCTTCCGAAATAGGCAAAATTCGGCTGAACGATCTCCAGAAGTTTCATCACCACGGTGGTGACGCCGCGAAAGTGGCCCGGTCGCGAGTGTCCTTCGAGCCGCTCGCTCAGCCCTTCGACATGGACGTAGGTCGAGAAACCGTTCGGGTAAATCTCCAAAGGTTCCGGCGCAAAGACGGAATCCACTCCAGCCTGCTCCAGCATCTTGCTGTCGCTATCGAGCGCACGCGGATATTTTGAGAAATCCTCGTTGGGGCCGAACTGCTTCGGATTGACGAAGAGGGAAGCAATGACCGGCGAGCACTCCCGCCTGGCTCGTTCGATCAGCGCCAAATGCCCGGCGTGGAGCGCGCCCATCGTCGGCACGAGTCCGACGATGCGGCTCTCCGCGCGCGCTTGCCGCGCATGTTCCTTCATCCACGCAATCGTTCGGATCGTGTCCACGGGGTAGGGATGGAAACCTGAAACTAAGCGCCCGCCGCTGTGGCGCGTTCACGATAGAAATGCATGAGGTCCGTCAGAATCGGCTGCGCGCCGATTTGCCGCAGCAGCGTGGTGACCTGTCCGCGGTGATAGGTTCCGTGATTAACGAGATGCTGCATCGATTGCCAAAGCGGATTGCTGTAGACGCCGAACTTGAGCGTCTTGTATTCCATCACCCGGTCGAGGTCGGCCTGGGTCAGGCCCCGCACAAAGCCAAGCAGCCGCGATTCGTGTTCGGTCCAGCGCTCTTTCAAGCTCGCCACGTCTTTGAATTGCGTCGTATCCGGGAGCGATGCAGGCGATCGGCCCTGGAAGCGTTCCAGCCAGATCCACTCCGCGCCGTAGACATGCGCAAGTGTGTCGCGCACGGAGCCGAAGCTCGAGCCCATCGGTTGAACGAACTGCTCCGCAGTGAGCTTGGATGCCGCTTCCATCGCCCGA
>WNFI01071706.1_pt1 | contig 10462 bp, 7 predicted proteins | sample 5400471 | NCBI WGS metagenome assembly WNFI01 (sample SAMN13153348, study PRJNA577476) | soil metagenome | isolation source: 100 cm saprolite on Douglas fir-dominated hillslope | place: USA:California | collected 2013-09-17 | reverse complement strand
CCATCCATGCTGGCCTCCCTCCCAGCCAGCAGGTTGAATCAGAACAAACCTGATTTGGGAATCCCAAATCGAATCAACCTAACGACATCCCGCTCTAGCTGGCGGTTCGCAGAGCGATTGCTATTTCCCGGCGAAAATGAAATCCCTTTGCCCGGCAGTGAACCATATGTGTACGGCTCCTGCCGACCGGCCTCCTGCAGCACCATGCTGCTGAAGCGCGATCACTTCTTCGTCAAGCGCACAGGCTATCAGCGCCGCACATGGTGCCTCTTCGATGGTCCATGTGATCCGCGGCGCCGAGGTCGACCCCAAAAGACGAAGCGGTCAAGGCGGTCCGATACTAAGTGCCGATCCCAGCCATGCCTTTACATGATGCATGTCATTCCATTAACAGTGCAAATGCAGGTCCTATTTGTCCGACACGAAGCGAGCTTACGCGACAATCTCGCGAGGGTTGGTGAAGTTCGCACATTCGGCATCGGGTCCAATACAGGGAGTAATTCGACGATGCCCAAATCCAAACTTCTCAGCATCGTTGCAATTATATCAACGATGATCGCGACCCCGGGAATGGCACAACAAGCCGTCCAAGAACCTGGTTTACGGGCGTTTTACCAGAGCCTGGGTGTTGGATCCGGCACAAGCGCTACGGCATCTGTCCGCAGCAGCGGTTCCTATGCGAGCGCGCCGGCGAAACATCATGCACACGCCTCGGCGAAGCATCACGTCAGCGCTCGCAAACTGTGACAGAGCCGCAACCTTAGGGAAAGCAGGCCGTGGCCGAAACCGGAATTGTGAAAGTCCTAAACCCGACATTCATAGAATAGCTGATCGACGCGCTCACGGAACTGCCACAGGCCGCAGCGGCGTAGGTGAAGACGGGTGACACAGCGGGGCCGAAATAATGGCTTTGCGCATAGGCAATGGTCGTCGCCGAATCCGAGCATATGGTCGTCTTGACGGAAGCGCAGCGCGCGCTTTCCTGCACCGCATAATGCAGGCTGCCAATGAGAAAGAGAGCCACGCACAATGCGAGCGTACCGACAAGCAAGGCGATAAACACCGGCGCAATAATTGCGAATTCCACCGCCGTGGTGCCCTGCTGGTCGAGGCGCAAGGATTTTAGGCGATTTCGCACGTTCAACCCAATCTCATGAGCGATGTTCTGTTGATCGGTGTCGGGAAAGTGCTGCTGATACTCATGCCAGGAAATATTGGCGTATAGGTATATGTCGTTTGTACCTGAATGTAGTAGCCGGGTTGCAAGCTTGGCGTGCCCGCCGCCGTGCAATCAGCAGGTTTGGAAGAAATGTTGCTGACATATTGCAGCGCGTTTGACGAATTGACGCAGTAGTAGCCTACCGTGGGTGAGCCGGACACCAAAGCAACGCGCGTACCGAGGGAGGTGCTTCCCAACGCGTTCTGAACAGCGGTCACCGATGCCGCTAAGGTGGAACAATCTGTTGTCAGCGGCAGCACGGTCAAGTCGCACGTCTTCCACACTGCTTGAGCTGCGACCTCCGTTGCATTCTCCGCCTGCATCCGCTGGTAAAGGTACATCGTGACGTCCACGACGTTTACCAGCGCGAGCGACAGAAAGATCGCGAAGAGGCCAAACTCGATAGCTGCCACACCGCTTTGGTCGGTCGAGATCGCCTTGATTTTACCGGCGAGTTCGAGCGCCAGCTTCGCCGGTGACGGACGTGTCGACCGTGTTGCTTGCCCGTGTCGCTTCATTGGACTAACGCGCTCCTTCCGGCGACTGTCGCTGTAGGCATCGACAACCCCGCTTGAGGGCATTGTCCTATATCCGTCTGTAAAATGCCGGCGGTGCCGCTGATCGTGAAATTGTCTGCGATCATGACAACACACGAATGGCCGCCATTGGTCGCTTTGTCGACCGCGCCCTTCAGGGTAACGCTCGCATGCGGCATGTAAATCAACCCGCTGATGTTCCAGGTCGGACTGTTTCCCGCCGCCGAAACGTCGAGACCGGATGTTAAACTAGGATCCTGGTAAATCGCGACGCCCGACCATGGTCCTGAGTTCGGGGCGTTGAGGTCGAGCTTGCCCCCGCTGCCGTTTGTGTTGTCGGTCGGTGCGTGGCTGTAGTTCGTACCCGCAGTATCGGCGCCGGAAAAAACCAACGTCACTGCGGAACCGTTCGAGGTCGTCAGTGAGTGTCCGTTGAGATCCAGTTGACCGTTTTCAACGACGAGAACGGCCGGACCGCCGGATGTATCGATAACCGTGTCACCGGTGAGCATCTGGTCGCCGCACCTAAAATTGTTGCCAGCGTTCAGGCTTAATGTCCCGGACACTTGGTTGCTGGCCGCCACCGTGTATGAATTGCCATGCTTGGTTTCCTGCGGGTAAGGCGGGCTATTTGCGGGACAGGGGCTGGAGCTAAGAGCGGGAATATTGGTCCGCAGGCCATAATAAGGGTCCGCTACAGGATCAACACCCGAAATCGGCTTGACGCCGCAGCCATTGCTGGTTCCGTGGGCAAGACCAAGGCCCGCGTTGAGATTGGAGCCATTGCACTGCGCCGCGGTGTTCGACATGACATTACAGCCATTCATGTTGGCGACCGGCGAGCCGTTAGTGCGGATACCCTGCGCCGCGCCGCTGCTGGCAAGCGCCACCATGCAAAGTGGTTGAGGTTGGACGGTTGGCTTGGCCACCGCAACCGAGCTTAATCGCTTTGCTGCGCCGCCATTCAACGTCGTGTCGCCCTGGTAACCAACAACTTGAGACACCAACAGCGGCATAGCACCTGAAATCGTCACTCTGTAACAGGTGTTGCCGCCGCCAGGACAGGCCGCAGTGTTGGACGCCGTGACACTGATGTTGTTAACTCCATCGACAAAGCCATACTGCGCCGTCACCGCTTTGGCTTCGACGTCGTAGTTCGTCCCGGCATTGGTCGCGGCCGCAAGGGCCGCGGCATCAGCTGCATTTTGCATGCCGCGCCCAATCATGTACCAGTTCGAAACCTCGAAGCCGACGCCCAGGGCTCCAACCAACGGAACGATCAGCACGCCCATGATCACGGCCACCGTGCCGCGCTGATCCTTGCGCAGGCGGTGTAGATGCTTTGAAAGGACCATCTTGCTGCCCCCGAATGTGATGTGCGTGCGATCGTTACATCGGAATTCTCACAGGCAGCTTAAGTCTTTGCGCTGAGATTAGGTAAAATCCGCACCAACCCGGATTATGCGATCCAGCGAAAGCCGGCGGGGATCTCGCATCGCTTCTATTGCCTCGTAGGCGGCGCAGTTCGCCTTCGAGCATTGCGCACGGCTGTCGCCTCAGAGATCTCCTCACTGCTCAAACACGGCCCGGCAGGCCTCGCTGAGGCTGGTCTTCTGCCGCCGCAGGCAGGCGGTGATGGCGCGGACGTTCGGGATCTCGCCGGGGCAGAGACGATAAACGTCAGGCGTGCAAGCCCTTCGCTGCTCCGGCGTCCCGGGTGCGGCTAGCGCGGAACCGGTTGTGAACAGGGTGAGCGCCAAAGCAAGATGGGCGCGGCTCGCCAAGGCCCAACGTCTGTTAAATCTTGCCTTCATGACAGCATCCTCTCGGGCGCTGCGCGCGCCTGCGCGTCGGGCGGATCGATACAGTTTGAGCGATCTGTTCAATTTGAAACCAAAAGACTTTTGAGACCCTGCGCTCTCGAATCAGGAGAGCGCGATGAGCGAAGTCGAATTCGACCGACTGCTGGAGGCCGTGAGAATGGCGATCGAGCCCGCGCCGCAGGCGGACTTTTTGGCCCGCTTGCCGACCTTGGATGCACCGCCCAAAGCGGCAAACGATAACGAGCTGGCCTGGCCGATTATTCCGTTTCCCGAAGGCTGGAACGCCGCCTCCTGATCGCAAGCGAGGACTTCTCTCGGCCTGTCAAATAATCAGCATAAGACATTGATTAGATTGATGGAGGCCACGACCAGAATTGAACTGGTGTACACGGTTTTGCAGACCGTTGCGTAACCACTCCGCCACGTGGCCCCATCCGGCGAACTCATATACGCCCTATCAGCCATAGGCAACCGAGGGTCACCGAGCCCGTTCGGTTCTGATTGAAATCAGAACCGAGGCTCTTGTCCTTTGTTTGACGCGTTTTCTTTACGCGAACTGGTGTCCACTTCGCTTGAAAACGCTATGTCAGGCCCGTTTGCGGCGGCGGTAGTCCCGTTTCGGCCTCGGTTTCGGCGCGAGTTCCGGCAACACGTGCTGCGCTTCACGATATCTGGCCAGCATCCGCTCGAAACTGGCGTGCAGCGTCTCCGCGATATCCGGCCGCTTCTCCAGGCTCGAAAGCAACATCGCCGCGGCCTCGATGGTGGAGAGGCCGTCGCGTCGCGGCTCGCGCCGCAGTTGCCCGGTCCTCGATTTCGCCCTTGCGGTTGATGGCGACGATATCGCTGTTGGTTTCGAGGTCGGCGACTTTCGCGGAGCCGAGATAGAGCACCGCCCAGCGCGAGGGATCGGCGACCGGCCGTCCGAGCGCCTTGGAGAGACTTGGCCACGACAAGCCTATTTTCAGCACCGCGTTCTTGAAATGCAAGGCGGTCAGCCGCGCAGTGCCAAGCGCCCTGTCCTGCTCCTGCGGATGTTGCAGGATCAACAGCGATACGCGGTTTTCGATCGGCGCGATGCTGTCGCAAATGCATAACGCCAGCGGCTTAAGGCAGCGCGGACAGTCCGGCATGACCTCCGCTGCGGCGGAGACCGCATCAGGCTCGGATTTTTTCGACATGCGCCCGCTATACGCTCGGCGGCGGCGGGCATCAACACGCAAGCCGATTCCAGCTATTCCGCAGGCGCCCCGACCGTTGCGGGATCGGATCGTCGCCGCAGCCGGTCGATCAGCAGATAGATCACGGGCGTCGTATACAGCGTCAGTATCTGCGAGACCAACAAGCCGCCGATGATGGTGATGCCGAGCGGCCTGCGCAGCTCGGTGCCGGGCCCCGTTGCCAGAACCAGCGGAATCCCTGCGAACAGCGCCGCCATCGTCGTCATCAGAATCGGCCGGAACCGGACGCGGCACGCCTCGAAGATCGCGTCCGCGGACGATAATCCGCGGTTACGTTCCGCATCCAGCGCGAAATCGACCATCATGATCCCGTTCTTCTTGACGATGCCAATCAGCAAGATGATTCCGACGAACGCAATGACGGTCAGCGGCGTGTTGGTGATCTGCAACGCCAGTAGCGCGCCGAGCCCCGCCGAAGGCAGGGTCGAAATGATGGTCAAGGGATGGGCGAGGCTTTCATAGAGCACGCCCAACACGATATACATCGCCACCAGCGCGCCGAGGATCAACAGTGGCTGCCGGCCGCTGGTCCTGTTGAAATCGCCGGCGTTGCCATCGAAACTGCCGCGGATGCCCTCCGGCATATGCAATTCCTCCACCGCGCGCTGGATGTTGGACGTGGCGACCTCGAGCGGCACATCCGGGAGCAGATTGAACGACACCGTGGTCGATGGAAACGACTGCGAGTGAAACACGGCGAGCGGTGACAACCCGCGTGTGTAATGAACAACAGCGGATAGCGGCACCTGCGCGCTGTTGGCGCCGGCGACGAAGATATGTTCGAGGTTCGATGGATCGCTCTGGAATTTCGGATCGATCTCCAGCACCACCATGTACTGGTTGCGCTGCGTATAGATGATCGAGATCTGCCGCTGCGAGAACGCATTGTTGAGCGCGTTATCGATGTCCTGGACGCGAACGCCAAGGCTCGACGCCTTTTGTCTGTCGATCGACAGCGTCAATTGCAATCCGCCGGGATCGCGGTCGGGGGAAATGTCGGTGATGCCTTCGACCGTCTCCATGCGCTTGGCGACGATCGGTGCCCATTTCTGCAACAGGTCAAGGTCGGTGCTCGACAGCGTGTATTGATAGTCGGAATCGCTTTGTCTCCCGCCGGCGCGGATATCCTGCGCCGCGAACATGAATAGCCTGATGCCCGGAACCATCCCCAGATTTTTGCGCAGGCGATCGATGACAAGTGCCGTGGTCATTCCTCCCCGCTCGGCAGGCGGTTTGAGACTGATGAACATCGTGCCGCGGTTGGAGCCGGCGCCGCCGGGGCCACCGCCTCCGCCGAGCACCGACCCGATCCCCGCAACCGCCGGGTCGGCCATCACAATGTCCGCGAGCCGCTGCTGAAGTTTCAGCATCGACTGAAACGAGATATCGGCGGACGCCCGCGTCGCGCCGATCACGAAGCCGCTGTCATCGGTCGGAAAATATCCCTTCGGGGTCTTGATATAGAGCGTCACCGTCAAGGCGATGGTGGCGAAAAACACGAGCAAGGTCAAAAACGGAAAATCCAGCACCACGCGCAGCGTGCGCGCATAAAACGATACGATGCGCGACAACGAACCTTCGACGACCCGGTCGAGCCAGGTCGCGTTGTCTGAAGTGGTCGTCTTGATGTAATGGGCGCAAATCATCGGCGTGATCGTGAGCGACACCACGGTCGAAACCACGATGGCAAAGGTCAGGGTCAGCGAAAATTCGCGCAACAGCCGGCCGACGATGCCGTCCATGAAAATCAACGGCGTAAAGGCTGCGACCAGCGACAGGCTGATCGACAACACCGTGAATCCGATTTGCCGGGCGCCTTCGAGCGCCGCCTGGTAGGGCCGCATGCCGTGCTCGAGGTTGCGGTACATGTTCTCGATCATGACGATGGCGTCGTCGACCACAAAGCCGACCGAGATCGCCAGCGCCATCAGCGACAGATTGTCGATCGAGAAACCGGCGAGCCACATGCCGGCGCAGGTCCCGGCTAACGCCAGCGGGACTGAGACGCCTGCCGCGATGGTCGGCGTGATCCGGCGCAGAAACGCGAACACCACCATCATGACCAGGAATGCGGTCGCCAGCAGCGTCAGCTGCATGTCCCCGACGCTGGCACGGATAGTCCCGGTGCGATCGACAAGGGTGGAAATTTCGACGCCGCCCGGGATCCACTGCTTCAGTTCGGGTATCAGCGCCCGGACCCGATCGACGGTGTCGATGACATTGGCGTCACCTTGTTTGGTGATCTGGATCAATACCGCCGGCTGCTTGTTGAACCAGGCGATCGACCGGCTGTTGCGGACGGAATCCTCTACTTCCGCTACATCCGAGAGCCTGACGAAATTGCCGTTCGCACTCTTGATCAGGATGTTGCGGAATTCGGCCGCGGTTCGCATCTGCCGGTTGACCGACAAGGTTTCACTCTGGCGGCCGCCATTGAAGATGCCTACCGGGCCCAGCGGGTTGGCATTGACGATCGCGAGCCTGACGTCGTCGGTGGCAATCCCGGCGTTCGAGAGAGCGACCGGGTTGAGCGCAATCCGGACTGCGGGCTGGTCGGCGCCGCTGACGGTGACTTCGCCGACGCCCGGGACCTGCGAGATGCGCTGCGCGATCACCGTATCGGCGACGTCATAGATCGCACTTGACGATATCGTCTTCGATGTCAGCGCCAACACGAATACCGGCGCCGCCGCGGGATTGGCTTTGCGGAAGCGAGGCAAGCTCGGCAAGTCGCTCGGCAAATCGGCGAGCGAGGCGTTGATCGCGGCTTGCACGTCACGCGCGGCCCGATCGATGTCGCGTCCGATCGAGAATTGCAACTGGATGCTGGTCGTGGCCAGCGAACTGGTCGAGGTGATCTGTTCGACGCCCGCGATCTCGCCGAGCTTGCGTTCCAATGGCGCCGCGACGGTCGCCGCCATCACCGAAGGGTCCGCGCCCGGCCGCGTCGCGAAGACCCGGATCATCGGAAAATCGACATTGGGAACCGCGGCGACGGGCAAGAACTCGTAGGCGACCCCGCCGACCAGAAAAAGCCCGATCGCCAGCAGCGTGGTGCCGACCGGCCGGCGGATGAAGGGCTCCGAGATCGACGCCATTACTGCATCCCCTCGGTGGCACCCGCGACCGGCGGTGAGGGCAGTTCCGGTCCGGCCGGCGGCACCGCCTTTTCGATGCGACGGTTGAGCCGGTCGAGCGCAAGATAGATCACCGGCGTCGTATAGAGCGTCAGCAACTGGCTGAGCAGCAGGCCGCCGATGATCGAGATGCCCAGCGGGAAACGCAACTCGGCGCCCGTGCCGCTTTCCACCGCCAATGGCAGCGCGCCGAACAACGCTGCCAGCGTCGTCATCATGATGGGCCGGAAACGCAACAGACAGGCCTGCACGATCGCATCATTTGCCGACATGCCCTGATGCCGCTCGGCTTCGAGCGCGAAGTCGATCATCATGATGGCGTTCTTTTTTACGATGCCCATCAAAAGAATGATTCCGATCAGGCCGATCACCGACAAATCCTGTCCGAACAGCATCAGCGCGAGAATGGCGCCGACGCCCGCCGACGGCAGCGTCGACAATATCGTGATGGGATGAATGTAACTTTCATAGAGCACGCCGAGCACGATGTAGATGGTGACGATCGCCGCCAGGATCAGCCACGGCTGCCCGGCGAGCGACTTGGAGAACTCGGCCGCATCGCCTGCATAGATGCCGACGATGCTGCTGGGCATCCCGATGCGCGTTTCGATTGCTTTGACGGCGTCGACGGCGTCGCCGAGCGCAGCACCTGGCGCGAGATTGAAGCTGAGCGAAACCGCCGGAAATTGCGCCTGATGCGAAATCGCCAGCGGGGCGGTCGTACGTATCAGGGTCGCGACCGCCGAAATCGGCACCTGCCCGGCCGGGCCTCCAGCTACAGCGCTGGCTGCGCCGGGAACGTAGAGCTTCGAGAGCACCGACGGATCTCGCTGATACATCGGCAGGGCTTCCAGCACCACCCGATACTGGTTGGCCTGTCCGTAGATAGTGGAAATCTGCCGCTGCGCGAAGGCATCATTGAGCGTGTCGGTTACAACCTGCAGGCTGACGCCGAGCTGGCCGGCGCGCTGGCGATTGACGTCCAGCGCCGCGCGCAATCCGCCGTCCTGGGCTTCCGAAGACACGTCGCGGAACAGGGGATCGTGGCGCAGTTCGGCAATCAGATTATTGGCCCACCGCGCGACTTGCGCGGCGTCGGTGCCGGTCAGCGTGTACTGATATTGCGAGCGGCTGGACTGGGTTGAGATCTGCACGTCCTGCACCGGCTGAAAATAAATCGTCAAGCCCGGGATCGACGCCGTCCGCTGCTTCAGCCGCGCCACCACGACGGAAACGTCGTCGCGGCGTTCGCCGCGCGGTTTCAGCGTCATCACCAGGCGGCCGACATTGGTGGTCGGGTTGACCGAACCCGCCCCGATCACGGAGACGACTCCAATCACGTCCGGATCGGCCTTGATCGTGTCCGCAGCCTTCGTCTGCCGGCTTTGCATTTCCGCAAAGGATACATCCGGGCCGGCCTGGGTCACCGCGGTGATCGATGCGGTGTCCTGCAAGGGCAGGAAACCCTTCGGCGCCACCACATACATGATCAGCGTCGCCACGATGGTCGCGACGGTGACCAGCATCGTCGCCCGCTGGCGCTCCAGCACCCACAACAGCGTGCGATGATAGAAATCGGCCATGCGATCGATGCTGCGGCTGATCGCGGCAAGGCCGGGCACTCTGACTTCCTCGCCGGCGTATTTCAGGAGCCGTGAGCACATCATTGGCGTCAGCGTCAACGACACGATTGCCGACGTCACGACCGCAATCGTCAAGGTAAGCGCGAACTCGCGGAACATGCGCCCAACAAGTCCCGACATGAACAGCAGCGGGATGAAGACGGCGATCAACGACACCGTCAGCGAAATCACGGTAAAGCCGATTTCGCTGGCGCCCCGCAGTGACGCCTGCATCGCGGTTTCGCCGTTCTCCATGTGGCGAACGATGTTCTCGATCATCACGATGGCGTCGTCGACCACGAAGCCGGTACCGATCGTCAGGGCCATCAGCGACAGATTGTCGAGGCTGAACCCGGAAAAATACATGATGCCGAAGCTCGTGATCAGCGACAGCGGCAGTGCTACGCCCGCAATCAGCGTCGCCCGCAAGGAGCGAAGGAACAGCAGCACCACCAGCGTGACCAGCACCACGCTCAGGATCAGCGTGAACTGCACGTCATGCACGGAGGCGCGAATGGTGACCGTGCGGTCGCTGACCACGTTCAGGTTTATACCGGCCGGGATCGCGCGCTGCAGTTTCGGCATCTCCTCGCGGATCTGGCGGACCACTTCGATAACGTTGGCGCCGGGTTGCCTCTGGATATCGATGATGACGGCCGGCGTGCCCTGGTACCAGCCGCCGGTGCGATCGTTCTCCAGCCCATCGACGATCTGGGCGACGTCGCCGATGGTGACCGGCGCGCCGTTGCGATAGGCGATGATGATGGGCTTGTAGGCCTCCGCCGCCGCGATCTGGTCGTTGGCGGCGATGGTGTAGGCCTGTTGCGCGCCGTCGAGCGATCCCTTCGGCCCGGAAACGTTGGCGCCCGCGATCGCATTGCGCA
>WNFI01651933.1_pt1 | contig 10464 bp, 6 predicted proteins | sample 5400471 | NCBI WGS metagenome assembly WNFI01 (sample SAMN13153348, study PRJNA577476) | soil metagenome | isolation source: 100 cm saprolite on Douglas fir-dominated hillslope | place: USA:California | collected 2013-09-17 | reverse complement strand
CCACCAAAGGGTGCCGACTGCCGGTTCTCCCACAATATTAACTCTCTCTCTCAACCAAAACCTAAACAAAGAGTGTCAACTTTAGATCAGGACGTGACAGGTTTTTCGCACGTCACATGTCACACGCCACATGCTTTAGTTGCGGCTAACCAGCCTGCTGAGTCCGAGATTTTTCGCGTCGACTATTTCGGATAGCGGCGGAATTCGAGGGAAATCGAACTTCTAGATCTGAAAAATCGCTTGGTTGTTCGCCCGGGGCGCGTCAACATCCGGTTTTCGTGGCACAAACCGATGAAAAACGTTTTGCGTGGATCTGGCTGGCGCCGTTCGTGATTTTTGCGCTGGCGTATGTGCTCGGGCGGACGGAAGCCTTGCAACAATTCGAGTGGCACACCCTTGACTGGCGCACGCAGTTTAGAGCGCTTTTTCAAAAGGGACCGGATCCGCGCATTGGGATCGTGCTCTACGAAGACAGTACTAACGATAACTTGCAGCCTTGGCCGCCGGATCGTGCGTGGCACGGAAACTTTAATGAGCTGCTCGCGTTGGAAAAACCGGCTGCGGTCACATGGGATGTCTTGTTCAGCGCGAATAGAGAAGGGGACGGCGATGCAAAAATGGCCGTGGGGACCCAGGCTGCGATCGAATCAGGTACAAAGGTTATTATCGGAGCGGTAACCTCGACCGATGCGCCCGATATCAAATCAGGGAATCCGGGTCCCACTCGCCCCCTGAAGCATGTCCAGGGAAACATCGCGACCCTCGAGGGGGATCCCTACGCACTCCCGCCCTTTCCGGAGCTGCGGGCCGTCGTATCTTATGGTTTCGTCAACGCACCGCCTTCGCCGGACGGGATTATTCGCGAAGTTCCAATGGTGATTCGCGTCGGAGATCAGGTCTACGCCTCGCTCACGCTGCAGACTTTGATGAACTATTTCGGAACCGATACCGACAAAGTGGAGGTAAAACTGGGCGACGGCATTTATCTGCCGGCAAATGGACGGGTAATGCGGATTCCAATCTCCAAGAGTGGACGCTTTCTCTTAAACTATCGTTTCGACCAGAACGACGTGCAAAAAGACTTTCCGACCTTTGGTTACGGCAGGTTATTCCTAACCATTAATAGTTATCGCATTGACCGTGTGCCGGGGGCTCCTGAACCGCCGGACTTAAAAGGAAAAATTCTTCTCGTAGGCCAATTTGTGACAGCCAAGGCCGACGCCGGGCCGACGCCGCGCAGTTCGTATTCACCCTGGGTCCTGATTCACGCCAACGTCATCAATAATATATTGGCGGAAGATTATGCCAAACGGGTGCCAGACTGGATTATCTGGGGATTCGCTTTGGTCGTTGGTTACGCCGGAATCCTCTTACTTGCGCCTCGATCCGTGCTCGTGCTGGCAGGCGGTAGTATTCTCGTGGGGGTGAGCTACCTATCATTGGCGGTGTGGGCTTGGGTGTTAAATAGCCTTTGGTTTCCGCTGGTGATGCCTGTCTCGGCATTCGTTGCCCTGCAGTTCGTTGTCACTGGCCGCCGCGTGCTCCACGAACAGCGTAGCAAGGAGCAAGTGAAGCGGATGTTTAATTCCTACCTTTCGCCTGACCTTTTGAAAAAGCTGCTCAAGGACAAGGGCATGGCGATGGGTGGTGAACGAAAGTCCGTGACGATTTTATTTTCCGATTTGCGCGATTTTACGGCATGGAGCGAAAAGACCAAAGAGGAGGTCCTTATTGCGCAGTTAAATGAATACCTGGGAGCGATGGTAGAATGTATTCACGAACAGGGGGGGCCATGCAACAGCGGCTGGCCGATCTTAACACGCGTTGGGCTGCCGCCGGTCAGCATACCCTCAAAATGGGAATCGGACTGAACCACGGTAGTGTGATCGTCGGCAATGTTGGTTCCCCGCAACGAATGGAGTTCACGGTGATCGGAGACGCCGTAAATTTGGCCTCGCGATTGGAAGGACTCAATAAGGAGCAGAAAACAGGCATTCTCGTGGGAGATTCGGTTCGGAAGCTTGTGTCGGAGCATTTCATCGTCCGGCCTTTGGGGCCGATAAATGTGAAAGGAAAAGGAGAAGCCGTTTCAGTTTTCGAGCTGGTTGCCGAAAGTAAGGTTGAAATAGCAACAAGTTAGAAACGTAAAAGCGATTGCCTGGACTTACCTAAGTAAACTAACTTAGGGGGAATAACCTATCTCGGTGAAAATTAAATCATTATATCTACTCGTCGCAATCCTTGCGGCCTTGTTTATACCGCGCGGTTTTGCGGCGGAGACTACGACTCCAGACGCAACCGTTCTCAAAGTCACGGGCTCGGCAAAAGCCAAGCTCCCCGGTCAGTCGAACGATGTTCCCATCGTCACTGGTCAGAAACTGCCGCAGGGCACGGTGATCATTACCGACGCCACTTCCGAAGTTTCGATTCAACCATTCGATGGTGCGGTCGCCACAGTTAAGCCGAATTCGACCGTGGAGATTGAAAAACTTTCCCTCACTACCGAAGCCGGTGCGGTTCAGAAGCAGACCGCGATGATCGGGCTCAAGTCGGGTAATCTGGTCAATACGATCGATCCCGAAAAACGTAAGATCAACAATTACAGCGTGCGCACCCCAAAGGGCGTCGCGGCTGCCAGCGGTACCGTCTATTCGGTGAGCGTCAATGCCTCTGGTTCCAGTTTTGCCACATTGAGTGGTACGGTTAACATCACCCTGACCGACAACACGATTATCACCGTTAACATCGGTACCGGTATGGTCGTTTCGAACACCCCTGGAGCGAAATCCACGCCCGTTGCGCTTTCTGCGGCCTCTGCTGAAGTTAAAGCCGCGGTACTCGAGGCGGCCAAGACGGTCGTCTCTTTGGTGAGCGACAACTTGGTTCCCACGACTAATGCCGGTTCCACGACCACGCTTCTCGCCTCGGTTGTGCAGATTGCCAATGCAGCCGATCCTGTTGCCGGTAAGACGATCGCGACCTCCGCTGCTCAAGCCGTTTCGACGAACTCGACGACCGCCAGCCAGGCAACCACCGTCCAACAAGTCATTCAGCAAGCCGCGACTCAGGGTGTACAGCTCAACACTCAGCAGTCCGCACCTGCGCCTGCGCCTCAAAGCACATCGGCAAGCCCGACTACGACGACGCCTGTCACCACCAATACCACGACACCTGTCACAGCTATCGACGTTTCTGTCGTGAGCCCCTCGCACTAATCATTACCTTTCCAAAGCGCCACTGCGTCGTAATGACCAGTGGCGTTTTTTATTGGTTGGCAAGAGCCCGCTGCGAGATTGCTAGAGCCAGTTTGTTCTGCATTTTGAAATAAATACCCATGAATTGTTCACGATGAGCTCCGGTATAGAATTCCTCTCCACTGAACTTACGGTACCCGGACTCCAGCGAACGATTAGGATCGCACAGGTCACGGACGCGCATCTTTGCGAATGCGATGATCGCGACCCACATCAGCGGGAATACCTGAGAGGCTTGAACCACAAACTCGGTGGGAAAGCGCGTTATTATTTCGATCTGGTCTTTGCTGAGCTGTCCGGAATGAACCTCGATTTCATCGCGCTCACCGGAGATCAAATGAATTCTCCCACTCAGGCTAATTGGGACGCTCTGACCGAGAAACTTCGGACCTTAAGCGTTCCCTACGGACTCACCTTCGGAAACCACGACTGGGATTGGCCCGAAGGTGGCACCTACGAACGTCGTCCGACCTATCGGAGTGACTGGTGGCAAAAACACAGTTCGGTTCTCGATAAGACACCATCATTCGAGGTGTTTTCGGTCTCTGGGGTGAACTTGGTGTTTTTGGACAACAGCGATTACCAAGTGAGCGACGAACAGCTGGCGAAGCTCAAAGCGATCGAAACCGCCAACGTCCCTTCGCTCTTATTTTTTCATATCCCCGTTTCAGTGCCATCGCTTCGTCCTGCCACTATTGTAAAATGGGGCTTTCCCATCTTGTGCGGCGAGACGGAATGGAAGGCAGAGGACAAGGATCGTTGGAGCTTGATGCCCTATGATTACGAATCCACGGGACGTTTTTATCGTCACATCAGCCAGACTCGCGCCTTTGAGGCGGTTTTCAGCGGTCATCTCCATCTTACGAGCGATGACGTTTTGCCGAGCGGCGTTCGTCAGTTCGTTACGCCGGCGCTTTACGACGGGTTTGCTCGGATCATCACGCTCAAACCAGCTTAGGATATGTTTTCGACATAAATGCGAGTGTTGCGGCACCTGTTTTCTAAATCAGGTTGAGGCCTCTGAAAAACTCACGCAAAGGCGCCAAGCGAATGATTATTCCGGTGGGTGGGGCAGGGGGACCGGCCTGCGAAGCTTTAGCAAGGCGGACTGGGCCCGCCGTCGCGCGAAACGTACCGAGCTAGTCATCGATGAACGCAATCTGCTTACGTGAACTCTTAGTTCTTCATCGCCATATCCCCGACGGCGGTCCCAGCGGTCCCGCTCCACCTTCGGAGCTTCAATGCACTGGTATTTATTTCCAAGACACACTCCAGCTGGAGATTGCGAATAGCCTGTGAACAACTGGAAATTTTTTCCCGTTGCGGTGACGCAGCTGCGCCCCTGTAGTTTTCCTTTTCATTCTGCATGTACCTTAAGGCGCTCAAGCTTCACGGCTTCAAAAGTTTTGCTGACTCCACTCAATTGCGTTTCGACCCCGGTGTCACCGCGGTCGTGGGCCCCAATGGTTGCGGTAAGAGCAATATCGCTGATGCGATCCGCTGGGTGCTCGGTGAACAGAGCGCCAAGGCCCTCCGTGGCGGTAAGATGCAGGACGTTATCTTCGAAGGCAGCGATCATCGTAAGGCCCACAACCTTTGCGAAGTTTCTCTCCTTTTAACCGAGTGCGAAAAGCAGCTGGGCAGCGAGTTTCACGAGATCGAAATCACCCGTCGCGTTTCGCGCGATGGCGCGAGTGACTACTTCCTCAACGGTCAGGCCTGTCGCCTGAAGGATATTCACCGTCTGTTCATGGACACCGGCGTGGGTCGTACCTCGTACTCCGTGATGGCGCAGGGCCAGATCGACCAAATCCTTTCGTCCAAGCCCGAGGAGCGTCGCGCCGTTTTTGAAGAGGCCGCCGGTATCACCAAGTACAAGGCACAACGTCGCGAGGCACTGAACAAACTTGCGTTAACCGATCAAAACCTTGCCCGTGTGGCGGACGTGATTGGCGAGGTTTCGCGCCAGATTGGCAGCCTCAAGCGGCAGGCGTCAAAGGCCATGCGCTATAAGCGGCTTAATTTCCGCCTGCGGCATCTCAGCCTGGCCTCCAATGGATTTCAATTTGGCCAGCTGCAAGCGACGGTTAACGAACTCGACTCCCGTGTTTCCGGCCTTCGGACGAATGCAACCGAGCGTCGCACGAAGCTTGAGAATCACCAGGCTGAACTTGAAGGGAAGAAAGCGGCCCGGAGCGAACGGAATCAGCGCGTGCAGGAAGCGCAGCAGTCTGTATTCGATTTGCGCTCGCAGCGCGAACAGGCGGAGAATCAGGCGAATTTGGCGCAGATCAAACGGAGCGGACTGGACGAGCGTGTTCAATCGAGTCGCGACGACATCACCGAACTTGAAATGCAGCTTCGAGAGGTCTCCGCCCAGGTCGACACTGGGGCGCAGGATAAGCAAATGCAGCTCGGCCTGCTGGGAAGTTCCGATGCCGTGTTCCAGGAGAAGAATCGCGAACTTGCTCTGATCGAAGGCGAACTCAGCAAGGCGGAAAAAGAACTCCAGCAACATAAATTTCATCTGCTTCAACTCGAAAGCACCGTTGCGCGGCTGCGCACGGATTGCTCCAGCTTCGAAGTAGACCAAAAGACAAATCAGCAACGCCACGACGCGGTGAATGCCGAAATTGCCGAAGTGCAGCAGGCCGTGGCGGCCGCGACGGCAGCATTTGCTGAAATTCAGCAACGCGTCGAACAGGCGAGGGCGGATCAGAGTCGGGCGCACAACGAAGTCGTTTCCGCGCAGACGTTGTTGCAAGACACGACGAAAGAGTTTCGCGAGGCTCAACGGATACTCCAGGAAATCGACCGCGCTTTGGCCCAAAAGACGGCTCGGCTTAAACTTCTGCAGCAGCTTCAGGAGAAGTGGGAAGGTTTCGGCGAAGGCGCCAAGGCCCTCCTCTCCGGCCGTTTCGATCAAGCCTTGGGCGGCAGAAAATTTTCGCCGATTACCCACGGGCTCGAAGTAAAATCGGAGCATGCCAAGGCGGTCGAGGCGCTGTTGGGTTCCGCAGTGGAAGCGATCAGTGTCGCAGACCTCGATACCGCGCAGACCATTTTGACACGCCTGGAAGATGAGCAGGTGGGCAGCGTTTGTCTTTCAGTGGGAGACTTGGCCAGGGCAACCGGTCAAACACAATCCGACCTTCCGGGTGGAATCGTTCCTGCGATTTCAGTGCTTAACAATTTCGACCCGGCTCATCCCGCGGCAGCGATGCTGTCCTCCTGTTATGTCGCAGAAAGTCTCAGCACTTTCTTGAGCTACTGGCGCGATCATCCGGAGTTTTCCTTTCTCCTCGTTGCGACGCCCAAAGGCGAATTGGTCGACCGTCGCGGTTTCGTCTTTGGCGGCTATCACAAGAAGCCGGCCAATAGCATCGTTCAACGTGAGATTGATCTGCGTCAGCTCGGTAAAGACGTGATCACCGATCAAGCAGCGCACGACGAACAGCGGGCCAAGATTGAGCTCCTCAATCATAAGCTGGCAGACGCTGAGGCTGCGCTTGAACAGGGCCGGAAGGACGTGTTGATCGCGTCGCAACACGCGAGCACACAGCAAGCGGAGGAGCGTAACGCCGAGCGCGGTCTGGAAGAAATCCAAGCTCGCTTGCAGCGCCTCGAGCGTGAAATGGTTTCGCTCGATCAGAGTCGGCAGGAGTCCATTGCGCGCCTGGAAAAAGCTCTCGCCGGTTTGCGCGAAGCGGATGCTGCGGTCGAGGCCCAAAGGCAGGCCATCGCGGCCAACGAGACGCGAATCATGGAAGTTCGGAATGATCGCGACTATAAAAAGGAAACTCTTGCCCAAGCCCGCCTCGAACTAGCGGATCGCCGCCAAAAAGTGGAAGTGCTGGATCGTGGTATCTCTGAAATGGAACGCCGCCGCGTGCAGCTTCACGATTTGCTTCAGCAGCGCCGGGCTGAGGTCGATGCCTGGACTGAACAGGTAGCCGAGCTGGAATCCAGCGCGGAGGGTCAGCGCGCCCGGGCTGAGGAGCTTAGCCGCACGCTCGCGGTCGCACAGGAATCCGTGGAAAAAATCCGCGTTGAACTTGTCGAGATCGAGAAAGAAATCGATGCGATCGAACAAGGCCAATCTTCCCTGCGGACCGAGGCGGAAAGCGCCCAGAGCGAACTCGCCCGTTGCGAAATCAAATTGGCGGAGAGTCGCTCGCGCTCTCAATTCATCGCCGAGGAGGTCTTGCGCGAATTTCAAGCCGAGCTTTCCAGCGTAAATTGGAAGCTGGCGCTTTGGCACGCGGACGATGAACCGGAAGGCATCAAACCTTTGGATTTAGACGAAGACGACGCCGAGGAAGGCCAGCCGGCTCCTGTTCGCTCCCGCAAAAAGAAGGAAACTAAAGGCGAGGCGACCGAGGAAGATCTTGCTTCGTTGGACCGCACGGAATGGGAACCGATCCGCGCCGAGATCGATGCGCTCCGTCAACGGCTCTCCGGCATGGGTGCGGTCAATCTCGTGGCGATCGAAGAGTATGCTGAGCTCAAGCAGCGCTATGAGTTCCTGAAAACTCAAAGTGATGACCTGATCAAGGCCAAGGAAACTTTGGTCAAGGCGATCGACGAAATTAACCAGACCTCGCAAAAGCAGTTCCAAGTTACCTTCGATCAGATCAAGAAAAACTTCGAATACACCTTCCACACCCTGTTCGGCGGAGGACGCGCTGCACTGGAATTGGTCCAAACCGACGATATCATGGAAAGCGGCATCGAGATCGTGGCCCAACCTCCTGGCACGAAATTGAAAAGCATCACATTGCTCTCCGGTGGACAAAAGACGCTCACAGCGGTGGCCTTACTCTTCGCTCTCTACCTAGTGAAGCCGTCGCCCTTCTGCTTGCTCGACGAATTGGATGCACCGCTCGACGAATCGAACATTGGCCGGTTTACCAACTTGTTGAAGCAGTTCACCAAGGAATCTCAGTTTATTATCATTACGCACAATAAGCGCACCGTCGCTGCGGCCACGGCGATTTACGGTGTGACCATGGAAGAGCGCGGCGTTTCCAAGACGGTTTCGATGCGTTTCAACCATGAGCGCGGCGAAGCGGAGGCAGTCTCGATCGCGGCGGCGATGCGTCCGGAACCGGCTTCTGTTTAAGCTGTTTCCGGCGCAGCGCCGACACCCCTTGTGCGTATCAAAGTAAGAACGGTTTGGAAGGCTCACGAGAGATACGCATCGACCTGGATATTGGGATTTGCGGGCGTGAGGTTCGACGACTTGCAGCATAGGTGCACGATTACCGTGCGCGTGCGCGAGTTCCTGCAATTTGCCGCCGCTGCAGCGGCGATCGTTTACGTCGTCGGATTGCTTAGTTTGTATGCTTGGTTTCAAGACAAACCCTACAACAAAGTCGGGCTACCCGATGTGATGCTGCCCTGGCACTGGTCGCGGATCGCCGAGCTTCGCGGCGAAGCTGAGATCGAAGAGGGGAGGGCTAATCTCAAGGCAGGACGGATAGAAGATGGCATTTTGAAACTTAAAAGCGGTCTTGGTCGGAATCCCTCCGACACCGAGGCACGCCTTGAACTTGCCCGAACCTATGTCCAGCGGACGTCCATCGGTGATGCCTTGGCGATCATGCAGCTAGGTTTTGGTTATGGTTATCCGTCGGCTAAATATCTGGAGAGTTTTTTTAGCTGGGCCCAACAGGTGGAAGATTACTCTGCGATCATTTCGACCTGCGATCGTTTGCTCCTGCGCCGCGAAGCGAATGCTCCGGATTTGTTAGTTCGCAAAGCCAAAGCATGGGTGGCGCTCGGCCGCGATAATGAAGCGATCGCCCTATCGAACGATTCTCGCATCGCAGGTTCTCCCAGCGCGCGGGAAGTGCGCGTTCTCGCGCTGATCGATCAAGCGCGATGGCCTGAGGCAAAGACCGCGTTGGAGGATTGGCTGAAGCTGCAGTCGGACTCGCTTCGCGCCCAAGAATTACTGGTCAAGGTGCTGCGGGAGGTCGGCGATACCGCTGGGATGGAGAGCACGCTTCGCTCGCTCGCGTCCGCTTCTTCCCAGAACGTCGAAGCCGCTATCTATCTCATTAGCCAACGCTGGTTGGCGGGGCAACAGGCCGAGGCCCTCCACGCCTTCGAAAGCTACTTTATTCAAATGAATCCCAACGCCGCGCAATTTACTGCGGCAGCGGTGAGCTTTGCCGCGCTCCCCAGCAGCAGTTTGGTCGAGCGTTGCCTCGACGTACAGTCGAACATTTCCGCATCTTCTTACGACATTCGGTTTCTTTTGGCTAAAGTGTATGCCTTGGAGGGTAAACTTGCGGATGCAGAACACGTTTATCGTCAGCTTCCACCACTTGCTCAAAATCAAAGCGCGCTGGACCGGCAGAGCCGTCGTTGGTTTGAGCGTGTGTTGGCTGAAGCAATTGCCGGTTCGACGGGAGAAGAAACCGAGTTGTTCGGATTCCTGCGCGAGAACCAGTTACCACCGCGTTTCTATAGAGAAACGATGCAGATCATGGAGTTCGCCTCCCGAAAACGGGTCGCAATGAAAGTAGGAGAAATCGGCCTTGGGACGTTTCCTGAAAATAAGTTCTTCAAGGGCAAAGTGGCAGAGCTGCGGGGGCAGGCTGCGTCCGATCAACCGCGACGTCCGGTCTCACGGCCCCCGGAGAACCAGCCCAGACCGGTACGTCCGTCCACCGCGGATTTGAAGACTGTCGAGCGCTTGGATTACGTGAAACTCGGTCCTGAGGATTTCTGGGCGCTGACCGATAATCTAATCGCTGAACGGAGATGGGACGATGCCGCAAGGGTCCTGCATGACCTGGATCGGGCGGCTCCCGTTTGGCTAGGAAAGAGCCAGGGAGAATTGGAGTGGCGAAAGGCGCGCGTTGCGTTCGGTCAAGGTGACACGGGTGGAGTGCTTTTGATCGTTCGACGTCGATTGGAACGTTCTCCCTCTGAAGCGTCGCGAGCTTTCGAATTCGCCAAAGAGTACAGAAAACTGGGCGACAGGACCGCCGCCCTTCGAGTTGCGTTGGAAATCCAAAAAAGGGTCCCCAATTTCGGCCCAGTACACGTGTTTATCGCCGAAGCGAACAACGCTCCCGTCAGCCCGCCGAAGTAATCCGGCAGGAGACTGCCGCTCAGAAAGGGGCGGGTCATCGCGTCCTTGCGCCGGCATTTCGCGAATGCGATGTCCGTCCTCCCAACCCATTGCCGCCCCAGGGCC
>WNFI01605735.1_pt1 | contig 10464 bp, 12 predicted proteins | sample 5400471 | NCBI WGS metagenome assembly WNFI01 (sample SAMN13153348, study PRJNA577476) | soil metagenome | isolation source: 100 cm saprolite on Douglas fir-dominated hillslope | place: USA:California | collected 2013-09-17 | reverse complement strand
CTTTACTCTTTCGATTAGTTGAGCTACAGTAGTGACCTGGACCAGCATGACAATCATATAATATTTCTGTTGAAATATGAGATCCGGGTTTCATACGCAGGGGAGGGAACATACTTTCGGAGAAGGAGGAGGTTGATTGCTGTTTGTTTGACTATTTACATAGACCATCTCGACGCGATTTTGGTGTCCGATGGATAATCTGACAGAACTCCCGAGATGAGCTGGAGGCGCAGTTCCCGGCTTCTTCTTCATCCCCTTCGTACTTGCAGTGATTTGAACCTGGTTGACTCTAATCTCACAGGTGGGGGGAAACTCGATGGGGCATGGGGAGTTACCGAAGCGCATGCCTGCCGGTCCGAGAGCAAAGTAGGAAGAGGAAGTGCAATATAGACGAAGCTGGTACTTGGAACTGGACCATAATCATAAGACACCCACATTATTCTGGATCAACCAAGACGCACTCTGGAGGACTCAGCTTTGTAATCTGATCAGCGGTTAGGGAAAATAATAGCACTTGTTGACGACGATCACCAGAACTAGAAGACTCTGTGGGGTATAAGGCTATGGAATGACAATTAATTGGCTGCGCATACCAGGACACTCTGCAATGATCGATACGGCCTGGTCAATATAGAAGAAAGGAGAGGGTTTGAATCGGATAGCTATATGATAGAGGTTAGAAGCTCGTATCGTTTCAAAGGAAAACGAAACACACGAGGTCTAGGTAGAGCTGCAGGGGCACTAGCATGAGGGGAAGGCGTTGTCATAGGTAGAGTAGGATTTCGAGGAGGAGGAGCGAAGGAGTCATAACGTTGACCATTACTTGGGCGGGCAGTAGGATTCAGGTAAGGTCGGGTGACGGTTGGAACTCCTGAATAAGAGTTCGTACTCTGGGAAGAAAAGGCTCCCGGTACAGAATGCGCATGGCCTCTCCACCTGTTGAGAATTAGCGATGGGGTACTGTAAAGACGAAAATGGATATATACTCACATGCCTGAACTGCGTACTTGGTACAGAACGCCGCGGGCTTTATTCCACTTGTCTGCATTGCTTGACGCGCGCCATTCGTCGAGTGAATTTAGGATGCGGATTATGAGGTCCTGTTTCTTCCCCGACTTGCTGAGCATTGTCCAGCACTCTTCATTGAAACCGGAGATGATCTGCTTTAGTCGGTCGACGGTATTAAGCCTTACGCCAACCTTGAGATTCTATAAGATAACAGTGAAGATGAGCGAGACAAGAGGAGAAGGGAAAAGGACCTACCTCGAAATCGGACCAAGGATCGACGGCGGACATGACAAGGGCCAAGAAACGAGGGACGGCGAACAGAATGTGGCCTCTGCCTCGCCTTGGCCACACAACCCCAAATACACACGTGACGTTCTCTCGCGACTACCATGTCCTCTCAAGACTCGGACGACTATGACAACCTGAGCCCGGCGGAGAGAGAGATTCGCGACAAGGCAGACCGCCAGCGTGAGGCAGAGGAGCAGGCAGGCACGTCCTTCATCTCTGTTTTCTCTTTTATTCCCTAATCTATCTCTAAGCCCTCCCTTATTCCTGGAAACCCTGGACGCTGGGTTAGCGCATACCCCCGTACACCTTTATGCCTGCTTCAAATTAGATTTCAGAGGACCGGTCGTCTGTCGAGCTTCACCTCGAGAAAGTGAACAAGATACAATGGTGGGAGAATGTACTTTCTCACCATCCCAAGATCGATACAAGAAAAATCCAGCCGGAGAATAGCAAGCTCAGCGATCTCGATGGCGAGACAAGGTCCGTCGATTCTAATCCGGTCTTATGTATCTGAATATTAACACTATCTTCAGAGGGATGGTCGAAAAGATGATGGTTTGTCTTTGATTTTCGTTGTCTGTGCACACCCAATCTCACCTTCACAAAGTTTGACAACCAGCAGAAGGTCGGTCACCTGTTGCGACTCCTCTGACACTGCTGATGCACCCTCTTTATAGCAACTTGGAAAGCCCACATCTGATGATATCAAGAAGCAAGAGGTAGGACGCCCATTTTATCGCGTGCGCTACACTTAAAAGGTCCTTTTGGTCTCATTCTTCAGGCTTTGAGGAAGTTTCAACTCGCTCATCCAGAGCTAGACTTCTCAAAGGCGAAGATTTCTTGAGATGATTGAAGGGGCATATAAAGGCCATGTGAGGGTATCTTGGCATCCAGTCTTCTGTAACTTAACACAAAGTAAGGTCATCTCACTATGTTACTCATTGTTACACAATCAAAGTGCGGAGCAACACGACACGTAAGCGGTGTCATAACTTTCGTCGTTTGATGCCATCGTCATCTGAGGTGACCGCACTCCTTCGCTTGACTCTCTCAACTAAACTTGTTAAACTTTGTGGGGTTTCGTTCTTCGTGCTTTGCGCGGTTGTGTGGGCTTCGCCGCGGATGTTCTTCCGTTTCGACCTTTGTTCAAGCAACGCGGACATCGACTTCGTGCTCTTGAAACTAAAACACATTAATTCCAACCCCGGTCTTCTTGATGTCATCATCAGCTACTCACTGAGGGTTACTGGGATCAATAGCGAACACATGATCCTCGTGCAGCGCCCTGAAACGCTCGTCCTTGACGTCGATAGTGAAATCATCTTGTAACTCATTCTCGTCATCGCCGCCTGTTTTCTTCCTCCTTCCCTTGCGCTTCTTCCGTTCGCTCTTTTCGGCCTTGATGATCGCTGTCATATCGAAATGTTTTGGTCCCGAATCGAGTTTGTCTGGAGCGACGAGTAACGAAAGCTCCTCCTTGGTCGAAGGATTCCTGGTTTTGTTTCCTTGTTCCCCTCCTGTGGCTCTCCTCCCCGCGCGTGGCGACTCATCATCGTCTTCCTCTCCCTCGCTCTGGGCAAAGAAGTCGTCCGGGAGTTGTCTCCCTTCACTTTTATCTTTCAGTTCCTGCTTGCGCTTCTTGCGCTTCTCTCGCATTTTGTGTTGGTACCTTCCAATCGTCGTTTCGTCCTCGTCATTCCCACCGCTGAGAGCGGGGCGGAAGGTAACCTCCATATCCACATGACCATCGTCCGCGTCTATGTCTCCAGTCTTGCTGCCGGCCCATCCTTCTGGTAAGTCGTTGCCTCCGCCACTGAGTAGGAGGGCGCGCAATTTGTCTCGATTGGCGGTCTTCTGTGTTGATTCTGTTTCATCTTCGGATGAAGAGTCACTCGACGAAGCGACGTAAGCATGAAAATCATTCTCCTCGAGATCTTTCAGCGTAAGAGCTCGGCGAGTGAGATGGTCCCGTTCCGGGTCATCTTGGTCCCAGGCCAACTTGACTTTTGAATGCCGAAGAGCCTATGTATATGTCAAAATAAAAGCCGATGGACGTTTCGCAGCATGTGGGCTCACATCCGTCGCGAAGTCGAGGGGTTGATAGTTTGTGTTGTTATCAGCAGAGGTGGCCTGGTCTCTGTTTTCGCGTATTGTAACTCAATGAGCAGATAGCCGAAAGATAAAATAGCACGACATTACCTGCACTCGTCGAATGTCATGTCGTCCGGAACAAAACTTAAATCCAGGACATTCGCTGATCGCTCAAGCTCGGCACCTTGCAGCTCAGAATAGAGATATGAGGCGAGCTCAACGTTGTCACATTCAACGACAGCGTAAAAATATCTGTCCATGTATATGCATATTCGTCAGATGCACTAATGATAATCGACACACCTCATGCGCTGTAACTGATATTTTCTCAGCGCGTCCTCATCGTACTCCTCCGCATCCCCGGTTTCGTAGATCGTCCTTTCATTTACATCCTCCTGGCCATCCAGTAACTTTTTCTTCTTCAATAACTCAGGGGGAGGACCATTCTCTTCGTGCGTCATGCGCTCTAAGCCGAATTTACTCGGGTAGATGTGTACGCTGAGCACTTTACCCCGCACACTTGGGGCAGAGACTTGGTTTGACCTAGATGCGGACGATCCAACGGGGGCGATGGCAGAAGTGAAGATTTTATATAGGTGTACGGCACGAACATAGTCCCAATCCAGGTCGACAACGGCAATACGACGTGTCCTAAGTGAACTTTCTTGGTCGTCTTCTGAGGTGATCTTGCGGTGTAGAGTAGCCCGCGCGTCGGCGTCTACAGAATCGTCTTCGTCCAAGTCTACTTCAGCGTCTCTGTCCTGCAGCTCAGGAATAAGTCCGTCAACATTGGAACCCAAAGTGACAACGCCGTCGTCACTTTCGTCGTCGTTGGACTGAGCTTTGTCTAAGTCACCACTGTCCTGTTCCTCGTCGGAGGACTGAAGAAGCACTTCGCCGCGGGCGTAGTCGGGACCAGTAGAGAATCCGTTCTGATTCTCCAAATCGAGACGGTAGAATCGACGTAAGTTTTCATTTTCTTGCGAGTCGGACAACAGGCGACCATACTTGTCTACGCGCGATGTAAGAGAGGAGCTTAACTTGGCGAATGGGCACAGAAGAAAATCCACACCAATCTGTGATTTTTTCTTGGCTGTGGAGAACACAGAACTGAATCTACTATCTACTGCAACCTTATTCTTGTGTCTTTTGAGGGTACGAAAGCGGGGATCAGATCTGAGACGAGAAAATCGTGGGTCCGGCATAGCGGTTGTAACCAAGCGACGAAACTGTGGAAAGAGCCTTATTACTGCAACGGGATCACACTTTGCACTGCGGGCGCCGCGCCCGGATTATATCATCGTGTGCTGGTCACGTCGCGAAGGGAAACGTTTATAAGGCTGTTCTCGTTGCGTTCCCGATCATTCTCTTTCTCCCCTGACCCTCGAGTCTCACTCCCTTTCGAGTCTCATTCCCTTTCTTCGTCAGTCTCTTTTCCTACTACTTTGCCCGCTGTGCTAATTTTTCGCTCCACAGTTTCATTTCGGGTTCATTCGTGCAGGCCGCTGGTCGACCTCCAGCCTTTCTTTCTACGTCAATTTCAACGCAACTTTGTTCTATCGACTCTCCAAACATGCTCGCTTCTGGTTTTGTGACACTCTTTTTCGTTGCTCTGGTAGCCGTGAATGTTGTGGGATATCCAGTCCCGGAACCGATCAGGTTGCGTCGTTGTCTATTTGGGTTATGTACGAAAATGCTTATGGCTTTGTCAGCGTGCTCTGGTTAAGCGGCGCGGTCTGGCGCCCTTTGAACCCATACAGGCTTATGTCAAACGTGACCATGCTGTTCGTTTGTGGCATCTGACTTCAGATGTTGCATTACAAGTGCTGAACATTTCTCTCAGGTTTATGTCAAGCGTCAGGATAGTGGCCTCAATAAGCGTCAGGGCGGCGCGAACGACGTCAATACCTTGCCAGAGACCGTTGCTACCAAAGCCCCGAATGGTCAACTCGAGCCCTACGTCAAGCGTCAGGGCGGCGCGAACGACATCAACACCTTGCCAGAGACTGTTGCTACCAAAGCCCCGAATGGTCAAATTGTGCCCTACGTCAAGCGTCAGGGCGGCGCGAACGACATCAACACCTTGCCAGAGACCGTTGCTACCAAAGCCCCGAATGGTCAAACTGTGCCTTATTAACATGTGGATTGTCGAAGAGTTGGGTTGTTTTCAGTAGAGGGTCCTTAGGCTTCTGTATACCGTTATTTCGCTCCTTTTTCCTTCCTCGTTCGCCGCTTGCGTTGATGTGTACAATGTCCTCCGTAGTCCTGTTTGAAGAAAAGGTTTGAGAGGGGATGACGGATGTGCTGTGATTTGTGATTCAAGATGGCACAAGCTGTGTTCACTAAGAGAAGCGGACTGCTTTGGGGTTGCAGCGCCCACAACGCACACGTCAATTGAAAGAAACTCCCATCAATTATACAACGGGGTATTTTAAGCTGCAGAATGAAAGGTACGTGTCTTAATTGGATCTGGACGATTTCTACAGGTCCTTCATCCATATCCACATACTTCCTTTACTACCCACTGCCACGATCATCTCTCCATCCAATCCCATGTCCACTGCTTTTATGTGTTCGTCGGCAGCATATTTTGGACTTGGAGCAAGGTTGATGCACCAGCCCAAGCCACGCACCCAATCATTATTCTCCAAGCATTTCGCATCCACTTTTCCCTCTGCGTGGAGCCTTGATTCGGACACAAATCCGGTCGGAAACAAGTCCTGATAGCCGGGAAACTCCGTCGTCTCGACTCCGGGCACGTGTAAAGTGTTAAGCAGGCGTATCGTCCTCTGGTGGGCGATGAGAATAATGTGATCATGATAGACGCCTCCGAAAACGCGAAGATGTGGAGTATCGGGGTAATAGGGGAGGGGGGCGGATGCTATTATAGTGAAGGATGCTAGGCAAAGGTTGGTATTAATCGGAACGGAGGAACGTAAACAACAACGCCGCCATACGTACAACTCTCTTGAAAATCCTGATATCACAAACATTTCGACGACTGATCAACAACGACCGATGCTATCGCTATGTGACTTGGACGCAACTCACAGACAGGCATCCCCTTTGAATCCTACGGTATCTTGTCTCTTCAGGCGGGAAAAATCTATTGAGCCCTAGCCATCGTAAGATGACGATTCTTCCGGGGGATCCATGCCATTCCTTCTCTGGGAGATCACTTTCGTCCTCTGTGTGGTGTTGTTCCCTTGGTAAGTCGATGTGGCTCGAATACGCTGTGGAAGTGCAATGGGTGATGAGGGTATCTTGGGATAGCCTGACTGAATCATGGGAAAGAGTTCACTCGGTCAGAAAGGTCGACGCACCAAACCACGGATGCGACTGAAGATCGGTGTACAAGGGTGCTGCTATATAGCGGCTTATCTTCACGAAGGAGTTGACCTTCATAATCGTGAATGCGCCAGATCTTGACCACGCGATCCACCTACGCAAGCCATTTTACTTCTTAGCTAGACGTGCCACGACGGTAACTGGACCTTTACCCCGCCGGTTGCGATAAGGGGGAATGTTGGATGAAATGCCGCACATGTCACCGCTGCAAGGTGGCCCCCACTTCTACCCCCTACGAGGATGGTGGTGCATAGGCCCTGACCCCATTCTTCCCTTTCCGAGGATCGTAAACCGTGAGGTGCTCCGGCCTTATTAGGACCAGTCCCTGGTAACCAAAACGGGTTTTTCTCGATGGTATCAGGAAGTCTATTAAGATCGTAGATTCTCGCTGTTTGGTCTGAGGAGGTGGTGCAGATGAATGAAGGGACTCGTGGGTGAACGGCGATAGATGAAATTGGCTATTCCTAAGTGAGTAACAAGGGTTCCGAATGGAAACTGAAGACATACTCCGCCATGGCCACGCATAAAGCCGATTGCCTTGCCACGCCAAACGCTGTATACACAGAGGATACTCGACATTGCAATCACGATTAGAGGGTCCAAAGGGGAGCTCCGACCAAGAGCCCAAGCCACGGCAGTAATAGGGTGAAGCTCCTACTCATGACTTTGAGCCCCGCGTCTCAACACCAGCAGAAGCATCGGGGACTCACGACATCAAGACGGATCTGTTTCTTCTGTTTGTCGCTTGGTCGGAGTGCCCGTATCAAATATAGTTCCTGCGTGCTGCCAACGACGACCGATCCTGCATAGGTCTCTACGAATCTAGCCCAATCATCATCGCTGAAGTGTTCATCATGTACCGAGGCGAGACTCCAAGGAAAGAGGGAGACGAAGCGGTATTCGAGGCCATGGCGGAGGTTCTGACGGTCAGGCAATAAAGTTGCAAGGTATGTCATGAGGTAAAACACGCCCAGCGAACCTTGAAGTACGTTGTCAACCGGAACGGAGGCTCTGTCTGGCTGTCCCTGTACCAAGGTAGCTTTTCATTGTCTTCCATTATGGCATTGCATAAAGTCATCCCGGACCGATACAATCAATCCCCCCCCCGCGTACCCCGGCGGCATGAGTCCGAAAATGACAATCCCGGCCGGATGCCGGATGCCTTCGACTTGCGTTCTTCGATTTACATCACAGTTTGCTTTCTCCGTAGTTTGCCATGTCGACTACAGGTTCATCACCGGATACACCGAGTTTTGAACCAAGGCCAACGCTTCAGTATGCTGCGACAGTCGGAATGCAAGCTGCCCTGGTCGGTGCCTTCGTCAGCAGCGTACAGAACGCAATGGGGACCCACTCGAAAGGCGCATCCGGATTCCTTTCGAGAACTGGCGGAACTATCGGTTTCTTTGGTATGTTCTAGCAAACGTTTCTTGTTTGAAAGTGCAAGTCATAACTGGTTATTATCTCTTCGTCATTCGCAGCCGCCATGGGTGCAACTTTCGCTGCCACCGAGTCCATCGTTGCAAACCAACGGGAGACGCAGGATGCGCTAAATGGCGTAGCTGGCGGCTGCGCAGCCGGTTTTTTGGCTGGTATCAGAGGTGCGCACTATTCCAGCTTCCAATGCACTTTATGTTAATATTCTCTGCAGCTCGTTCTCTACCGATAGCAGTGGCTTCATGCGCGGTTATTGGGGCCGCAGTGGGGACGTTCGATACTGCTGGTCAGTCATTACGAGGAGATCAGGAGGCACTGTCGTATGAGGAAAAACGAAAGCGATTTTTTAAGCAAACTCCCTCATCGCCACCACTGACTTCCCCTCAATAATTATTTCGTGTCGTCATTGTTATATTTAGTAGTAGAGTCATTTGTTACCCAAAACCTCGGAGCACAACATTACTTGGAAGGGTCAACCCGCACGGAGAGATTCCCCCACTAGCTCACAGTAAGGATCGTCATAATATGTACCAGTGTCAGCTAGTGGTAAGCACCTGAGGCTAAATCCGCCTGCCAAGTGCCTTGCTCGCGTTCGCCAAAGAAAGAATGTTCAAAGAATGCTCGGGGAAATGACCAGTTCACAGGAACACAATCAACTTAAATAACCTGTCGAGTTGTGTACCTCCGTTCAACTTCTGCCGTTACGGCCTCTGCGTGCCGCTCCAAAAACTCGGGCCAACTCGGGGCAGTCATGCATGTGTTCTGTAGAAGAATTATTAGGTGTTCTACAAATCAATCAAAGTTCTAAGTTTTCACCTTCGCCGCCAGCCGTTCGAAGATCTCGTCGTCTCGCCCACCGTCGCTGTCCGCAGATGCCAGGAACCCAACAAGAGCCTCGAAATCTCGTGCGTATGCATTACATTCACTACCATTTTCCCCTGGAAGTGATTGTCGCTGTTCATCGTCGTGCATGGAATCATCTTCAGCCAAGATCAGGGACGCTCCGACTTGAAGCTCTTCAAGCTCTTCTGGGTCTCGACTAGCCTCATTCATTTCTACGTCACTAATCTCGTTCCGTGGACGATGGATACTGTCTTGCAGGTGTGAGTTAGGTGGATATGCTCCAGATGCAGTGGTAAAACTGAGCGCCTCAGTTCTAACTGCCTCATACATATCTCTTTGTCTCGTCAGGGTGGTCATCCACGAGGACACGGGGTGATGTGGCATCTTCAACGGGGCGATATGTGTAAGATACGCTATCAAAAAATGGACATGCTAGCCCAACACACCTTCTCATGTAGGGCCTTGGCCACGATCAATTTGCCCGCCGACGGGTCGTTAGTTATGATACGGCGAACCGAGCCCCATGTATATGTCATTTCTGCAGGAGTGAACCTAAATCCATTCTTCGACCGCACAGCTGCTGGGGGTTCCGGAGTTACAGAGGAGTGTTCACGCGCAGGTATGGATGTGGTAGCTTCTACGACAGTGTCAGAGGTTTGCGTCTCGGAGATTGCGTGATCGCTCTCTGGAGAATGTTTATCACGAAAGGAAGTAGGACGATGGCCGCCCCGATTAGGTTTTTTAGGCGAGCTAGCACCCCCGAGTAAGAAATCATTCGGGTCTAGGAGATGTCCTTCCTTGATGCTTTCCGTGACGAACGAAATCTGCACTATCGCCCGCCCAGAATCGTCGGCTTCTTGTCGTAAGTCAGCGTAGGAAACGGAACGTTGATTCAGGATGACGAAGGCTGCATTGGGGATGTCTGCTGTAATCTTCCCCCCGTTTTTCTGTAGGGCATTTGCGTCTTGTAGTATGCATAAAGTTCCAAAGACTAACCTTTATCTGGTGTACAATTTCGTGCCGTCCCCGAGTATCAATCTGGACAAATACCAGGATAGGTCGACCATTTTTTGTGGTGAATACGCCCCTTCCTGACTGGGATGATCCGGGGAGCGCTCCTGATGAGTTCTGTCGTGTATTTGAAATCACATTTTTAACTTGGGGAGGCGATTCGAGAGACTTCCGTTTCCTTTTTGGTGGCAGAGAGGGTTCGGATGAGACAGGACCACGAGGGGTGGATGTACTTGCTCGACTCTCATTCAAGTCATTGGGAGACGGGCCTGGAATATGAGACGCTGGATTTTCGTTCACGGAGTGAAAAACAGGGTCTTGTATTTGGGATGACGGAGACTGTTGAATGGGCGCCGGAGATATGGGCAATGCGGCAAGATAACTCTGAATGACACTAGCATCTAATCCCTGACCCTGCGCAACCGCGATGACAGTTTC
>WNFI01146339.1_pt1 | contig 10464 bp, 10 predicted proteins | sample 5400471 | NCBI WGS metagenome assembly WNFI01 (sample SAMN13153348, study PRJNA577476) | soil metagenome | isolation source: 100 cm saprolite on Douglas fir-dominated hillslope | place: USA:California | collected 2013-09-17 | reverse complement strand
GGACAGAAATGAGCAGGCACTCTACAATACAACAGTCAAAACTTACCACTCGAAAATTAAACGGTTGAGTAACCATCACACAGGATCGGTCAAAGTACCCCATCCGTGCACTGATGTTTTCGATCGTCAATCCGGTTGTCCATTGACGCCGAGGGTCACATAATATATGGTCACCACTCCAAAGAATCTTTGAAAAGTCCTGAAACAAAGGTGTTGAGAAATTACTCTCTATGCAAAGAAGAGACTATGTACATCTAACCGGTCAGCCTCTGTGTCCTCTTTCTTGAATCCCCAAGCTCGTACGATGTCTTCCCAGCCTGAGGCGTGATCATCATGATCGAGGACGGTGCTATGCTTGCGTAACTCCAGAAAACCGTCTGGTTTCGAGTTATTCCCACGTTGACTCCAAGGTGTTATAGCCCCTGTATACGTACAGACAGGTTGAAGCGCAGCATCTGGACTCTTCCCAATGATACAATCGAATATCGAGCACAGGTTTCGGAAAACATCCACCTCCTTATGGTTCGAATCTTTTGGTTCTGTCGTGAAACCATACCAAATGCCTTTTTTGGTGATAGTCCCAGTTTTGATAAGCTCCTTCAATGCTTCAGCCTCCTTCGAAGAATAATTTGGGACAATACAATCGAGGAAGTAGCTGACAGAGACCACGGGAATGTTTCCAACATCTCGATAAACGAACAAACGCCATGCATCTAGAGATTCCGTTGCATATCCCGGAGTGCGTATGGATCTACCAGGTCGGATATCGCCCATAGTATTAGTGCTATAATTGAATTAGTGCGTATTATAGAAGGCAAAAAGATCTGATCGTAGCGCCAGCAGTCGGCAGTCTCCGAATCCCGTAATCATTACTAATGGTTTCAACCCAACGGTTACATGCAACCGATTATCGGTGCCCTTGTAATTCTCATTCTCTTGCAAACCGTCCGCGTAGTAATGATTATATTAATTTTCTGCCACCGACGGATCCGATTGCTGTCAATAAAATCAGACTTGACGTCTATCAAGTTGCAAATGTGTCAGCTTTCAATTTTGAACCACCTGGACAATCATCGGATGAGAACCAGTTTCGTACTCACCAATCGCGAGACGACCATGTGCGAATAATGAGCATGAGGAGAATAGAAGACGTGAACAAGAATTTCTTTCCGATGGAGGACGCGTCCGAACGAACAATCTTTTCAAGAGGCTCCGCTGTTCGCTTCCAGCAAGTGCAGATTTAGATAATAACATGTATAGATACATACACTCGAAACTACACATTCATTTCAACAAAGTGACTAATTACGGACCTTGCGAATGGTTCGCTTGTCGCGCTCACCAACAACCTTCACGATTCCTTCATTCTCTAATGCACGAATGACCTCAGCAAACTCGAGTGGGTCAACAGCAATGCTGCTTTGCTCCCCAAGCTGCCTAAGCGCATCAGCCCACCGGAGGGACCGATTTGGACCAAGGGCCTCCATCATATTGTTAACTTCCCGCTGAAGGTCACTTCGTAATCTGCGCTGTTGCTGGCCAGCGCCAGTGTTGAGTAAATCGATATCGATCAATCCTGTGACAGGATCCGTGGCACTGGCACGGATGGCTTCACGCATGAGTCGTGTAGCCTCCACTACGTCAGAGCGCTCGACAAATGGAGAAAGGCGCATTCGGGCATGGGCCTCACTGAGACGAATGAGCGATTCTAATTGTCGTGTTGTTGCCGTAATGCGCTTCTCTTGACTGCGGGAATCTTCACCGACGCGGCGCATGGCGACGTAGGCAGAGATGAGCTCCTCTCCAGCAACTTCTGTGATCACTGGTTGAACATTGGTACGCGCATAGGTAATGTAAGCGGTAAGGGTCTCGATGGGCTGAAATTGGCGTAAGCAATCTAATCCGAGTGCAAGTATGCAGCACACTGACAATGGTGTCCTGACCAGATCGTGTCGGAGTATCTTCCAAATACAATCCAACCAAATGCTGGGCCAGTCGTCTATCTAGTGCCTCATCCACACGATCAAGGACCAGATAAAGCAAGTCAAAGCGCGAAATCAAACTAGGAGGCAAATTGATGTTCCGAGCGACAGGCCAATTAGGGTTGTACTTGGACATGACTGGGTTAGCAGCTGCCAGAACCGATGTGCGGGCGTTCAGAGTCGTGATGATGCCAGCTTTAGCGATAGAGACAGTCTGTTGTTCCTATACATAGCGGTTACGAAGGAATCAAGATCCACCTTTCCAGATAAACGTACCATTACTTCGTGGAGCACGCTTCGAGTGGCATCTGACATTTTGTCAAACTCATCAATACAACATACACCACCGTCACTCAGAACAAGAGCACCACTGTGAGGACCTGTTAGAAACACAGACATCCCTGAGAGAACCTGTCGCACCTTTCGAGGACCAATTGCCTCGTATCTGGATCTCGAGTGACGTACGCCGTCAAACCAACAGCAGACGAGCCCTTTCCAGACGTATATACTCCTCTGGGAGCGATCTTGTGGACATACTACAAGGAAGGAATTAGGAAGAGAATGTCGTCCAAATGTGGGCCAACTGACGTGCAAAATTTGCGATTTACTAGTACCTGGATCGCCAACGAGAAGAACGTTGATATCACCACGGTACCGCGGGCCACCACCACCACCTCCAGTCTCCACGGTCTTATTCGTTCCTCCAAAAAGCTGGAGTAGAATGCCCTTCTTGACATCATCCATCTCCCAAATGGAAGGCGCAAGCGACCTCGACAAGATGTCATATAGGTCGTCTCGCTGACTGAGCTGCCTAATGGTATCCTCGAGCATTGCACTTCGCGTTTGACCCTCCTCCGTAGGCTGGCCTTCAGTGCTTACCTCCATTTCTTCGACAAGGTCTCCACCAATACCCACACCTTGAGCACTAGAGACGCCAGGAATCTTTGTCTCACCATTGCGTGTGCTTTTATCAAAACCGAGGCGCTTGACGTCTCCACGGTGGATGTGGACGATGTCGAGGTAGGTCTTGAATAGGGATTTGACAGCACGTTTCCTGGGATTGATGCGAACTGGTACTGCGCGAAAGACTCCGGTTACGATGATTCGATCGCCAGGCTTAGCGATATCCACCAGCTCATCATAAACACAAAGAGAGACTGTATGAGGTGTCTGACCATCAGGCACAACATCTATGAAGACAGAAATAAGCCTAAGGAGATGAACGGGACGTCAGAAAAAACGGTACCTGGCATTTCCTGCAACCTGATGACCTGACGATCCGCAAAAACACTTCGATTATGAATGAGAGACATCGTCCCAACGGCGGCACAGACATCTCGAGGACAGACCTGCGGCTCGCTAATGCGACCACGGTCAATTTCAACCTGCATCGTATGCGAGCAGGTCAAACAACGGAAAAAGGCTGGGGAAATCGTCAGAAAAGGTCACTTGCCAGTGTTGGTGAGGAATACTGACCTTGCTTCATGTCTGGAATGACTGGAGTCGCTCGAATCACCAGACCTTTGATACTGACTAGCTTGTCCGTATCTGAAACGAGCGATTGTCGATATGCGGCTAAGATATGACAACGAAATGACGCACCCCCAGGATTCAAATCTCTCATGTTGACAGTTGGGATATTAAACGGTCGAACCATGTAGACTCGAAGATTCACGTCCTCCAACTCCTGCTGAAGCAAATCCTTTTTTTCCTCATCCATCTCGTCATTAAATTCCTCTTCAAGAGATCCAATAATGGCCTCTCGAAGAACTTGGTCCATTATCGGGACGACTTCCTGAGGATAGTTGATGAGCTGCCTGTACAGCTTTGCAGTAGGGGGATATGCAAGCAGGTTAACAGCATCAAGGTTCAAGCTCGACTGAGACGTAAGTCGCATTCTCTTAAGATAGTCCTGGTATAGGAGCCGCTCGCCCATCTCAGGATCTGGGAGAGCAGGCCATGGTACACTGTTCTCGCGATCATACTTAATGCGATATTTGACCTTGAAGTTGGCCAAGAAGTCAGTGAAGGCACTCATAGTACTCGTGATAGAGACATTGGTGCCCCAGATGACTTTGATGGCTTCATCCGCGTTGTCGGAAGGCTGGACTTGGGCGGAGAGCGCGGCACTTGAGGTTGGGAAGAGTGGATCACCTTCAGACGAGACTGGCGGCACTTGGCGCGCAGATTGTCGAGACTGAGAAGAAAGGAAGAGAGGAGTGGACAGAGATGTGGAAGGACGGATGTCTCCCCTCCGATTCCGTGGAGTCGAACGAGCACTTGGGGTTCTGGCGGCTTAAGGTCAGCAAGCGTCAGGGGAGGACCAACAAAAAAGTGATCACGTACGGAGACTGGAAGAGCGGAATGTTATCACCCTTACGACCTCCTGTCCTCTGACGGATTGGGGACGAGTCCGGAAATGCTAGCTGTGAGTCGTCTACCACAACAACAACATAAGAAATAGAAGCAAACAAAGGAACCAACGGAGATACGAACCACTCATCTGCGTACGATTTCGCGGCGTAGACACACGTAAAGCACGTCTCGCCACCTCGCCACTCATAGGTTGACTTCTATTCTGCTGTGGTGTAGGTGTGCCAAACAGCAAACGCTTTTTTGGCGAACGTCTCGGGGTCCTTGCATCCCCATTGTCATTATCAGGCTCACTGGTAGGGAAAGATAGAGGTGGAGGTGACGACATCTTTGATAATGAGGAACTGTGCCCTTATGAACGCGTCAAGATGCACATCGCGTGATTTGCTTCCGGCCGTCCACGCTCAGTTAATTAATCCTGGGCGCGTCACGACGCGGCTCAGCAACGCGTAGAAGCGCGTTCTCTCGGTTATGTAGGCTGGTGGCTTGGAGAGTATATGCATGCTAATTGCTACGTGTAGAATCGGACTATTTAGCATCTCAACTTGGCCCCGGTGAATTTGCGATTACACTCGGTTTAGCAAATGGATTGGAACAGTTCTAATGGTTATTTGATTCACTGCATAACTTTGGCAATACTTGAAGGATTACTGGCAGAATATAAGCAGAAGATTTTTGCTGTTCCTCAGAATGATCTTGAACTACACAAAAAATTCCACCGATTACTTGTACACCCCTCATCCATACATTTTGCATGTTGTTCACTAGCGCGATGCTCCTTGATAATCTGGTCGCAAAATCCACCAAAAATAGATCTACGACCCGAGACAGCGTTCGAGGCAAGATACAGTGCACAGGCACCACCGGTACGATGTGGTTCGGTCTCAGTCAGAGGGTAGGAACTTCAGTTGGCCTTGAAAGTTGACTGTGCTGTCCCTGCAGTTCTGCGCTCGCTAATACGCTGATTGAGTGCCGTATCACCATAATGGGCCTGATCTCTTGCGCCTGATGAAATATTGCGGAGACGCTAGACGATGACAGTGAAATGCTGAAATCAATGAGTTTCTCTCCCCCACTTAGGAGGAATACCAGTCTATGTATGTGTCGATTGAACCCTATTCATCGTCAAATGAGTATTTGATTTTTGTTTGGGTGAACCAATCTTGAACCGTTCATTCGCCAATTAGGAGGATTGGAGATACATCCAGAGGTCAGAAAGGGCGACATGGCGTCATAATGACGCACTCACTTGGTCCCAGAATTCGTCACAAACCAATGCGAACGGTTTATGGCATGCCGGATGAAAAAGGTAGGACGCTTCTGGGTCGACTCAGAGTTCATGCCTTATGGAAGAGGACCATGCCTAGGCAAGTTCGCGCCCCAGGAAAGATGTACCAGAGATCGTATAATGAGTTTGGCGGCTCAATTGGTACTGTGTCCATGAGGACATCTGCAAGCTAAAATCTGCGTCGTAGTGAACCAACACTTGGTGGATCACTGACCATGGTTAATACAAGGCGAATGCCAGAACCCTCAGGACTACCGAGGAAACATCTTTCCTGTCTCCCTCGTATTTACTGCACCAAGAGGTGACGGATTCGCAAACTTGATGACGCGATGAATGAACCGTGGAGTCCGGGACCTCAAAGAGTTTTTTTTTTTTTTTTTTTTTGGTGGAACCCACTGCCTCTAGGGCACGCAAGATTGCGTTGTGGGTTAGGTAGGGTTGTTCCCTGTGCTGCTAGTAAGTGAGGGGAGTTTGACCGAAGTAATGAGCCTTTTGCCAGAGTTACCACCGCGGGGAAATGCTTTACGCACGTTTAGGTTGTGTGGGACTCAGCCTATGCCTGAGCGGTCGGGAGCGGGCCTGCTGCCGACAGGGCGATTTGCTATACCCACTAAAACCCCGTTGGCTTTTAGCCAATTCTCTGGTAGGCTTGGTTCGTTTCTGAGGGTGCCGCTCCAGGTTCTCAGCACGAGTTTACCTGGTAGAGCTTGGTTTTGGTACCTCTTCCAGCTGATGAGAATGCAGTCTCGACTTAGTCTGTCGTTTAGGGTGGCGATCATGCGGTTGCGTGTTTCTTGGGGGGGAGGGGTTTTGTTTCGAGATTCTTCGTTTTCGTCAAGGAGTCTTTTGCAGCGAGCTTTCCATAGGAGGAACGCGCATTCTGACGCGGCTATTAGAAAGAGGCGGGTGGCGCCCGTTCTTATTTTACCGTTTGCTGATCTTATTTTTAGGAGGGGTAGGGCCATGATTGAAGTGATATCGAAATCTCGGGGCCAGGGAATGTGTTTTAATTCACAGAGTTCTTTTACAACGTCCCATGCATAGCTACAGTTGTTTGCTTCACAGTGTGTTGCATGGATTCTGTGGTGTGACAGCTATGGCACATTCCGCGTTCCTCAAAGTTTCTGATTTTGAGCCAGTATTGCCCGCATTTGTGGGCGTTGTGGATGAGCTTCCATAGGAAGGTTCTCACGTTTGTGGAGATGTCTCTTCGGTTCTTGATTGCGGCGAGCCATATCCTGTCGTTTGTGGGGCGTGTGCCATCGAGGTCGTGTGTGGCCTCTCTTATGAGGTTTAGGTTCGATGTTGAGGCTTTGTTTGGGGGTTTTGGGTCGGGGTGGGATCTTAGTATGAGGGAGTAGGCTGTGGCCTGGGTTAGTTTAGAGAGTTGGGCGCCGTTGTTGTGGTACTCGGGTTGACTAATGAGGAGGGTGTTTCTTGGGTTTGCGGATTGGGCTCCCATGGCGGCTAGTTTGTCCGCTCCCTCGTTGCCGACTATGCCGGTGTGGCCCTTGATCCATTCGAAGGTCGTGCAGCCAGCTCTCTTGCGGAGGGCACTTATGATGGGGCGTAGTAGGTTGGCGTGGGCGACATTTACGAAGTCGAGGCTGGTAGATGACTCTAGGTTTTCGCAGAGGGAGTTTACGACCCACTTGGAGTCAGTTTTGATATGGCACTCTTGAGTCTTTCGATACATTGACAGCACACCCTATATTCGACATCATAATGCTTGACGTTCCTTCCCAAGGCGATGTTTTGGTCAAGCGTGCTGACAGTGTCAAGGAACATGAGGCTGTGAATCGTCCGTTAGCGCCGAACAATGCTGTCTCGCCCAGATGTATTTGGCAGATCACAATCAAAACCGTCCATTTATGTCAAGAAATGACACTGCACGTGTCTCCCATCACTTCCCTCTTGCCACGGCCTTTGGACCAGCTTCTGAGCACCAGTGGAATGCTAACGCATCCTTCTATGCTTGAATCAAACTTTCTGGGCAGGGACAGTCAGAAGAGTGACGGATTGACGACAATTGTCAGTAAAACTGCAAGTAAGCATCACCTGCTTAAGTAGCAAACGCGGCAGACCTCCGCTATTGCCCAGAACATGCGCTCATTCATTCGGTCGTTAAGGGCCCCTTTGATATTGAGTAGAAATGGGACCAAGGACCGAGTCGCAGACAGCTCCACATCGGCGCACACCCACTCTATAGAGAGCAGTGCCACCCAGATCTTCACCATCAGTCTTACCCACGGAACAGAGTCCCTTCGCTACATCATTCTGTTCTTTTTCTCAGTGTTGGAACCAGCTGCGTCCATATGGTACGGTGAGGCCGATGGCCTTGTTGGTAGGACTGTACAAGTGATTCCGGGAACTAAATCCTCCCAGAGTCAAGGCTCCCAGAACTGATGAAAATGCCTTTGATGGTGCATCTGCCCAGCCGCGAACCTTTAGCCTATGACCGGCTGGTTTGTCTGTCGAGCGGTGGAACACGGGTTGTGCGCAACCGAACCGTCTGAACTATGGCGCGACAGGTGTGATCATCCACCAGGAAACTTCACAAAAGGATCGTAATCAGAGAATTACATGGGCTAGTGACAGCATCCGAACCACGGTCCTGAGGTCTTCTTCTGACAATAGAGTATGCCAGGACAGGCACGCCACCTATGCTTAGTGGAACGTGTTGACATCAGGGCTACCAAACTTAGGCATCTGGTGCGTCAACCCCGTGACATTTCTCAAATTCATCCAATATGTTGGTATTATCCGAGCTCGCGTCGCGCTATCTCGTTGGGGTCAATAGTCTGCTTCTGCTGCAGGCCGTCTCAATGCGTTCTTGTACATCCTCCGGATATATCTTATGACTTCCCTTGGTCATTCACATTTGCGCGTAGCATGCTCCAGACCTGTTCCCCCCGCCCCCCACGCATTCTTCCCTCCTGAAACCACGACGCGAATCCTACTTGGTAAACCAGATGCACCTTCCGTGACCAATCATGATGAAGTCATTCGGGGGGTTGGGCTCTGAAATGGAAATTGTCTCTTGATTCCGACATTCCCGAATGAGTTTGATACCCGTGATCTCCGTGATAACGTCAAGGTCATGCTCAAAGATCGCAACAATTCATCTCAATGTCTATCATCCCATGCTTGGTTTGGGATAGTATTCGAACTACGACTGCCATTACGGGACGCTCGCACCACTTCATACTGAAGGATCGTTCCTCTCTTTCCAACCCCTCTTACGCTGTCCTCGTGTTATTTGGAACTCATTTTCGTTTCAGTCCATGTATCTCAGTCTATCAACCCAAATCGTAGTGGGACAACGGGGCCCCGTTCTAGCTAGTGTCTGCCTTGTGGTATACTCATCCAATAACCAGTGATGCGTCTCTGATCGATGTACAGGATTACTCAGGGAATACCATCCTCGATGTTCTGGTCTTGCCCACGGATGATGTGATTGACTACCTCACGGAGGGCACTGGCTTTCTTCCTTCCCATTTTGTTCCATCTGGTGATGCGATTTATTTGCAGCAATTCCGTGCGTTATTTACTCCCCTCCGACAGATGATGTCTTGGACTTCAGTGTCGCTCGGCAGCGAGTCGAGGATCATGTCTGCGGACAGATTCTCGTCGGGTTCGAGCTGTGGATGTCTCTTCAAGTATGGCACCTCTCGCATCTAGACTCCTCATGACGTGACGCTCTTTTTAAATAAGTCACTACAGCTGGTCCATCCTGCGGCTCAAACAAGGGATCTAGCTACATACCATCCCATTTTGCCGATCTTGACCCAAGTGTATGTCAAACGCAAGCCCCTACCAAAAGGATTAGTTAATTAGAAGGCACTATAGGGATGATGATGGTTTACAGGACTTGGCGGATCGGTTTCTTGGCAAGAGCATTCATTGTGGCTACGAAAACACCGTGAGGATGAACCTATGGCCTTGTATTCTACCTCCCCCCGAGTTCTCGGAATGGTACACGTAGACCATGGTCGGACAAGTCTGCCGAGGGGTGTAATCTGTCTGCCAGGTTTAACAGACTGCTGACTTGGTTGGATATCCCGTGTATGTTACAAGAATTGCCATTTGGAACTTTGATGATCCATGGAACAGTCTGGATCCTCCTTCCAACCTAGTGGGATGTTGGTCCAGAATAACTGTTCGAATTCAACAATGACTAGCGACGCACGGCTCAGTGTAAGCTTTCGATTACTTCCTTGAGGCTTGTTCCCCCGACGTTCGATATACGCTGTACAAAGCTATTTATAAACGCGTGGAGGATGTAAAGGCTGGAGACCTATATACCCAATTGACAATTTATGTTATATAATTTATATCCGTACTTGCGGTTCATTGAACCGCAACTTGCATCACCTCCTCACGACGTCACAATGTTGCCATGCCTTACACTCATCATGGACTAGAGCTGTGCTGCTCTTTCTTATTTCTTTTGTACTTTTTCGAGTGTCGCGCCACTGGCGTATTGATTCCGTGGGTCATAATATAACCAACATATAAGAGTTTATCGTGTTATTCGTTGTACCCCCTCACTTTCCCGTTCTGAGCGTGAAGTACAGACTCTTGTGATGTCGTCCTTAAAATGGTTGTTTCGGATGAACAGATCAGCAAAAGACCAAGGGCGACATTTCCGCACTGAATCAAGCATAACGTGGCAGCACCACAGCAGAGCCACCTGACATGACCAGGCTACCAGATCTCGGGCGGGAGCACAGAACTCCATATGTTGGTGAAGAAACAAAACCTCCCAGGTTTGAGCGTTGCAACGTTGGGGCGGAACCCATGACAAATTCATCTACCCCC
>WNFI01116284.1_pt1 | contig 10464 bp, 11 predicted proteins | sample 5400471 | NCBI WGS metagenome assembly WNFI01 (sample SAMN13153348, study PRJNA577476) | soil metagenome | isolation source: 100 cm saprolite on Douglas fir-dominated hillslope | place: USA:California | collected 2013-09-17 | reverse complement strand
CCGCCTCTTCGGTGTAGACATCGACGCTCTGAACCATCCGCGCCGGTACGCGAGCCTCGTCTTCGTCGTCTTCTTGCTGCTAGCGGTGGCGGTCGCCAATCTGCGCCGAAGCGCGACGGGTCGGCGGCTGATCGCAATAAGGGAGAACGAGCGTGCTGCGGCATCCCTCGGGCTGTCGGTACCGCAGGCCAAGATGTTCGCGTTCATGACCGCGAGCGCCCTGGCCGCGGTGGGCGGGATCCTCATCGCGTTTGCGAACCAGTCGATCGTCTACAACACGACGTTCACTCCGTTGCAGTCCATCCTGGCGGTCGCGTACGCGGTCATCGGGGGAGTGGTGTACGTGCTCGGACCACTGCTCGGCTCGGTGCTCACCTCTGGCGGCATCGCGTCGCTGCTTAACGGGCTGCTGTCGAGCATCGATACCTACCTGGCGCTTATCGGCGGCATCGCTCTCCTGATCACGCTGATGCTCAACCCGGACGGTATGGTCTCGGGCGCACGGGCCGGGTGGGCGGGGCTTGCGGCCGGACTCGATCTGCCGCGCCGTCCGCCGAAGAGCATCGGTGCACGGCGGCGCCCGGCGGCGCCCGACCACCCGGCCATCGCGGGCCTGGGTGGGCGCGAGGTGACGCGTGTTCCCGGCCGACGGCTTGCGATCAGCGACCTCACGGTCCGGTTCGGTGCGGTAATCGCCGTTGACAAGGTCAGTCTCTCCGTCGACCCCGGCGAGATCGTCGGACTCATCGGACCCAACGGCGCAGGCAAGACGACCCTGATCGATGCCGTGACGGGCTTTGTGCCCAGTTCGGCCGGCGCGATCAGGCTGAGCGACCTCGACCTGTCCAGGCTGTCCGTACACCGCCGCAGCGCAGCGGGCGTCGTTCGGTCGTGGCAATCGCTTGAGCTGTTCGAGGACGTCACGGTGCTCGAGAATCTGCAGATAGCCTCCGAGAGCGCGTCGCGCAGGTGGCGCACCGATATCCGGTCGCTGGCATGGCCAAAGAAGTACCCGCTGACAGCAGAAGCGGTCGCCGCCGTGCAGGAGTTCGAGTTGCAGGACGACCTGGACCGGCGGCCGGGCGACCTTTCCTACGGCCGACGCCGCCTGGTCGGGATTGCCCGGGCCGTAGCTCTGGCGCCGAGCATACTGCTGCTCGATGAACCAGCCGCCGGGCTAAGTACCGCCGAGTCGCGCGTGCTACGGGCGCTGGTCAAGCGGCTGGCGGAGACGCGGGGGATCGGAATTCTCCTGATCGAACACGACGTCGATCTTGTGATGAGCGTCTGTGACCGAGTCATCGTGATGGACCACGGAGCTGTCATTGCCGCTGGTGCGCCCCTGGCGGTGCGCTCCGACGCGAATGTCCTGGCTGCATACCTGGGCAGCGCAGACGGAACTGAGATCACGGCATGATCCGGCCGGGAGATAACGGGATGCCGGATGCAGCACACGAGACCCGGCCGGGCCTGACGGCTGTCGGCCTCGCCGCCGGCTATCACGGCCACCCCGTCGTCCGCGACCTGAATCTTGAAGTACGGCCGGGCGAGATCGTCGCGCTCCTTGGTTCCAACGGGTCCGGCAAGACGACGACTCTCCGGGCACTGGCCGGCCATCTGCCAGCGCTGGCCGGCGAGGTGCGAGTCGACGCCGTCCCGACCACGGCACCTGCCCACATCCGTGCTCGGCGATGGATGTCCTACGTCACTGAAGAGCGCTCGGTGTTCAGTCAGCTGACCGCAGCGCAAAACCTCGTCGTCGGGCGGTGCGCGACCCAGGCAGCTACTGCCCTGTTCCCGGAGCTTGCCCCGCTCCTCAAGCGGCAAGGCGGCCAGCTGTCCGGCGGTGAGCAGCAGATGCTAACGCTGGCCCGCGCACTGGCGCGGAGGCCGCGGTTCCTGCTGGCCGATGAGTTGTCGCTCGGACTGGCACCGATCGTCGTGACCCGGCTGCTGCAGGGGCTCCGCGCGGCGGCAAATGAGCATTCGGTAGGGATTCTCATTGTCGAGCAGCATGTGAAGCAGGCGCTGCGCTACGCCGATCGCGTATACGTGCTGCGTCGCGGCGAAGTGGTGCTCCGCGGAACGGTCGCCGAGGTAGAGCCGAACCTGCGCGAGACCTACCTCTGAGGGCTGCCTTCAGGCATCGCTCACAGCTGCGTGCCGGTCCGAGGCGGGCCAGCGTCCTGCTGCGTCATAGCGCCTCTCACCGGCCTGCCGAAAGCGCGGCGGTCATGCTGGCCCTGCTCCTGTCGATATGCCGCCGTCTGGCTGGAGGGTCAGCTGCGGGCCGGCGGCGGAGATCGCATCCCAGTCGTACCGCATCGGGATGAGCTCACATCGGGACCAGGCCTCGTGCTGATCGGTGTAATGCGGGCTCGCCGGATCTCCTGATGCGCCGCCGACGACGATCCATGTGCAGTTGTCCCAGTTGCCGACATCGAACACGTAACGGGCCACAGCGCCATCGACGGCCGCGGCACCGGACTCCGCCCGGCATCCGGTTGCCGAGACGGTCGCGTTGTCGCCGCCGATCCCGGCGCCAGCGGGGCTTAGCGTCCGGCTGGTCTCAGGCCAGTCCCCGGCCGACTTCGCCGCGCGGCCGAGGGGTATCCCGTACCCGGCCCGGAGTACCCGGCCACGAGCGGAGCAGGCCGTGGCCTCCAGCAGGCCACCTACCTCGGCCACCTCGCCGAGCCGCCAACCTGTCCGATTGCAACGCCGACGAGTAAGAAGAGCGCCACGGGGAGCCCTGCCGCGGCGAGCGCGGCGGCTACGGCGATCCATTTGAACACTGGGCTGCTCCCTGCGTCAGGTTCCGTGGCATCCCGCCGGGCGTTTGTCCTCACCCTGTGGGCGGCCTATGCAAGCGGCATCAGCCGCCATCAGAAAGACGCCAAAAGTCGCCATTGACGACTTGCTGCCGGCAGAACGAGACTCTTGGCCCGCCCGGTTATTGAGTGCTGGCCGTGACCGTCGCTGCCTTGAGCGGCTGGCCGGTCAGCTCGATGCCGTCGCGGTGTCCGGTGATATCGCCTCGGCAGCGCACCGGCAGGCGGTGGCTGCGGCGGTAGCAGATCGCTTCGGCCGGCTCGACATTCTGGTCAACAATGCCGGGATCTGCGATGACGGCCCGCTGGACCAAGTCATCGACTCCGACATTGGCGTGCTGCAGGCCGCTGGTGGATACGATTACGGCGTCGCGGATCGCCAACATGAAGGAGCTGCGGCCGCCGTCGGGCGGGCGCTGCGAGGTGCGGGTCTTGCTTGTCTTTTGACCCGTGGCGGTCGGCTGTGCTGCTAGTGGCGGGGGATAAGTCGGGGCAGTGGGTCCGGTGGTACCGGGCGGCGATCCCGCAGGCGGAGCAGTTGTATGAGGATTACCTGGCGGAGCGGAAGAAGGAGATGGGGCTATGAGCGGGGTGTCGCGGTGGCGCGATTCCGGGAACCTGGAGCGCGCGGTCGAGAGGGCCGGGGGACCGGAGGCGTTCGATGCGGCTGTCTCCGCGATGCTGGATGATGCCAGGCGCTGGCGTCATCCAGCTGGCGGAGATGCGCAAGCGGCGGGGATGTCGCAGGAGCAGGTAGCTGCGCGGATGGGCGTCTCGGTCGCGCGGGTGTCGCAGATCGAGGGCGGCGACGTGTCCACTCAGGATGTGCTGAACCGGTTCGTCGCCGCGCTGGGCGGCACCCTGAAGCTGATCGCGGACTTCGGCGATGAGCAGCTGAAGATCGCGTGACTGGGGGAGCAAGACGGGAGCAAGCGAGCGGCGATGGAGGGCGATGCTGAACGACGTCTAGCCAGCGAAATGGCTGGCAGGGCCATGTCTGGCCACAAGAGGCGAAGCGCGGGGTCCGCATGGCATGCAAGAGGTCTGGGGTTCGAATCCCCATAGCTCCACTTCCTGTTCAGAGTAGTAAATTCGAACAGCTCTCACTCGTCGCGGCCGGTCCGTCGCTCACCTGTTCGACGCCCTCTTCCCTAACCGCTCGGCATAAATGCGCAGGTCAATGGCATCGACACGTGCTCCGATGCGCTCAATGTGACCTCTTGCATCGCAGGCAAGCGCCTATCATCGAACCTTTAACTCGACGCAGGTCAGGTCATCTTTTTCGATACCGAGATCCGGCGGGAGCCAGCCTGGGAGCCAACGGCCGCGCCGATGGCGGGACTGCCGCTAGAGGCAGTCGCCGCACGCTCACCATCACCCGAGACCCGCCATCTCACCACCGTCTTTCGGGTAGCCGGAACTGGCCGGCGCGCTTGCTTGCTGCTGCTGAGCGGCTGCTGGAAGCCACCGGCTGGCAGGTTGCCCGCCTGCCGCGCTGCGCGCCAAGCAAAAGGGTGGGTAAAGGCCCCGACACGCCCAGACCGCAGAGCCGGTGAAAGCTCCCCATCGGAGCCTGCCGCCGGGACAATAGTGGCGCCATGGCGTCCCGGGGGGTCGGCTTGGCCACGGGGGCTTGATGAACGGGGAACGGCAGTCGTGCCAGCGGGCACGGGGGAGTCGGGATCACGGTGGCCGGCCGGTGGCTGCGACTCCAACATGACGACGCCCTCGGGCTGATCCGGTGGCCTGCCGCGTCCGCTGCGCTCGCATTCCGGGCTGGGTACGCCGCTGGCGTGGCGTGGGCCAGGCTCCGCAGCTTCGGCAGTGGCTGCTGGACGGCGTCAAGCGGATGATCGAGTAGGCGTCCAAGCATGACCACGCTGGCAAAATTGAACCGCTGGCGCGCGGTCTCGGACACGAAGGGCCCGCGCGCCGGGTGCCGAAGCGCAAGGGCTCGCCGCACGGCATGGTGGGCCCTGACGCTTGAGTGCGGCCACACGGTCAAGCGCGCCGTTCGGCCGGCGCGCTCGACGCAGCGCGCCGGGTCGCTGAAGAGGAACGAGGCGATGCCGATGACTTCAGGGCGCGTTGGGGAAGGTCGGAACCCACTGTCCGTGCTCGAGGCGCGTGTTCCAGCCGGTGTGGTCCATGTGCAGGTGCGTGTTGACCACCACCACGTCCACCTCATCGGGAGCGACGTCTGCGGCAACCAGATCCGCGAGGAAGCTCGTGTGCAGGTGCGCGAACGTGGCCAGCGGCCGGTCCTTCCGTTGCCGGCGCCCGTGTCGATGAGGGTCGCCTTACCCTCACTGCGCAGTACCCGGGTCTTCAGCGCGCCGATATAGCTACACCTTCGGTCCGGTCATGCAGGTGAGGACCATGCGAAGATCGTTGACCATGGTGAGCCGTTGTTTGAGCCGCCTCCGCTGAATCCGTTGTGGCGCTGACCATGCGGGTTAGGAGCCTCCGTTTTCGGCGGCGCAGCGCTCGCCTGTACCTGCAGCCGCAGCACATCAAGCTGGCCCATGCGTCCCGGCCGGCTTCCCGTTCTCCGTCCGCCGGCCGGGTCAGCCCTTCGGGATGCGAGCGGTTATCCGGCACAGAACCGGGGTTTTCTCATCGAGGTGATAGCTCGCGCAGACGCGGTGGTAGCCGTCAGCGACCCACAGGGGGATCCCTTCGACCAGCAGCACGGGGGACAGTTTCTTTCCGGCCTTGACCTTGCCGAGGTCCTCGCTAACCTCCGAGTGGTCCGGGCGCAGCAACGGCAAGCCGGCGGCCCGCAGGGCGTCCTTGGCGGCGTAGTGCTGCAGCGTTTGCTGTTTGCGCAGCGCCTTGACTAGCTTGGCTGCCGCGGCAGGCCCGATCAGCAAGGTGAGCTAGGACTCGGCGGCCGGGAAGTCCTGCGCTTCTGGCTCGTCTTTCCAGTGTTCGCTGGCCACAGATGCTCACGCTCCTCGCATCGGCCGCCGACCTTGGGCGCGTCCTGACTCTATACTCAGGCGCGGCATACTCCGGCGCGGCGCTTGCCGTCTGCGCCGGACTTGCGCGCGACCGTGGACGTCTTCGGGCATGCTTTCCCAGCCACGGTCGCGGTCTCCTTTGAGAAGGTCGCGGACCGTGCAGGCTCGACGTGGCCGTTGCTGGCCGGGGACTGCCGGATGTGACGGCGTCCGGCTGTGTTTCTTCAGAGGGTTCCGGTTGCGATGGCGATGCCGACGTCGATCAGGACGATGCCGCCGATCGCCTCGCCCCGATCACCGATCCTGCTTCCGAGCGGATCGGCCAGCTGCTGTTCGTGGCCACGCAGGCTGCGCAACACCTGGCCACCGAGCAACTGCAGCCGCTGGGCTGTCCGCCCGGGGCTGGGGGTGCTCAGCACGCTTGCCGAGTCCGGGCCCCTGACCCAGATCGAACTGGCCATTGCCCTGGCCATCGACCGGACAGCGATGGTCTACCTGCTCGACGAACTCGAGCAGAGCGGACTGGTGCAGCGGGTGCGAACCCGGACGACCGCCGCTCGTTCCTCATCCACCTGACCGGCGACGGGCAAAAAGTGCAGCGGAAGGCCGCCACGGCTCTCGCCGGCGCCGCCGACACCCTGCTGCGGCCGCCGGATCCGGAGGAGCGTGGCCTGCTCCGCGCACTGCTGACCAGAATCGTGGACCACTGGAAGGCGCTCAGTGCCACCCAGGCGTAGCCGCGGCAGACTGCCCCTGCCTGATCTGACTAACTCGCCGTAGAGACGGGCCGGTTTGCCGGGAGCAGGGGCGGCGCTGGCCTGCCTGCGGATTTCTCGGACGCGGGCGGCGCACAGGCGGGCTCATCACGGCGACCGGTCTCAGTGCGCCCGTCTTCACCGCACTCGGTCAGCACCTTGGCTGGCGGGCTGAGGCTAGATGTGAAGGCCTCATCCTGAGGCGACTGTCGGGGCTTGTATCCGGTGCGCGGGAGGACGACGTCGGTGTCCGAGCCGTGGCGGTGTTTCCGGGGGTGATCGCGACCGCAGCGCGCGCCTGGCCCGGCTGCGTGAGGCGATGCCGCTGAGCAACGCGATCGCGGGCGTCGGCGTCCGCTCCGGACCCAGGGTGGCGGCGCGACTGATCTATCCGCCGTTCGCGGCGGCTGCCGCACCTGGCAGATGCTCAGCCGGCACAACCCGCAGGATCATGACCTGCTTGATGCCCAGGATTCGGAAGCCGGCCCGTTCCATGGGGCTGAACGCGGCTTCCACGAGCGGCTTGGCCTCCTGGCTGCTCATGACCTGGGGCTGCGTGACGTCGTAGTCCTCGCCCTCGATCCGGATCGTGCCGCCTCCGGCCGACCGCACGTTCCGCGACCAGTCGGACTGATTGCCGAACGTCAGCGCGATCATGACCATGTCACCGCTGCGCCTGGCGCTGACCGGTGTGGTGTAGGCCCGGCCCGAGCGCCGGCCGACGTGCCGGATCTGGGCGGCCATGTGGAAGTACCGCCGGCCGGCGAGCTTAATGATCAGCGGGTTGAGCATCTTGGTCAGTGGCCGCATCACGATCTTGACAATCGGGGATGGCCCGACCGGCTCAAGCGCGCCGGCGGTGCCCTGGTGCACCCGTTCAGGTTGTGAGTTCATCTGGCTGTTCCTTCATCTGGCCGCCTGGGTTGTGGCGGCACCAGTAAGGACGAGACGTGCCCGCGGATAGTGACGCCGGCTGGGCCGCTGAGCCCGGGCCGGGCGGCCGTGCTAGGCCAAGGTGGTGAGCTGCGATCCGAGGAAGTCCAGCTTGCGCGGGTCGCCGATGACGTGGACTGCCTGGATGACCTCGCCGCGCATGGTGAACACCAGCACGCCGGCGAGTTCCCGGCCGGTGAAGGCAAGCACGGCGGGCTGGCCAGCGACCGGATGCGACACGAGCGTCGCGCCCTGGCCCCAGAAACGCAGAAGGTTCCTGGCGACGTTCTCCGCGCCAACGACCACGCCGAGCCTGGCGGCAGCCGGCCCGAGGTCGACATCGCCCCATGCATCCGGGGCCAGTATGCCGAGCAGGCCGCTGAGGTCGCCGTTTGAGCAGGCGGCGATGAACTTATCGGTGACCAGCCGATGCTCGGCGGAAGCGATGTCGAAGCGTGCGCTGCCCGGACCCGCGGCTATCTTCTGCCTGGCCCGGCCGGCGAGCTGGCGGCACGCAGCGGCAGAGCGGCCGACGGTCTCGGCGACGATGTCGAATGGCATCTGGAAGATGTCGTGCAGCACGAAGACGACCCGCTCAGCGGGGCTGAGCTGCTGCAGCACGACGAGCAGTGCGAGCCGGACTCCGTCGTCGAAGGTGACCCGGTCGGCCGGGTCGGCCAGCCCAGGCTGGGGTGGCGCGACGAACTCGATCTCGCTGGCGTCGTGGGCGCGCTCCCTGCGGGAGCGGGCAGACTTGATCTGGTCCAGGCAGAGCCGGCTGGTCACCACGATCAGCCAGCCGCGCTGGTCCTCGATCTCACTGAGGTTCGCGGCCATCAGGCGGCTGAACGCGTCCTGCACGATGTCCTCCGCCGCGCCGATGTCCCCGAGCATCCGGAATGCGAGATCAACGAGATGAGGACGGTGGTCCTGGTAAGCCCGGCTGATCTTCGCGCCGTCCTGTTCACCGCGCATGCCGCGTCCTTCCTTGGGAACGGGGTCGCCGCGTGCCGGTGCGGCCGGCCCGCGTATGCCTGCCCGGGCGCAGTCCCGCGCAGGTGGCTCCCATTGCTGGACGACGCAGCGCTGCGCAATGTGACAGCGCGGGGGGCCCGAGGCCGGTGTCACTTTCCCGCCTCGCATGTCGTCCTTGCCTGTGACCTGCCGCAGCCCTCCCCGGCCGCGGCGTTCCGGCGATGAAGGGCGATACATCATGCCCCGCATACCGAGCCACAGCATCGAGGACGCCCCGCAGGAATCGCGGGCCCTGCTAGCCGATATGGTCCAGTTCTCGCCGACGGGACGGCTGCTCAACCTGCACGCGCAGATGGCGCATGCGCCTGCCGTCCTCGAAGCCTATGTGTCGATCAGGCGGGCCACCGCCCGGCACGGCACGCTGGAGGCGCCCGTACGTTCCGCGCTCATGCTTGCGGCGGCTGTCCACGACGGCAGCCCCGATCAGGTGGAGGCGCTGCTGGGGGGCAGGGACGTTGGCGAGGACAAGACCGACGCGCTGATCGGCGTCGTGCGGGAAGCCGCGGCGAACTCCGGGCACGTCAGCGACCTCGCCTGGGACAGGGCTGTCGGCTGCGGCTGGAGCGACGAGCAGCTGGCCGAGGCATTCGCCTGCCTGGGCCTGACCGTCTTCACCTCCTACTTCCTCAACTACGCGGGCACTGAGCTGGACATCCCGGCCAGTGCGCCCTGGCTCGGCCTGGCCGACGCCGGCCCGTCGGCAACCACCAGCGGTGCCGGGACCTGACATGGAACTGGTCCAAGGCCGCATCGTGACCGACGACGTCCAGGGGCTGGCCGCGTTCTACGCCCGGCTGGTGGGGACTCCGGTAGCGCTCAACGAGTACTACGTCGAGGTCCCGGCCGGCCCGCTGTCGGTCGGCTTCTCCAAGCGCCGCTTCACCGAGTACGGGGAAGACCAGGCAGCGCGCCGCCCTGCGGGCCAGCACCTCCGCGACGACGTCATCCTTGACTTCCTGGCCGGCGACGTGGACGCGGAGTACCAGCGCATCGCGGCACTGGGCGTGGCGTGGGTCATGCCGCCGACCACCCAGCCCTGGGGGAACCGGTCGATGATCTTCAAGGATCCCGGCGGGAACCTCGTCAGCGTGTTCTCGCGCAGCGAGGGAGCTCCTGGCTAGCGCCCTGGCGGGCCAGGCGGCGCGCCGCCGGGCCGCCGAGGAACGCTGCAGCATCCGGCATCTGAGCCGCCGCACCCACCACGACCTATGCACCAACGCCGTGACAACACTGCCATGGCGCTAGCCCATTACGCCCTTCTCAAGGAAGGAACCTTCCCATGACTACCGATACCACCCAGGTCGGGCCGGCTGGCGCGCAGCTCCGTACTGCCGTCCCGGCCAGATCCCGGCGCCTGGGGCTCGCCCTCGTGGTGATCTCGATGGCCCAGCTGATGCTGGTACTCGACGAGCTGATCGTCAACACTGCCCTGCCGCACATTCAGCAGGCACTGCACTTCTCCGGCACCGGCCTGGAATGGGTGGTGACCGGATATGCCGTCACGTTCGGCGGGCTGCTGATGCTCGGCGGGCGGGCCGGAGACATTCTCGGCCGGCGGCGCATGTTCAGCGCCGGGATACTGTTCTTCACCCTCGCCTCGCTGGTTGGGGGCTTCGCCACCAGTTCATGGCTGCTGATCACCGCCAGGGTGCTGCAGGGCTGCGGCGGGGCCCTGGCAGCGCCAGCGGGCCTGTCGCTGATCACGGTGACGTTCCCCGAGGGGAAGCTCCGCACCCGGGCGCTGGGCATGTACGCGGCGATGACCGGTCTGGGCGGCGGCGTCGGCGTGGTAGCCGGCGGGCTCCTCACCACCTATGCGTCCTGGCGGTGGGTGTTCTTCGTCAACGTGCCCATCGGCTTGCTGCTCGCTTTCGGCGCCCGGTTCGCCATACCGGAGTCACAGCGCTATCCCCGGCGGTGGGACCTGCCCGGCGCCATCACGGGCAC
>WNFI01642716.1_pt1 | contig 10465 bp, 4 predicted proteins | sample 5400471 | NCBI WGS metagenome assembly WNFI01 (sample SAMN13153348, study PRJNA577476) | soil metagenome | isolation source: 100 cm saprolite on Douglas fir-dominated hillslope | place: USA:California | collected 2013-09-17 | reverse complement strand
AACACGGCGTTCATATGCTTTCCGCTACCTGCATCTTCAGCAGTGAGAGTGCTGGCATCGACCAGGAAAGTTATTCCAAGCTTGCCCGGAACCGAATTCACCGCTGGCGCCTTTACCTGCGCCATGAATGAAACCATGGTCGCTGGAGCGGCATCGCCGAGCGCAGCAGCGACTTCCTGCTGCGGATTGTAGCCCTTCACCTGTGTAGGATCGATGGCATAGTAACCGTGCCGATGCTGAATTTCTACGCCGCTGCTCTTTACCTTTACCTTGATCGACCGATACTTGCCATCATATTTCTTGTTTTCGGGGTAGTAGCCGATTGTGTAGGCGGCGGATTCATCGGCAAAGGCGCGTTCGACTCCGGCTTTGATTTCATTTTGATTTACATAGGCGCGGCCGCCGGTTTCGCGCGCCATATCACGCATGGTTTCCTGTGAATCGATGTCAGTGGAAATCGACAGACCGCGTGCATCGACGGGGTAGACCGCGACCTGCGCGCTGGCTAACCGTGCCGCGACTTCGCGGATCTCTTCAGCGTGCGCTTGCCGGAATTGCTCGGCGAGGGTTCCAGCAGCATGTTGCCCGACACGGCGCGTATTGATGCCCGACTGAGCTTCTTCGATTTCATCCTGAGTCATGGTTCGATCTTCGGGGATAAACGAGAAGGGAAGATCGCCCGTGACCCAGATCAGATTCTTGCGTCCCGGGAGCCCGCCCAAGATGCGGGCGATACTGCCGAGGGCATTAAGAGTAATTACCGCGCGTTGATCCTGGGCATAGCCAACCTGTGCACCCTCGAAGGCCTGCAATGCTGCCTGGGCGTTGGCAATCGCCGCGGCAGCTCCGCCGCTATTCAATGTAGCGGCCGCCGAGTTGTCAGTTAACGGAGCCGTACCTGCGTCAAGGCTTGAGACAACGGTGCCCGTCGAAGAGGTATTCGATAAGCTTGTGGCGGGCCGGTTGGTGCTGGCGAAGGCCTGCGACTGTGGGTTGTAGCGCTGCAACGCCGTGTACAGAGTTTGCGGATCGCTGGTGAAATCCTGGAGCACGATCAGGCCACCGGTTAAGGCAAAGACAGCCATGCGGTCGCCAGGCTTGAATTGCTCCTTGACGAAAGCCAGCATCTGGCGGCGAGCGTAAGCCTGATCGGTGAAGGGAGTGTTGATGGCGTCGAGCATCATCAACGTGATGGGGCCGCCCGGAGAGCGATACTGGGGTTTGTTGGAATAGATTCCGGGAGGCAACTGCGCTGGAGGCGACAGTTTTTCTGCGGGAGTGGAAAGAGATGCGATCTTCTGCTGCTTACCGTTCTCTTCCATGATGAAATCTTCGGCGTGAAGATTTGGAATCGCCTTACCCTGCTTGTCGGTCACGACCACGTCGACCAGCACCATGTGGGTGGTGATCCGTATGGTGGGAGGCGGCGCGGGAGCCGGGGCTTGCGGAGTCTGCGCCCATGCGAGCGAAGCGGTCAGCATTGTAGTCACGAAGCCAGTGATAAGTCGCTGCGGAGTTCGATGAGCTGACATGTACGAGCCTCCTCGCTCGATTCTCAGCGGGTAACGTTATTATCTTTCTTGCGGCCTTGCAACCGGTTTGTTGACGAGATACCAGCTATGCTTGTTCGAGCCTTCGCACTCTTAGTGATGTTTCTCGCTTTATGCGGCAGCGCGTGGGGTCAGGAACAAAAGTTGCCCGAGCTGCTTCGCGACGGACGCCAGGCGTTGCAGGCAAACGGCTTCTCGCGCGCAGCTCGTGATTTCAGTCAAGCTATTTTGCTGGCTCCGGAAAATCTGGAGGTCAACCGCGGCTTGCTACTCAGCGATCTTCAGGTTGGGCGCATGGATGAGGCTGTGCGCGTCGGCCGCGCTGCCGTCGCGAAGTGGCCTAAAGATGCTCAGCTGCAGCACTGGCTTGGTCTGGTTTATTTCAAGGAAGGTCAGAACTCGGACGCTTTGAAATGGCTCAGAGGTTCCGGGCAACTAGCGCCGACAGTAGCCGATGTTCCATTCGATACTGCGTTAGTGCTGCTCTCGGACACAAATTATTCAGATGCTGCCATCGAACTGGAGAAGGCCATTAGGCTGGATTCGAAGTCTGCACTGGCTCACGTGCTGTTGGGACGTGCGTATCAAAATACAAACCGTACGGTGCAGGCTGTCGAGCAATTTCAGACCGCGTTATGGTTGGAGCCAGCAGTTTCGCTGGGCCACTATCATCTCGGTTTCGCGTATGCCAGTCTCGGGCGTAATCAAGAGGCGATTGCGGAATTCGAGAAGGAGATGCAGCGCTCGCCGAGTAATCCTCAGGTGCTTTTTCAACTGGGACATTGCGAGTTGGAGGCTGGATTGTGGTCGCGTGCGACTGAGCATTTGAAGCAGGCTGCGCAGCTTGATCCGGGAAATGCAGACGCGCTGTACGACTTAGGCAAAACACTGTTGCTTCGAGGCGATGCGGAGGGAGCGTTGATCCCGCTGCGACGTGCGATTGAGTTGAAACCCTCCAATCCGAGCGCGCACTATCAGCTCGCGCGGGCGCTCGAAAAGAGCGGAAAGAAAGAAGCGGCGGAGCAGGAACTGGCAACTTTCGCCGCACTCAAGAAGATGCAACCAGCGACAGGAGGGATGGCGGCCGGGCCCGTCCAGTAATGCAGAAGGTCTCATCTTTATTGTTTATATTAGCTGGTGTTGTGATGGCCGTTCTCATGGCGCAGGCTCCGTCGCAATCGACGCCATCTAAGCCAGCGCACATAGCTAAGTCGCCGTCCTTACCTCGAAAGCCTCCCGCCACCACGAAGATCTCTTTCACCGACATCACCCGCGCTGCTGGCATCGACTTCCATCTCACCTGCGGCGGCCCCGAAAAGCGCTACATCATGGAATCCATGTGCGGCGGCGTCGCCGTCTTCGACTATGACAACGACGGGTGGATGGATATCTTCCTGGTCAACGGTTCAACCCTTCAGGATGTGAAAGCAGGAAAGTGCCATCCGGGCAAACTCTACCGCAACAATCACGATGGCACCTTTAGTGATGTCACGGCGAAATCGGGGATCAATCATTGCGGCTGGGGATTCGGCGCCGCAGTCGGCGACTACGACAACGACGGCAATGAAGACCTCTACATTACTTACCTCGATGCCGCGGTTCTCTACCGCAACAACGGAGACGGAACCTTTACCGATGTGACCGCTAAAGCTGGAGTCGGAAACGCTGGCCGCTGGGGCACGAGCGCGGCCTTCGGCGACTACGACAATGACGGCTATCTCGATCTGTACGTCGCCAACTATGTCGATCTGGACCTCGATCATCTGCCGGAATTTGGCCAGGGACCGTTCTGCCAATATCGCGGAATCCCAGTTTCCTGCGGTCCCCGGGGACTGAAAGGCGGGCGCGATCGCCTCTACCACAACAATGGTGACGGAACTTTCACCGACGTAACCGAAAAACTAAAAATTGATCCCGACTCTAACTACGGACTCGGCGTCCTTTGGCTCGACTATGACCTTGATGGCTGCCTCGACCTGTACGTTGCCGATGATTCCACCCCGAGTATGCTCTATCACGGCGATTGCAAAGGTGGGTTCACCGAAATAGGAACCCAGGCGGGCGTCGCATACAGCGCCGACGGTAGAGAGCAAGCCGGAATGGGGATCGACTCCGCGGACTACGATAACGATGGCTGGCCCGACATTGCCAAGGCGAACTTTTCAGATGACACCAATAATCTGTTTCACAACGATCACACTGGCGAGTTCACCGATCTAGCTGGTCCTACTGGATTCGGACCCGTCAGCATTCCATTCTTGGGCTTCGGACTGAAATTTCTCGACCTGGACAATGATGGCTGGCCGGATATTTTCGTCGCCAACGGGCACGTCAATCCGCAGGTCGATCAACATTCCTTCGGCGTGACCTATGCCGAGCGGCCTCTCCTTTTTCACAATCTAAAGAACGGCAAGTTCGAGGAGATCCGGGCCAAGGCCAACGCCGCATTGTCTCGACGTTATGTAGCCCGCGGCGCTGCTACTGGCGACTTCCTTAATAATGGTCGGCAAGATTTGTTGATCACGGTTCTGGATGCATCTCCGGTACTGCTTCAGAATCAGAGCCAGTCTTCCGCTCACTGGCTGCGTATTAAGGCGGTTGGAACTCGCTCCAATAAGGATGGTTTCGGTGCGCGTGTTCAAGTAAAAGTAGGGGGGCTCACGCAATCGTTAGAAGTCCGAGTGAACTCGAGTTTCGAGTCTGCCAGCGATCCCAGACTGCATTTCGGGCTTGGATCGGCGAACAAAGTGGACTCTATCTCCATTCGTTGGCCTTCCGGCATCGTCGATCAAATCGGCACGCAGTCTGCCGATCAGGAGCTCACCATTCAGGAAGGCAAAGGAGTGATTGGCCATTCCTCGGCTTCATCGAAGTGAGCGAAAGTTCCGATCAGCCCAAATCGAAAGTATCTTCGCCGAGCCTCTCGATTCACGAATTCCTGTACCTCGTCCTGCCACCGCCAAATGAACCCGATCGCTTCGTAAGAAACTGAAAATAAAGAACAAATCGACCGTTTTAAGTTTCTCCGCCAGAATCTCTGACCTGCGTTGTTCGAATTCCTAAATTCGGACTTGGATAAGCCAGGTCTAACCTCACCAACGCGACTTCACCTCCAAAACCTTAAACCACTAAACATTTCTTGACAGTCGGTATACAGTCGGTGCACAATGCCGCACATTTCACAGACGAGTGTCTTGTGAGCCGTAAGCTGGCTTGCCTCGTCTGGCTTTGGGACTGTGAACGCCATTTAACGTCGCGAGGAGCCAATGACTAAACTACGGTTCTGCCTGATTTCACTGCTTACCCTGATGTTCGCCCTGGCTGCGGTAGCCCAGATTCAAAACGGTCAATTCCAAGGAACCGTAACCGATCCGTCGGGCGCAGCCGTGCCCAACGCAAAGATCACCATCACCAATGCCTCGACTGGCCTTTCGGTCACTGCAACGACGAATGCAACCGGTCTGTACAGTGTCAAGGAGCTGCCGGTTGGTGTGTACAAGGTCAGCGTGGAGGCTGCGGGCTTCAAGACCTACAGCGACAATGGCGTGCAGCTCGACGCCGGATCGACCTCGCTGGTCAATGTGAAGATGGTCCTGGGGCAGACGCGTGAAGTAGTCGAGGTAACCGGCGAAGCGTCGCAGGTGAATACGGAAGAGGCTAAGCTCGCAGTGACGATTGGTGCGACCCAGATTGAGAACCTCCCCCTCAACGGCCGCAATGTCTACGACCTGATGCAACTCGCTCCCGGCGCGGTCAACGTGATGGGCGTCGACTTCGAAAACGGTCACAGCACGGTCGTCAACGGCCTGCGCGAAGACTTCAACGGATTCCTCATCAACGGTGTCGCCAACAAAGGCCTCAGCGGCGGCGTCAACAATACGCCCATCGAAGACACGGTACAGGAATTCCAGCAGCTACAACTGAATATGTCGGCCCAGTACGGCAACAGCGCCGGCAGCGTGAACAATCTGGTTACGAAGTCGGGTACGAACTCGTACCACGGCAGCGTGTGGGAGTACTTCCGCAACGACAAACTCGACGCGAATTACTACTTTCTGAACCACACAACCCCAATAACCCCTAAGCCGCCGCTCCGGTTCAATCAGTTTGGCGGAACGTTCGGGGGAGCGCTCATTAAAGACAAGCTCTTCTTCTTCGGATCGTATCAGGGCGACCGCTTCAGATCTTCAGGAGTTCCACAAAATATCCTCGTGGAGTCACCGGAATGGCGTGCCGCAGTCGAAGCCGGGCAGCCCAACTCGGTGGCTGCGCTTCTGTACAAGAACTTCGCTCCTTCGGTGTCTGGCAGTACCAATGCGACTCTGGGCGGATACTTTGGAACTGATTTGTCTTCACGGCTCTGTGATTTGAGCTATCCGAGCGACCCCGTAAGTAAATTGATTGGAACCAGGCAGATTCCTATCTTCGGCGTCACCCCGACCGAACTTACGGAAATGCAGAGTATGGGGTGCGGCAATACACCCGCAGCGGCATTTGTTGGGACTGTGGGCGACCGAACCACTCCAACCTCGGCCGGTAATACGATGCCGGTCCAGAACTCCAGCGTCGCAGTGTTCGGAACACAAACGCAATCGCTGGGCAATCTTTTCAACGGCAACGAAGGTTCGGCACGTCTGGATTACAACTTCAATACTAATAACCGGTTCTTCGCCCAATTTAACTGGTTTAAGTCGACCGACAGTTTCGGCCCGTGTATTGCGGACTGTTCGCGCGGGTTTTACAACCCCAGCCGTAGCTTTTTTCCCAACGGGCAGTTAAGCTACGTCAAAACTTTTTCTTCATCTGTCGTTAACGAGCTTAGAGTTGGCTATACGCAAAATAACACCGGCGTTACGACCAAGTATCCGGGAGTGCCCCAGGCCTACTTCGATGACGGCACAGCCGGTTTCGGCTCGTATGCCGGGTATCCCCAGTTTTTCAAGGAGCACGACTACAGCTACGGCGATATGGTGTCGATCAGTCACGGGAAACACAGCATCAAGGTCGGGGTGGATGTTAAGCGCAACATCGAAAACAGCGAATTCAACGTAGCCCGGCCTTCCTTCGAAATGTTTGATCTGGGCTACTTCGCCGCTGACGCTCCGGCGGAACAGATTGCGGGCATAGATCCGGGGTTTGACGGAACCACGGCGCGTCTTGCCAGCAACGTTCGCCACTGGAGGAATCTGGAAATCGGAGAGTATTTCCAGGATGACTGGAAGGCGACCCGGCGGCTCACATTAAACCTCGGCATTCGTTATGACGTTTTCACCCGCCACAACGAAGAGAACAATCTCGCGACAACTTTTGTTCTTGGGTCGGGACCGAACGCCGCTGCTCAGGTTGCAAGCGCAAACGTTGGCATCGGCGCAACTCTGCCGGACGGCAGTATCTGTAATCCGGCGAACCAGAACACCGTGATTCTGGCGGGGGTTTGCGGCCCGGGCGGTTTTGCAGCCGCGAAGAGCTTGGGCAAGGGCGACCACAATGACTTCGGCCCGCGCGTAGGCTTTGCCTGGGACGTTTTCGGCGATGGCAAGACTTCTCTGCGCGGCGGTTTTGGCGTGTCTTACGAGAGCACGCTCTACAACCCGCTTTCCAACTCGCGGTGGAATCCGCCGTATTACTCCTTCAACCTTGCCACCGGGCCTTTGAATGGCGGGAGTGAAACTCTCATCTATGGGCCTACAACCTGCACGGCATCGAGCTGTTCACCCGCTGTCGGCGTTACTCCGACTTACCTAGGGGCTGGCTCGAACCCAAACATGGGTAACGGCGCCCAGGCTACCGGCAACTTGACTGGCTGGGCTGCATTTAACCCGGACACGGCATACGTGACCGGTATCGTCTTGCCGCAGGGCATCCGCGATCCTTACGTCTACAACGACTTCTTCAGCATTCAGCGCGAGATTCTCCCCAAGACCGTGCTGGAAATTGATTATGTCGGGACTATCTCTCACAAGCTATTCCGGGCTCAGGACATCAACCGGCAGGCCGGCGGATTGCTGCCGGACGGTGCCAGCGTGGTGGACAATTTGGGACGGACGCTTACCAGTCTTCGCACGGCCACCAACCCTTGCGGCCTCCCCAACTGCAATTACGGCAAGCTGCGCAACTGGCAGAATGCTGTGAACGGTGCCTACCACGGCCTACAAGTCTCGGCCAAGAGGTCCATGGGGCACGGCTTGCTTTTCAACGCCAGCTATACCTATAGCCACTCGATTGACGAAGGCTCAAGCTGGCATAGCGGCTCTACCACATCAAGCGGCGCAGCCGGGGGCGACGGCTACTCCACCGATCAGGCGTTACCGGGTCTGGATCGTGGGAATTCAGTCTATGACATCCGCCACCGCCTCGTGCTGAACTACGTTTATGAATTGCCGGGAAAGAGCCTTCACGGAGTCGCTGGAGCGGTTCTGGGCGGCTGGCAGTATAGCGGCATATGGGCTATGCAGTCCGGAGCTCACTGGTCGCCCTACACCTCCAGCTCGGCGGACCCGGACAATACAGTAACCGGGGCGACTTGTGTGGCTGCCGACGTTACCGCGGGCACGTGCGCTAACTTGGGCGGAGATTACAATCTCGACGGCGGAAAGAACGACCGCCCGAACAGTAGCCTGTCAAACGCTACTTTCTCTCGAAATGTGTGGGAGAACGGCTGGTGTACCGGTGCCGGAGGAATTCTGGGAGGGTGCGTGGCTCAAGGCGGAACGCCGAACGCGGCGAATCTTCCGACCTTAACAGTCCCTTGTTTGGGATGTACTGGTAATCTTGGCCGCAACCAGTTCGTCGGTCCCGGACAATGGTACGCAGACATGACCCTGGGCAAGACCTTCAACCTCACGGAGAGAGCTCACCTGAAGTTCGAATGGCAGGCTTTCAACGTCTTCAACCGGGCCAACTTCCTCTTGGCTACTGGCGGCGGCGGGGCCAACAACCACGTGGCCTATGGGAACTTTGGTCAGGCGGCTGGCACGCTCAATCGCTACTAGCCGTCGGTGCGTGTTTCTTCTGGTCTGCTTCTGCGCTGGCCCAGCAACAAATATCGGGGAACGTGATTGGCCACATCAACGTTCTTCGCGGGGACGCACCGTCTGAGCGCATTCTGGTGACGCTCGAAGTTCGTGGCGCGCCCATGGACAGCGTCTACACCGATTCCTCCGGCACCTTCGGTTTCCACGGCCTCGGGCCGAATCCTTACTACATTGTTATCAACGACGATCGCTACGAGCCTTTGCGGCATCAGTTCGTGATTGACCCCACGCAGCAGAATCCCATTGTTTACCTCGAACTGACGCTGGTTCCGAAGAAGAAGGACAATTCTGATACATCAGCGTCCCCGACTGCGAAGGGTGGGAATCCGAACATGATTGATGTGCATGAATACCTGCAGAACTTCCCCAAGCCGGCGGTGAAGGAATTTGAGAAAGGGGTAAAGGCGGACGCCGCAGGCAAGCGGGACGATGCCATCCGGCACTATCTAAAGGCGGTGGCGATTGCGCCGAATTTCTATGTAGCACATGACAACCTCGGGTCGGACTATCTGAGCAAGTCCGATTTCGTGGGCGCCCGCAAAGAGTTCTCCCGAGTGATTGAGCTCAATCAACGCGATGCGGCTGCCTACTTTAATCTGAGCAACGTATGTATGTTGACGGGTCAAACGGCGGACGCGCAGCAATATCTCGACGAAGGCCTGCGCCGCCAGCCGGATTCTGCCTTCGGGCAATTCCTGCTGGGCTCGTTGAATTTGCGGCTGCAAAAATATCCGCTGGCGGAGGTCGCGTTGCTACGGGCGATTCAATTTGATCCGACCATGGCGCAAGCGCGCCTGCAGTTGGTGAATCTGCTACTGCAACAGGGACGCAAAGACGCGGCTGTCTCTCAGTTACACGAGTTTCTGAGCACGCTGCCCGACAGTCCATTCAGCGCGCAGGCGAAGCAGGTGTTGCAGAAACTTGAAGGCCCTTCAAAACCGTCCGCCGTGCGTAATTAAACAAAGGTGCCCCATTTCTCGCGTTCTTTGCGAGAAGTGGGAAGGCTACTGTGGCTAGTGGGTGTGCTGCTTGATCGCTTCACAGAGGTCAGGCTTGAGGTGGCAGGCCTGTTCGTACTCGTGCGCAGCAGCGGTCTTTTGATTCTCGCGTTCGTACGCGAATCCCAGATTCAAATGAGCCTGAGCCAGGTTCGGATCGAGCTGCAACGCCTGCTTATAACTTTTGATTGCCAGTGACAAGCGGCTGGTGCGGCTGTAGCAAATGCCCAGCGAGTTGTAGAGGTCTGCGTCGCTCGACCCTAACTCAATCGCGCGAGCCAAATGTTTCGCCGCTTCAGAATAATCTCCTTCCTGAAACTGAAGCATTCCCAGGTCACGTTGTAGTGGGGCAAAGCTGTTTTGGATCGAGACCGCTTTTTCGTCGTCCGCGATTGCTGTCTTGCGATCGGAGCGTGCGTCGATAAAGGTCAATTGATTCCAGGCCCGGTAATTCTCAGGATTATATTGAATGGCGCTCTTTGTCCACTGTCTCGCCTCATCCGCCTTTCCCTGAAAGATGAGTGCACGCGCCAACCCCAACATGGCCTGATCGAAGTGCGGATTTAGATCCAAACACTTGCGAAGTTCGACAGCGGCCTCGTCCCACTTCTGCTGGCCCAAAGCAGTCTCGCCTAGAACGAAAGGTACCACATACATTCCCGGATCTTTTTCTCGCACTTCCAGCAGCAATGCTTTGCCCTTTTCCATATCCCCCGCGCGCAAGGCATCTTCCGATTGCAGAATCGAGTTGAACTCCCAGAGCTTGCTCTTCGGATCAGGCAAGCCTGAAGCCAGCGCCTCGGCCGAAACTGGTGAACGATAGGCGACGTACCCAAGTGTCCGAAGTTTCTCAATGGCATCGGAACTTAGCCCAGAGTTACTA
>WNFI01595425.1_pt1 | contig 10465 bp, 15 predicted proteins | sample 5400471 | NCBI WGS metagenome assembly WNFI01 (sample SAMN13153348, study PRJNA577476) | soil metagenome | isolation source: 100 cm saprolite on Douglas fir-dominated hillslope | place: USA:California | collected 2013-09-17 | reverse complement strand
CCGGTCTCATCCGCCGCCATGCGGATCGCAACATCGAGGCGCGTCCAGCGCTCGGCTTCCACCTCCCCACGGATCTCATGTTCCGGCTTCGGGCCGAGTTCGGCCGAGACCAGTTCCTCGGCCCGCGACCGCAGGCCGTGGCTGATGTAGTCACGGGAGATGACGAGATCGGAGCCATCCTCCGCGATGCCCCGTACCAGCAGATGGACATGGGGATTGTCGGTATTCCAGTGATCGACCGCGACCCGATCGAGCCTGGTCCCGAGATCGCGCTCCATCTGGGTGACGAGGTCACGGGTGAAGGCCTTAAGGTCGGTCATCTCGGCGGCATCTTCCGGTGCGACGATGAAGCGGAAGTGATGCCGATCGTCGTGGCTGCGCCTTGCGAAGGCCGCCGCATCGGACCGATCCTCCGCGGCGCTGAACACGTGCGCGTTCTCGCCGTCAAGGGTGACACCGTTGCGCTCCAAGTAAGCGATATGGGCGGCGAGCGGCGCCGAGCGGAAGGCGCGGCCCCGATGCCGGACCACGCGAGCCTTCACGACGACGCGGCGATGGCCGGCAAAGAGCCGGCTGCGGCCGAATGCGGCGCGGCCTCGGCCGAACGTCGAGTGGCCATACCGCGGTGACCGCCTCCTGCCGGTCGTGTATGAACCGTCGTAACCGGCCTTCTTCGCCGCGCGTAGCACCTGGTCGACAAAGCTCGTGCCGCCGCGATTGCGGATGCGTCCCAGCCGAACATTGAATTCTTCATCGCGGCTGTTCATGAGTACGGACCTCCGGGCGTCTCTGAAAGGCCAGTGCCGGAATGAGAGTTGAGAAATCGCATCTCTTTCTTGCGAGCGGCACGCGAGCCGACCGACGCACCCGGAGGGAGCCGAGCCATGTCAATGACTTGGCTCCCTCCCGGGTCGCCTCTTTTATCTCGCCGTCGTGCGGTCGAGCGCCCTCCGCCCCCATGCCATTCCGCAAAACATGCGAACTCATGCGAAATCGTGCGAAACGCCGTCATTCCAATCATTGCGGGCTCCGCTGCGTTGACCTGGGTACAAGCAGACTGTCGGCATGCGGCGGAGCGGGTCTCGGATGTGCGCTCGCACCGTCAGACTCTTGCGCTTGGGCTGCAGGTCGGTCGCTTGCTGGACTATCGATCGAATAACGGTCGGACGGTCGTGACTTGGCCGGAAAGAGGGCGCTCGACCAGCCGCGCTCGCGGTCGTCCAATGCAGCGGGCGGTGGAGTGGTGGTGTTGTGGAGTGCAGACTGGGGCGCGGCCCGCATACCAGCAGCGTCGATCCGTGTGTTCGCCGGCATTTCGAAGTCCGGCGCGTCATTGTTCGCAACCGATGTCCTGACGGCATTTGCGAAGCCGTTGTCCGGCCGCTCCCACGAGCCACGATAGACGGCAATCGCGCAGCAGATTGGATCGCCCTTAAGGCGTGGCGAGGTCTCGCAGCGTTCGGCAAATTGTGCGATCTGTTGCGCCGCGAGCGTGATGTTCGCACACGACGCGAACATCGCGGCGGTGGCTGATCGAGGTGAGGCCGATAGGCCGGTCAGCCCGACCCGGATTGCAACGTCGGCCGGGTACGTGGCGTGTGCGGCACGGATGGCATCGGCGACGTTTCGATAGACTTGCGGCTGCCGCTCTCCCGGCACCGTGAACGACCAAGGTTCGCCACCTGACTGGTGCCAGATCAGCGCATGCATGATCTTTGGATCAACCGTGAGAGCGCACGCGGTCACGCGCGTGACAAGATCCATGACGTTCACTCCGGGGGCGGGCGATGTGTCGTTCGGACGTCAAAGGGAGTGTCGTGAAATGTGCGGCGACGCTGGTGTCGGACGTGCGCTCGGAGCGCGAGACCTTTGCGCGACGGCTGCAGGTCTGTCTCTCGCGCCGAGCTATCGATCGACGAACCGTCGAATGGCGGGGACTCAGTCCGGACAATGGCACTCGACCAGTCTTGGTCGCGATCGTCCGATGCAAGTGGCGGTGTCGGCAGGCTGAATTGCAGCGCCGACATCAGCGGCATCGCTCTCGCCGCATCACATCTCGAATTCCGGCGCGTGGTTCGTAAACGCCGTCCTGGCTGCACGTGCGAACGCGTGGTCGGGCCGGTCCCACGAGCTGTGATAGGCCGCGATGGCGCAGCGGATCAGATCGCCTTTGAAGCGATGAAAGGTCTGCAAGCACTCGCCGAACTGGGCGATCTGGCGCGCCACAACAGTGACGTTCGGGCGGGACACGAACACCGTGGTTACGGATCGAGATGTGGCGGACAGGCCCGTCGGCCCGCCCCGAATCGTGACGTCCTTTGGGTACGTGGCATGTGTGGCACGGACCGCGTCACCGACAGTTCGAGAGAGCTGCGGCTGACGCTCTCCCGGCACCGCGAACGACCAGGGCTCGCCGCCTGACTGGTACCAGATCAGCGCAGGCATGATCGTTGGTTCAACCGCGGAAGCGCACCCGGTAACCAGCGTGAAAAGATCCATGGCGTGCACTCTGGCTGCACGTGATGTGTCGCTCGGACGGCGGAAGAAACGCCGGCATGCTGGCTGCATCCCGGCGGAAGGCGGGACGGAATTCTTGTGCCCACGGGCGTTTCGTGACAGCCGTTGCGGGAAGGCGTTGCGGAATCGGACCGGGAAGGAAAAAGATGGTTGTTCAGCGTCGAACAGAGGGGCAGCGCCTGGTGTGCAATGGGGTCTGCATGGTCAGTGCGTTTCGAATATCCAGAGCGGTTCGGCTCGGCCGACTACTGCGCAGAAGGGGATCGGCCCGAAGTAACGACCGTCGAGCGAGGCCGGCTCGTCCGGATTCATGAGGAAGGCCTCACCGACGGCGATCCCTGCCAGGCCGGGAGCGGGCGTCCGCGGCGATTGCGCTCGCGGGCGGTGCCCACGTCGGTTCCATCGACCGTGATGGCGAGGCCAATGCAGCAGACGGTCTGTCCGGGCAGCGCGAGAACGTGCTTGATGAGCGGCACGCCGCGGGGGAGATAACCGCTGTCGGCAAGGTGGGTCGCGAGCGGCTCCGGCGGATATGCCACCACAAGCGTGATGACGGTCAATTGCCGCGCCGGCTGCACAGAATAGAGCCCAGTGGGAACGCTTTCGGAGGCGTTCCAAATGAAGCGCGGGCGAGGCTGCGATGACTCGCTTGGCGGGGAGCACTGTTCCCTTGCCGGGATCCGACGTTGATTGCTTGGCGCCGAGATCGGCCCAGGCCTTCAGATCGGTGCAGAAAACGCGGCGGCAAGCCGGCCAATGGATCGGGCATGATCGAGCCTCTGTGCACTGGAAACGAGCCGCCGGTCAGAGGCGGCTGATCGAAGGCCACGATGGCGTAACAGCGGTGCGGAGGGGATGGTGAAGATGGAGGGGGTCGCAATCGCCACCCCCTTGACCTGCCTCGGTCTCAGCGCCGATGTCACAACAGCGCGAGGTAGCCGCCGCGCATCAATTCCAAGCCGTGGCGGCAGAGACGGATGGTGCGGTCGCGCAAATCATGCGTCTTCCAGGCTGGTCCGGCTGAACCGCTGGTTTCGCCGAACAGGGCTTGCGCAATGATGCGATACGAATAACCTGCAATCCAAATCGACATCGAGGGATTGTTCTCGGAAACGCTTGTGATGAGTGAGGAAGGGCGTCGCCGCGCGCTTCCTCACATCGTGCGCCTCATTCGAGGTCAACGAGAAATTCGTGGATGTCCTTGGCACGTTTTTCGGATTTGGCTTGCTCCTGGGCGATCAGGGCCGCCAATTCGGCTTGGGCCTTCGCGCGCTCGACTTTCGTGAAGAAACAGCTGTGAAGCTCGGCCTGCAGCTGGTGGATTTGGTCGGAAATCGCAATCATCATTCCCTCCTTCTGTGTTGAAGACGGGACGGGCACACCGGGCCGATCGGGCCGGATCAAGGACGCCGCAGGCGCCGCGCAGCGGGGCGCGGGGGAGCCGATTTTGTCGCGCGTCGATGATGACCGGAGCGCGCGAGCGCGCTCATTACGCGCGGCAAAATTGGGGGCACCGCCGTCATCCTTTAGCCGGCCCGATCGGCACGGTACGATAGGAGGCATGAAGAGAGAGAGCGTGTGTGTGTGCGGCAGTGGACGTTTCCTGGACGCGAGAAAGCCCCGCCCGGAGGGTTCCGGGCGGGGCGTCGTTGCCGGCTTCGATCAATCGCCGTTAGACCTGCGGCCGCGCGACCAGATCAGGCTGAAGGTCTCGCCGCCTTCGTCATCGAAGAGGTTGGCGTAGATCGGTGTGGTGAAGCTCGGATCGTCGAGCTTGACCGAGAGATAGTCGCGGCCCTCCGACGAGCGCTTCGACCAAGCGGCGCCGATTTCAACTCTCGAAACAAAGACCCGGTGGCTCGGCGCGTTGTCGCTGGCCCGGTTGGGCTCCGGAACGATGCGGACGCCCTTGGCCTGGACGCTCAGGGTGACGATCTCGCCCTGGAACTCGCCGTTGCCGGACTTCTTGAAGGAACCGATGTTTGCCATTTCGTCTCTCCTTGGCTGTTCGAGCCCGCGACCATCGCGGCCTCGATGGCGATCGACCGGCCGCAGGCGATCGACGACGCACCCGCCCGCGGGCCGGAGCACAGCGGAGGATGGCGGCGGAGAGACTTTCTTGGCTCGCGAGGAATGGGCGAAGCCCAGGGGAAGAAAGTCTCACCGGCGCCATTGCGGCAAGGCGGTCGAGGCGCAGCCGTCCTGCGGCTAGATCAAGCCATCAAGAGGCCGCGCGGGTCGCGCGCCCGACAGCCTCCATGGGAGAAGACGTGGCGGACATGGTCCGCACAAGAGGCCGCGTTCACCGGGCGAAGGAAGAGAAACCCTGGCGTACAGAAAGGCGGTCACGCCGGTTCCGGACCAGGGACAGCGCTCGCGTCGCAGACACCGGTTTGTTGGCCGAAATCATCGCCGCCTTGGAAATTGAAGCGCTGCGAGGGCCCGTCCCTCATGGTCGGAAGTTGCGATCCGGCACCCGCCCCATACCCGACCGAATAACGACGAACCGAGACCTCAGCCGTCCTTGGCCGTCAACGCCAGAGAGAATGGAGACTTCGAGCTGGCGGCATCGCCCCATCCAGTATCGGCCGAGCAGGAGCGGCGGCGGAGGACAGGTAACCAGGTGATAGGTCACTGGCGCACTTGCTGCAGGCTCCTCCGTGCCGACCGACATATCCCGTTGCGCCGACCTGCGCGCGCGGCCGTGCCAGCCACTGGACGATACTGAGATTGCCGAACTGACTATCCCGCTGAGATCAGTTTGCGACAGGTACTCCTCAGTGAGCGGCCCTTCAGGCCGGACAGCGTGGCTTCAGCCTTGGGCCAAGTGCTGCCAATCCGATTGTGGCGGTCTGCCATGTCGGAATGCCCAGATATATATGGCGGCAGCAGACCTATGGCGGCACCGCATTGCGAGCGGCCGTTGCTATCGCACTGGCACGGGGTTGGTCGATGTCCTCAAGCGCGTTGAGCGCCGCGACGGACAAAGTCGGCTCGGCTCGGGCAATTCGGCCAAGCTGCACCATGCATTCTTCATCAGCGATCGACGACACCGCAGCGATCACTTCTTCTGACGGCTCCTCCCGCAATAGCTTTGCCAGCATCGGGCGAGCTTCGATTCTGCCCATTTGTCCAAGCGCGCAAGCAGCCGACCTCGCGAGCCGATCCGCGCGGCCGTGCCCACCGCCAAATTCAGCGCCGGTCCCTGCACGACCCCTTGCACGATTAACCGCGATACCGCCTGTGCCGCCTCACGGCCGCTGATCACCGCAAGTGCTTGAAGCGCTGCGGCTTGCTCCGGCACCATGCGGTCATTGCCAAAACCGGCAAAACGTCGGCATAGCGCCTCAAGGCTGCGAACGGCCGCTGTCAGTCCCCGCCTGCCTGCCTCAGTCGCTAACGCAATGCTGTCAGCAAGGTTAGACTCCGGGATGGCGGCAATCAATGCTTGATCGTCCAGGGCCGTGGCCGGCGGGCGAAGTTCCATGCTCTGCCGCGGAGGACGTTCCGCCTGGATTCCGGCCGAGGAGAACAGATCGAGTTGTTGGTCGCACATGCGGCCATGATGAGCAGACCAATCGGCCTGTCAAACGCAGTCACCGATGCCGTCCACTTTTCCAGATCAAGAATTTGCCGATCGACCAGAGGGTCGGGAGTCTCGCGAAAAACGTGTGCAATTGGTATTTGCTCGTGCACCCAAGCAAAAGATCATGAGGGTCAGTCGCGACGATTTGACTGCGCTCGGGAGATGTCCGGTGTACCCCCGATCACTTCGGAATTTGTGCGCCGCACGACGGATCAAAGGGCCAGCTGCAGACTCTTGCACCAAAAAACAAACGCTGGGGGCCTTCATTATCACCAGGACCTGCCGCCGTGCTTATTGGCAATTGAAAGCGAATCAGCTGTCTTCGGGTAATGATGCGAAATCATTGGACAGCGGAACGTGACGACGAAGAGCTGAGGCACCATGAAGCCGCCGCCCGGTCAGTGCATTGTGGCGTGCGCCGGCCATCATCAGATAACGTCCTTTATCATGCGTGGAGTTGATGGCATTGCGATTCACAGCCGGTCTTTGCGATCCGCGGGGATGTAGGGGATCAATCCGTCTTCGAAGGCGATTTCCTGGACTTCGCGGGGCATGTCCCGCAAATCTACCAGTAAACCATTCACCTCTGCCATCCACACCAGCGGATTCTTCTCGACCAAGCTTGGAAGCGTCCACTGCGGATCAAGCGCCTGGGTCTCAAGCGCCTTTTCGATAACGCGTGCCTTGGCATGAACAGTGCTCTCACCGACTTGGAAAGCGCCACACAGTTCCGCGGTCGTCATGTGTGGAGAAAAAGATGGGTCACTCAGAAAATTGATGCGGCCGAGCACATAGACGATACCGCACGCCCACGTTCGCGGTTGTCCGGAAGCGAGGGGCTCGGCCGCTTCCTGCACAGCGCGGCGGTCATTGCGCGCGCCAAGTCCCGGTATTCGGAATTCAAGTGCCTGTCGCAAACGCTGTCGATCAAGCCGACAATCTTTTCGTGCACACGCATCATTGTTTTTGGAACCGAGTTCAACCGAGCCGGAGCTGTCATCGAGGTTCTCTGCCGCTATGGCGAATGTGGTTCACCGGATCGCGTGGCGATTGGCACGGGGAGATTCGATTTAGTGACGTCCTTGCTTCTTCAGTTTCTTCACCCGATGCTTCTGATAATCGGCAACGGCTGCGGCGAGCGGCATGGTCCGCGGCACGTGGAGGTGAGTGAGCGAGACAACGAGTGCTTCTCGCTTTTCCGGCGGCACGATATGGCACACGATGCCACCTTCGTCGCCGGCATATGAGTGGTCGGACACGGTGTAGTGCTTCTGATCCGCGCCGGCATGAAGTTGAGCGCGCAGCTGGTTGACCAGCCGTTCCGTCAATTCGACTTCGAATGGTACAGCCGCCTTTAAGGCGGCCAGCAGCTTCGGGGTCTTTTCCGGATGGTCGAGCATCGGCGCGGCCTTTCAACGTTCGCGAATCAAATGGACATCGATCGCTGGGAATACCGGCGCTTCGAAAAGCGCGTCCATCCCGGCGGCTTTCAGCTGTGATTAACCTGCCGACAACAAATGCGCTCATGGTCTGCGACCTGGTTCGATTCGTTCACCGTGAACGGACCGGAACGCGCACGGCCAGATTGCGGGACCGCGTATCGGGGCGACCTGTTGCTTTTCGAGCTCACCCAGCCGGCATTTTGCCGGTCCGGGCGGGTTCCGGCCCGCGGCCTGAGATGCACGTGATAATCCGGTTTATCACGTGCACCAAGAGCCCCCATGCCCTCCGCCAAACCCGTCCCCCCATCCGCCACCCAGACGGTCCCAACCCTGCCGGTCCCCCGCGCGCCGGACCGCCTGCCCTCGACCATCGCCACCCTCGCCGCCATCCCGGAGGAAGAAATCCGGCTGCACAGCCAGAAGAGCGCCCGCACCCGCCGCGCCTTCCGGCGCGATGTGGCGCACTTCCTGCGCACGCTGGCGATCGCGACGCCGGCCGGGCTGCGCCAGGTCGACCACAAGGCGGTGATCGCGTGGGAGGGGTTCATGTGCGAGAGCGAGGGCGCGGCGCCGTCGACGGTCCGCCGGCGGCTCGCCGCGCTGTCGAGTTTGTTCAAGCACCTGGTCCGCCACGGTGAAGCCGCCCGCAACCCGGTCGCCGAGATCGCGCGCCCGGCAATCAATCGCTGATCGCGCGCTGTTGTCGGTCGCTTGCAGGTCGGGCTGCGGCGCGCCGAAATCGCGGCCCTCACGGTCGGCGACCTGCACCAGAACCGCGGCTATGACGCGCTGCGGGTGGTCCGCAAGGGCGGCCGGCGCGAGGCGTTCGCCAATCAACCCGCAGACCGCGGCGCGGTTGCGCGCCTATCTGGAACTCGCTGGGCATGGCGCCGACCTCGACGGTCCGATGTTCCGGCTGCTGCGTACCAGCGGCAAGCGCCAGGAGGAACGCCGCCCCATGGACCCGGACGCCATCGACCGCGTGGTGCGCAGTTTCGCCACGGCGCTCGGCTCAATCGCAGCTAGTCGGCGCGCTCGATGCGCGCCACCTTCATCACCACGGCATTGGAAAACGGCGCCCAGCTCAAAGATGTGCAAAAGGCGCCGGCCATCGTGATCCCAGCACGACAAAATTGTACGATCGGCTCGGCTATAATCCCGATAGGCCCGCGTCGTTCTTCGCGACCTACTGACTCATCTGTTCTGACCGCTGCACAATTGCGGGCGCGTCGCTTTGATTTTGTCGACAATCCAGAGCTACCAGTGTTGGCTGCTCATCACACGATTTGCTGGGAGATACGGGCTTGAAAGCGACGAAGGCGGCAATTATCCGGCAGGCGCAACTGGCGAAAAAGGACATCGAAAGCGGTCGCGTGTCAACACATGCACAACAGGCGGCTGACACGCTGGCAGATTATTCGAACGCTGCGTTCGAACTGCTTGAACTTGCGTTGGATGAGGCTGCAAAAGAGCAGCCGGACACGGCCCTCGTTGATTCCTTTATTTTTCAAAGGACATCGCAAGCGGTCGCGTGTCAACACATGCACAACAGGCGGCTGACACGCTGGCAGATTATTCGAACGCTGCGTTCGAACTGCTTGAACTTGCCTTGGACGAGGCTGCAAGAGAGCAGCCGGACACGGCCCTCGTTGATTCCTTTATTTCTCTGTTCAGCCAAGCGTCGGAAACCCTGCGCCTTAAAATCGAGGGGGGCTATAAGACCGCGTCGGACATCGCCGCAAAACTTCGCAAGCGGCTGGTCGCCGCGAGCCAGACCGGTGCGTCCGATCCATCTACGATCTTGTTGCTTGCTCAGTCGTTCGGTGCCGCCAAACTCGATCTTGGTGAAGAGTTGTCTGGCGTTGTCGAGCATTTGATCGAACAGGTTGGCGCGGCCAATGCCGGCGATGGTGACCCCGCCGCCATGCTTGGCTTCATTGCCGACCTGGTGAAGCAGGTCAATGGCGACGCATTCGCGCTGTTCTCTTGCTTCGAGGAAACCAGTCGGGGTGCCGGACGAAAGCCGCGCCGCTATGCCCATAGCGGTGCTGTTTTCCGGCGAGGCTGCCGCCGCTGAGGCGTCCATTGGCTGGCTCTTGGATCCCGCGACGCCCGTTCGGCGGGCCACGGCGCACGCCCTTGGGGATGCTGCGCATAAGGGAAACGTCACGCCGACCATGCTTCGCCGTATGATCACGATGCGCAATTGGCTGCCGGAGGATAGCCGCACCGCACTTGACGCCGCTATTGCCACCGCACGCCGGAAAGGCGTGTCGCCAGCGCAATGGGATGAAGTCGAAGTCCGTCAGCTCATAACCACTGGCATCGACGGCTCCGGTGCCATCGGGGTGCTGGCGCATTGCCGTAACAAGCGCAAGAATGTCCTCGGCAGTCTCGTGCTCAAGCACGGCGTCGGGGTGCGCGATGCGTGGGCACAGGAAGGAATGGCACAGAAGGAGCTTGACCACGCATTCGTCGATGCGGCTGTTGTCGACCAGTTTACGATTGCCCAGGATTTCCTACCAACTGCGGTCGGCCATTTCCTGGCGCTCGGTCACCAAACCGGCGCGATGCCGCCGTTCGGGCTGGTCCGCTTCCTCGAAGCTGTCGGTGTCTCCTCGGTTCAGCCTAGGCTGATCAGCCCAGCGTCGCTGCTCGAAACCATCGAGGAAGGTCGTGCAATTGGCGCCGCCGCATTCGAATACCTGTTGGCGGATGGTTTCGAACTCGCAGCCGACTATGTTTTCATTGACAGTTGGTTCGAAGCTGGCGACGAGGTCGATGCGGTTGCTGACGCGCAATCGTCAGGCGCGCAATAAACGCGAGGCGCTCACTATCGAGAAGGTGCTCGAACCGCGACGCGAATGGTGGACGCAGGTCACGGCCTGGGCGGCCTACATTTTGTATCGTGCTGGAAATG
>WNFI01033843.1_pt1 | contig 10466 bp, 5 predicted proteins | sample 5400471 | NCBI WGS metagenome assembly WNFI01 (sample SAMN13153348, study PRJNA577476) | soil metagenome | isolation source: 100 cm saprolite on Douglas fir-dominated hillslope | place: USA:California | collected 2013-09-17 | reverse complement strand
TGGCCTTTGCGCCCACGCGCGTGCTCTCCGCCGAGCAACGCAAGCAGATGGCGCTCTCCGACATGTTGGATCGTAATATTCACGACCGGGTGCTGAAAGTTCTGGAAGCGGAAAGACGAGACTGGGACCGGGTAAAGACACTGCCCGATTGGGAAAATTTTCGCGCCCCCAAGCTCAAAGCCCTGGCGGCGTCCATGGGCGAATTCCCGCAGCGCCGGCCGCTCGACACGCGCATCATCAAGGAATATCGCGGCGACGGTTACCGGCGGCAGGACCTGGTGTATCAGTCGCAACCCGGACTTTGGGTGACTGCCAATCTCTATCTTCCGATCGATACGAGGAACCGCACGCCCGGCATCGTCATCGCTCACAGCCTGCATGCTCCGAAAACGCAGTTCGAGTTACAGGACATGGGCATCATTTGGGCACGCGCGGGCTGCGCGGTTCTGGTGATGGATCAGATCGGCTATGGCGAGCGTGCCGAAGGCTATCCATGGGAACGCGAATTTTATCATTCGCGCTATGTCACCGGAATGCAGTTGTTCACGGTGGGCGAGAGCCTCATCAAGTGGATGGTCTGGGACATCATTCGCGGCGTCGATCTTTTGCTCGAGCGCAAGGAAGTTGATGAGAAGCGAATTATTCTGCTTGGAGCCGTTGCCGGCGGCGGCGATCCCGCGGCGGTAACCGCTGCGCTCGATTCGCGGGTCTCCGCCGTGGTTCCGTTCAATTTCGGCGAGTCTACACCCGAGATTCCCCGGTTTATTCCGGGAAAAAACCAGTGGCCGCTCGAGCTGGCGGATCCCGGTTTGGGCGACTGGGAGACACCGCGCTGTCTGCGGCGCGGAATTATTGACCAGTTCCTGCAATGGACCGTCTGCGCCATGGTAGCGCCGCGAAAGTTTGTCTTCTCCTACGAACTCGGCTGGAACGTGGACGATCTGCCGGCATGGGCGCGTTATAAGAAAGTGTTTGAGCTATATCAATCGAGAGAAAACTTGGCGGATGCGCATGGATTCGGCCCCTTTCCTGGGCCCGGCGAATGCTGGAACATAGGGCCGGCACAGCGAACATCGCTCTATCCAACGCTCGAGCGCTGGTTTGGAATCCCGATTCCCTTCGAAGATATGCAAACCTCCAGTCGTGCCAATCTGGCGCGAGAACCAGTCGACCGCCGGCCCGAGGCTGAACTGGCGGTATTGAATCCTGCCGCCGCCGGCGATCTGCAAATGCGAACGGTTCACGAACTGGCGCGCGATATCGGGCATTCGAAAGTGGAAGCGGCTCGCGCGAAGCTGGAGCGATTGGACACGCACGGCCGGCAGGAGCGGATGCGGGCCGAGTTGGCCAAACGCCTGGGCGACATTGAACCGAACGTAAACGCGCGGGCGACTGTTCACTGGAGTAAAAAATTGCCCGATGCGACTTTGGAGGGAATTACGATCGAGGTCGAGCCCAACGTCACGGTGCCTTTGCTGCTGTTCCGGCCCCCGTCGAAAGGCGCGATCCCAGTCGTCGTCGGCGTGGCGGAAGGCGGCAAGGATCTTTTCCTGACCGCCCGAAGTAACGAGATCGAAACGCTGCTGAAGCGAGGCGTAGCCGTGTGTCTCCCCGATGTGCGGGGCACCGGCGAAACGTCGCCGGATTCGCGGCGCGATCCGGAGAACGATGAGAACATGCAGGCCGTCAATGAAGAGATGCTGGGCGAAACCCTGGTGGGGCGGCGGCTAAAGGATCTGAGGACCGTGCTGGCATACCTCGAGCAGCGTCCGGATCTGGACGCAAAGCGCCTCGCGCTCTGGGGAGAATCGCTGATGCCCTTGAATAAGGCGCGCGTTCTTGACGAATTGCCCTTGTGGCAAGGTGGACCGCAGATTCAACACCAGGGCGAGCCGCTCGGCGGCCTGCTTGCGATTCTGGGAGCGCTCTACGATCCCCACGTACGGGCCATTGCCGTGCGGAATGGACTCGCTAATTATTCCTCGATTCTGGATGGCGCTTTCGTTTACGTTCCAGCCGATATCATCGTGCCCGGCTTTCTGGAAGCGGGAGATATCGCAGACGTGGAAGCGGCATTGGCGCCCGCGCCGATGCTTCTGGAAGATTTGATCGACGGAAAAAATCGCCTGGTTTCCGCGGACGATCTCCGCGCGCAGCTCGATCCGCTGTTTCGCGCCTATCGTGAGGTGCCGGCGAAACTGACGGTTCTGAGCGGTAAGCCGGCGCCGGTAGCCGCATGGCTGCTGGCCCATCTGTAGCGGATCATTCGCACAAGCACCGCCGCGCGCAGATCACTCCGTTTCATTGGAGCGAATCTGTCGCGCGTCCGGGATGTGCTGCCCGCAAATTCGCGCAGGGTAAGATGATCTAGTCGAATGCACCGATCATGACGCGCAGGGAACTGCTGCTTTTGTCGAGCGCCGGTCCGATGTTGGGCCAGGCGCCCGCCTCGTTTGATTCGCAAAATGTTTCGTATCCGCTAGGGAACATCGAGGGTACTGCAACTCCGCCAGAACTATTTTTTGTTCGCGACCACTTCCGGGAGCCCGAACTTTCTCTCTCGACCTGGCGCCTGACCATCGAAGGCCGCGTCGCTAAGCGTATGGAGTTTACCTTCGCCGATATTCTCGAATCGCCAACTAACGAGGTGGAAGCCGTGCTCGAGTGTGCCGGCAACCCGACCATTGGTTCCGCGGCGAGCAATGGTGTGTGGCAGGGTGTACCGCTGGCAGCGCTTTTGAAACAGGCGGGAGTCGCGCACGATGCCGTGGCGGTGATGCTCGAAGGCGCCGATTCCGGCCTCCTCATGCGGGATTCGCCTTTACTTCCGTACGGTCAAATTGTCCCTTTGGAAAAGTGTGTGGTGCCCGAGAGTCTGGTGGCGTTCAAGTTGAACGGCCGGTTTCTGCCGCGCAGAAACGGCTTCCCGGCGCGCGCGCTGTTCCCCGGTTGGTACGGTATGGATTCGGTGAAGTGGCTCCAGCGCATGGTCGTGCTCGGGCCCGCCGATCAAGCTCCGAATTTCCAGTTGAGCGGGATGAATAAGGTCTATAACCGCATGTCGAAAACTCCGTCTGGCGAGCTGAAAGTTACACGCATCACCCAGATCCAAGTCAGATCGGCCATCGCGTGGCCGCCCGGCAACGCCCGGCTGCTTGCGGGCCGATATGTGATTCGCGGCTTCGCCTGGACAGGCGCGGGCCTTGTCCGCGGCGTCAGTTTCAGCGCCGACGGAGGCCGAAACTGGTCGGCGGCGATGCTCGAATCGCCGCCCAAGCCCTTCGCCTGGCTTCGCTGGAGGCACTCATGGCTGGCGGTACCGGGAGAACACGTGCTGATGAGCCGCGCGGCCGACGATGGCGGCCGCGAGCAACCGCTCGCGCGCGACCCTTTCCGCCAGGACGGCTACGAGCTGAACTTTTGCGCGCCCGTTCGATGTTCGGTGCGATGAAATCTCCGGAGGTCCTATGTCAAACCACTTTCAACGCCGTGATTTCTTGAAACTCGCCGGCGTCGCTGGTATATCCCGATCGCTTGCGGGCGCCGCCGAGAAGCCTGTAAGAATTGGCATGGTTGGTGTCGGCAATCGCGGCACCGGGCTTGTCAAAATTTTCCTGGATGTCCCCGGGGTCGAAATACCAGCGATCTGCGACATCAACGAAGAACATCTCGAGAGGGCTCGGGCGATCGTTGAAAAAAGCCGGGGCAAGCGGCCTGAAGGATATTCGAGCGGCCCGGAGGACTACCGGCGCCTGGTGGCTCGTGAGGATCTGGATGCCATCGTGACCGCAACGCCGTGGGAACTGCACACGCCGGTAGCAGTGGCGGCCATGAAATCTGGCAAGTATGCCGCGACGGAGGTTCCCGCGGCGATTACCATCGAACAATGCTGGGAACTGGTGAACACATCGGAACAAACCGGCATGCCTTGCATGATGCTGGAAAACGATTGTTTCGGCCGGGGCGCCCTGATGGCGCTCAACCTGGTGGAGCGGGGCGTGCTGGGTGAATTGATTCATTGCGAAGGCGGCTACGATCATGACCTCCGCGCCGAGCTCTTGCGCAACGGCCAGTTATCGTGGCGTGGGATGCACGCCTTCCGGAGAAATGCGAACCTCTACCCGACGCATCCGATCGGGCCGATCGCGTGGTGGTGCGGCGTCAATCGCGGCGACCGTTTCACTTATCTGACTTCGATGAGCAGCAAATCGCGCGGGCTCAGCCATTACGCCGCGAAGCACTACGGCCCTGATAATAGCTACGCGAAGCGCCTGTTTGCCGATGGCGATGTGAACACGAGCCTGATCATGACGGAAAAAGGCGTGACCGTCACGCTCAACCACGATACGCAGCTGCCGCGGCCCTATTCAGACTCCGGCGATACCAAAATCCCGCTAATGGTGCAGCGGCTGCAAGGCACAGATGGGATCTTCTTCGGCAGCATGGAAAAGATTTATATCGACGGCCGCAGCCCCGAGCACAAGTGGGAGGACACCGGTCCCTACTACGAGGAATACGACCATTTCCTTTGGAAAGCGCTGGGCGAGGCGGCCAGAAGCTCGAGTCACGGCGGCGAGGACTACGTCGAACTGCACCAGTTCGTACGCGCCGTTCGCAACAAGATCCAGACGCCGGTCGACGTGTACGATGCGGCCACCTGGAGCGTGATCGTTCCCTTGAGCGAGCAATCCGTTGCCTCCAAGAGCGCTGCCGTCGACTTCCCGGATTTCACCAGAGGGAAGTGGAAGAACCCGCGAGCGCTGAATCTGGGGATTTGATGCCGGAACCCTCACTTCGCTCATCATTTGCTTGGCAAATACTTGTGCTTGACAAATACTTGCGGTCCGCAATAAAGTGTACCCACTAGGGAGAAAACAAATATGCGTCTGAGATTCATGATTCTGGCGGCTCTGTCTTTGTCCGTATCGGTGTATGGACAGAGGAATACCGCGGCTGTCTCCGGGACGACGACGGATCCGACAGGTGCCGTGATCCCGGCCGCGCAGGTAACGGCGGTTCAGACGTCGACAGGAACGACTACCCGGACTCAATCGAACGAGAACGGCTTCTATCAGCTGCTGAACCTGTCTCCCGGTACATATAGCCTCCGGGCGGAACACGCCGGATTTCAGGCCTACGTTCAGGAGAGCATTGTCCTTCAAGTGGATCAATCCGCGACCGTAAATATCGGCTTGAAAGTGGGCAGCCAGGCCGACTCGGTGACGGTTACGGAGGAGCCTCCGCTGGTCGATGTGCGGACCCAGACCCTGACCACGGTGATCACTCCGCAGATGGCGCGTGAGCTGCCCTTGAACGGCCGCAACGTACTCCAGCTCTTGGCTCTGGCGCCGGACGTGAGCCCTGGAGGCTCAAGATGTTTTGGGCAGGGCGCGTCACGGCCGGAATCGCGGGTGACGTTTGTCTCCGCCAGTGGCGCTCGCTCCAATGAAACAGCTTTCTATTTGGACGGAGGGATTAACGAAGATCCATACACCGAAATCGCGAACGTCTTCCCCAATCCGGACGCAATACAGGAGTTCAGCGTCCAAACCAATAGCTACAGCGCCAAGTTCGGGGGCCGCGGCGGCGGCGTGGTGAACGCTGCCACACGAAGCGGAGGCAATGATTTTCATGGGTCGGCATTCGAGTTCCTGAGGAACCACGTGTTGAACGCCAAGAATTTCTTCGCGTCATCGGACGACGGGTTAAAACGCAATCAGTATGGGTTCAGCCTGGGAGGTCCGGTCCAAAAGAACAAAACATTCTTTTTCGCCTCCTGGCAGGGAACAAAAGTGCGCTCCGTGCCGACGCAAAATGTTCAGGTCACACCCACGGCAGCCCAGCTTGCGGGAGACTTTTCGGCCATCGGCACCCAACTGGTGGATCCCACTACCAACGCTCCATTTCCGGGCAATCAGATCCCTACATCCAGGTTCGACCCGATTGCCGTGAAGGTGTTGAACAGCGTACCGGTCGGCGCGCCGGGCACCGGGCTGTCGTTTTACTCGACGTATACACGCACGGACGACAACCAGTGGGTGGGCCGGGTAGACCACAATTTCGGAGAAAAGTTTCGCGTCTCCGCGCGGTATCTTTACGACCGCCTGGACCGGCCTGGCTCGTTTCTCAACAATAATATTCTGAGCGTTACCGATGACGCTTACTGGCAAAGCCAGAACCTGACCCTGAATGGCACGTATCTGCCTCGGCCTAACCTGGTCGGGAACCTGACCCTGACCTACAACCGTGTGGTCAATATCCAACTGGGACCGAAGAAAATTCCGGGCTGGGTCGATTTGGGTGTGAATGTCGCCGACGAAGTTGGTGGCGCGGATAACTCCGGAGGCGCCGGTTTTTATCTGAACATCGACGGTTATTTCGGCGCGAATTGGGACCCGCTCTATCGCGTTCCTCGCGCCGAGTACGACATTTCGAACAACTGGACGTATATCAAGGGCCCGCATACGATCGAAACTCTTCCGGCGCTCTATATCAATGATTCCTGGAAAGCCACGCGGAGGCTTACGCTGAACCTGGGAGTCCGCTGGGAACCTTGGAAGATGTTCCACGAACAGGCAAATCAAATATCGGTCTTCACGATCGGCGATGCAACCAAAGGCGTGCGTTCGACGGTATATCCGAACCTGCCGCCCGGGGAGTTAGTGCCCGGCGACCCGGGTGTGCTGAAGACGGCGGTGAAGACTTACAACCACATATTCGATCCGCGGATAGGTCTTGCCTGGGATGTCTTCGGCGACGGGCGGACAAGTGTCCGCGCGGGCTTTGGTATTTATCATGACTTCATCAATGTAAATTCCAACAACGATACGATTTCGGCTCCGCCCTGGGCATTATCTGTGGACATTCCATTTCCGGCTAGCCTTCAGAATCCCTACCAGGGGCACGTCGTGCCATTCCCGGCTTTCCGCCCGTTTGCCGGTTCGCAAACCTTCGCATTTCCGTTTTTCGGAAATGAGTTTGATCCCGCAATGGCATATCCGGTGATCCAGCAATGGAACCTCGCGGTCGAGCGGCAGCTGCCCAAGGGTTTCATGGTGAGGGCTGCGTACGAAGGCATGGAGAGTTATCACCTTTTCGGCGGAGTCGAGCAGAACCAGGCCGTCTACATTCCCGGTCAATCCACATTTGAAAACGTGCAGGACCGTCGCCCCATGGGTCAGTACTTTACGAGTAATTCGATTAACACTGCCACCGGAACGGCAAGCTTTAACGGCCTGATCTTGACGGTAGAGAAGCGAGCCACGCAGGGATTGACCTTCCTGGCCGGCTTCCGGTGGGCCAAGATGCTCGATGACCTCAACGGCGCCGGAACCAGTTTGGGGCAGGGAGACTACACTAACACCGATCCCAAATTCGACCGCGGGCTCTCCAGCGTGGACGTCAATAAGCAATTCATCGGATCGTACGTCTGGCAATTGCCAAGCGCCCGATCGCTGGGATTCTTTGGACGTAACGTGATTGGCGGATGGCAGTCCAGCGGCGTGCTGACATTGCGCGCAGGATTCCCATATTCGGTGCTGTCGGGCCTGGATTACTCCTACAGCGGAAACGGAGTCGACCGCGCAGATTTGATCGGCAATCCGAATCTGTCATGCAGCCGCTCGAAAGCTGCGCAGTTGAACGAATGGTTCAATACGGCGGCTTTCACGTTTAACGCTCCCGGAACATTCGGCACCTCAGGCCGCGATATTCTCCGCGCACCGGGAGTGGCAACTTCGACCTTGCGTTGACCAAGTCGTTCCCGCTAAAGTTCGGCCATTTCGCCGAGACGCAACGCGTTGATTTCCGGGCTGAGGCCTTCAACCTGTTCAATCATGCAAATTTCGGCCGTCCGGACCGTACACTGACTCACTCCACGTTCGGCCAGATACTCAGCGCCGCGGACCCGAGGATTTTGCAATTCGCTCTGCGCTACTCGTTCTGAAACCGGCTCGTCAAGAAAGGCGGCGTGGGGCATGAGTTCGAAACAGATCGTTATCCTGCTGGCTTTCACCGCCGCATCCGCCGCGGGTCAAAGCCGGCCTGGGGATATTGCCCCAATTCTTGAGCAGCGGCTCGAAACGCCGGATGTCGTCGCATTCCAGGTGCGCCAATATCTGTATCAGCACATTTCGCGGCTGCCCACTCCGCAGAGCGCGGCGCAATGGACTGCCGAGGCGGAGCGGATCCGCAAACATCTCCTCGATGACATCGTTTTCCATGGATGGCCTAAGGCCTGGGTCGAGGCGCCGCCGAAGTTTGAAGACTTGGGAACGATCGAATCAGGGAAGGGCTACCGGATACGCAAGCTTCGGTTCGAAATCGTGCCGGGTTTTCAATCGACGGCCATTCTTTACGAGCCGGAGAATCTGAGCGGCAAGATGCCGGCTATCCTCAACCCCAACGGGCACGAGTTACTGTTGGGCAAGGCGGCCGAGTACAAGCAAAAACGGTGCATCAATTTTGCCAAACGAGGCATCCTCGCGCTGAGCCTGGAGTGGCTGTACTGCGGCGAGTTGCACGTTCCGGAAAACAAGCATGAATTCGGCGCTCATCTTGACCTGGTGGGCGCCAACGGGGTTGGTTTGTTCTACCTCGCCATGCGCCGGGGGCTCGACTATTTGTACGACCACCCCAATGTGGACCGGGCTCGCCTTGGTGTAACGGGCCTTTCGGGCGGCGGCTGGCAGACCATCGTCTTGAGCTCTCTCGACCCGAGAGTCACGGTGTCCGTTCCGGTAGCAGGCTATTCCGCATTTGTGTCGAAGCTCGAGCGCGTCCCCGACTATGGAGACAACGAACAAGTTCCTCAGGACTTTCTCGCCGGCCAGGATTATTCGCACCTGACCGCCATGCGCGCACCGCGGCCGACGCTGATTATTCACAACGCGGAAGATGACTGCTGCTTCCGGGCGCCGCTCGTTAAACCCTACGTCTATGATGACGTCAAGCCATTTTTCCGGCTATTCGGCAAGGAAGATGCATTTGCGTGGCACGAAAATACCGATCCCTCCACCCACAACTACCAGCTCGATAACCGTTTGCAGGCGTATCGTTTTTTCAGCAAGCACTTCGGCTTAGCGCCGGTAGAGCAGGAAATCCCAGTGGACGCCGAGGTCAAGACCTATGATGAGCTGGCCGTAGGCTTGCCGAAAGAGAATCTCACAATTCTCGGCCTGGCTCGAAAATTGGCCGGCGAGATTCCACGCGACCCCATGGCTTCGCCTTCCGGCTCGAGGGCGAAACTCCAAACACTTGTCCGTTACAAACCAGTGAGCGTAGAACACGCCTGGGCGCTGAACAATACAAAGAATAGGGGTTTGGAAACAAGGTCCTACCAATTCCTGTTTGCCAACGGGTTAAGCGCCGCCGGAGTTTGGGCCAAAGCGATCACAAGTGCCGCAGCATCGCCCGTCACGATCGTGCTCGACGATAAAGGTAAGAAAGCAGCAGCGAATCTGGTTGCAGACCGCGTAAATCGCGGCGAGCAGGTTCTCGCGGTGGATCTGCTGTTCACCGGCGACGCTGCGCCGAAGCAGGAAGATTTTGAAGAATTTCCCCTCATGCTGGCGACCACCGGCGATCGCGCGCTCGGGGTCGAAGCGGCGCAGTTGATTGCGCTTGCGCGGTGGATGAGGAACTCCGGCGGCCAGAACATCCGGGTCGAGAGTACCGGCATACGCAACCAGGTAGTGGCGCTCATTGCCGCGGATCTGGAACCCACTCTGTTTTCTGAAGTGGTCGTTCAGGAAGGCATGTCCAGCCTGAAACACCTTCTGGACGCGCCGGTGAAATTCGAATCCGCCCCGGACCTTTTCTGCCTCGACCTGTACAAAGAGTTTGATATCGATCGCCTGGCCAAACTTGCCGCGCCCGCCGTGGTAACTCAGAAGTACGAGTAGTAATCGGATGGAAAAGTTCAGCCGCAGGTCGCTATTGGGCCGCTCCTCGCTGCCGCTGGTAATGGCAGGCGCGAACCAAACACCATCGGCACAACGGAACTTGAAAGTAGTGATTGTCGGGGCGCATGTCGACGACGCACAATCCGGCTGCGGAGGTACCATCGCCCGCTGCGCGGATCTCGGTTACGAAGTGACCGCTCTCTCGCTAACGCGCGGAGACTCCGAAAGCATCGCGGCCAGCCTTCACATGGCTCCGCCGGAACTGGCCGCGAAACGATACGCCGACGCTCAGCGCTCTTGTGCGCTGCTGCACTGTCAAATGGTCGCATTGCACTACATCAATCGGGGCACTGAAGTCACGATGGCGCGCTACAAGGAATTCGGGGACGCACTACTGGATCGCAAGCCCGACATCGTTTTCACACACTGGCCCATCGACACTCATCCCGATCACCGGGCTGCCTCTCTTCTCAACTACGATGCCTGGCTGCGGGCGGGCAAGAAGTTTCCGCTTTACTTCTATGAGGTCGAATCAGGACAGCAGACGCAGGATTTCTGGCCCAC
>WNFI01377469.1_pt1 | contig 10467 bp, 1 predicted proteins | sample 5400471 | NCBI WGS metagenome assembly WNFI01 (sample SAMN13153348, study PRJNA577476) | soil metagenome | isolation source: 100 cm saprolite on Douglas fir-dominated hillslope | place: USA:California | collected 2013-09-17 | reverse complement strand
GCCGCAGGATATGAGAGGCTCCAAATATCCGCTGCTCCGCAAACGATGCAAACTCCTGGTTCGTCTGTTCACGATGGTAGCCTGTGAGCTGGCAGAGCCAACAGAAGGTCATTTTCCTCTGCCGGGCGAATTGCTCAATCGCATCGATGGAAATGTTGAGGGCCTGACCGGACTTGAGGGGCAGGCCCTCAACCGTCGTTTCCTCCAATCCATCGGTCCAGTCCATCCAGCGTCCAATCTCACCATCGCTGTCGCGGACCACGATGGCTCTCGCTTCACAAGTAACCGTGAGCGGAGATCGTGCGAGATAGGGTGCCGGTAGCCAAAATTCTCTTGCGACGCGCCACGCCTGCCAGCGCGGAACTGCCCCATAATGCGCAACGGGACCTGCAGCAGGCAGCACATCCCAATCGGCAAACTGTCCCAGCACCTCCTCTGGCGATCGATCGGCAATTGCTCCGCTATATCGAAGCAGGGAAGGCCGGAGAAAGGTGAGCGCGGTATCCCGGGCAGCCGCGCCGCAATACGAGGCCGCCAGATCAGCTAATCCAGGCGTCGCCGGGCCACGACAGGCTTGAAACAGGCCCAAGATCTCCAGGTCGTACATGATCTCCTGGTGATAGACAGCACCACTTGCTGCTGCGATGGTGCTTCCCTGTACGCCCGTTCGGTACTTCTCCCATAATGCCTCGACCTGTTGCCAGATCTCTGCAGGCGTCGTATCGATTTGGCCGTTTGATTGCGAAATATGCGGCCACCAGGATGGTCGCGGCTGAGGAGCCACCTGCCACAGGTCCAGGTCAACTGGGCACGCATGCGCTGCCAGAAATTGGACAACTACCGGGGCGACTCCCAGGGTGGCTGCCCACGCCAATGCCCGCAGGAACGCCGAGCGATAGACCTCGGCGAGCCGCGTATCGACCCCGAGATAATGCTCTTTGCCCGGGAGGTAGCGGTACCACTCATCCACTTCATCCCGTGTAGGCACCACCCCCAGGTCTTTTAGCAAGCGCTGCCATTCGAAGGTCCACTGTCTATAGAGCGGGAAGCCTTCACGGGCTTCAAACGAGCGGACGATGTCAACATAGCTAGGCGGCAGGAAATATTTGACGTTCTTTGCGAAGAATGGGTCCGGTGTAAAGCCTGACGGCGCTGTCTCCGCATGCCGACAAGCCGCTGCAAACGGGAGGGAATGCCTCGTCTCCACCTCGTTTAACAGGAGCCAGGCTAAGATCGATGGCGCACGAAGCGCCTTCATCAGCTCGGAAAGCGGGATGGAATATGTTCCACTCTGCATCTTCGCACGCAGGAATGGCAAGAGTCCAAGGGCCGCCACGCTTTCCAGCCGCTGCCCGGCTATCCAATGCAAGAGGGCACCACGGGTGGCATCGCCCAATTGAGGATCGAGCAGCAACGTGGCAAGCTCAGTGCAGGCCCGCTCACGGACCAGGATCGGCGGCCAGGTCAGGCGCGCGAGCAGCCAGGAGAGGCCCTGTTCAGATGAGATGCTCGTCTTCATCATGATGCGTTCACCCATTCGGGAGTGGGCAGCGGCAGCATGGAGACGAGTTCCAGAGACCGCTTCACCATCTGATCGATGAGACGTTGCGCCAGGTCGCGCTGCTCCATGAGCAGGCAGTACTCGATGAAACGTCGGAATTCTCCCTGGCTAAACGACGCTGTCAGCCAGGTCGGAGCCTGTACCAGGGTCTGCTGAAGGAATGCTTGCCAGCGATCTGGATAATGCCGCTTGATCAACTGCCAGCGCTGTTCCACCTCGTTCTGCTCGGAAATGCGCCAGCCCCACCCGCTGCCCATAATGTGGGCCTTGACGAGCCACGGATATGCTCTCGCCTTCCCGTAGAGCGCGAGCGCCAAGGCGAAGAGTCGGTCGTAACACCGAATATCGATCCCCCGTTCGTCGGCATCGGCCAGCACACGATACACCTCACTTTTGTTCCCGTTGCTCACCCAATACTCGGTCCAGGCCGCCATATGCTGCTTGTCGAGGTACCCGGAGGATTCTCGCAGGTAGCGATCAAACTCCGCTGGCGGATATCTGGCCGGGTCAAAAGCGGTAGTATGGCTCCTATAAGGAGTACTCTGATCCTTGTGGGGACTGGGAGGAGCGAACACCGCTGCCCCCAGATAAGCCTGCTGCCGCGCTCGAACCATTTGTGCGCCAGCGTCGCCTTCAGCTGCGCGGCGAGCGATGATGCCCAGGCTCACCTGATCGATGGCCGTCATCGCCAGGGATTGTCCCAGCGCTTCCGATAGATCGGCCCTTTCGAGAAAGGCATGCAGTGTACTCAGCGCATGGTGGTGATCACCGCGGACGCACTGCCAGGTATAGTAGGTAGGCAATTTTTCGGGCGCGGCAAGCGCCAGTGCGTCCGCGAGATCTTCTGGGAAACTTCGCGTCTCATCGCCGTTGGTGTAGCTTAGAATGGCCGCAATGGCAGGGGCGAGCTGAGCTAGCCAGGGCCAGATGACCATTCGCGCGGTCATCCTTGAAGCGCCCTCAGCGTAGCGCTCAATCGCACCGAGCACATTGTAGAAGAGCATATCCTTATGGTCGCCGTGTGCGAGCAGGTGTTCGGCGCACTGCGCAATACGGTACCGGGCCTCCCCCGTCCTGCCGTGCAAAACAGCCAGCGCACTGAGCAGAGCAAAGCGTTCAGCGCGCCTGGGGCAGTGGTCGATTGTCGTTTCCATGAATGTCTTCTGCTCAACCAGCAGCCAGTGAGCCGCCGCGTCTTCCAAAATGGTTCTCCGGCGGCTAACAGTGCGCTGAAGGAAGGTGTCCACGTCGCAGTACTGCGAAGACAAGGCCTGCTGAAGATCGTCCTGGGTGATCAGGGGAATGCCGCTCGCCCCAGCCAGGATCAGCAGGTCCAGCCCGATCTCCACCGCCGCGTTGCAGGCCGCAGTGTAATATTCGGACGCAGTGCGGTTCCCCTCCTCGAAGCGTTCATCGCCCTCAAAGATAGGTGCTGCTACACGGCTGAGTTTGGCAAAGAAGGCCCCAAACGTCATGGGAGCCGAGGTCTGGATCCCGGCGGCGGCAAGTGCCGCGCAGGCGTTTAATTCCTGCAAGAAACGCATTCCCCATGTGCGCGACCGTATTCCTTGCAGCCAGGTCCCGTTCCGCTCACCCAGCCCATAGAGATGGTTGGTCAGGAAACCGAAGAACGCCTGATAGAAGAATTCGCGCAGCACGAAGTGGCGCTCATAGGCTTTATGCCATGGCAGGCCGAGCAGTGTGCGGTCGGGCAGGTGAACCACCCCTGGTTGGTAATTCGGCAGGTGCCGGATGGCGGCATAGAGCGCGGCGAACGGATCATGCTCGGAACCAGCAGACAAGAGTTCATCAACCTCCAGGTCTTCTTCCAACGCATGGAAAGCGGTGTGGCGCCGCAGCACCATCGCCTCTTCGAGCGTGAGCGTTGTTCCCTGGCCTTGCGCCTGCGCTGTTGGCTCATGCGCAACAGGGAAGGCAAGCAGCGCGCGCAGGTGATCGATATTGTACTGCGCGCGTAGATGCTCGCAGTACAACGACAGGATTTCCTGCGCAATGCCACGCTCCCGGTTCGCAGCAGCAAAATCGAGCATATGTGGGACGAGCTGGACATCATCGCTCATAGCAGCTAAGGCAAGCTGGGGCGTATGACGTTGTTGCCAGGATGGGTAGGAGCCGGCGGCCAGATGCTGGCGATTGTGCTGCAAACGCGCAGCCACCGTATCACCACAGCGATTGTAAACCTCGATATCTCCCCGCGTTAAGGCGTGTTCTGCGATAAGTACGAGTTCTCCATCAGTCAAATCGTCCATGTCGGCGAGGAGCCATGAGGGTAGAGAAGGGTCATCTTCCAACTTCAGTTGCGCATACAGGAGCTGCGCGCGGATATCGTGGTGATAGTCGCACGCCTTAGTGCCGTAGTTATGCAACAGACCAAGCTCAACAAGGCGAGGCAGGTCGCCCTGGCGCAGCGCACCCTCCATACTGGCGTGCAGCAGGCTGATGATATCGCGGCTCGGGTGGCGGGCTGCGAGTGCGTCAACGACCCATTGGCGGTTCGGACCCTGGCACAGTGGCGCGTCATTCCCGAGCGCGGCCTCCACCTTCCATGTGTACGCCCAGCGCCAGTAGTCCGGCGCTTCCTCCTGCAGCCAGAGAAGCGCCTTATGGAGGTGGGGCTTCCGGTAATCCTGGTGTTCGGGCAACTGCATGACGAAGGCGAAGAGGCTGCTATGGAACGGGCGCAGCCCCAAATCGTCATGCACGAGCAGATGCGCCACCTGCCGCAAATCATCACGGATGCGCGCGATTTGTTCATGTCGTGGGTCCAGGCAGGCGATGATACCCTGCGATGGCCAGGGGAATTGTGTGGCAGCCAGCAAGTGCATGATCGCTCGGCTTCCTTCAGGGATGGCGTGCCAGAGTTCTTGGTAATAAGCAGTAATGCCCTCGTGGGGACATCCCGGCAGGGACGCAATGGCCTCTTCGGTGAAGGCCAGGTTGCGCTCCTGGATCGCCTTCAACGTGTAACGCAAGTGTAAGGGATGGCCGCGGCCTTTGCGATACAACGCAGCCGCCAGGCGGCTAATGAACACGGCTGACTGCATTTGCTCCGCTTGCGAGGGGAAGTCATGGGCATGTTTGCGTGTCCATTGCTCAACCGCAGGTTGATCGAGCTGGGGCAACTCTACCCAACTGTCGCGTGGCGCGTGGCGGAGCAAGATAGGGGGTAATTGGTCATCGTCTACCGGCTGCGAGGCGAAGACCAGCACGACCCCCTCGGGGGGAGGCAAAAGGTACTCCAAAAGCCGGGTCAATTCGAGAAGAGAGCGGCGTTCGCGCCAGACATGATCCAGGCCATCCACCAGGACCGTGAGCGCTTTGCCCGCCTTCGCATAATACTCGCCACAGGTAGCGAGCCATTTGTGCAGGTCTGCGGGCCGAGGGTTCTCATTCAGAAGCGGGCCAAGTGCCTGGGTGTGGTCGCGGGCGAGATCGTGCATCAGCGATTCGGCGGCGCGTAAGTGATCCAACCGAAAGCCAGACGTGGGATGATTGATTCCGAGAAAGTAGTGGTGGCGCACAGCAGGGAGATTCTTCGCCTGAAAGCGTTCGTACAGGTGGCTGATGAAGGTGCTTTTGCCAATACCCGGGCTGCCAGATAAAACAATGCAACCAGTGCGACGTCGCAACACATTCCGCGTGAAGTCCTGCAGGAAGGTCTGAGGCGGTACATAATCGTCTGGAATGGTGTACTCCTGCGTCAATCCTTCCAGCTCATGCCAACGAGCTGCACGCCGCACATCTGCCAGCCTGATGAATCCGTCGGGTGGCGGCTCGTCGCGATGACATACCCAGAAACGAAGTTGCTCTTTCAACGAAAGCCACCCGTGGTGGGTACCACTCAGACGGGAGAATCGCCACCAAAGTGCCTCTTCTAGATCTGCTAAATCCGGCTCGTTAACCCGAAAGTGGAAGCATTGAAAGAAGAACTGCGCGCTTTCCTCACCCCCTAACTGGGAAGTGATCTCCGCGCGCGTCTGGGAAGGTAGCTTTGCAAGGTCAACCAGTGTGCTATCGTCCTGCGCAAAGGCCCGGCTGATTTCATCAGCAGTATCGCGGTTAGAGCACAACGCGGCATCAACAGGCTGTCCTGAGACCGATACACGTCGCAGCGATTTCGCCCAATCCTGCAACAGTGAGGGCAGTTTCTTGCCCTGAGTACTGACTTCCTGCTTGAGCAATTTCTCCCATGTCCATGGATCGTCAGGGTGGTCAGGATGCACGGAGAACTTGCTCTGGCGATAGATGTTGGGACCATTCCTTTTGTGCGCGACGACATCATCAAGCGCCCCGGCCCCGTCGGCTTCCACCTGTACCCACTCGTACCGCGCGGAATGCTCAAGCCAATCAACCAGCACCCCGAGGGCAATCAGATCCTGGTACTCATCGCCGAGGCGCCGCGCACCGCTGCGAGTAATGGGACTTCTCACGCCTTTCGCGCTTGGCATTACTGTTCATGCTCCATTCTATCCAGTGTGGGTACGGCACACAAGCTGCCACCAGCCACAAAGGAACACATATCTCCCGAATGCCGACCTTTCGTAGAGGAGAAGACCTGGTGCCAAAATCGTCCACGGGCATACTTCGCTCCCATCCCTTTGCTCAGCTCCCTCGTTCTGTCGCTGCACTCTCCCGATTTGCCTAGAGCAGCAGCCGGGGGCGTTCTCACTACCTTGACACGGATAGCAGCACTTGTAAGTAGATTTGCTGAGATCGAGAATATTTCCCTTGATAGCTTTGATTACAGCGAGGGCATTATAACATGGATGCCTCTCGGTTGACGATATGAATCATGATGGGTTTTGATCTTGCAGAAAAGACCTCCCCACTTTTCGAGCAAACCGTGCTACCTCGGGATGGTCGCGTTCCCCCGTCAGCGTGAAGTGCAATCCGGTGAGCACCGTCCCATCTATGGCGCGTATCTCGTGGACCCCTTCTGCCAGTTCAAATCCAAACCGCCCAAGGTCCCGCACAAACTCTGAGAGTCCACCTGGAGTAAAGGCAGCATTGGGTTCGACGATGAGCAGATACCCTCCTCTTCTCAGAATCCGCGCGGCATGCGTAAAGTACGCCTCGAGATCTTCGGCCATACCATAAAGCGAGAGGCTGTAGATGAGTATATCCGCTGATGCATCGGAGAGTGGGGGATCTTCCAGGTTGCCTCTGAGCTGCCCCGGGCGATCAAAGCGATCTAAGCCGGTTACTCGACATGGGAGGTCGGAAAAAGGATTGAGTCCACAGCCCATATCAACAATCTCCAGGTCGGGGCGTAGAAAGGCCTTCAGCTTCCTTCGTAGCCACGCATATGCCAACTTTGCAGCGTGCGAGCTTTCCAGGTGGGCGAGATATGCCTGTGCATAGGCGGGTTCCGCGAACTGCTTATGGGCCTGAGCCGCGCTCATCCCTCGTAGCCGCGCGAGCTCCCTACGCCAACGCTGAGCCTCACTTTGCTCTATTGGCCGCTGCCTTACGGCCAGTGGTTCTGTTCCGATTTCGCGCGCATGCTTGAGCCAGCGGTGCAATGCCTTGAGGACGTGCTTCACATCGTCTGAAACTGTATAGGCACCGTCTATGGCGCTCCTGGCCAATTCGCCTTTCCTGATGACGAGATTCCAGATTTGCTGATCGATGGTTTGCAGTGGGACGCCATTGCGTAGGCGCAGTGAGGTCGAGGTCTGCAATACTTCGACCAGCACCTGCCGTTTCTGCCCTTCCCGGTGCAGCCGGGCGATGCCCTGATCAAATTCTGCCGCCGTGTAGGGCAGGTCAGCTACTATGATCTCGTGCGTGGTGTCCTCCCGGCTCGGGTCAAAAAGCGTCAGGCCAGTGCCAATTGTGCCCACCGTCCCAACGAGGATTCGCAGTCCAGACGGGTTTCGAAATGCCTGAAGAATGGCACCGCGCTTCCCTTTCGGAACGGAGTGATCGATATGGGCGACCTGCCGGGGGAAGAACACGTCGAGATCGGCCGCGATGCGCTGGGAAATGCCGTCGGATAAGTAGGTGAGGATGAGGAGCTTATCGGATGCTTCCGCTCGTGCGCGGATGAACGGCAGCTTCGCTTCTAGTGAAAGTCGACGCAACTCCTGGAGCGCGCTCCCAACCTTGCCGGTAGGCCACTGACAAACCTCGCCAACGCGCTCGTCGAGGTCGGTGGGAAGCGGGATGGTGATAATCTGTATGTCACATGAGGGGAGGTGGAGCAGGACCTGCTCTTTCCTTCGGCGCGTGATGTGCGGGAGCATGGCCTCGAACACGTCGATGATATCGCTCAACTGGTGTTGTTTCAGACGTGAATAATCGAAACACGGGTTATTCTGACTCAATACTTGCAGGATGGAGAGGGGTTCGGCGAGTTCATTCACCAACGGGGTTCCTGATAGGCCGATCGCCGTGCGCGACACAGCGCGCAGCGCTTCTAGAGCCTGACGGCGTTGAGTCTCTGACTGCCATGCTCGTTGTTTGATGAGGTGGGCTTCGTCGATGCAAAGGCAATCGAAGGAGAAGGATGTCAGAGAGGAGAGAGCATCGGGCCTGAGCAGTTCTTCATAGTGCAGGATGTAAAAGGTAAGCGATGGCACAGTAGGCGTGGCCAGAGTCCTGAGCGCGGCGGGAAGCCCTCGCTCAACGCGGGCGTGCGGCAGGCACCGCCGAATCTCGCCATTTGAGCCTGCCCAGGTGTCGTCAGAAACGTCCATGGGCGCGACAAGTACCACACTTGTGATACCAGAAGCCGCGACTGCCGCGAGAAAGGCTGCGGACTTGCCGAGTCCTGGTTCGTCAGCGTTGAGCAGAAAGGCCTGGCCTCCCTCGCTGGACAGCACCCTGGCCATCCTGGCTGCGGCGTCGGCTTGATGTAATCGCAGCCGTGGCCCGGCCCATGCATACTGGGGGAGGCGTGCTGCAAGCTTCACTGCTCGCTCTACCTCGCGCGTAAAGCGCAGGGACGCCTCTGCAACGAACTCGTTGTCCTGGTGCTCCGGGTAGACGCTCAGGATGGCCGAATGGATGTCTTCAGCACTGATGGAGTTCGGAGTGCGCAGAGATCCGTACCAAAGGTAAAGCCGCCGGTAGAAGGCGTTCCACAGCAGCCTTGAAGTGAGCATGCCCAGGACCTCGTCGAGGGGCAGTTTGGCCGCTCCGAGTGCTGAGAGCCCGCGCAATATCATGCGCTCACGTCCGATATCAGGCGTGAGTGGTATGGTCGGCTGTGTGGAGAAATCCGGAGACTCATCCACTATGCGCCCGGCTTCCCCCTCGATGTTTTCTATGATATCCTCTGTTTCACCGGGCGCCTGGTTAGCCACCTCGAAATCAGTTGTATCTGTTTCTTCACCTTCGGGCATCGCGGCAAGGGATGCCAAAGCGCGCTCGATGGCGACGTGATCTCCCTCGATGAGGCTGGCATTCAGGTACTTGATGCGGGGGTTGTGGTAGTCCAGCATACCAGCCCGGCGGAGGATAATTCCCGTTTGCGCACCGCTCAGCAAACCTGACTCCGCAAGTAGCTGGATGGCACGAGCACTGCGCTCGACGTCTTCAATCGTCCTGCGGCTGAGCTTCTCCACTGCGTCATAACGCAGTTCAGACTGACGGGCGACTACGAGTGCTCCCCCAGCCTCCTGGATAGCTTTCACCAGGTCGTACCGCCCTGCTTTCTGGAGGTCACGTTGCCTGGGCATGATGCCGGGATATCCCCTCTCAGCAGCAAATGTGATCAACTCCTGTTTGATCGCCTCGAGGGTCCAGGAGTGAGCTGGCCGTTTGCCCGATCCAGGAATGCCAACTTCCTGCGCTATGGCTGGATAGCCTCCCAGCTTGGTGACAGCCCCACTGAGATCCCCCCTTCCAGCTCGGATGAGAGTGTCGGCCGTTGGCATAGACTCCAGATGGTGTTCACGCATAAATGCGCGCAGTTCTTCAGCAAGCGTCTCACGCGTCCAGTGCCCTCGCGGATGGTTTTTCCCTCGCATAGTGAATCCGAGGGCATGTGCTACAGCGTCAGCGCCATCGTGACGCTTGAAAGCCCGTATCACGCTCGAGTAGCCATGCTGCCGGAGCTCCTGCGCTGTGGGCATGATGTCTCCCATGCCGTAACGCTCGTTATGCTCTCGTAGGGCCTGCTCAACGTGAGTCAGGTCATCCCAGTAGCCATCTCTCTTCTTGCCAGGTTGGTAAAGCAGCCCAAATTGCTCGGCGAGTGAGGCGAAGGTCCCATGCTGCCTGATAGCAGCACACAGACTGAACTGATTCGCCTGCTGCAGTTCTGTGTAGGTCGGCATGACGCCCTCTGTACCGTGTAAGCGGATGTACTCGCGTAACTCGCGCTCCACATTGGCCAGATCGTTCCAGTAGCCATCCTCCCTGGTCGTGTCAAGCAGGACGTATCCCAGGCGCTGTGCCACAACCGAGAATCCTCCATGTTTTCTGCTGATGGCGTCGAGGAGAGCACCCTCCCCCCATTCACGCAATTGCGCCGCCGTTGGCATCACCCCCGGCGTTCCGCGCTCTCGAACGAGTGCCAGCACAGCGGCATCGACCGTTTCCTGTCGATCCCAGTAACCTGCCGCCTGCTTTCGATAGGGAAGTTCGAGCCCAAAGGCGACGGCAAGTCGACGGTACCCACCGTGACAGTCAATCGCCGAAGCAAGGTCGTCCCTTCCTGCCTGTTCAAGCTCGCGCCGTTTGGGCATTCTTCCTCGAACGCCACGCTCCCGGTTGAATTCAAGGACAGCCTGCTGGATCGTTTCTTCATTCCAGTACCCAGTAGGCTTCGTGTTTAATGTGAAGCGAAGTCCAGCCCTGCGCGCGATTTCTTCGAAGTGCCCGTGTAAGTGGATGGCCCGCACAAGACTGCTGTATCCTGCAGCTAATAACTGTGTTTG
>WNFI01021701.1_pt1 | contig 10467 bp, 13 predicted proteins | sample 5400471 | NCBI WGS metagenome assembly WNFI01 (sample SAMN13153348, study PRJNA577476) | soil metagenome | isolation source: 100 cm saprolite on Douglas fir-dominated hillslope | place: USA:California | collected 2013-09-17 | reverse complement strand
GAACCAACCGGGGCCGAAGGTGGAGATCGTTTATCCCAAGAACGGCGCTACGGCAGCGGCGATCGCGCCCGTGCCGTAAGCGAGTCTTCGCTCTCGAGAGCTCATGACCCTGGAAGATTTCCTGGATCCATTGATTTCCGCGTTGTTGCTGGCGGGCATATACGCTGCAATGTCCGCCGGCATGACCATCATTTATGGCGTGATGAAGATCGTGAATTTGGCGCATGCCGGCTTCCTCATGCTAGGCGCCTACTTCGCGTATGAGCTCTTCGAGCGCTTTCACATCGACCCGATCCTGGGCGCAGTATTGGCGTTGCCGGCCTTCTTTTTGTTCGGGATCGCTGCTCATTGGTTGCTGGTGCGCTGGCTTCCAAAGTCGGACCAGCCGACCCTGCCCTCGCTGCTGCTGATGTTTGGGTTCTGGCTCGTGCTCCAGAACGTCGCTTTTCTGATTTGGCACAATGAAGATCGGTCCATCACCACGTCATACACGCTTACTTCGTACCACTTTGGTGACATTGCAATTTCCAAAGTACGGCTTGCGGTTTTCATAGCTGCGGCCATCTCAGTCTTGCCAAGATCAACGGCGTGGACGAGCAACGGACTGCGATGGTCACGTTCGGACTGGGAACGGCGCTCGCCGGTTTTGCGGGAGCTTTACTGGCGATGCTGTATTCCTTCAGTCCTGACTTCGGGCGGCCCTTCCTCTTGCGTTCGTTCGTGATTATTGTGCTGGGCGGACTTGAATCGTTCTCCGGAGTCGCCATTGGCGCACTAGTTCTTGCGCTGGTGGAAACGTACAGTATTCAAATCCCGCATGTTGAAGCCAGCTATCAACCTGCCATCTCCTATGGCTTGCTGGTCGTGGTCCTGTTGCTCTTGCCCAAGGGGATTGCAGGTCTGCTGGAAAAGAAGTGGCGTACCGGATGACGTCCACCCTGAAAACGGCTTCCACAAGAATCGGTGTAGTTTTTCCATTGCTGGTGTTCACTGTGCTGCTCCTGTTGCCTTCGGCAGGCCTGACGCGCAGTATGGTCAGCCTTCTCTTTGCGACGTTTGTCTGGACGATCACCAGCGTAGCCTGGAACCTTCTCGGTGGCTTTACCGGTCAGACGTCTTTTGGTTTTGCAGTGTTCTACGGCCTCGGCGCCTATACGACTGGATTGATGATTAATGCAGGCCGCAGCCCATATTTCTCCTTTATTGCAGGAGCCGGAGTGGCTGTGCTCGCGTCCTTTCTGGTTGGATTGCCAACATTCCGGCTGCGCGGCCCGTACTTCGCCATCGCAACCATCGGGATCACGGAAGCCGTACGCGTAGTGATGAGCAATGTGAAGATCACAGGCGGGGCGAGCGGCTTGAACATTATTGAGCATAAACCGTTTCAGCAGGTTGAACACTACTACACTGCGCTATTCGCTCTGGCGCTGGCGGTCATTGTTTCTGTTGTGATTGCCAAGAGCCGCTTCGGCTTGGCGTTGCGCGCGGTCAAGCTTGATCAAGACGCAGCCGCCGATCTCGGCGTGAATCCCTATATGTCAAAATTGTGGGTCCATGCAATCGCGGCGGCGTTAACGGCCGTCGCGGGCGGCATTCATGCACGTTATGCTGTCTTCATTGATCCCGGCGGCGGTCCTGGAGGCGTGTTCGCTTTTCAGACAGCGATTTCGATTCTCCTGATGCCTGTCATTGGAGGCATTGGAACAATCTGGGGGCCAGTGCTCGGCGGCGCTATCTTCGGCATCGTCGAAGACCAATTGGTGGTGAAGTTCCCGAACCTGCATCTGTTGATGTACGGAGTACTATTGATCTTGATCATTCTGCTGGAGCCGGACGGACTGGCTGGAATCCTGCGGAGACTTTTTCGATTTTTCAGGAGCGCATCGTGGAGATCCTCGAAGTCACCGGCCTGAGCAAGCAATTCGGAGGAGTAGCCGCGCTGAAGAACGTCTCTTTCGCAGTCCCAAAAGGGCAGATTCGCGGCTTCATCGGTCCGAACGGGGCAGGCAAGACAACGCTTTTCAGTCTGATCACCGGCGCTGTTCGGCCGTCGGCGGGCCGGGTCACGTTACATGGCCACGACATTACCGCGAAAAGTCCTTTTGCGTTGGTCAGGATGGGAATCGTGCGTACGCACCAGGTTGTGCGCCCGTTTCGGGCACTTTCAGTCCTTGAGAACGTTCAACTCGCTGTCCACTATGGACGGGAGGCTGTGGCCCGTCCGGCCGCTGCGCGCGAGCGGGCCATGGACGCGTTGCAGCGCGTGGGATTGGGACAGAAGGCAAGTCTGCTGGCCGCGCATCTCTCACTGGGAGAGCAAAAACGTCTGGAAGTGGCCCGCGCTCTTGCGACTTCGCCCCAGCTTCTTCTGCTTGACGAAATCTGTGGCGGTCTGACTTCCACCGAAACCACCGCCATGATGGATTTGGTATTCCAAATTCGGGAGAGCGGCACAACGGTGATGTACATTGAGCACGACATGAAAGCCGTGATGTCGGTATGCGACACAATTACCGTCCTGAATTTTGGTCAGAAGCTGGCGGAAGGCCGTCCTGAAGACATACAAAACGACGATTCCGTAATTGAAGCCTATCTGGGCAAATCCGGTTCGCGGAGTGGATCGAGTGCCTAGCCCTTCCGGCGAAAAACTTCTTGTAGTAGAAGGTCTGGAAGTCTTCTACGGCGAAGCCCAGGTCTTGTGGGGAATCTCATTTACCGCGGCGCGCGGTGGTGTTACATGTATGATCGGCCCCAACGGCGCTGGGAAAACCACAACTCTTCATACGCTTGCGGGCGTGCTGGCCGCCAAGCGCGGACGCATTTGGCTCAACGGCGAAGACATTACCAACCTGCCTCCGCATGAACGCGTCACCCGGCGGATGAGCCTGGTTCCCGAAGGCCGGCAGCTATGGCCCGGAATGTCGGTCGAGGAGAATTTATTGATGGGCTGCTTCGTTCCCGCACTCCGCAAACGTGCTCACGCCGGTCTCACGCGGATCTACGAATTGTTTCCGCACTTAAAGGAGAGACGTCATCAAATGGCCGGTACTCTCTCCGGCGGCGAGCAGCAAATGTGCGCTATTGGCCGGGGCCTGATGTCCGAGCCGCAACTCTTGCTTCTGGATGAGCCCACACTTGGGCTGGCGCCCATCCTTGTGGACGAGATCTTTGCGTTGATTCGTAATATCGCAGCGCAGGGCGTCACCATCCTGCTGGCCGGTCAAAATGTGAACTACACCTTGCAGGTGTCGCAGTACGGATACGTCATGGAAGTTGGCCGGGTTGCAATGGAAGGTTCGAATGAAACCCTGGCCAACAACGATCACGTGCGACGCGCCTATTTAGGCGCGTGAAATTTCTTTGGCCATTGCGGCTAAAATCCCACAAATACCGGTTCCGGAATGAGCTTTACATCCCAAACGTCAAGAACGCGCTGCTGGATTTCGTTCTTGAGGACGATGATGTCTTTTGCTGCCGCGCCGCCGCGGTTCACGATTGCCAGCGTGTGCTTGCGTGAGATTGCTGCTGGACCGAGCGCGTATCCTTTGTGAATTCCAGATTGCTCAACCAGCCACGCGGCCGAGAGCTTGATTTGGCCGTCCACACCCGGATAGCGGGGGAGAGGTTTGCCGGGGACTCTTGTCTCTGCCAGCGTCTGAATGCGATTTGCTTCGTCTGCGCTTACGACTGGATTCTTGAAGAATGAGCCGGCGCTACGACAATCTTCGTCGCCCTCCACGATCAGCATGGCTTTGGAGTGGCGAATGCTTCGTACCGCGTCGCGAGTTTCTTGCAGTGTTGGAGGAGCACTAGCGTTGGCAAAGTACTTTTTCAAGTCAGCGTATTCGATTCTGGAAGTCTCGTTGCGCCTGAGACGGTATTCCACGCGCAAAACGATGAACTGATTCTGACGCGTACTATTGAAGATGCTGGTGCGATAGGAGAATCCGCATTCGGCATTGCACAAATCGCGGATCTTTCCCGTCGCAATTTCCAGCACGCGAACGCCGATGATGGTGCCTGAGACCTCCTGGCCGTAAGCTCCAACGTTCTGCACGGGCGTACCGCCGACCGTCCCTGGAATCCCGCTCAGGCACTCAATTCCAGCGCAGTTTTCATGGACAGCCTGGGCCACGAACTTGTCCCACTCTTCTCCCGCACCCACGCGAAAGACCGGATCGCCTGCGGCTCCGTCCGTTTCGATTCCTGCAATGGAAATCTTCAAAACCAGCCCGGGCCAGCCTTCGTCAGCAACCACTAGATTGCTTCCGCCACCCAGCACGAAGAGCGGCAGCCTGCTTTGCATAGCGAAGCCCACCGCTTCCAGCACTTCTCCTTCGCTGGTGGTTTCAACGAAATAACGCGCCGATCCGCCGACCTTTAAGGTGGTAAGCGGCGCCAGCGCAATATTTTCCTGAATTCTCAATTGATTTCAGATTACAGCAGAATGCGCGAGGCGGGGAGTGCCTTTTTCCATTTGATAGAATAGACATTCAGAACCAAGGAGGGAACAAGATGTATCCAGAGATGATGGTTGCGCCCATGCGCCAGGAGCTGACTTCTGCAGGAATCGCCGAGGCACGCACCGCCGCTGACGTGGAGAAAGCGATCCAGGACAAAGGCACCGTGATGGTGGTCGTAAACTCCATTTGCGGATGCGCCGCGGGAAGAATGCGTCCTGGAGTGCGCGCGGCCGTCCAGAATGATGTTCGCCCGGACCGCATGATCACCGTCTTTGCCGGACAGGATCGGGAAGCCACCGAAGCGGCACGCCAGCACTTCACTGGGTATCCGCCGTCCTCTCCGTCGATCGCGATTTTGCGCGATGGCCAGCTCGTCTACATGATGCAACGCAGCCAGATCGAACCGAGCCACCCTTCCGAGATTGCCGGCGCGCTCAAACAGGCGTTTGAGAAATATTGCGCCAAGGCCGAAGCCAAGTAAGCAAAGGGCAATGAAAAAATCTGGCTAGGCAGCGCATCCGTTTGAGGTTTGCTGCTTAGCGACCTCGCGAGCGCCAATAGCCAGGCCTCCGGCGACCATGCGCGACGGCCAAGATCCGCACTAGACTGTCTGATTTTTCGTAGTAGACGACGAAATAAGGAAAACGGAATAACGGGAACCTTCTGCAGTCCTGGTCAAAGATTGGCCAGCGTTTGGGTGCCTCCCGAATAGACTCGATTGCTTTGTCGAGTTCTTCCATAAAGGCCGTGGGAGTGCGGGAACTGCGTTCGGCATACCAATCGATCGCTTCTGCAAACGCTTCAGGATGTATTTCGATTTGCCGGGCTTTCATTCAGGCAGTTTTGCCAGCAGGCGGGAGCGCGCCTCGGCCCAGGAAATGGCTGAAACGGCCCCTGAATCAAGTTCCGCCAGACGGCGCCGAATTTCCTTGCGCCAGGCATCTTCAGCATCTGGATCCACTTCAGAATCGAGGCTGTCCCACAAAGAGTCGGCCAAGGCTGCCCGAGTTTCTGAGGGAAGCGCCAGAGCTTCTTTCAAGATTTCGCCAACGTCACGGCCCATAGAAGGAATTATAAACCGCAAAGGAACCCATTAGCCCTTTTCCAGCGTCAATATAGGATTCGGGTTCATGACTCGATTTGCATAGCCTAGTCAGGATCTTCACAACAGCCGCGCCGAATCCTGATCCGCCAGCCATAACAGAACGCCGTTCTTCGGCCGTACGCGCTGTGCTGGATACTTCTCACCCTCACCGCTCAAAACATCCTTCAAGATTTGTGCCTTTCCAGCACCAGAGACCAGGAACATAACTTCAGCTGCGTGATTGATCACAGGATATGTAAGCGTAATGCGGTACTGCTGAAACTTTTCCACCCAGTTGGCGACCACCAGGCGCGACGTCTCACTCAGTGCTGCACTGCCTGGAAACAGAGATGCAGTGTGTCCATCATCTCCCAACCCAAGCATGATCAAATCAAAGCGCGGAGATTCACCCGGCTTGAGCGTAAAAAAGGATCTGAGCTGGTCTTCATACTCCTGTGCGGCTTGAGTCGCGTCCAACTCCGCCCGAATGCGGAAGACGTTCGCGGCAGGAATCGGGACCTTGGACAGAAGCGCTTCTTGTGCCATGCGGAAATTGCTGTCCGGATGATCCGGCGGAACATGGCGCTCGTCGCCGAAAAACACAAAGATGTTGTTCCACTGCAGACCCGCAGGCCGTTCAGCCAGAAGCGAGTAAACGCCGCGCGGTGTTGACCCGCCAGAAAGTGCCACACAGAAGCGCCCGTGGCCGGCAATGGATTTACTAGCGCAGCCAATGAACTCCTCTGCGGCCGCACCATACAGCGCAAAGCTGTCTTGCAGAACTTTGACGTTGTGCATTGCTTCTGGCTTTCGTGTCATTCGCGTACATTCGCGGCTAAATGCTCATCCGAAATCTTCCGCCAGTGCCGGCCATCGCGCGTGATCAACTCATCCGCTTCCGGCGGACCCCAGGATCCTGCCGAGTAATTGGGAAAGTTGCGCGGAGGCAGGGCCTTCCACACATCAAGAACTGGATTCACAGCGGCCCAGCCTGCTTCTACCATGTCGGCGCGCTGGAACAGCGTTTGGTCTCCCATAATGCCGTCGTACAATAACACTTCGTAACCGGTGTTTGGATCCACGCCGAAGTAGTCGGCGTAGTTGAAGTCCATTTCCACCGAGCCGACGCGCATCTGCGCCCCGGGAATTTTGGCGCCAAAGCGCAGGGAGATGCCTTCGTCGGGCGCAATGTGGATTACCAGTTGGTTCGGTTTCAGACTGCAAACCGGCGTATCGCGAAACAGAACGAACGGAGCGCACTTGAACTGGATCGAGACTTCAGAGTGGCGTTTTGCCAGACGCTTTCCCGTCCGCAAATAGAAGGGCACATTGGCCCATCGCCAGTTATCGATCAGTATCTTCAGAGCGACGAAAGTCTCAGTCTTGGAATCGGGAGGAACCCCAGGCTCCGCACGGTACGCTGGTAGGCGCTCACCGTTGATCTCACCTTCGCCGTATTGGCCGCGTACGGCACAGTGCAGCACGTCTTCCGCGCTGAGCGGCTGGATAGCGCGCAGGATCTTGGACTGCTCATCGTGTACCGAATCTGAGCTGAACGAAATGGGCGGCTCCATGGCTGTGAGCGACATGAGCTGGAAGATATGGTTCGGCACCATGTCCCGCAGTGTGCCCGCCTGATCAAAGTATCCGCCGCGCTTTTCGACGCCGACGGTTTCCGCGACAGTGATCTGAATGTGGTCTATATATCGATGGTTCCAGATCGGCTCGAAGATCCCATTGCCGAAGCGAAAGACCAGGATGTTCTGGACGGTTTCCTTCCCGAGGTAGTGATCAATACGGTAGATCTGGTCTTCCGACAACACTTTCCTGACTTGCTGATTGAGGGCCTTGGCGGAATCAAGGTCGCTGCCAAAGGGCTTTTCAAATACTACGCGTCGCCAGTGGCCGTTTTCTTGTTTTGCCAGTCCTGACACACCGAGATTATCCACGATGACGCCAAAAAACGCCGGGCTCGTGGCAAGATAGTGGCAAAGTTCTGGAGCTGCTCGCCCATCTGCTGGCGGAACGCTTCAGTGGAATAGTCGTTCCGGCCAATGCCGACAATGGCAAATTCACGGGAAAGCAAGTTGCTCTTTGCCAGGTTGTAGAGAGCAGGGAACAGTTTGCGGGACGTAAGGTCGCCCGTGGCGCCGAAAATCACCATCACGCACGGGCCGGTCTGGCGTGGTTTGGTTTCCTGGATTTCCTCTGGCGCGAGCAATTCTCTATCGAGTACTGGCATTATGATCTCCGGATCAGGAAGCGCTTTCTTTCTTCTGGGTCAGTTCGATGTGTCCGCCGAATTTCTGGCGCATTGCGCTGAGCAACTTTTCAGCGAACGTATGCTCTTGACGCGATCGAAAGCGAGTAAACAGTGCCGCAGAGAGAACGTCCACTGGGACTGCTTCATCAAGCGCCGCCTGGATGGTCCAGCGTCCCTCGCCGGAATCCTGAACAAAGCCTGTGTACTGCGCGAGGGCGGGATCTTCTACCAGCGCCATGGCGGTGAGATCAAGTAGCCATGATGAAACCACACTGCCGCGCCGCCAGAGTTCGGCAATATCGGCCACGCTCAGTTCGTAGCGATATTCGGGCGATAGTTCCTTCGACGCCGCGTTACGGAAAATATCAAAGCCCTCGGCATAAGCCTGCATGAGACCGTATTCAATGCCGTTGTGGACCATCTTCACGAAGTGTCCGGCGCCTGAGGGACCGCAATAGAGATAGCCCTGCTCGCTGCTGCCTCCGACTTTCTCGCGACCAGGTGTGCGAGGAATTTCCCCAATACCGGGGGCCAGCGTCTTAAAAACAGGGTCGAGACGATCGAAGGCTTCCCGCGCGCCACCAATCATCATGCAGTAGCCACGCTCCAGGCCCCAGACGCCTCCGCTGGTGCCGACGTCCAGGTAGTGGATTCCGCGTTCTTTCAGCTTCTGCGCGCGGCGAACATCATCTTTGAAGTAGGAGTTGCCGCCGTCAATGATCGTGTCGCCGGGTTCGAACCTCTGCGCCAGCGCATTCGCGGTTTGCTCGGTTGGATCGCCGGCAGGCACCATAATCCAGGCCGCGCGGGGCTTTTGCAGTTTGGCAACAAAATCGTCGAGCGAGGACGATCCGTTCGCGCCTTCTTTCGCCAACGCGTCAACGTTTTTAGGATCGAGGTCAGAGACGACGCACTTATGACCTCCACGAAGCAGACGGCGGACCATGTTGCCGCCCATCCGCCCCAGACCGACCATTCCTAGCTGCATGGTTTCTCCTGTTTTTTAAAATCCCGAGCCGACTACTTCGATTTCACAACGACTGCGCTGCGATTTTCCCCAAAGTTGCTAGACCCGCTTTCACGTCGGCGGGCAAATGCACACGCAACACACGCCGTTGACGCTCAGCCAGGACCTGGAAATCTCCACGAGCCTGGGCCGCTTTCACGATACCAAACGTGTATTTCTGGCCCGGGACAGGAAGATCGACTGCGTCATCGCATGTGATCTGCAGGAAGACACCTGAGTTAGGCCCTCCTTTATATGCCTGTCCGGTCGAGTGGAGAAAGCGCGGTCCGAAGCCAAGGCACGTGGCTACATGTCTGCGGTCACGAACGGCGTGCCGGATACGCTGCAAGGCGTCCTCGTTTTCGGTGTTCATTTGCAGAAACGCCAGAAGCGCAAAGTAGTCGCCTTGAACGAGTTGACTTAAATGAGCACGCAGCAGCACGGACAATGACGTATCGCTACCGGCTAACTTCTTCAGGTTCGCCGCATTGCGATCATCGGTGAACAACTTAATTCCGCCCTCGCTAGCGATCGGCTGTTCACTGGGCAGCTTGCCTGTCTTCTCGTACTCGGCAGTCAGCTCGCGGGTTTTGATCTTGGCTGCTTCGACATCCGGCTGATTGAAGGGATTGATCCTCAGGATCGATCCAGCCACTGCAGTGGCAATCTCCCAGCGGAAAAACTCCTGGCCTAAATCGTACTTGTCAGCAACATCAATGCGGACCACGGGCTGCCCCGCTTTTCGCAATGTATCAACCTGAGCGTCCTGAGCGGGATCAGTGGCACCGTGAAGACGCAGGTAAACGAAGATTCGGTCATTGCCGTAAACGTCTGCAGGTCCCAGCTTTTCCCGGTCCACCGGAATCAATCCCTTGCCTTGCTTGCCCGTGCTTTCGGCCAGCAATTGTTCGAGCCATGCACCCAGGTCGAAGATTGCAGGGGAGGCAATGATTGTGACCTTGTTGCGTCCGCTGTTGCCTAGAGTACCCAGAACTGCGCCCAGCACCGCCCCGGGATTCTCATCGACGGGAACGGTTGCGGCACACGCTTCCACCATTTCTTCGGTGCGATCAAGGAATCGGCGCAGATCAAGGCCCATGATGGCCGCAGGCGCCAACCCAAAGTTGGAGAGAGCAGAGTAACGTCCGCCAATACTGGGGACTCCGTAGCAGATGTGCCGGAAGCGGCCAGCCTGCGCGACCTGCTCCATCTTGGAGCCTGGGTCCGTAATGGCTATAAATTGTTTTCCAACATTCGCTTTATCGACAGTCTCTTGCACACGATTGAAGAAGTATTGCTTGAAGATATTGGGCTCCAGCGTGCTGCCCGATTTGCTGGCGACAATGAAGAGAGTCTTCGCAATATCAATCTGACTTTCCACGGCCTTGATTTGCGCAGGGTCAGTTGAATCCAGCACATGCAGTTCCGGATATCCGGCTTGCTTGCCGAACGTCATCTGCAGGACTTCAGGACACAAACTCGATCCGCCCATGCCCAGGAGCAAAGCATGAGTAAAGCCGGCCTGGCGCACATCTTCCACGATGTCGGTCAGTTGTTTGAGGTGCGCGCTTTGATCTTCAGCGACATGGAGCCAGCCGAGCCACTTGTCTTCATCGTCATTGGTCCAGAGAGTTTTGTCACCCTTCCACAG
>WNFI01136163.1_pt1 | contig 10468 bp, 11 predicted proteins | sample 5400471 | NCBI WGS metagenome assembly WNFI01 (sample SAMN13153348, study PRJNA577476) | soil metagenome | isolation source: 100 cm saprolite on Douglas fir-dominated hillslope | place: USA:California | collected 2013-09-17 | reverse complement strand
CCGTCTTCGTCGCGCTGGGCCTGGTCTTCACGCTCTTTCCCGAGATCGACCTCAAGGTCTCCCGGCTCTTCTTCGATCCGACCGTCGGACGATGGCTTGCTGGCGGGCAGGCTTGGGTGGAAGCCGTGCGCCTCCTGCTCACGGTCGAGGGCGCGGCCGTTCCCGCGGGGGCGGTGGCGCTGTTCTTTTATGGGCGGCGCGTCCGCCGCAGGGTGCCGGGAGGCGATGGGCGGATCGCGGTCTACCTCCTCCTTTGCCTGGCGCTCGGGCCCGGACTCCTGGTCAACGGCGTCCTCAAGGAGAGTTGGGGCCGCGCCCGCCCGGCGCAGGTCGCGGAGTTCGGCCATGAGCGGCGCTTCACCCCGGCCCTGCTGCCGGCCGGCGAGTGCCAGCACAATTGCTCCTTCGTGTCCGGCGAGGCGTCGCTGGGCTTCACCTTCATGGCGCTGGGCTGGCTCGCCAAAGGCTGGCTCAAGGGCCCGCTGCTCCTGGGCGGCTTGGCGCTCGGGCTTGCCATCGGGCTGCTGCGCATGGCGCAGGGCGGGCATTTCCTGTCCGACGTGCTGTTCGCCGGGCTATTCACCTCATGCCTGTGCTGGGCCCTCTACCACTGGCTATTCGAGGCCGGCGACCAGCCCTGAGCCCGCCCAGGCTGTGACCGCAAAACTTACCCAAATGTTACAGAGCTGACATTCGGCTATTGCGAAGCCCTGGCATCCTCTGGGCCATGGAATGCAACGAGTTGCCGGTCGTTCGGGCAACTCAAGACGGGGGCGGAACGGCGCGGCGTTGGTCCCGGACTCAGGTCTGGGGGTATGAGACCGGAACCAACGCCTGCGTCGGACCCCGTCGCAAAGCGAAGCAATCCAGCCGGACCGAGTAGGCGAGAGGCCGCCGGTCATACAACCCAGGAGTTCAAGTCATGCGGCAGCGGGACTGGCGTCGTTACAGCGATCCAAACGATCTGGCCGATTTCGTCGACGGCGAGCCGATGGGCCCGGATGGCTGCGACATCGATGGCCGGTTGCTACAGGAAGAGATGCGTCTCAAGCAAGAAGAGATGCGCCTCCTGCTGCTGCAGGAAACCATCACTCGGGCCAAGGACGCAGAGGCGGTCGCTTTCCGGTACTTCGAGCAGGAAGAGGCCTCGGATGAGGAATGGCGCCTTCTGCTGATGGATACGTCACCCACCGTTCACTAGTTTTCGCATGAGGAAACCTCCCACTAGCGCCGGCCTCTCGCCGGCGTTTTTTTCACGGGCGGTTTCGACGCGGGAGCCCGCACAGAAAAATGTGCTCGATGCCGTCGACCTCGTCGACATGCTCGCCGATCCGCCGAAAGCCGAAGCGCCGAATGAGGGCGAGCGAGGCGGCGTTCTCGGGCGAGACCGAGGCGACGAAGCGGCTGACGCCGTGCACCGCGTGCGCCCAGCCCATCATCGCGTCTAGCGCTTCGCTGGCATAGGCGCGGCGCCGGTCGGCGGCGAAGACCGTATAGCCGAGCTCCACCGCATCGCGGACATGGGGCCTGAGATAAGGCGGGTCGGGTCGGCTGTGGAAGCGTATGTGCCCTCCCATCCGGCCGGTCTCCGCCAGCAGCAGGGCGCGAGCCGACCACGGCCCGTAGTCGGGATCGGCCGCTAGTTGCTCCAGGGTGTAGGTTAGAGCCGCTGGCCGCTCGAGGAGATCTGGCGGAATGGCGGCGCCGAGGAGCTGCTCGGCCAGCCGCAGGTCACCCGCAAGCGAAGCCGTCATCAGTGCCGGCACCATGCGTCGCAAGATCAGCCGCGTGGCGCGAATGTCATCAAAATGGGCGGCCTCGTCGGCTTGCGTCACCATTCGAACCAGCATCGATCAGGCATCGCGCCGCGGCAAGCGCGTCCAAGCCCGGCGCTCGTTTTCTGGGCAAATGCGCAGCCGAGAGCCAGTTTTGCGCCGAGCCGACTTCCGACCTAGTCTCCGGGCATGGCGCAACGTCGCCGCTTCGACAGAACGGGGATGCTCATGTTCACCAGAACCGGATCTCTGGCGCTCACCGCAGCGCTTCTCTTCGCCCTCTCGCCGGCAAACGCCTCTGCCGAAAAGACCTTGCGCTTCGTCGCCCAAGCCGATCTCCGCGTGCTCGACCCGATTTGGACCACGGCCTACATCACCCGCAATCACGGCTACATGGTCCACGACACCTTGTTCGCCCTCGACAAGGATTTGAAGCCGCAGCCGCAGATGGTGGACGCCTTCACCGTCGCCCCCGACAAGCTCACCTACCGCTTCACGCTCCGCGCCGGGCTCAAATGGCATGACGGGCAGCCGGTCACCGCGGCCGATTGCGTCGCTTCGATCCAGCGCTGGGGCAAGCGCGATCCCCTGGGCCAGAAGCTGATGGAGGCGGTGGCCAATATGAGCGCCACTGACGAGCGCTCCTTCACCGTTTCGCTCAAGGAGCCGTTCCCGCTGTTGATCGAGGGGCTGGCCAAGCTCTCCAGCAACACCCCCTTCATGTATCCCGAGCGTCTGGCCAAGACCGACGCGATGACGCAGATCACCGAGTCGATCGGCTCCGGCCCGTTCAAGTTCGTCAAGGAGGAATGGGTCCCCGGCAACAAGGTCGTCTATGTGAAGAACGGCGACTACGTGCCGCGCGCCGAGCCGCCGAGCTTCGCGGCCGGCGGCAAGGCGGTGAAGATCGACCGGGTGGACTGGCTCTACATCCCCGACGGCGCCACCCAGGCGGCCGCCCTCCAATCGGGCGAGGTCGACTGGATCGAGCAGCCGCCCGTCGATCTCCTGCCGGCGCTGGCCAAAAACCCGGAGATCGTCATCGACAACATCGATCCCCTGGGCAATCAGGGCGTGCTCCGCTTCAACCACATTCAGCCGCCCTTCAACAATGTGAAGCTGCGCCAAGCCTTGCTCTATCTCATCGACCAGACCGACACCATGCGGGCGATCGCCGGCGATGAGAAGAACTGGAAGGCGTGCGCCGCCATGTTCGGCTGCGACACCCCGCTTGCCACCAATGCCGGCGCCGAGGCGCTCATGGGTCCGCGCAGCCTGGAGAAGGCGAAGGCCCTGATCAAGGAGTCCGGCTACAACAACGAGCGCATCGTCATCATCTCAGCCACCGACCAGCCGGTGGTGCATGGCCAGGCCACGGTCACCGCGGAAACCTTGCGGCGCGCCGGCCTCAATATCGACCTGCAGGCCATGGACTGGGGCACCCTCATCTCCCGGCGCACCAGCAAGGAGCCGGTGGACAAGGGCGGCTGGAGCATCTTCCACACCTGGGTGGTCGCTCCCGACGTGCTCACTCCAGCGCTCAACAACGCGGTCCGCGCCAGCGGCGACGGTGCCTGGTTCGGCTGGCCGTCGGATGCCAAGCTCGAGGAGCTGCGTACCGCCTGGCTCAAGGCCCCGGATCTGCAAGCGCAGAAGAAGATCGCGGCCGACATTCAGGAACGCGCCTATCAGATCGTGAGCTATATCCCGACGGGACAGTTCCTGATTCCGACGGCCTACCGCCGCACCCTCAAAGGCCTGATCGTGGCCCCGGTGGTGTTTCTGTGGAACGTCGATAAGACCTAGGGCTCTGTTTAGCCGAGCCGCGCCGGCTTCGGCCCGCCTGTGGCCCAGTCCAGGAGCTCGACCGTGTGCAGCACCGGGAGCTCCGAGTTGAGCGCGATCTGGGTCATGCAGCCGATGTTGCCGGCGGCGACCACATCGGCACCGGTCTTGGCGATGTTGTCGGCTTTGCGCCGGCCCAGCGCCGATGCGAGCTCCGGCTGCAACATATTGTAGGTGCCGGCCGAGCCGCAGCAGATATGCCCGTCCGGTACCTCGGCCACCGTGCAGCCGGAAGCGGCGATGAGCACCCGCGGCTGCTTGTGGATCTGCTGGCCATGCTGCAGCGAGCAGGCGGCGTGATAGGCAACGCGGAGTCCGAGCGCCACGTTCGGCGGCTTGAGGCCGAGATCGGCCATGACCTCGCTCACATCGGCGGCCAGAGCGGAGACGGCCTTCGCCTTCTCCGCCCACTCCGGTTCGGTGCGCAGCATGTAGCCATAGTCCTTGACCACGGTGCCGCAACCCGACGCGTTGATCACCACCGCATCCAGCCCCTCGCCCTCATGCTCGCGCCACCACGCGGCGATATTGGCCTTGGCCGAAGCCAGCGCGTCGACCTCGCGGCCCAAGTGATGGACGAGTGCTCCGCAGCAGCCGGCACCCTCGGCCACCACCACCTCGCAGCCATGGCGGGTCAAGAGCCGGATCGTCGCCTCGTTGATCTCCGGGGCCAGCACCTGCTGGGCGCAGCCGGTCAGCAGCGCCACGCGCTTGCGGCGCTCGCCGAGAGGAGGAAAGACCTGCGGCCGATCGACCGCCGAGGGGCCCGGGAGCCGCGCCGGCGTCAGCCTCAGCAGGGCGCCGAGGCGCCCGGGCAGCAGGTGTGCGAGCGGCCGCACTATGCCGGCGCCGATCAGCGCCAGGCGGAAACGGCCGGGATTGGGCAAGAGCCAGGCCAAGAGACGGCGCAGCCAGCGATCAAGCACCGGGCGGCGGAAGGTCGCTTCGATGCGCACGCGCGCCTGGTCCACCAGATGCATGTAGTGCACGCTGGAGGGGCAGGTGGTCATGCAGGCGAGGCAGGAGAGGCAGCGGTCGATGTGGCGGGTCAAGCGGGCGCTCGCCTTCTTGTCGCCTTCGAGCATGTCCTTGATCAAGTAGATGCGGCCGCGCGGACTGTCGAGCTCGTCGCCCAGCAGCAGATAGGTGGGACAGGTGGCGGTGCAGAAGCCGCAATGGACGCAGGCCCGGAGGATCTTGTCGGCCTCGGCGATGTTCGGATCGGCGAGCTGGGCGAGCGTGAAGCTGGTTTGCATGGATCGGACTCTTCACACGCCCGCATACATGCGGCCGGGGTTGAGGATGCGCTTGGGATCGAAGCTCGCCTTGACGCGCTGGGTGAGCCGGGCCAAGGCATCGGGCTGCGGCTGGAAGACCGGCACCGCGGCCCTGACCTCGGCGCCGGCGCGGATCAGGGTTGCGTGTCCGCCGGCGGCGGCGACCGCGCGCCTGACCACGCCGGCGCCGGCATCGCCCGCGGCCGCTGCGGTCGAGCCGATCTCCAACCACACGAGACCGCCGCCCCAATCAAAGAAGGCCCGCGAAGGAATCGCGGCGGCGATCTCGGCCACCACGCCAGCACCGGCGCTGGGCGGAACCGAGAGCCGCCATACCGGTTCTGCGCCGGCAGTGAAGGCGCGGAGACCGCCGAGCCCCCTGCCAAGGCCGCCGGCAGATGCGCGGCCGAGGCCACCTCATGCGGGCTCGCCAAGGCCTCGGTCATCGCCTGGATCGCGCGCGCATCGTCCAGGCCGAGGACCAGCACGGTGCGCGCCTTCTCGGGCAGCGGCAGCACCTTGAAGGTGATCTCGGTCAAGGCCGAGAGCGTGCCGAAGGAGCCGGTGATCAGCTTCGCCAGATCGTAGCCGGTCACGTTCTTGACCACGCGGCCACCGGCCTTGTAGGCCTCGCCGCGGCCGCTCACCCCGTGGAATCCCAAGAGGTGGTCGCGGGCGGCACCCGCCTTGATGCGCCGTGGTCCGGAAAGATTGGCGGCGAACACGCCGCCGATGCTGCCGGAGCCGGCGGGGACGCCCAAAAGCGGCCCCAGATCCATGGGCTCGAAGGCCAGCATCTGCCGTCTCTCGGCCACAGCCCGTTCGATCTCGGCGAGCGGCGTGCCCGGGAGTGCCGTCATCACCAGCTCTTCGGGCTCGTAGGCGCCGATGCCCTTGAGGTCCGAGAGATCGAGCGCATAGGCCGCCTGAAAGGGCCGGCCGAGCGCCCGCTTGCTGCCGCGGCCGATGAGCTCGAGCGGCGTCTCGCTGGAGGCCGCCCAGGCGACGGCGTCGAGCACCTCGGCCGCAGTCCTGGGCTTGATCGTCTCCGCCATCGGGCGCGTTCTCGGGCTCAGAACCGCGGCAGGTCGGGAAACGGCAGCTGTCCCTTGTGCACGCGCATGCGGCCGAGCTCGGCGCAGCGATGCAGCACCGGAAAGACCTTGCCGGGATTCAGCAGCGAGCCCGGGTCGAAGGCGCATTTCACCCGCTGCTGCTGCTCGAGGTCGATCTCGCTGAACATCGTGCCCATGAGGTCGCGCTTTTCCACCCCGACCCCGTGCTCGCCGGTGAGCACGCCGCCCACCTCGACGCAAAGCGTCAAGATCTCGGCGCCGAACTTCTCGGCGGTTTCGAGCTCGCCCGGCTTGTTGGCATCGAACAGGATGAGCGGGTGCAGATTGCCGTCGCCGGCGTGGAAGACGTTGGCGACGCGAAGCCCGTAATGCCGCGACATCTCGGTGATCCGGCGCAGCACCTCGGAGAGAGAGCGGCGCGGGATGGTGCCGTCCATGCAATAATAGTCGGGCGAGATGCGCCCCGCCGCCGGGAAGGCCGCCTTGCGCCCGGCCCAGAAGGTGAGACGCTCTTCTTCGCTGCGGCTGGCGCGGATCGAGCTTGCCCCGCACGCCCGCGCGATCGCCTCGACCGCCTCGATCAAATGATCGACCTCGACTTCGGGTCCATCGAGCTCGACGATGAGCAAGGCTTCGACGTCGAGCGGGTAGCCCGCATGCACGAACGCCTCGGCGGCATGGATGGCGGGCCGGTCCATCATCTCCATGCCGCCCGGGATGATGCCGGCGGCGATGATCTGGGCCACGCAGTTGCCGGCGCTTTCGGAGGTGGGAAAGCCCACAAGCAGCGCACGGGCGGTGGCAGGCTTCTTCAGGATGCGAACGGTGACCTCGGTCACCACGCCCAGGAGCCCCTCCGAGCCGGTCATCAGGCCCATGAGGTCGTAGCCCTCGGAATCGAGATGCTTGCCGCCCAGGCGAATGACCTCGCCGTCGATCAGCACCACTTCGAGGCCCAGCACGTTGTTGGTGGTGAGCCCGTATTTGAGGCAATGCACGCCGCCGGAATTCTCGGCGATGTTGCCGCCGATGCTGCAGGCGATCTGCGAGGAAGGGTCAGGGGCGTAGTAGAAGCCGGCATCGGCGACGGCGGCGCTGATGCCGAGATTGGTGACGCCGGGCTGCGCCACCACGGCGCGGTTGGCGAGGTCGATGTCGAGGATCTTGTTGAACTTGCCCAGGCCCAAGACGATGCCGTCGGCGAGCGGCAAGGCGCCGCCGGAAAGCGAGGTCCCGGCCCCGCGCGGCACCACCTTCACCCCATGGCCGTGGCAATAGGCGAGGATCCGGCTCACCTCCGCCGTCGTCCGCGGCAGGACCACGATCATCGGCAGCTGGCGATAGACCGAGAGGCCGTCGCTCTCATAGGCGCGCATGGCCTCTTCATCCGCGATCACCCCCTCGCCCGGGACGATGGCGCTGAGGGCGGCGAAGATCTCGCGCCGGCGGGCGATGATGCCCTCGTCCGGCTTCGGCATGAGCATGGCTGTGCGGCTCCTGGGGCTGCCTCAGGCGGAAGGCAGCTTACAGGCCACAGATGGCGTCTAGCGATGCGAAAGTGAAGGCGGCCAACAGCTTGGCCGCCGGGGTCAGCCCTGGCGGGCCTTGAAGCGCGGGTTCGTCTTGTTGATGACGTAGACCCGACCCTTGCGCCTGACCACGCGGCAATCCTTGTGCCGCGTCTTCATCGATTTCAGCGAGTTGACGACCTTCATGGTATCCGTCCGATCCGGGCATTCCCAAAACGAGCGCGGACCATAAGGAGGCCCAGGCGGCCTGTCAACGGGATTGCCGGGGGTGACGACCAGGCGCGCGCCTCGCTCCGGGCCTTTGGCCGAGGGCGCGGGTGACCGCGTCCGGCTCGCTGGCAACAACCTGCAGCAACACGCGCGCGGGTCCCGACGGCCGGCGGTGGCCTTGCTCGTAGTTGCGCACGGTTTCGACCGTAAACCCGAAGCGCGCGGCAAATGCCGCCTGACTCAGGCCAAGCCGCCGGCGGATCTTCCGCACATCGTCGGCATCGGGCACGGGCACGACGCGACGCGCCCGTGCCAGCTCCCGCGCGGTGAAGACCGGCGCCGTATCGGGGTCGGCGGCAATCTGGGCATCGATCTCGGCATCAGTTGTTGCCTCGAGACGCGCCCAATCGACCTTCGACAGGTCCACATCAGCTCGGGTACGCCGCACGGTAGGCATGACGCTCCTTTCTGTTGGCGACACGCAGGCTGATGATCCGCCGCGTGCCGGGCCGATCCGTATAGACTGCTACCAGCACGACTCCTCTCACGATCCCGGTCGCCTTTACCCTGAGCTCCCCATATTGTTGCCGCTCGTCGGGAGCCTCCATGGTCGGCGCATCGAACATCGCCACCGCGATCTCGAACGGCAGCCCGCGCGTCTTGGCATTTGCACGACTCTTCGCCGCATCCCACTCGAAGATCATTGCGATATCTACGTCATTGACGTAGGTCCGTCAATGACGTAGAGGGAATCTCGTCAACGTCCTTGCCGGGGCGGCGGCGATGGGGGCGGCGTGGGCAGGTATTCGACCGAGGGGGTGGCGCGGACCGGCTGCGGGTAGAGCGCCATCATCTCCAAGACCTCGGCCGGCATGTCGATCGAGATCTTGAGCCCCAGGCTCTGGGCCTCGGCGGCGGTGATCGGATAGTCATGGGTCCAGATGCCGCTCGACAGCTTGTCGGCGAGGCTCTTGGCCTGGTCGGGCGGCATGTGCTTCGCCAGCAGCTCGGCGGCAGCGTTGCACACCTGGTCGGTCGCCTTGCGGGCGACATCGGCCAGGATGATGGTGCGATCGTCGATCTCGGCGATCGGCTTGTCGCGCATGACCTTGGCCAGCGAGGCGGCGGGATATTCGCCGATCTGCGGATCGATCGGGCCCAGCATGGCGTGCGAGCCCATGACGATCTCGTCGGCGGCGAGTGAAATCAAGGTGCCGCCGGACATCGCCATATGCGGCACGAACACCGTTACCTTGGAGGGATGCTCGCGGATGGCGCGCGCGATCTGGAGGGAGGCGATGACCAGGCCGCCGGGCGTGTGCAGCACCAGGTCCAAGGGCGTGCCGCGGTCGGTCGAGCGCACGGCGCGGATCACCGCCTCGGAATCGTCGATGTCGATGTAGCGCACCACCGGGAAGCCGAGGAGCCGCATCGTCTCCTGGCGATGCACCAAGAGGATGACGCGGCTGTTGCGCTTTGCCTGAAACAGTGCGATCGCGCGCCGCCGCATATAGACGAGCATGCGCTGGCGCAAGACCGGCTGCAGCGCGGTGATGATGAAGAACAGCCAAAAGAGATCGCCGATACCCATGCCGCAAGTTCCTCGTCCAAGACCGCATTGATCGGGCCCGGGAGGTAGAGTTGCAGGAATGGAGCGACGATGCCACCGCCTTGGCGCGGCGATCAGCTTCAGCCAACGAACCCCTTTACGAGAGGCACGAAGGCGACCGGCAGCACCTCTTCAACGACCAGCGTGCCGTCAGGTTCCTTGACGATCCGGGTCAGCATCTGCCGGCCGCCGCGCTCGCCCACCGGCACCACCATGCGCCCGCCCGGCCGCAATTGCTGGGTGAGCGCCGGCGGCACCGTGCTGGCCGCGGCGGTGACGATGATGGCATCGAAGGGCGCCTGCTCCGGCCAGCCTTTCCAGGCATCGCCGGCCGTGACCTCGACATTGGCATAGCCGAGCCGCCTCAGGCGTTCCAACGCCGTCGCCGCCAGCTCGGGCACCAGCTCGATCGAATAGACCTGGCGTGCGAGCTCGGCCAGGATCGCCGTCTGATAGCCGGAGCCGGTGCCGGCTTCGAAGACGACGTGCTCGGGCTCGAGATCCAAGAGCTCGGTCATGAGTGCGACGATGAAGGGCTGCGAGATCGTCTGCCCATAGCCGATCGGCAGCGGTTGATTGATCCAGGCGAACTCCGCCTCCATCTCCGGCACGAAGGCATGCCGCGGCACCTTGGCGATCGCGTGGCGCACCCGCTCGGAGAGGCGGGGCCGACCGGTCTCATCGGCGGTGAGCGCCGTCTCCTCGTCGATCTCCTGCAACAGCGCCTGGGGCACGGTCATCGGCGGCGCTCGGGCCCGCTCGCGCAGTCCGAGCACCGCCAAGAAGCGCTTGAGGAGAGATGGCGAGCGCACCTCACCAGGGCTCGCTCGGATAGTAGCCCCCATGCTCCTTCCATTCCCAGGGACCGTCGACGTCGATGCCCTTGGCCATGAGCATGTCGCGATAGCGCTCGGCGTCGTCGACCGGCCGATAGCCCAGGAACTCCCAATTCGGATCGTGGGTCTTGATCCTGGTGTTGGCGGAATAGCCGTTCGCCACCAGGCAGCCCGGATTGAGATGGGTCAGCGACTTGTCGGCGAGCTGCACCATGTCGGCAGGGCTGAGCCAGGTCGCGAGCGAGCGCTGGTCGATCGGCTCCGGGCGGAAGGTGCCGATCCGGAGCGAGACCGAGGAGATGCCGTGCTTG
>WNFI01377025.1_pt1 | contig 10471 bp, 5 predicted proteins | sample 5400471 | NCBI WGS metagenome assembly WNFI01 (sample SAMN13153348, study PRJNA577476) | soil metagenome | isolation source: 100 cm saprolite on Douglas fir-dominated hillslope | place: USA:California | collected 2013-09-17 | reverse complement strand
AACAGGCAGTTCGACCGACCCGAGATGGCGCCATCATCATTTGGGGTAAAGATCTCTCTATTTCTGCCGATTCGATAGATCATTTGAAGGCGCAAATTTTCTGCACGTCGAACATTCTAGCAAAACGCACGACTATCTGAAAACGACGCAATCCGTTCCCCCCGGGGCCAGCATACGTTCTTCAGCAACAAAATCTTATGCAACGTTTCGGCAGGCCTTTTGCTTCGGTTCTCGGGTCAATAAGTAAATCGGCCCCAATCATTTGCGCAATCGTCCTGATCGCGGTTTTGCAGACAGGATCGCCGGCCCGCGCTCAATCCGTCGCAACTCGGACCACGTTCCCAGACAGTATCAAAGAGCCGGTTACGGCGACCGCCAATGCCTCGGTTAACAAGAACGTGCCAACTGTGGTGCGGAGCCAACTGACCGATGCGGAAAGCCAGGCGACCATCGATTTTTCGATCGCCTTGAAAATGCGTGACTTCGCCGAACTTCAGCAGCGGATCGGCATGCATGAAATCATTCCGCTGGAGGAGATGCGCGCGAAATATTTTCCTGCCTCCGCTGACGTCGACAGCCTTCGCAAGTGGTTGATTGCGCAAGGGTTCGAGGTCCAACCCGCCGCCCAGTATGAGCTGAGCGTTTTTGCGCGCGGCACCGTCGCTCAGCTGCAGCGGGTTTTTGGAGTTACGTTTGCGCGCGTCCAATTTCGTGGCGAAGAACACACTTCAGCCGTGACCGCTCCGAGCTTACCGGCCGGTGTGGCAGGACTGGTGCTGAGCATTAATGGTCTGCAACCGCATCTGCATCCTTTTCCTCATTCCGTTCGCAAGGCTATCTCGCCAGGGGAATCGATCCGGAATCAGCCTCCCTATCTCGTCTCGGAGATCGAAAGCGCTTACGGCGCGTCTGCCGGGAACGGAGCTGGGCAGAAAATCGGTATTGTGATCGATACTTTCCCGAAGAACAGCGATCTAACGGCTTTCTGGGCTGACAACGGAGTGCCGCAATCGCTGAGCAACATCGAAAAAGTGCAAGTGGTGGCCGGGACGCTGCCTGCGCCCTCAGGGGAGGAAACATTGGATACCTCGTGGAGCAGTGGCATCGCTTCGGGAGCCAAGATCCGCATTTATGCTGTTGCCGATTCCAATCTACCGTTCAGCAAGCTCGACCAAGCGTATCAGCGCATCATCAACGACTTACCCAGCCAACCGGAACTGCACCAAATTTCGATGAGCTATGGTTTGGGCGAGCTTTATGAGTCCTCTGGTCAGCTGGAGACTGACGACACATACTTCGCCACCATTGCCGCAAATGGTGTCACGCTTTTTGCCTCGTCCGGAGATGGTGGTTCCAGTCCAGATAGTAACGGTAACTACGGCGGCCCGGTACAGGTAGAAAACCCGGCTAGCGATCCGAACGTTATCGCGGTGGGCGGCACTTCGCTATACCTCAATTCGAACGGCACGGTGAGTCGCGAATTCGCATGGACTGGCAGCGGCGGCGGTCAAAGCGTTGTTTTCGTGCGCCCGACCTGGCAACCGGGAGCGAGTACGATTGCAGGCGGCGGACGTTTGGTGCCAGATGTCGCTTTGGATGCGGATCCGAACACGGGCGTGTTTTTGGTCGTGAATGGCAGTACCGCCTACGAATATGGTGGCACCAGTCTGAGCGCTCCGGTTTGGGCAGGCGTCTGCGCCCGCGTTAACCAGGTTCGCGCTGGTAACGGTGCGCCGTCACTTGGACCCCTTGGTCCGAAGATTTATTCACTTCTGGGATCATCCAGCTTCCGGGATATCACCGGCGGATCAAATGGTGTGTACAGTGCCGGACCGAGCTTTGATCTTTGCACTGGAAACGGAGTGCCGGAGGTAGACAACCTGATCAACGCACTCCAAGGAGCAGTCAGCCAGGGCATTGGCGTGGCCAAAGACTTTAACAATGATGGATTCGCTGACTTGGTTTGGGAACAGTCGGCGACCGGTCAGCGCCTGATTTGGTTCATGAGCAAAGGAGTGCCTGTTAGCTCGGCCGGCTTGGGCCCCGTCGATCCTAGCTGGCACATTGCTGGAGCGGGAGATTTTTTGGGTAACGGCCAGTCGGATTTGGTTTGGGAAAGAACCAATGGTCAACACCTGATTTGGATTTTCCTAGCTGGCGTTCCTCAATACGCAATCACTCTTCAAACTCTGGCCGGAGGCTGGCACATAGTCGGAGCTGGCGACTTCAACGGTGATGGGCAAGCCGATCTGGTCTGGGAAAATAGTGTCACCGGCGAACGCGTGATCTGGCTGATGAACCACGGGTCATCTACTTCTGCCATTTTCCTGCCGACTGTTGACCCAAGCTGGCACATTGCCGGGGTGGGAGACTTCCTGGGCAACAAACAGAACGACCTCGTTTGGGAAAATAAGGTGAACGGCAGCCGAATGATTTGGCTGATGAACAACGGAACCCCTACTACGGCTATCACCTTGCCGACTGTTGATCCCAGCTGGCACATTGGCGGCGCAGGCGACTTTTTGGGCACTGGTCAAGCCAGCTTAGTTTGGGAAAACACTATAACCGGCCAGCGGCTCATTTGGGTGTTCAAAAATGGGCAACCGACTTCTGCGATTGGTCTCCCAACTGTTCCCGCAGACTGGCACATCGTAGATCATTAGCTGCAGTCAGCTGCGGTGCGCGCGGCGACTGTCCCTTCAGGTTCTGCGACGTTTTAGGCCGGAGCGGCGGAACGAAGCGACTGATATAACTAGCCGAATGAGCGCAGTCGCCATCGCGTGCCATAACCCAAGGTGCACGTTCAGGACCAATGATCCCAAGGCGACTGCGTTTCGGGGTCGGGGTAAACCAGTCGCTCCGTTCCAATCTTCTGGTTTTAATGGCGCTGCGGGGTTTTCGCGGGATCCGACGTCGTCCTGGCGGGGCAAGACCATCTAACTGAACGAAAGACTATGTCGGACACGCTAGTCGCCGCTGATCCGCGTCTGCGAGCATGGATTTCTGTCGAATTCGCGACTCCGCTTTGCTATCCTCCGCGGCAAGTTTCACCCCACACGAAATGCTGTTGTGGTTCCAGAGTCGAAATTTTTTGCGAAGCAGCGCTTGTTTGGTCATCGCCAAGCAACCGCAGACCAGTCCTTCGGAGCTTTAGCGTAGGAGGAACCATTCGCCGTTCGTTTTTACCCATCTTTTGTGTTCTTTGCGTTCTCTGCGGTTATTTCACCTGTCCGGGGATGGCCACGGATGTTCTGACCTACCACAACGGCAACGCGCGCACGGGCTTGAATCCGAACGAGACCATATTAACGCCAAGCAACGTTAATGTGACTTCGTTCGGCCTGAAATTGAACCTCCCGGTAGATGGAAAAGTAGACGCCCAACCGTTATACGCCGCAAACGCCGCCGTCTTCAGCGCTGGTAATTTTCAGGGTAACCATGATCTGGTGATCATCGCCACCGAGCACGACAGCGTGTATGCGTTTGACGCCGATACGGGCGTTCTCTATTGGCATACGGTTCTACTGGGTGCTGGAGAGAATCCTTCGGATGATCGGGGATGCGGTCAAGTGACGCCCGAGATCGGCATCACATCGACGCCGGTGATTGATCGCAGCAACGGACTCTCTGGTACAAACGGAACGATTTACGCAGTGGCTATGAGCAAGTCCGTCGGACCCGTCTATCATCAACGTCTATACGCGCTGAACCTGGCTACTGGACAGCAAGACGGCGTGGTTGAGATTCAGGCGACCTATCCCGGAACGGGTCCTCACAACGACGGCAACGGCAACGTGATTTTCGATCCTGGAGCGTACGAGGAGCGATCGGGGTTACTCTTGTTGAACGGAATCGTATATACCGCCTGGGCTTCTCATTGTGACATCGCTCCGTATACCGGGTGGATCATCGGATATGGCGAAACGACTCTCGCACTGACCGCCATCTTGAATGTCGATCCCAACGGTTCCGGATCCGGCAACTCAATTTGGGGTAGCGGAGCTGGACCGGCCGCAGACATGAACGGAAATATTTTCGCACTCACCGCGAATGGCCCATTCGATACGACGCTGAACAACGGCTTCCCGAGTCAGGGCGATTATGGTGACACCTTTTTGAAGTTGTCCACTCAAGTATCACTCCGGGTCAGCGATTATTTTACCCCGTTCGATCAAGCCGCAGCCGCGGCTCATGACACCGATCTTGGCTCGGGTGGAGCCGTGGTCCTCCCAGATATGGTAGATGCAGGCGGTAATACCCGCCATCTGGCAATAGGCGCCGGCAAGGACGGTAACATTTACCTGGTGGATCGAGATAACATGGGCAAGTTCAATGCCAGCTCGAACAGCAATATTTATCAAGAATTAGCCGGAGCTCTTCCTGGAGGCGAATGGGCTACAGCTGCGTACTTCAATGGCGCGGTCTACTACGGGCCGGTGGGGCATTCATTGCGAAAGTTCACGTTTACTCAAGCACGCCTGAATCCAAGTCCGACCACAGCGACATCGACGGTATTCCAGTACCCTGGTGTTACACCGAGTGTTTCCTCTTCGGGCAACAATTCAGGCGTCGTTTGGGCGTATGAGAATCCGGACGCGGGCAGTAATCAGGCCGTGTTGCACGCGTACGATGCCACGAGCCTCATCGAACTCTACAATAGCAACCAAAACCCAGGCCGCGACCAATTCGGTCTCGCCAACAAGTTCATCACGCCGACGATCTGCAACGGCAAAGTCTTGGTCGGCACCACCAATTCGGTCGCTGTCTTCGGGTTATTAACTCCGGTTACGCCCTCAGCACCAGTCGCTAAAGACTTCAACGGTGACGGTTTCGCGGATTTGATTTGGGAGAATACGACGACCGGGGAACGGGTTATCTGGTTCTTGAAAGACGGGACGCCCCAAAAATCTTACTTTTTGCCCGACGTTCCGACCGACTGGCACATCGCTGGGGTCGGAGACTTTCTGGGTAACGGTCAATCCGATCTGGTCTGGGAGAATACCAATGGTCAGCACCTGATCTGGATTCTGGTAAACGGGGTTCCCCAGTATGCAATCAATCTTCCCACTGTGGGTGGAGACTGGCATGTGGTGGGAGCCGGCGACTTTGACAATGATGGGCAAGCCGATCTGGTGTGGGAAAACAGTGCGACCGGCCAGCGCGAGATCTGGCAAATGAAAAACGGAACGCCTACCACCGCCATTCAACTCGAGACAGTTGATCCAAGCTGGCACATCGCCGGAGTAGGCGATTTCCTGGGTAACGGACAAGCCGACTTAGTTTGGGAAAATCGAGCGACTGGCAGTCGCCTCATTTGGCTGATAAACAACGGAGTGTCCATTTCCGCTATTAACCTGCCAACGGTTGACCCAAGCTGGCACATTGCTGGGGTCGCCGACTTCGATGGCGACGGTCAAGCCGATTTGATCTGGGAAAATATAGTAAGCGGCCAGCGGGTCATCTGGTTCATGAAAAATGGCGTTCCGCAGACCTCTGACTTTCTGCCCACTATGCCCACTGGCTGGCACATCGTTGACCATTAAAACGCTGAGAGCGCCGAGAACGGGTTGTCATTCCGCAATTCGCAATCCGTGTTCTGCATTTGAGCGCTTCCTAAGCTTGTTTTAGGCCCCACCTGGACAAGCACATCATGCCAGACTGCTTCTCAAAGGTCCGGGATGGGCAGCTTCCGGCAGACGAGCACCTCCAAATACTGAGCCTTGAGCCCAAGATGCAGGTCATCGATAAAGAATAGGCTCGTACTCATTCCGGATACGTGGCTCAGGTAATCGGCGATATCGAAACCCCAATCAACCGTAACCAGCGATCCGTCCGGGCTGAGTGGGTTGCCGTGATATTCCGCCGGAAGTTCATGGATGATTTGACCTTCGGATAAGCGTGCTCTCCTCCGAGACGGCTGCTCTCTCCTGACCAGAGGGACTGTCCCGATATGAGCACCGCTGGGGCGCAGCGTCCGCGCAATTTCACGAGTAGCCAGATCCGGATTGAATAGGTGCTCGAACACATCCTGCGTAATAACCACATCGAAGGTTTCGTCTTCAAATGTCTGATGCTCGAGGTCTTCGCTTCGATAGTTTCGGCTCGGGTGAACCATCCCAAATGGGATGGTCGGATCAAAATGGCTAGCCACGTATCCTGGACACTCCTGTCGGATTTTTCGGCTGGTTCCCCGATCCGCCGGCGATGACTCATGAATTTTAAGCGTGCGCCATTCCGGATAAAAGAGATTCAACACGTACAGCAGACTTCGCTCCCGCGGAATGGAGTGGCACCTCTCACAAAAGAAATGATCCCTCAACCAGTCATCCTTGGAGCGGAACATCGTCCTATCTTCGCAGATTTGGCAATATCCCTTGACCACCAAATAGTCGGTATTCCTCTTAAAAAGATTCCTTGTGAGGTTCATTCGGTTCGCTTCATTTTCAGGAGGGATTCTAACCGCGAATGGACAGAGATTTTCTAACCGCGAATGGACACGAATATACGCGAATAAATGGGCACAGATAGGAGCGTCTACTCGTAGCCTGTCCGACGGAGGCTGGCGAAGTCGGAAACCCCTTAGGGTGAAGGGGGGGCCATTCGCGGTTGTTTGTTGTCTTCTTTGGGCGCGGCGTTAACCCCGACCGTTGAGGCTACAGCCTCCAGCCAGCCGTGACCGTATTCTCGGTCCGGCTCGAGGTAGGCACCCTCTGCCCATTCGTTCCATGCGTTGATAAACACCATTCGTCCTTTCACATCTTTCCTTTTTGCCTCGTGCTGCACCACTTGACGGAGCCAACGCCGGAATTTTGCGGGAGTTGAGCCATGAACAATGTTGCTTTGATTCATCCGGCGCGGTGTATTATCCCAGCCCACCATCACACCGCGATGAGGCGATCGAGCGGAGGATTCATTCAGCTTGGCCAAGGCAGACTCCATCACCGAATCGTAGCTGCCGATATTTCCAACGAAATCCGGATCCTTCTCTGAAACAACACCGGTAATTACTGTTGTACAGAATCCGTGGGGCGGAAACTCGTAGTAGTTGTCGATGCCGAGTTTGCGAGGATCTGCCGGTAGCTTTTTGTCGCCGTGAATATCGAACCAACCACCCAGAATGTAGACTTCTTCGATGCCTTCCTCTAGAAGCGCGGTTCTCAGCTCGGAAAACGAGGTAGTGCAATTCGGAACATTCGTGATCCGGTAAATCAGCAGGACCGGTTTTCCCTGAACTCGGAAGTAACGTCGGTCTTTCAATATGGAAGCGATGTCCCGCGCGAAAATTTTTGGCCATCCTTCCTCGTAAGTTTGCGAGACCAGCACCTCGCGGTTTTTGCCGTCCCAATTGCGGGTCCATGATTCATTTGCCCAGCAAATCAGGAAAGGAAAGTCAGGAGAACCGCTTTGGACAACCTCATCCAACGGACGATGCAAAAGACGCCGGCCATTGAACCAATAGTAATAGTAACAAAACGCGGACAATCCGTAACGATTGGCTAGTTCCGCCTGAGCCTCCCGTACCTCCGGCAGCCGAAGATCATAGAAGCCTAAATCCGCCGGCAGCCTGGGTTGCCGGTGATGCCGAAACATCGGTACCGCTCGGGTCACGTTGGTCCATTCGGTAAACCCGTTTCCCCACCACCTGTCATTCTCAGGAGTCGGGTGAAACTGAGGCAGATAGAAAGCAATTAATGGTGGGTACTGTTGCCCAGACCTCTCCACCATCTGCGCATTCGGCAATTTATTGGACTCAACGATTCGCATTTCAGCATCGTGACAGATCAACCCAAGTAGTCGCTCAACCGCATGAGCGGTGGTTCCATCGGCCGGCAACGGTTCGGGCTCAAAATCTTCGGGACTCAGCTGAAGTGCTCTGATCTGTCTTAGAAGAAAGGGACGGATCCAGTACATTGAACCGCCCGGGAAAGGCAAGCCTGCTGGTATATCTTTAATACCAATCTTCGGCGCGTGAGACCGTAAACAGTTCAGATTTCCAGCCCAATGCGAGTGATCCGATCCATAAATTTGGCCGTCGGCGACAACGATTCCGAGGTCGGGATCACGGTCAAAAGCCTCGATGATGCGAGTCACGAGGTCCGGTGCTCCCAGGATTCCTTTCACCAAGATTTGTCTCCACTGGTCGCCATCGTGACGCCACAAAGTTCGTTTGGTGTGTATTTTGCAGATAAGTTGATAGCGAAAAAGAACCCCCGAATTGATTAAGACAACAAATGGGAGAACGTCACGCCCCCGGTTCTCAAAATGCAGGACGTGCGCGTGCGGAAACCTTTGGTGAATTCTGCGCTCAACGTCGATGTCTTTAGCTGTAACCGTGACGAACAAGTCAAACGGTTCGGCGATCGAGGAAATAGCTTGCTCAAACTCTGGCCACAAATCGGTATAGTGCAAATGCAGAACTACTGCGACCCGGCCGTTTGCTCTCATTGTCTGACATCCGAACAAATCGGGCAATGCGACAGACAGGGTGGCAGTTTTTCGGGCTTTCTCCATCGCCTCAGCTGAACCAGCGAATGCGGCTAAGAATTTGGCTCGCGTCGCTCCCTTTTTTGCTTCCTTCAACCAGCGCGCAAGTTCGTCCGGATCCGGTTTGCGTTCGAGCCCGTCACGATACAAAGCGGTCAAATATTTAACATCGACCTCTTGGCCTGCTCCGTGCCGCTTCTGGAATCGAACTGAACGAACAAAGTGTTCAGCCATAACATCGAACGGGGTTCCCGACTGGAGTTCACGCACCCAGTTCACAACGGCCCTTGGATCAGCTTTGCCACCAAACGCAGTTTTATAAAGGGAGTTCACCAACAACGAGTAATCTGTGCCCGGCGGCAAACTTCTCGATGTTAGGATCGCAACCCGCATCGCCACTAACGGGTCGCCTTCGGCGGCGATGCGGTAAAGACGCGCTAGGAAGCTAGGAAGCGGTATTAGCACGGTGCGATTCAGCGCCTTCAGAGTCGACTGCCTCATGAGGCGACAAAATCCTGCCACTAATGCTCGTTTGGCCAGGGCGCGTAACCCGCCTCTAGTGAGCCGATCGCCTACGTCCCGCAAAGATCCGAATGGGTGTTGGATGCCTTCTCGCTGGTCACTCATTTGCGTTTGCTCAACCCGCAAAACTCCCACTCACGATGGATCGGCACGCTCATTTGCGGGCTATTCTCGATCCGCCAATAAGAATGCATTGGCGCGACTGTCATAAATCGATGAAGATAATTTCCCAAGGCTGGCCTAACCGGGTTAGCTCCTGCCTTACGCCCTGACCGAGATCAACCAGGGCTTGCTCTTCGTTGTAGACGGGGACAACAATCGAAATCAACACTGCCGCCAGCTTCCGGTTAGAAGTTGAAAAGTCAATAGCAGCCGCACCTTCCTCACGCCAACACGCTTGGGAATCTCACGCCAAGACGCAAAGAAAGAAGACAAGGAATAATAGGCGAGACCGGTAGTAAGGGCTCGTCGACGGCCTACGCTTCGGATTTTGTGAGCTGGACAATCAATTTCGCCATCTCTCAAGGAACTGGTTCACGTCTGCTTATCCTTCTGTTCCTTTGCGTTTTTGCGTCTTGGCGTGAGATTACCTGTCGCCGCTTCGGCCTATTTCCCCGTCGGCATAGCGTTCCCGGCGTTGTCGGCCCTCCCGGCGCTCGCGGCGTTCCTCCCAGGCCTGATAATCTCTTCAAAGGTCTCGCCCAGCCCTTTGATGATATCCCAGCGCAGCGCCTAACATCGGTCGGATTCGTCTTCGTATCTTTGTAAGTCGCGGTAGCGAGCTTTCTCGCGGTTCCTTCAGACCTTTCGCGTTAAAAACCAACCGTCCGCAGGCTAGAAGCCTGGGCTATGTTTTCTTGGCCCTTGGGGCCGCAATCACCTGGAGAGCGCGTCGATTCTCTTGGCGCGTAATTCAGGACGGGACTAGCACAGCAACGTCGCGGTGCAATGCAACGAACGTTTGGTCGAATGTGGCAAGCTTACCCTCTCGTCGGCGAGCCAATTCCGCTAACCAAGCGTCGGTCACCTGAGAGGGTCCTTGCAGCAGTTGATGAGGAACATCGAGGTAAGAAAAGTTATCCACCCAGAACTCGTGTCTGGGATGTTCAACGATCTCGCGAAGGGCTTCCCAAGCCGCGCCGGCTGAACCGTCCAGAGCCAACTGCATGTGCACGCGCAGTAACGTTCCTTGCGTAACCGGACAGGTTGCGAAGCGATCATGGCGATGCCGGCTGAACCAGCGATGGGCGGCCTCGTGATGGACGTGGGTATCGATGCGCAGCGCGACGAGGAGATTGCCATCCAGTAGCCAGGTCATCGATCGCTTCCCAACGCTCGTTCGTCGTCCGCTGCATCGATCTGTTCAACATCGCGTGATGTGATCAACCGTTTGCCGGCTGACGTAGGGAATCTCGATTGCGCTCTCTTCCGACGCGTGTCCTTTGGGGGTAGCGGCCGAGTTTGC
>WNFI01132256.1_pt1 | contig 10472 bp, 11 predicted proteins | sample 5400471 | NCBI WGS metagenome assembly WNFI01 (sample SAMN13153348, study PRJNA577476) | soil metagenome | isolation source: 100 cm saprolite on Douglas fir-dominated hillslope | place: USA:California | collected 2013-09-17 | reverse complement strand
CCGGCGGCCAAGCAGCGAGCCCGCGGACCGCAGCATGCTCTCGGCGGCCTCGACGATGGCGTCCGGCTCGGCGAGGCGTCCCTTGCCGATCCAGCCGCAGGCCAGGAAGCCCTCGCCGGGATCGACGAACCTCACCCCGCGCGAGGCAAGTGTCTGCAGGTTCCGCTGGACGGCGGGGTGCTCCAGCATGTGGGTGTTCATTGCCGGCGCGACGAGCACGGGCGCGCGCGTGGCGAGGTAGAGCGAGGTCAGGAAGTCGTCCGCGATGCCGTTCGCGAGCTTACCGATCGTGTTCGCCGTCGCGGGGGCAATCAACAGGAGGCCGATGTCGGTCGCGCGCGCGATGGGCTCGATATTGGCGTTCGCCCCGCGCGCATACTGGTCCGTGATGACCGGCCGCCGGGTAATCGCCTCGAACGTCACTTCGCCGACGAACTTCCGCGCCGACCGCGTCATGATCGCGACGACGTCGTGGCCGCGTTTCTGCAGCCCGCGCGCGACCTCGACGGACTTGTAGGCGCCGATCCCGCCGGTGACTCCGAGGGCGATGAGCAACGCTATTCCTCGGCTTCGATTGGTACGACCCGCTCGATCTTCTTTTCCCGGACTTCCTGCATGGCGAGTCGCGCCATCTTGGGGCTGCCTTCCACCTTCGGCGTGCATCCCGCCTCGAGCTGCTTGGCGCGGGCGCCCGCGATAGTCACGAATTCGAACTTGTTCACACTTGTTCCTTTCCGGTAAACGACCCCACGATGCGGGCGATGGTGGGCGCCATCACCCGCGGCCGCGCGCGCTCGGCCTGCACGATCGACCGCAGCCGATCCACGCACGCGTCCAACTCGTCATTCACGACCACGTACTCGTATTCGGCGACCGCGCGGATTTCCCGGCGCGCCGTCACCAGGCGCTTGCGAATCGCCTCCTCGGAATCCTTGCTGCGGCCGCGCAGGCGGCGCTCGAGCGCCTCGAACGAGGGGGGCAGCACGAAAATGCCGATCGCGTTGGCGCCGTGCGACCGGACCTGGCGCGCGCCCTGGACGTCGATGACCAGGACGAGATCGCGTCCAGCGGCCAGCTCCCGCTCCGCGTCCGCTTTGCCGGTCCCGTAGAGGTTGCCGAAGACGTCCGCCCACTCCAGGAACGCGTCTTCCGCGATCATCGCCTCGAAGCGTTCGCGTGTAATGAAATTATAATCCACCCCGTCCTGTTCGCCGGCACGCATCGCCCGCGACGTATAGGACCGGGACAGCCCGAGATCCGGGACAATCTGGACCAGGCGCTCGACGACGGTCGTTTTTCCGGTCCCCGACGGGGCGGACACGACGAACAGCAGCCCCCGGGACCGCTGTTCACTCGACATTCTGCACCTGCTCCCGCATCTTCTCGAGCTCGGCCTTGAGCGAGACGATGATCTCCGCCACACCCGCGCCTTCCGCCTTGGATCCCAGCGTATTGACCTCCCGATTCATTTCCTGGAGGAGGAAGTCGAGCTTCCGGCCGCAGGGTTCGGGCGAATCCGACAGCGCGCGCCAGTGGTCGAGGTGCGCCCGGAACCGCACCGTCTCCTCGGTGACGTCCGATCGGTTCGCGTAGCGGACGATCTCCTGCGCGACGACGGCCTCGTCGACGCCTGTGTCGGCCTGCATCTCCTTCACGCGCTCGGCAAGCCGCGCGCGCATCGCTTCGGCGCCGGCCCGCGCCGCCTCGGCGGCGCGGTCGAACAGATCCCCGAGCAGCGCGCGGCGCCCGTCGAGCTCCGCGCGCAGGTGGGCCCCTTCGACCGTCCGCATCTGGTCGAGGTCGGTGAGCGCCGCCGCCAGCGCCACTTCGACGGCCGGCGGGATGGCGGCGTCGGGAAAGTCTTCCTTCCGATCCGTGATGCTGATGGCCTGCGGGAAGCGCAGCAGATCGCCGGGCGTCAGGCCGCCGACGACGAGCCCGCGCTCACGCGCACGCTCGAGCGCGCTCGACAGCGCTTCGATCACCGCCTCGTTGACCGTGACGTCGACCATCGGCTGCCCGGCCCGCGACTGTACGGAGATCGCCACCTCCACGCGGCCCCGCGCCACGTGTGCCTGCACGATCGCGCGCAGCCGCGCTTCAATCGCCGACAACGACGAGGGGGCGCGGAGCTGGACGTCCAGGAACCGGTGGTTCACCGTCCGGATCGTCACGCCGATCGTCGCCGACGCCTCGTCGCGCGTCAGCGAGGCGAAGCCGGTCATCGACTTAATCATGGCGATGCCGCCGCGGAACAACCCGGCCGCGAAATACGCGGAACACGCGGAACAGCCCGGCCGCGGAACACGCGGATCAAGACGATCAGGATCAGCCACGGACTGCGCGGACAGCACGGCGACGACAGGGCGAGTCCGCCGCGGCGGACGTACCCCGCGTATTCCGCGTAATCCGCGGCCCGATCACTTCCGTGCAATCCGTGGCTACGAAACCCGGCCAGCATCCGCGGCGTCTCTCCTCTGATCGAAAATCTGCAGCGCATATAACTTCGCGTACACACCGGCCGGCTTCGCCAGCAGCTCCTCGTGGCGGCCGATCTCGGCGACCCGGCCGCGCTCCAGCGCGACGATGGCGTCGGCGCGGCGGACGGTCGACAGCCGATGCGCGATGACGAACGCCGTGCGGTTCCGCATCAGGTTCGCCAGCGCGTCCTGCACCAGCAGCTCCGACTCGGCGTCGAGCGACGAGGTCGCCTCGTCCAGGATCAGGATGGGCGAATCCTTCAGCAGCGCGCGGGCAATGGCGAGGCGCTGCCGCTGCCCGCCCGACAGCCGCTGGCCGCGCTCGCCGATCTGCGTCTCGTACTGGGCGGGCAGCGTCTGGATGAACTCGTGCGCGTGCGCCGCGCGCGCGGCTGCCTCGATCGCCTGGGGGGTCGAGCTCGGCAGCCCGTACGCGATGTTGTTCGCGATCGTGTCGTCGAAGAGCACCGTCTCCTGTGTAACGATCCCGATCTGCTGCCGCAGCGACGCCAGCGTGACATCGCGGATGTCCACGCCGTCGATCTGGATGGCGCCGCCCGTGACGTCATAGAACCGCGGCAGCAGGTTCACGAGCGTGGTCTTCCCCGCCCCGCTCAATCCCACCAGCGCGATCACCTGCCCGGCTCGCGCGCCGAAGGAGACGTTCTTCAGCACCGCTTTCCCGGCCCCCTCGTCGTACGCGAAGCTGACATCCTTGAACTCGATCCCGCGCGCCAGCGGCGAGAGCGGGCGCGCGCCCGGGCGCTCCAGCACCTCCGAGTGCGTGTCGAGCATCTCGAAAATCCGCGTCGCCGCCGCCATCGCCTGCTGGAGATTCGCGTTCACGCGGCTCAGGCGCTTCACGGGCGTATACAGCATGAACGCCGCAAAGATGAAGGCCAGGAAGTCGCCCGTTGTCGTCTCCCCCGCAGCGATCTGGTGCCGCCCGTACCACAACAGGCCGACGATGGCGAGGCCGCCAAGGAGCTCCATGATCGGCGGCAGAAGCGACATCGTGCTCGTGACCTTCAGGTTGGTGCGATAGAGGTGGTTCGAGGCCACGGCGAAGCGTTCGGCTTCGTGTTTCTCCGCTCCGAAGGCCTTGACGATCCGGTGCCCGGCGAAGGCCTCGGCCGTCAGGTGCGACAGGTGTTCGAGCTCTTCCTGACTTCTGCGGGTCGAGCGGCGGACGCGCTGACCGAGCCGGATCAGCGGGTAGACGACGATGGGCGCGCCCACCATCGACAGTAGCGCGAGCCGCCACTCGTAGAAGAACATCGCGGCCGCAAAACCGATGGCCGTAAAGCCTTCCCGGATCAGATCCCCGATGGTCTCGGACACGGCCTGCTGCACCTGGTTGACGTCGTTCGTGATGCGCGACATCAACTGGCCCGTGGTGCGCCGGCTGAAAAATGCGGCCGACTGATCGAGGATGTGCCGGAACAGCTGATCGCGGACATCCCGCACGACGCGCTGGCCGACGTCCGTCATCAGATACGTCGAGAAGTAGGAGCCGAGCCCCTTCGCGACGTACGCGACCAGGATCAGCACGGCCCAGAACGAGAACGGCAGCCCGTCTTCGCCAGGGAGGACCTTGTTGATGATCGGCTTGACGAGCAGGGTCACGAGCGTGCTGCCGCCCGCATACAGGAGCATCGCGAACAGCGCAACGATGAACCGCCCGCGGTACGGCCGCGAGTAGCTCAACAGACGCCGCAGAGGGTGTTCGTTCAACGAATCTTCTGTCCCGCGTATCCGTGGGGATGGGCCTCGCGCCAGCGCCAAGCCGTCTCGACGATCACGTCGATGGTCTCGTACCGCGGCGTCCAGCCGAGGTGCTTCCGGATGCGATCGCTGGAGGCCAACAGCACCCCCGGGTCGCCCGGCCGGCGCGCGCCCATCGTGACAGGGATTCGGCGCCCCGTCACCCGCTCGACGGCATCCACCACCTCGCGCACCGAGGTCGGACGGCCGCTGCCGAGATTGTATGCCGCGGACTCCCCGCCGGCGCGCAGCGAAGCCAGCGACAACACATGCGCGGCCGCGAGGTCCGACACGTGGACGTAGTCACGCAGACAGGTCCCGTCGGGTGTCTCGTAATCCTGGCCGTAGATCGAAAACGCGCTGCGCCCCAGCGCGGCGTCGATCGCCCGGGGGATGACGTGAATCTCGGGGTGATGATCCTCTCCGAGCACGCCGTCCGGATCGGCCCCCGCGGCATTGAAGTAGCGCAGCGTGACGGACCGGAGCCCGTACGCCCGCTCGACATGCGGGAGGGCGCGCTCGATGGCCAGCTTCGTCTCGCCGTAGGGGTTGATCGGCCGCTGCGGATGGCTTTCGGTGATCGGGGTCTCGATCGGATTGCCGAATGTGGCGGCAGTCGACGAAAAGATGAAGAGCGGCACGCGGCTCTCGACCATCGCCCGGAGCACCGCCAGGGCGCCGCCGACGTTGTTCTCGTAGTACGCGATCGGCTCCCTCACCGACTCGCCGACCGACAGCGACGCCGCGAAGTGCATGACGGCGTCCACGCGATGCGTGTCCATGACCTCGCGCAGCCGCGGCACGTTCCGGATGTCGCCGACTTCGAGCGGCGCGCCGGCGTCGGCCGCCGCGGCGGCGTGGCCGGCGCTGAGGGTTGTACAGGTTGCGGCCGTCGAAGATGTTCGGCGCCCGCATCAGCTTCTTGATCTTGTGCCAGTCCGGCTCCCGGAACTCGGACCACTCGGTCACGATCGCCAGGCCGTCGGCCCCCGACAGCGCGTCGTAGCTCTTGTCGGCGAACGCCACGCGCGCGCCGAAGATGTCGCGCGCCACTTTCATCGCCTCCGGATCGTAGGCGGTCACGGTCGCCCCGGCGTCGAGCAGCGCCGTGATGAGCGCCACCGACGGCGCCTCGCGCATGTCGTCGGTCTTGGGTTTGAACGCGAGGCCCCAGACGGCGATGCGCTTGCCCGACAGCGAGCCGAAGTGCTGCTTCATCTTCGCGAGGAGCCGGACCTTCTGGCGGTTGTTGACGCTCTCGACCGCCTTCAGGATCTGGAAGTCGTAATTCTTCGCGGCGGCGAACTGCATGATCGCCTTGACGTCTTTGGGGAAGCAGCTCCCGCCGTAGCCGACGCCCGGAAAGAGAAACGCCGGGCCGATCCGCCGGTCCGACGCGACCGCGCGCCGGACGTGGTCGACGTTCGCCCCCACGACTTCGCAGACGTTCGCCACCTCGTTCATGAACGAAATGCGCGTGGCGAGCATCGCGTTCGCCGCGTACTTGCACAGCTCCGCGCTGGCGCAGTCCATCATCAGGATCGGCGCGCCGGTGCGGGTGAACGGGGCATACAGCTCCTTCATGATCTCCCCCGCGCGCTGCTCTTCCGCGCCGATGACGACCCGGTCCGGCTTCATGAAGTCCTCGATCGCCGCTCCCTGCTTCAGGAACTCGGGGTTGCTCACCACGCTGAACGGGTGCGACGTTTCCTTCTTGACGACCTCGCGCACCTTCTCGCTCGTCCCGACGGGCACCGTGCTCTTGTCGACGATCACCTTGTAGCCGTTCATCGACTTGGCGATCTGCCGCGCCACTTCGAGCACGTGCCGGAGATCCGCCGAGCCGTCGTCGCCGGTCGGCGTACCGACGGCGATGAAGATAATCTGCGAGCCGCGGACGGCCTTCGGGAGGTCGGTGGTGAACGTCAACCGTTTCTCGGCGCGGTTGCGCCGGACCAGCTCTTCGAGCCCCGGCTCGTAGATGGGAATCCGGCCGCGCTGGAGGGCACGGACCTTCGTCGCGTCCTTGTCCACGCACACGACGTCATTTCCGTTTTCGGCGAAGCACGCGCCGGCGACCAGCCCGACGTACCCCGTTCCGATGACCGCGATTTTCATGGGTGCGTGCTCCGAACAGCCGACTAAACCCCTAACGCTAACACGATCGTAAAAATCGTGTCAATTAATAGAGGTATAAGGAGTTGGCGCCACAATAGGTTGTGTTACCATGGCCCAGACTTGCGTATTCTGCTCGACTATCGGCCCGCGCTTCGCGAGCGCACCGGGGTTGGCGAGTATGTTCATGAAACCGCCGCCGCGCTGACCCGCCACCTCGGCCCGCCCGACGCGCTGACGCTCTTTTCGAGCTCCTGGAAGGACCGCCTGGTGGCGGGGCGCGTCCCCGGCGCAGGCGTCGTCGATGCGAGGGTCCCGGGGCGGATCCTGAACCTGGCCTGGCATCGGCTGGGATGGCCCCCCGTCGAGCGCTTCGCGGGCCCGGTCGACATCGCCCACTCGGCGCACCCGCTCCTTATGCCGGCGCGCACTGCGAAACAGATTGTCACCATCTACGATCTCGATTTCCTCGATCATCCCGAGCGGACGCGCGCGGAGATCCGCCGGGACTACGGGCGCCTGGCGGCGGGACACGCCCGCCGGGCCGCCGCCGTGATCACCATTTCCCGCTTTACCGCCGGCGAGATAGAGCGGCGACTCGGCGTCCCACGTGATCGCATCGTCATCTGCTCGCCCGGCGCGCCACCCTGGCAGCCACGCGCCGCGCCGGTCGCTCGCGGGCCGATTCTGTTCGTGGGCACGCTCGAGCCGCGCAAGAATCTCGACGCGCTGCTCGGCGCGTATGCGAGGCTCCGCCAGATGGATCCGGCGGCGCCGCCGCTGTGGCTGGCCGGCGGGGTCACCGAAGCGTCGACTCCCTGGATCCGCGCCATTGCCGAGCATCCGTTTAAGGGCTACGTCAGGCATCTCGGGTACATCGAGGACGCGCTCCGGTGCGATCTCTATACTCAGGCGTCGATGCTCGTGCTGCCCTCACACCTCCGCTACCTGGACGAGCCCGCCGCTGTGGCGGCCGCGACCGAGCGAGGTCTCCGGCGCGCCCGTCAGTACTCCTGGGACGCGAGCGCGCAGACGCTCCTCGCGGCCTACGCTCGCGTGCTCGCCGTATGACGCCTCCCGAGCCCATCACGATCGGCGTTGACGCGCGTGAGCTGCTCGGAGAGCCGACGGGCGTCGGCCGGTACCTGGGCGAGCTGCTGCGCCGCTGGACCGCGCGGGCCGACGCGGCGTCGCGCCGGCTGATCCTCTACACGCCGGAGTCGCTCCCCTTCCTGGATACCGTGCCGGACGCGGCGGACGTTCGCGAGGTCGTGGCCGGCAGCGGGCGCGGGACCTGGTGGGAGCAGACGCACCTTCGCCGCGCCGTCCGCTCCGATCCGCCGGATGTGTTCTTCGCGGGCGCGTACACCGCGCCGCTGGCGTTGGGCGTGCCGCTGGCGGTCACGATCCACGATGTCTCGTTTGCCGCGCGTCCCGAATGGTTCCGGCCGCGGGAAGGGGCGCGGCGCCGGCTCCTGACGCGGCAGGCGGCGCGCGCGGCGGAGGTCGTGTTCACCGACTCGGAGTTCTCTCGCGGCGAGATCCTGGAGCGCCTGTCGGTCGCCCCGGATCGCGTTCGAGTGATTCCTCCCGGCGTTACGCGGCGCACCCCCGGCGGCGCCCTGCGCGAGCCCCTGGTGTTGTTCGCCGGGTCGATCTTCAACCGCCGCCGGCTCCCGACGCTCATCACCGCGTTTGCCGCAGCGACGGCCTCGCGCCCCGAGGCGCGCCTGGTCATCGCCGGCGCCGACCGCAGCTATCCCGTGTTGGATCTGGCCGGGCTCGCGGCCGAGGCCGGCGTCGGCGGACGCGTGGAGATCAGGAACTACGTAACCGAGGCGGATCTGGACTCGCTCTATGCCCGCGCGGCCGTTTTCGTGTTCCTGTCCGAGTACGAAGGATTCGGCCTGACGCCGCTCGAGGCGCTGTCCGCGGGCGTCCCTATCATCGTCCTCGACACGCCGATCGCGCGGGAAGTCTACGGTGAGGCCGCGTGGTACGTGCCGCGCGACGGCGACGTCAGGCCCGCGGCGACCGCCATCCGGACGCTGCTCGACGATCCGTCCAATGCGGCGCCGATGCTGGCGGCCGCGCCCGAAGTGCTGGCGCGCTACTCGTGGGACATGGCCGCGGATCAGACGCTGGCGGCCATCGAAGGAATCGTGCGGCGGTGAGCGTGCTGTCGATCGTGATCGTCAGCTTCAACGCCCGCGCGGACCTGCTGAACTGCCTGCGGTCGCTCCAGACGGCGCCCCCCTCCATGCCGACCGACATCGTTGTCGTGGACAACGACTCGGCGGACGGCAGCGCCGAAGCGGCCGAGCGGATGTCCCGTGTCCGCGTCATCCGGATGGAGCGCAACGCCGGGTTTTCAGCCGCGAACAACGCGGGCATCAAGGCGAGCCGCGGCGATCTGCTGCTGTTGCTCAACAGCGACACGATCGTGCCGCCCGGGGCCCTGGACCAGCTCGTCGGGCGGCTGCTCGCGACTGAGACCGCCGCGATCGCCGGCCCGCGGCTCGTGGACGCCGCGGGACGCCCGGAGCTCTCGTTCGGACGCATGATCTCGCCGCTCAACGAGTTCCGCCAGAAGCACAGGACCAGGGAGTGGATCGAGGCCGAGACGGCCCGCGAGCAGTTCGTGGACTGGGTCACCGGCGCCTGCCTGCTCGTGCGCCGCGCCGACGCCGACGCGGCGGGACTCCTCGACGAGCGCTTCTTTCTCTACACCGAAGACGTGGATTTCTGCCACGCCGTCCGGAAACTCGGGCGCAAGGTGCTGTTCACGCCGGCAGCCGAGATCACGCACCTGCGCGGCCGCTCCCGCGCGTCCCGGCCGGAGGAGAGCAACGCCGCGTATCGCCAAAGTCATCTCGCCTTTTACGCGAAGCACTACCCTTTTTACGTGCCGCTTCTCCGTTTGTACCTTCGCCTGAAGGGCGAACTGTAAACTGCGAACTGTGAACTGTAAACTCTCCCAGTGCGCATAGCCATCGACGGTCGCAAGCTTCGCGACTACGGCATCGGCACGTACGTGCGGAACCTGCTGCGGCAGCTCGGGCGGCAGGATACGACGAACGAGTATGTCGTGTTCTGCCGTGGCGTCGACTGCGACACGATCGAAGAGCTTGGGCCGCGGTTCCGGGCGGTCGTCGAGACGGCCGGTCCTTATTCCATCGCGGAGCAGTTCGCGCTGCCGACGGCGCTCCGGCGTGAGGGGGCCGAGCTGTTCCATGCGCCGCACTACGTGCTGCCTCCCCTGACCCCCTGCCGCTCCGTCGTCACCATCCACGACTGCATTCACCTGCGGTTTCCGCAGTACCTGCCGAGCAAGCTCGGATACGCCTATGCCAGGGCGCAGATGTGGACGGCGACGCACCGCGCGGGACGGGTGATCACCGTCTCCGAAGCGTCCAAGCGCGACATTCTGCGGTACTTCCGCGTGCCCGAATCGCGCATCGACGTCATCTACAACGCGATCGACGATCGTTTCTGGCAGGAGCCCCCGGCGGACGAGGTCGCGCGCGTGCGCGAACGCTACCGCCTCACCGCGCCGTTCGTGCTCTACGCCGGGAACATCAAGCCGCACAAGAACCTCGAGCGCCTGATCGAGGCGTTCCACCTGATGCGCCACGACAGCCCGGATCTGGCGCACGTGCAGCTGCTGATCATCGGGGACGAGATCTCGAAATACGCGACGCTCCGGCGCGCCGTCCACCGCCACAAGCTGCACAAGCACGTGCGGTTCTTCGGGTTCGTATCCGATCAGACGCTCGCGGCGCTCTACCGGCTCGCGAATGTGTTCGTCTTCCCCTCGCTCTACGAAGGGTTCGGACTGCCGCCGCTCGAAGCGATGGCGAGCGGCACGCCCGTGATCACGTCGAACGTGTCGTCGCTCCCGGAGGTGGTCGGCGACGCCGCGCTCATGATCGACCCGTACGAGCCGAAGGCTATCGCCGATGCGATGCAGCGCGTCCTGACGGACGCCGCGCTCCGCGCCGACCTGCGCGCCCGCGGCCTCGCCAGGGCGCGCGAGTTCTCCTGGGAGCGCTCGATCAGGCGGGTGCGGGAGATTTACGATGAGGTCATGCAGTGATTTCGAGGCGGGAGGCG
>WNFI01048120.1_pt1 | contig 10472 bp, 10 predicted proteins | sample 5400471 | NCBI WGS metagenome assembly WNFI01 (sample SAMN13153348, study PRJNA577476) | soil metagenome | isolation source: 100 cm saprolite on Douglas fir-dominated hillslope | place: USA:California | collected 2013-09-17 | reverse complement strand
AACGTCTGCACGCCTAGGCTGCCAAGGGCCGCAGAGATCTCCTGGACGGCGACCGCCGCTGGCACTTCGGGCCGGTCGAAGGGGAACACGAAGACGGTCCCCACTGCAGGCCCGCCGGGCGGATCCATGGAAAAGGGCCGGACGTACTTCTCTATGCGGAAGCTTTCGGCGCCGCTGTAGATCCGCGGGTTGTCGGTGTACGCGTAAACCGCCTTGAAGCCGATGCCGAACTTGCCGATCTGGGTCAGGTCATCCGCCTTGGTGCCCTGGCCGACGCCGCAGACGCCGCGGACGTCGGCGACTGTGAAGTCGCGACCATCGTGCCTGACCTCCAGCCGATCAGCGAAAAGGGTGAAGGTCATGTCAGTCGCACCAGCGTCCTCAGCGTTCTGGATCAGCTCGAAGATGAAGTGCGTGCGATCGCTGTAAAGCTGGCCGAGCAGTTCGAGCACGGCCGTGTCCCAGCCGTAGCGGGCGACATTCTCGGCCCGGATCTTGTCATACTGAGCGGGCACTAATGATCTCCGAGAATTAGCAGGGCCGGCACGTGCCCGGAGCTCAGCGCCTGATGCAGACGCAGGTGTGCCATGGTATCGGGAGTCCTGGCCGCTCTGCGGAGCCGCAATGCCGCCGGCCCGTCTGGCGTTCAAGGCGATGCTGCGCAACAGCGCCTGGGAGGCCCTGCACCTGGGCTACTTCCTGGTTACGCCTGCTGGCAACTACTCCGCGACCCCGTTCCCGTTCACCTATCCGCCCCGGCCCGACGGGGTGATGAGCTCGTCGGTGACCCACTGCGCGACGTTGGCGGGGTATGGCGCTGGCAGTCCGAGGACGATGTGCTGGAAGCCGGCGGCGATCGCGTTGGCGATCGCGTCCTGGGTGATGCTGGGCTGGTCGTAGGAGATTGGCAGGTGGATCGAGCGGGTGACCGAGGCGGGATCGCGTCCGATCTCGGCGCAGTATTGGTCCAGCAGTGCGCTGCGGCCGATAGCGTCGTCGATGTCGCCGCCTGGGATGTTCCACAAGTCGGCGTGCTCGGCGACCACGCGCAGGAGCGGGGCGGAGCGTCCGCCAATAAGGATTGGCGGGTGGGGGCGCTGGACGGGTTTGGGGTTGCAGAACGCTCCGGTGAGGTCGACGTAGGTGCCATGGAAGTCGAATGGCTCAGTGTCGGTCCACAGCCGCCGGATGACTGTGCACGCTTCGGCGAGGCTTCCTACGGCGTGGGCGGAGTCGTGGAAGGGCAGGCCGTGTGCTTCATATTCGCGCCGGGCCAGAGGGTGGCTGGGTCGTGAGCCTGCCCCGATACCGAAGCAGAGCCGTCCGCCGGAGACGATGTCGACGGTCGCCGCGATTTTGGCCAGCATCGCGGGCGGTCGGAACCGGTTGCTGGTCACGAGCAGGCCGAGGCTCAGTCGTTGAGTCTGCGCAGCGAGAGCCGAGAGCAGTGTCCAGCCTTCGTAGGTCGGTCCGCTCGGGTCGCCGCCGATCGGCATGAGGTGATCGAACAGCCAGGCGTGCTCGATTTCCGGGATGGCGTCCGCCTCGCGCCAGACCCGCAGGATGTCGTGGTAGTTGACTTGTGACGGAGCGGTCATGATCCCGAAACGAGGCCGGGGTGTTTGCGGCATGGGGCGGTTGGTCCTTTCAAGACGGGTGGGACTCGCTCCGGTTCGGGAGCGGACATGGCACTTGGAGATCAGCGACGCCGCTTTGCCGCGTCAAGCAGGGCGGGCGCCGTGTCGTACTTCTCGTGTGCGGCGAGGTCGACGCCGGGAGCATGACTGTTCCTCCTTAAAAGGTGCAGCGGGTTTTCGAGGCGTGGATTTGTTTGTGGGCCCCTTGCTCTGACATCATGAACAAGCGGAACGCTGTTCCGATCACGATACGGAACTCAGTTCCGTATAGCAACTTCGGCGGTGGAGGGAACGGCGCGGTGAACGACCGCGACAGCGACGAGCGCGCAGGGGATGGGCTGCGGGCCAAGCGGGCGGACGCCCGGCGCAACAGGGAGACCCTGCTCGACGCGGCCGCCGCGATCTTCGTTGAGTCAGGCGTCGAAGCGCCGGTCCGCGATATCGCGGGACGGGCCGGCGTCGGCACGGGCACGATCTACCGCCACTTCCCGACACGAGCGGATCTCATCATCGCCGTCTACCGGCACCAGGTCGAGGCGTGCGCCGAGGCCGGTCCGGCCCTGCTGGCCAGCAGCGCGTCTCCGCACGCCGCGCTGGGGCGATGGATCAACCTTTTCGTCGACTTCCTGGTCACCAAGCACGGACTGGCCGAGGCACTGCAATCTGACCGTGCAGCCTTCGAGACGCTGCACGCCTACCGCCCCGACATCGATGCCTACGAACTGCTGCTTGGCGTCGGCAATCTCTGCATCGGCGCGGACAACAACCCTCGCTACGACGCACGTCGCATGGTCGAACTCTTCATCGCAGGACTGCGCCTCCACTAGGAAGAGTCAGCCGCGAGTTCCTCACGTGCGGGCGTGCCGACAGCTGCGTCGGTGCCCTGACTAGCACAAACGGAACGTCGTTCGGTGCTTCGGGGCGCGGCTCGGTTGCGGAGATCGAGGGTCTAGACGGGATCGTTCGTTGCTAGCGTCACGAGATCTCTTTGCGCGCATCACGCAGTGGTTCTTGCCCTTGCTTCGGACGTAGCTGAAGCCGGCCTGCTCGAAAAGGCTGCGCGTGCCGTTGTAGAGAAGGGATGTCGAAATCTTCTGGCCGTCGGTTCCTGCGGGTACGCTTCCACGACCCCGCCGCCGGCCTGCGCGATCAGGTCCAGGGCACCGTGAAGCGCGACGTCTGCCATTCCCTGGCGCCGGTACTTCTTATCCACGAAGAAGCAGGTGAGCCGGTAGTCAGGCAACCTGTCCAGGCCGGCCTCGTACTCCTTGCGGTGGTTAATGTTCGGCAGCTCAGCCGGGCTTCCGTACTCGCACCAGGCGACCGCCACATCACCGTCAAACACCAGCGCAGCGTGCGCGTGCCCCTCTTTGACCAGCCGCTCCTTGAGGGCGCGGTTGCCCTCGGCGGTGTGGCCCTTCTCGGCATAGAACGTGTGGAACCAGGTGCACCAGCAACCGCCCCAAACACCGTTATGCCGCTCGGCGAGTTGCGCGAATACGTCCCAGGTGTCAGGACCGAGTGGCTTGACGATGTAGTCGCTCATGGGTCTCCCCGTCAGCTGCTCGGGCGGCCTGACGAGCTAGCCGCGCGGTTCGCCCTTCCCGGTCGCGTGCCGACGTAGGTCAGGCGATCCAGCTGGCATGCGCGCTAATGGTCTTGTCCAGTTCGGTGCGATCGGCGCTTCACCGTCACTTTACTGTGATGGTTCCTACCTGCGCATGCTTGAGCGTTGTACCGGAGGAGTCCTGCACGAGTCCTTCGACGGTGTAGCTACCGGCCGACAAGGCCTTCCATGGGTAGGTCCCATCCACTGTCTGTTGTGGCGCGACATTTTGGCCTGCCATTGACTGGGAGCCAACGACGGTGCCGTCTGAATTGAGGACTTCTATCAGCAGGGTCACGTTGGACGCCATGGTCGAGTCGACGTTCTTGAAGTCCACAGTGACATTCGTCGGGGTTCCCGGTGTCGTCGGACTGGGCGAGATCGCTTGCAAGGAGATGTCGGAGAACGATGGCCGGGACGGGGTCTGGGGCGGAGTGGGAGTGGTCGCGGGCTGAGTGGGCGTGGTCGAGGGCTGAGTGGGAGCGGAGAAGGGCTGAGTGGGCGTGGTCGAGGGCTGAGTGGGAGCGGAGAAGGGCTGAGTGGGACTGGTCGGGGTCCGGAATGGCGAGGCCTTGCTGCCGGCCACGTTGACGGAGAACGAGGTGGTCGCCAGGCCCGCGCCACCCTGCCACATCTCGAAGCCGGCCTCCATGTCGATCAGGTACCACGACCTGCTGATGTAGCCGCGGCTCACAGCGTCGGCCACCAGAGCCTGCAGGTCCAGTTTGCTGACTGAGGTGGTGCCGGTAGTCATGGTGTAGGAGAGGGTGTTCCAACCCTGCTTGCCGAACCACACGTTGTAGTTGCGGCCACCGATGCTGACGTTGCTGGCGACCCGCGAGCCGTAGGGCTGCACGGGGCCGTTGTGGTTTAGCCAGATCATCAGCTCGGTCCCGGTCGGCTGGCCGCTGGTCGTGGGCGCCTGGTTGAACCAGATGTCGTAGGCCACGTCATAGTCGTTGCGGCCGCCGGGCTGGGAGGTGCTCCAACTCGTGGTCACCGTGCCAGCGTGGATGTTTGACACCTGGATCGGAAAGCCGCTGCCGGGCGTACATGCGCCCCAGTGGCATCCCCGGTAGATGGCCGCATAGCCGCCAGGCGCGCCGTTAGGGGCGTTCGCGATCGAGGAGTTGGCCACAGTGAAATCGGCGTTGCCGTCGGCGGTGATGCACTCGGGGGCGCCCGAGCCCCACTCGTTGTTCTCGACCGTGTAGGCGCCGCGGTCGACGGGAGCGGTCTGTGAGTTGCACAGCGTGGTTGTGCCTGCCGCGGCACTGGCTGCCTCGGAACTGGCTGCCTCGGAACTGGCTGGCAGGGTGATGGCAGCCAGGATGCCGCCCGCAGCCAGGAGCGCAGCGGGTAGTGACAGGGCGCGTGTGAGGGGGGTCATGCTCGCCTCCCGTGCGGACATGGCCGGCCGCCGCCGCGCGGAGGCAGGCGTCAGCGCATGTCACGGATAGTGGGCTCCCGAGACCAGTGCGATGGTTGCGGGACACGGCGGGCCAACGCACCTTTTGTGGTAACTCGAGAGCCTAGAGACAAGCCAGACCGGAATCATCGTACGTGTGTTCGAGTTTGGGATGCCCCAGATGGCGGACCCTCGCCTACCTCAATGGGGGTAGACGGGAGCAGAATGCTCGGTGCAACGGGTGATACGCGTCAGGGATGGTGAAGCGGGTGCTCGACGGCGATGGTGCGCTCGGCAACGTGGGCGGCAATGGCCTCCGGGCGTGGATCCTGCACCGTGTGACGCCAGCTGATCGTGGGGATGCCAGGCTCATCAGGGATGGCGCCGAAAGAGCACGTAGTGAACTAGGGCCGGCCGGCAGTTTCCGATGGCCGCTGGGCTCCGACCGGTACCAACGCGGTCCCGGCTAGTAGTGAGGAGCACCTCGAATGGCAGAGGACCAGAAGGCCCGCGATGTCCGGCTGGTCGGGGCGATCGTATTCGTTCAGGATCTAGACAAGTCGGTCGGCTTCTATTCCGAACTGCTGGCCTTCGATGTGACGAACCGCAGCACAACTGCCGCGCTGCTAGCCAGCAAGGACGGTTCCCGACTCATCCTGCGCTCGATGGGCGGTAATGCGACGCACACGCTGGGCGGCATCGGGGTCCAGTACCTGATCTGGACAGTCGGCTCAGTAGAAGAGCTGGCCCGGTGCGAGCAGGTGCTAAAGAAACGCTCTGCGTGTACGGGTACCAGCAGCGAGCACGGGCTAACCCTCGTGGAAGGCCGCGACCCCGATGGCCTCACCGTCATGATCTGCTATCCAGCTCCTGGCGATGTCCACTGGCGCGACCTGCCGGCGCGGATCTACGCATGGTGAGATCACTGAACCTGACGCGGTGCACCGAGGTGGGTAAGCCGGCGCGACCGCGGAGGCCGGGGGTTTCCGGCCTCCGCGGGATGCCTATCAGGCGTTAAGCCTCGTCCCCAAGTGGGAAGGCGATATCGCAGATCAGGTCATCGTCACCGATCGAGTCTGGCTCGGCCAGGTAGACCTCCCGGCAGGACAGCTGGCTCCGGCACCGGCCTCCGAACTCAGGTGAAGCGGCTACCGTGTCATACGCCGCGAGGATGGCCGGGAACTCCCACTGAGCCTTGGTGATCGTGGTGTATGCCTCGTCGTGTGCCGGCTCGGTCCGAATGCCTATCACCTCGGTCGGCTGGACGCCGTTTGGACATCCCAGTGTGATCTCCAATGGACCACGGCTCTCGTCGTCGACTGTGCTGTGGAAGATCAAGCTGAGCGGCCCGGTTGGCTTGATGTCGCCGAGATGGTCGGCAAAGGCCGCCCTGGTGTCTCGGACGAAGGCTTGCATCTCCGAAACTTGCAGTCGACACTAGTGGTCTGTAAGGCGGCTTGTTTTAGTCTTCGCGCGTTTGATGCTGGCTAAGATCGCATCGGCGTCCTTGGTCCAGGCGAACGGGTGCGGGTGGTCGTTCCAGCTGCCGGTGAACGTCCCGATGGCGGCGATGAGTTCCTTGACGGAGGTGAACGAGCCGCGGCGGATGGCCTGACGGGTGATGATCGAGAAGAAGCACTCCACGAGGTTGATCCACGAGCACCCCGTCGGCGTGAAGTGCAGGGTGATCCGCTGGTTCTCGGGCCGGGCCAGCCACTTCCGGACGTCTGCGTGCTTGTGGGTGGCGTAGTTGTCCAGGATGACGTGCAGGTCCACGCCTGGGTAGGCGGCGGCGACCATCTTCAGGAACTTGAGGAACTCCTGGTGGCGGTGGCGGGGGTAGCAGGCGTCGACCACCTTGCCGGTCGCCACGTCCAGGGCGGCGAACAGGCAGGTCACCCCGTGCCGCGCATAATCGTGGGTCTGCCGCTCGGGGATCCCGGGGCGCATCGCCAGGATCGGCTGGGATCGTTCTAAGGCCTGGCACTGGGACTTTTCGTCAATGCAGACGACCACCGCGTTCTCGGGTGGGTCGATATACAGCCCGACGACATCGGTGACCTTGGCGTCCAGCTGCGGGTCGGTGGAGAACTTGAACCCCTCGGTGCGGTGCGGCTGCAGGCAGAACCGCCGCCACAGCCGGGTGATCGAGTCATGGCTGACCTGGAGCTTCCTGGTCCTGCGCAGCCAGTCCGCCAGCCGCCGGCTCGACCAGTGCGTCACCCCCAGGTCCTGCAGCGCCTGCGGCGGCGGCGTCACCGTCGCCGACAGGATCACGCTGATCGCGTCCTCGGTCAGCACACTCGCCGGGCCGCCCGGCCGCGGCGCGTCCTCCAGCCCGGCCAGCCCGTCATCGGCGTACTGCCGCCGCCACTTGATCACCGTCGGCTCGGTGCAGCCCACCAGCTCCGCGATCTGCGGCCCGGTCATGCCCTCTGCGGACAGCAGCACGATCCTGGCCCGCTCGGCCACCCGTGCCTGAACTCCCCGGTCCCGCACCCGCCGCTCCAGCTTCGCCCGGTCCGCATCAGGGACCGTCACAATGCGCACGCGATTCGGCATACGCCATTGTCCCGCATTCTGAACGAAAACTAAAGAGAGACACGCGTCATAACACTAGGTAGCGCTCGAGGCGCGTGCTGGCCAGCTGATGGTCGACGTCGAGATCGGCGAGCAGCAGCCCGATTTCGGCAAGGCTCATGTCGACGCCCCGCAACATGCCGATCAGTCGGGCCTGGCGGAGCTGACTGGCCTGATACCGGCGATGCCCGTTCCACGGATCTACCTCGGTCGGCCGAAGCAAGCCGATCTCGTCATAGATCCGCAGTGCCTTGCGTGTTAGGCGGGCCTGGTAGGCGAATTCGCCGATGGTGAGCAGCTGCCTGTCGGATCTCGTCGTCATGACGCCGATGATTGCCCTTCCCCCAAGGGCATGGTCAAGCGTTTCCTGCGCGAACCACCGTGATGACCGCAATGACAGCACCCATGGGCCGCGCGTTTCCCAGTGACTGTGGCAGGGTTGCGCCTGGTGGCCGCCACCGGCCACGGAGGGGTGGACCGCCGTCATCACAACGGTGCCACCCGACAACCCGACCATGACGACTGGCGGGCACGAGCGCCAGCCCGCGCCAACACTTGCGATAGGGGAACGCCGGGACGTGAACATAGATCGCGACATGCCAACGCGGGCAGCGGCAGCCGACCGCGGTTCTGTGCTAGTGGCCGGCACGACGTCGGATGCTGGCAAATCGACGCTGACCGCAGGGATCTGCCGCTGGCTCGCTCGTCAGGGGGTAAGCGTCACGCCGTTCAAGGCGCAGAACATGTCCAACAACTCGATGGTCACCCCTGACGGAGCGGAGATCGGCCGTGCCCAGGCGATGCAGGCGGCAGCCGCCGGGATACCGCCAGAAGCCGCCATGAACCCTGTGCTGATCAAGTCTGGCAGCGACAACCGCAGCCAGCTAGTGGTGCTGGGCCGCCCGGTTGGTGACGCTGAAGCATTCCATTACTGGCAGGACGGGCCAGCGCGAGCGCGGCTGGCCGAGATTGCCCTCAGCTCGTATGACGAGCTGAGGGCCAGGTTCGACGTAGTGGTCTGCGAAGGCGCAGGATCCCCAGCCGAGATCAACCTGCGCCGCGGGGACTTCGTCAACATGGGCCTTGCGCGCGCGCGGAATGTCCCGGTGATCGTCGTGGGAGACATCGATCGCGGTGGAGTCTTTGCGGCCCTCTACGGCACCCTTGCCTTGCTCGACCGGGCCGATCAGGCACTCGTCTCCGGTTTCGTCATCAACAAGTTCCGCGGCGATTACCGCGTGCTAGCGCCTGGGCTCGACCAGATCTCGAAGCTTACCGGGCGCCCGGTCTTCGGGGTCGTCCCCTATTTGACCGGCGTCTGGCTCGACGCGGAAGACGGGGTCGCGGCCGGCGGAGCTCACGGTAGCCGCTCGACGATCCCCGATGCAGATGTCCTGCGCGTCGCCGTCATCAGGCTCCCGAGGATCTCCAATTTCACCGACGTCGACGCGCTCGCGCTGGAGCTGCCAAACCTGTGCGGGCGCGACCCCGAGCACCTCGATGGAGCCGGAATCGTCCGGGCCGTGGTGGAGTCCGTGGCGGAGAACTCCAGCGACGCCATCGAGAGCGCGTCCGACCTCGTCGCTGGCCTCGACTTGCTGCCAGTGACGACGCGTTTCGTGGCTGGCAAGACGCTCGGCCGTCCGTCCGGCTACGCAGGCGGGCTGCCGGTTACCGGATACGAAATTCATCATGGCTGCGTCGAAGTGCACGGCGGCGAGCCGTGGTTCACCAGCGAGCCAGGTGGCGGGGGAATCGCGCTCGATGGCTGCAGGCTCGGCCCGATCCGCGGCACTCTCTGGCACGGCATCCTCGAGAACGACGCATTCCGCCGCGCTTATATCACTGAGGTAGCGCGAATCGCGGGAAGGGATTTCGCGCCGGCACCCGATACCTCGTTCGGCCATGCCCGGCAGACGCAGTTCGACAAGCTGGCCGACGCCGTCGAAGACCATCTCGACACTGGTGCCCTGCTGCATCTCATCGAGCACGGCCCGACCGCTGGAATGCCGATCCTGGAGCCGGGCTCATGACGACTGCTGTTCCGCCAGGCGCCCCGGGTGGCCGGGCGGCTCGGCTGCGGTCAGCGGACTGGCCGGTAGCAGCGGGCCTGATCGCCGGCCTGCTAACCGATGCTGTGGTCGGTGATCCCAGGCGCGGTCATCCGGTTGCGGCCTTCGGCCAGGCCGTTACGGCAATCGAGCAGCGCATGTACGCAGACAGCCGGTCACGCGGCGCCGCATTCACCGCGACCTGCGCGGTGCTCGCGATAAGCCCGGTGCTGGCCGCCGGGAGGCTATGCCGGCTGCCAAACCTGTGCGGGCGCGACCCCGAGCACCTCGATGGAGCCGGAATCGTCCGGGCCGTGGTGGAGTCCGTGGCGGAGAACTCCAGCGACGCCATCGTCGCCCCGCTCCTGTGGGGAGCGCTAACCGGGCCCGCCGGTCTGGTTGGCTATCGGGCCGTCAATACCCTCGATGCGATGACCGGCCATCACTCGCCGCGGTATGAGCGGTTTGGCTGGGCGTCTGCGCGCCTTGACGACGTGACCAACTGGCTGCCGGCCAGAATCACCGCGTTGCTAACCGCAGCATGTGCTCCCGTTGTGGGCGGCCACCCAGCGACTACCTGGCAGATCGCGCGAGACCACGGACCTCAGCATCCGAGCCCGAACGCCGGCTGGTGCGAAGCGGCCTTCGCCGGCGCGCTGGGCGTCCGGCTCGGCGGACCGCTGAGCTATGCCGGGCGGACTGAGCACCGCCCGGTGCTCGGCGCCGGGCAACGGCCCGAACCCGCCGACATTGCCCGCGCAGGCCGCCTGTGCCGCTCGGTTACCGCAGGCGCGACACTTCTGGCCGCCGCTGTTTCACTGGCTAGTCGCGACCCGGCCGCACTCGGTGGACGTAGCCGGTCGTGAGGGCATCGAGCCCCGCACGCGCCCGAGCCCGGCGCGGCTAAGGTGCGCGCATCGCTGGCCCTAGCCGTGGGTACGCCGCAGATGCAGGCGGCGGTTGCGGCGGTTGCGGAACTGAACGGGCCGGCATCCGCTACCGCTGCGTCCGGGTTACGGGGCAACCGGCCGCGTGGAACTGACAGCAACGGAGGATTAGATGGTGGCGTGGGACCAGGTGACACGTGATGACGTGCTGCGCGCGATGCAGGAGTACGACCGCCTGGGGCCGGAGCGGTTCTTCTCAGAGCATGGTTTCGCCCGTACCACGACTTATGAGCTGGTCTGGGA
>WNFI01376691.1_pt2 | contig 10473 bp, 9 predicted proteins | sample 5400471 | NCBI WGS metagenome assembly WNFI01 (sample SAMN13153348, study PRJNA577476) | soil metagenome | isolation source: 100 cm saprolite on Douglas fir-dominated hillslope | place: USA:California | collected 2013-09-17 | reverse complement strand
TTCTGGGCAGCTTATTACCACACGCCGGCACCGACCATCGCCATTACCAAGGATGTCGACCTGCTCGGCACAAGGGCAGACGTTGAGCGCCTCGCGCGCGGGCTGGATGCCAGGGCAGTGTTCCCTCAAAAGAAGGACATCACCATGCTGGTGGGGCAGGTTCTCAAGGACCTGCCCGGTGGCAACTATGTCAACATCGACGTGCTTTTCCGCGTCTACGGAGATATCGCTACCGAGGCTATCGCCAGACGCGCGGTTTTGGCCGAAAATCCGGCGGGCCGTTTCCGTGTTATGCATCCGCTCGATGTGCTCCAGGGTCGCCTCGAAAACGTGCACGGACTGGCTGCTAAACAGGATGAGCACGGTCTAGCGCAGTTGCGGCTGGCCATCGATATGTCGCGAAACTTTGTCGCCGACATCGCCTCGCAGGAGGCGAGCGGGGTGGACGGCTCAGGTCGCCCTGTGGTGCTACGCCACTTCGCTCGGATTGAGACCCTGGCGCTGTCCGACGCCGGCCGAAAGGGAGCGAAGCGGTATGGTGTGCACTTGGCCGACGCAATTGACCCAGCGCTCGTGGGGCATATCAAGCCGTTCATGACCAAGAAACTTCCGCGGCTGCTGAAATTGATGTCGGCCGCACGGCGCGCCGAGTTGGTTAATAGCTCACTTTAAACGTCGGCGAGTCCTCCGGTTTCATTTTGCGCCGATCATAAATCCGGGCTGTCGCGATATTCGCATGCCCGAGCCATTCCTGGACTTTGGCGATGTCGGCGTCGTGATCGAGCGCGTTAGTGGCGGCCGTGGCGCGCAATGCATGGGCGCCGATTTTAGGGCGTAGGGCGAGCGCGTACGCGGATTCTATGACGACAAGCTGCGCGTGGTTAACAATGGGACATCACACTAGGGGACTGGTCGATTTGCTGGAGTCGCCACCTCCGGCAAGCGCCAGTCCAAGACCACGTCGGTGGTACCGCTCACGAATTTACCCTCCCGGCGCCCGGGTATGAACGGCGCGTCGTAGATCGCGTCCAAGCACGCCTGATCCAGCTCTACCGAGCCCGTCGATTGAGTGATGTCCAATGCGTCCACGTCTCCTGCATCCGAGACGGTGACGTGCAGTTTGCAAATGCCGTGCGCGCGTGCAGCGAGGGCTGCTTCGGGATAGTAGGGCGGAGCCACATGCATCGAATTGCCTTTCCGTAGTGCCGGGATTGCGGGGTCGGCTTCCATCGGCGGCGCTTTGCCGATCGCCTTCCGTGTAACGAAGTCCCACACGATCGGGAATTGGGTCCACCCGCCGTCGTTCGGGTCGAGGAGCGCCGGTACTTTCAGCGGCTGACCAATGGCGGTGGCGAGGCAAGCTTGGTCAATCTCGGGATGGCCGCTGCTTTTGAGGATCTGCTCGACGAGAATCGTTCCCTTGGCGTTGTACCAGACCTGAAGCAGGCAGCCGGCGTGATCGGCTCCTCTTGCCGCTTTGTACAGGGCGGGATTCAGCCCTCGCTGCATGGCCGACTGGATCAGCTGAGGGGTGAGCGCTGGTTTGGCATCGGGACCCCAGGCGGATTGTGCGTGGGCCAAACTGCCGATCGCAATGAGAGGGATTCCGCAACGAGCAAGCCACATCGAGCAACCTTCCCTTAATCCTTGCGAATCCGCCATCCACCGTAATCTTCATTCTAACCGAGCGGCTGTTGATGCCAAGCGGGTTCCGTTACACTGGCTCGATGGCGTTAGGGACGACAAGCCGATGGGCCGCAATCGGGATGCTCTGCGTCGCCTGGGCTGTGCGGAGCGTTCGGGCCGACGAAGCGTTGCCGACGCCGCCGGCCCCTCTGCTCTTGGGCTCGGATGCCATGACCGAACCGCAACTGCGAGCGTCGCTGTCGATGCTCGACTCCATGCGCCAGGCACTCCTAGGGCTTCGGGCGAACGTCCCGGCGCTGCTGCCGAGCCGTGTCATGGATGAACGTGGACGAACATTCGCGGACGATTGGCAGGCCTATTGTCTGACCGCCTCCGACCAAGCCGACATCCAGGGGCAATTTACCCCAATATCCGCCGCCCTCGATGGGCAGGACTTGGAATCCGCCAACCGTCAACAACAGGTGCTGTATCACCGGCTTACTGTGATGACAATTCAATGCAAGACGATCAGCGACTATTGGCAGGACGTCGTCCTGCATCCGCCCAACTGGGCGCCGTACCTCGCCATGCTGCGGGAGAACGGTGTCGAGCCGCACTATGCCGTGAACATTGCATCGCTTGAGAGAACGCTCAAGCTCCAGGCGCGCTACGGCCTCTTCATCGACGCGATCGGCGGTACCTTGACGCAGCTCGAAGGAATCCGCGGCCGCGGGCAGCAGCGGGATCGCAAGGATCTCGAAGGCAAGGCCACGAATCCGGATTTTCATAGGCTTTACCCAATGACGACGGCAACGGTTTGCACGCCTGTCGCCGCGCGATCCTCCGGGAAGGCGACGCCGGCCATGGACTACAGCCAGCCGCAACCCAAACTCACCTATCCCGAAGAAGCGCGGCGCAATCGCGAGCAGGGTTCTGTCTCCGTGGGCCTCATAGTCCCGCCGACCGGGTGCGCGCGAGTGGGTTTCGTCCTGGGATCTTCAGGATTCGAACGACTCGATCGCGCCGCCGTGAGTTATGCCATGAACCTGCATCTTCTGCCGGCGGAGGAGGACGGCATATCGATTGAAGCGCTCGCCGTCGTGCCGATCAACTTCGCATTGCAGTCTCCTTAGAAGGCTCGCGGTCGGCCGTCATACCGGTGCGCAGCAGCGGCAGGGACATTTCATGTGCACCGTTGTCCGCGGCTAAGAGGAGGGGAGCCGGGTCGTTCTGAGTGCGATTTCTCGATCCGGTCTTAACCGTATTCATCATTGCTAAAGCGTTGAATGGAGACGGGTGGTGCACTAGTGCTTGAAGCTCAACTCGGATTAGAATGGCAGAGCAACTGGAGCACACAGTGAAAGTAATGGCATGGATGCAAACGGCGGTATTGGCGCTCCTCTGCAACGCCGTTGCGCAGGCCCAATCGCCGATCCCGAAAGAAATCGAGGGCTGGCAAGTATGGGTACAGGACGGACAGGAGTTTCGGCACTGCCCATTCTTTGCGAATACCGATGGCACTAGCGAGAGCAATCGAATCTGTGCTTGGCCGGGGCGACTAAGCTTAGAGCTCAATCAACGTGGTGGCCGCTTTACGCAAAGCTGGATCAGCTACGCGGAGGCGTGGCTGCCTCTACCAGGCAACCTGGAGTATTGGCCGAACGGGGTGACCGTCAATGGCGCCGTTGCGGCAGTCGTGGCACGCGACGGCATCCCGCAGGTTCGGACATCGGCAGGTACCGTCACCATTGCCGGAAGCTTTGCTTGGGCGAAGCGCCCCGAGTCCTTGCCCATTCCGGCTCAAACCGGCTTGGTTTCGCTGAATCTCGACGGCCATAAGGTGGAGCACGCAGATCGGCCCGATGATGCAGTGTGGCTTGGCAAGCGGCGCGAGGGCGAGGTAGCGCAGCAGTTGGAGATACAGATCTATCGACTGCTCAGCGACGGGATTCCGGTGACATTGAATACCCGTCTGAATCTGCAGGTGGCCGGCGATGCCCGGGAAGAGACACTGTCCAGGGTTTTACCGCAAGGATTCGAACCGATGTCGCTTGAGAGTGAACTGCCTGCGCAGATCGGCGCAGACGGTCGACTGCGCATACAGGTGCGCGCGGGCAACTGGACCGTCAAGGTAGTGGCCCGCGCAGAAGCGGACTTAGGAAAAGTCACCGTCCTTGACGCACAGGGTGCGTGGCCGAAGCAGGAAGTATGGAGTTACGCGGCCAACGATCGGTTGAGAGTCGCGGCGTTGGAAGGCGGCGAGGGTATCGATCCGGCCCAGGCGAATGTGCCACAGGACTGGCGACGATACCCGAGTTACCGGATCGCATCAGGTGGCGCTCTGCAGATCATTGAACGCAGTCGCGGTATATCGCCACAAGAAGTCAATCACTTAAGCTTGCAGCGCGAACTGTATTTGGACTTCGCACGCAAAGGCTTTACGGTCATTGACCGGATTTCGGGGCAGATGCGCAGCGGCTGGCGTCTGGATATGCGATCACCTTATCGGCTGATGCGCGCTACGAGCGGTGCGGACAACTTGCTGGTCACCGAGGCCAATGGCGCAGCACTGACCGGGGTCGAGTTGCGCGCGCCAGCGTTGAGCCTCATGACCGTGGCGCGAATCGCGGTGCCCGGCGGTGCCATGCCCGCGAGTGGCTGGAATGAGCGTTTTGACCATGTGGCAGGCGTACTTAATTTGCCGCCCGGCCACCGATTGCTTGCGGCGTTGGGCGCCGATAGTGCGCCTGATTCTTGGGTCGAGCGCTGGGGGCTGCTTGATCTATTCTTGTTGTCGTTGACTTCGGTAATCGCGCTGCGGCTCTTCGGATGGGGCTATGCGGTGGTTACATTTGCCGCGGTCACCTTAGTCAATCAAGACAATCAGCTGCTGGTGTGGTTGATTCTATTCGTCTTGTTGGCTGCTGTCGCATTGCGGTCGGCGCCGACAGGGTGGCCGCGATCATTGGCGATGTGGACCCGAAATCTCATGCTGGGCGCGCTGCTCGTGGCCTCGGTGCCATTTGCAGTCACGCAATTGCGCTTCGCGCTCTATCCTCAGCTTGCCGATCCCGGCGGCTTTACTCCCGACGAACGGGTCACTGTGGCGCAGTTGGCTGTACCGGCGAGGGCGCGGACGGCCGCTGCACCGCCGCCAAACTTCGTTCCGCCGCCGGAGTTCGAGGAAGTGATAGTGACGGGCGCCAAGAAGCCGGCGGAATTGAGCAGTTCAATCCGGACGTCTCAAGAGCGCTTTGCGCCTGGAACCTTGGTGCAGGCAGGCCCCGGGGTCCCTCACTGGCGTTACGCTTCATATCCGTTCAATTGGAGCGGTCCGATCGACGCCGCTCAAACCGTGCATTTCCTCATTATGTCGCCGTGGCTTGTTGGGGCCTGGCGTGTGCTTGGCGTTGTGCTGCTCGTTGCCCTCTTTACACGATTGATCCGTGGCAACGGGGAATTGAAACCCGGCTGGCAACGATTGTTCTCCATGCGAGGCGCCGCCGCATCGTCGGTGCTTCTGATCGCTTGCACGATGCTTTGCACTCCGAGTCATGCCTACAGCACCCCGGATACTGAGTTGCTCAAGGACCTGAAGACTCGCTTGTCGCGGCCTCCCAAGTGCGTTCCGAGTTGCGCCGAGATCATGGCCGCGCGCGTCGTGCTGACACCGACAACTCTCGAGGCGGGCTTTGACGTCGCCGCTTTGAGTTCGGTGGCGGTCGCATTGCCCACCGCGGGACAGCGGTTTGACCCTGACGCAATCACCGTGGACGGTGTACCGGTCCCTGGAGTGTATCGGGACAGCGATCAGCAAATTTGGATTGCGTTGAAGCCCGGTGCACATGCAGTCAAGTTGAGTGGTCGCTTGCCGGCGGCCGACTCAATCCAATTGCTTTTTCCCCAAGTACCTCGGGTGGTCTCTGTGAGCGGCGACGGGTGGGATGTGTCCGGCATCAATGCGGGTAGGCTCTTTGGGAATACGATTGAGCTGCTACGCCGCCGCATAGCGGGTCGCGACGCGGACGCACCACAAGGTGCTTCGCAGTTCCCTCCGTATGTTCGGATACGCCGTGAGTTCGCGCTCGATTTGGATTGGTCGGTCCAGACGACGGTAGAGCGGCTCGCGCCTGAAAAGGGCGGTTTCACCCTAGAAATTCCCTTGCTCGCGGGTGAGTCCGTGCTCACCAACGGAATCGAGACGAATGGCGGAACGAAGGTATCGGCCGGTTTCGATACGGGCGCCAGCGAATTTGGTTGGCGTTCGGGACTTTCGAACAGCGATAGCTTGACGCTGACAGCCGCTCAGGACAGGCCGTGGAGCGAAGTATGGATATTCAGAGTAAGCCCAACGTGGCAGATTGTTTTTGCCGGGGTGCCGGCGGTCATGCCGGAGAATCTTCGTTCCGAGGATTGGACCTTTGAATACTTCCCGCGCGCCGGCGAGACGTTGACTCTCAAGATCTCCCGTCCACTCGCCTCGAAGGGGGGCACGCTGGCGATCGACAATGTCGGCCTTGAGTACGATGTGGGCAGGCGCTCGACGAATGCGATCTTGCAGTTCAGCTACCGCAGTACTCGAGGCGATCGCCACAGCGTGAAATTGCCGACATCGGCGCGAGTCACCGCGGTCACCGTCGACGGACAGAACATCCTCTCCGGGTGGAGAAAGGCGAACTACCGCTAGCATTATTGCCCGGGGCGCATCGCGTTCAGATCAATTGGCAGTCCGACGATGGGACTTCGGTACTCACGCGGCTGCCGCGCGTGGACTTGGAAGCGCCTGCTAGCAACATTGGCACCGTGGTGCGTATTCCAGGTGACCGATGGGTACTGTACGCGGGCGGGAGCGGCATTGGCCCGGTAATTTTGTACTGGGGTGAGTTGATCGTCTTTATCCTGCTGGCCGTTTTGTTAGGTCGGATGCGTCGCGCACCGTTACGCAGCTACGAATGGTTGATCCTTGGTTTGGGGCTGAGTACGTTTTCCTGGTCGGCGTTACTGTTATTTGCAATCTGGATTTTTGCCATGCGTTGGCGTGAGGAAATTGCCGTGGGGCAGTTAAGTGCACGGAAATTCAACCTACTGCAGGTAGTCTTAATTATTCTATCGCTTGCTGCCATCGTCTCGCTGGTTGCAGCGATTCCATATGGTTTGCTGGCGAGTCCTGATATGCGGGTTGCCGGTGTTGGCCAGCAAGCCAACGAATTGAGTTGGTTCAATGATCAGGCGGTGGGTGAATTGCCGATTCCGTGGGTATTGTCGCTGTCGTTGTGGTGGTACAAGGCTGCCATGTTGATGTGGGCGTTGTGGCTGGCTTTTGCGCTAGTGCGGTGGCTACCCATCGCATGGAGGGCGATTGGCGCCGGAGGCTTCTGGCGCAAAACTCTACGCCCCGCAACGCCGCCGGCGGCGGTCAGCGGGTGATGCGGCGAGCGGTCTACACCGCTCTCGAATTGGGATGTCCACTCACCCCGTTAACTCGGCGATTCAGCGAAGAATTGCCCATAGGCATCGCCGCGTCTACCTCATTTCCAGATTGCGCCGCAGTTCGACTGTTTGTTATCTATTCGAACGCGCAATTTGAGCGTCAGGGCAATATCGGCAGTAGCCAGTCCGCAGCAGATCAACCGTGGCCTACGCGCAATATTTCACGCTGCTGTATCGCCCGCCAAGAACGTCTTTGCTTGTTGCCGAACCCCTTCGGCAATCGTCTCCATCACTCGCTTCGGAAACCCACCCGGCAATCTCCCTCTGACGATCTCCACCTTTGAGTCGGCCGTCGCCACCATCGCCTGCATCCTCTGCCAAAGTTCCGGCACCCCCACGCGCGACGCCAGCCCATGCCAATGCCGCGCCTGAATCTCTTTCAGCCGGTAATGCCGGCTCCTGCCGCGAATGGACATCGCCAGTTTCGCGTCTTGGATCGGTAGTTGATTCGCGCCCGGTCCAATCACCGGCCACGCTGATAGCACGTCATACAGCGGCGTCATGCCGAACGCTCCGCCCACGCGGTGGTGCAGCGAAAAGTTCTTCGCATGACCATCAGTCGCTGCCAGCAGCCAGAACGCGAGTTGTGCGAGCACGAAGTGCTCTCGATCCGCATCGGGGGATTCGCTGCCGGCGAGGATCTCCAAGATGTCTTCGATGGAGGGGCCTCCGTCCGCCTCGTATTTTTGGGTGGCCGGTCGACCGGTCGCTTGACAGAAATCTTCCTGCGGCAAGCGCGCAATCCACATTCCATCTCGAGGGCCGAACCCTGGTTGCAAGACCGTTGTGTCGTCCGCGCCTATCCAGCGCCGGTCGAAGCGCTTCACCGCAAGGACGGTTTGCGTTCCACTTTTGAGTATCGCGCTCTCCGCGATGGGCAGTCCGAACTCGCGCATCAGCTCAGCGCACAGCCATTCATTCTCCACCGAGTGGGTAAAATGGCCGCGAAAGTTGCCGACGATGCCTAGCGGCAATTTCAATATATGCGTGGTCGGTGTGGCGCCGCGAGGCCGATACCACGCTCCGCCCATGGACAAGAGCGCGGTCTTTTCCTGCGCGCCAGCGATCGAAATTCGAAAATCGTCATCATGATCATCATGGCGAAGATCATGGCGTCCCAGGGGGGGCGGTGCGACGACCGACCGAAGCAATTGCTCCAACTCGGCTTCGGTGAGGGGCCTTGCCGCCACGCGGTTCCAGCCGACTGGCTTCTGATCAAGCGGCAGCAACTGCACCGCGCCCACACAATCGCGGCCGATGGCCTCCAAGAGATCGAAGGCCTGGGTTGATCGAGTGCCGAATCGCGCGCGGATTCGCCGGCGAATATCCGGGTTGTCCGGCAATAGGTTATCGAAGTAATAGTCGACCACATCGCCGCGCACCACGAGGTCAGCCGTGATGGGCAACGACAAGGACAGCGCGCGCGCACGCGGCGATTGCGCCCAAGCGGCGGCGTAGTGAAAGAGGGGAGTACCGTGGCGAGAAGTGGTCCACTCACCGACGAACTCGCCATTCATCCAAACATTGAGTGATGCCACGAGTTACCAGCCGGCGGCGTCATCGGGCAACGTGTTCGATTTTGCCGGCTTAGACTGAAGCGCCACTTGTACACCCAAGACGCTCAGTATTTTTAGCAGCTGCCCGACGCTGATGCGCCGCGGATCCTTCTCAATTTTCGCAATACGCGTCTGGTCCAGCCCCACCAAGGTTCCCAATTGCGCTTGGGTCAGGTGACGGGAGTTTCGCAGCGAGCGCAGGTGGCTGGCGAGCTGACTCGGGCTTCGTAGTAAGTAGTCCATTGCTGCAGTATATGCCTATAATGGCATAAATGCAACATATGCCTTTTTATGCATGAACGCCTAATATGCCGTCAAGGGTATTATTAGCAGTCCGCCAAAACGCCCGAGTGCATACTTTCCGTGCAGAAAGTAATGGTTTCTCTGATACACCGCGACGTGATTGACGCGACAGATGCTGAGGAAGCGGCGGGATATCAGGCCATCAATCAGTTCGTCAAGGCGGATATCCATCGTCCGTTGCTCAGTAAGCTAAGTCAGGCGAGGGGAGAGCTTCGAACCGGGCCCCAACTCATACCCTCCAACATAATCATTCAATATTGCGCGATTCACATCGGACGGCGTGTGCATGGCTTCCAGTTGCCGAGCTGACAGCTTTGGCGCGCGCAGAGAATCGGGCATTTCAATCTAGAGGTAACATTGATCGATTTCTAGCTCAGAAAAAAGTTGCCGAACGTAAGACCGACGGATTTATGCGCGGACCCAAACTCATTCATCCGCGCGCACATTGGTCAGTTGCGCGTCGCGCAGATCCAGTTCCTGCTCGATCCGCCGTCTCGCTTCATCTTTCAGCTTACCTGCTCTGTACAGATCGTTGATTTGCTGCCTTTCGGCGGCGAGTAGCAAAAATTCGATCTCATTCTCTAGATCGATGCGCAGTTTGTGCTCGCCGCCGCCGTCTTTAAAGCGCTCGACGAACTTCAATCGATCGCGGAAGCGTGCGCGCAGCGGGTGCACAATGTCCTCCGAGAGATGACGCTGCGCGACGAGTTCGTCCAGATGCCGGCTCGCGGCTTCGATGGCTTGACGACGCGCCGCAAATTCCTCGATTCGATCGGCGTGGCGCTCCCGCCGCCCCAGGGGGTAAGGATTGAGAGCATGATCTCAATGCGTGGATCGCGCACGCAGCGCCGCAATCGCAGCATCATCCAACCCACCCCGATCCCCCATAGGATCTCGCCACAGATGATGGCGACAAATATGCCCGCGGCTTGGCTGACCGAAAATACGCTGACCCTGACTGCGGCTATCGCAAAACGATAGAGAATCAGAGCACTGGCGTCATTTGCCAGCCCTTCTCCCTCGAGAATCACCAGAAGTCGTCTCGGTAGCTGCATTCTTCGCGCTATAGACAACGGTGCCACGGGATCGGGCGGCGAAACGATGGCTCCCAACACGAAGCCCACTGGCCAGGAGAAACCCAATAGCCAATGGCTAACGGCGGCAGTGGCGATGGTGGTAAATAGGACGGAACCTATCGCTAGCATAGAAATGGGACGCAGATTGAATTTGAACTCACGCCAACTCATGGCCACAGCCGACGAATAGATGATCGGCGGCAACACAAAGAGTAATACGAATTCCGGAGCCAGCCTTACCGTAGGCAACCCGGGAATGAGCGCCAGTATGACGCCGGCGAGCACCAGAAGAATCGCGGGCGGAACCTTCAGCCGCACCGCAAGTTAGTTCGGCCCAAACGATCTTTGTGTGTAAACGGTCGTTGACACGCCCAGACTCCACAGACCTAGTGTGCGCTGCGTGCCGACGCTGCGACGCTGAA
>WNFI01319046.1_pt1 | contig 10473 bp, 16 predicted proteins | sample 5400471 | NCBI WGS metagenome assembly WNFI01 (sample SAMN13153348, study PRJNA577476) | soil metagenome | isolation source: 100 cm saprolite on Douglas fir-dominated hillslope | place: USA:California | collected 2013-09-17 | reverse complement strand
AAAAGGATACAACCCGCCCGAAAACCAGGGCCATGTCATTTCGAACGGCACTTTCAGGCTGCCGTCCAGCCAACGCAGGAACAAATCGATCGAGAGGATCAAACTGGCAGCCATCGCCAGGATTCCCACCCACGACCCCTTTTTAGGAAGCCAATCGCCAAAGAAAAAGATAATCAGGCTGGCGGCCAGCGGAAGAAGCGCGATAAGGTAAGCGTGTTCAACCATGGAGAAGGTTCATGTTCTCTGTATACACACTTTTGATGTTGCGGTAGATCGCCAGGACCAAAGATAACCCGACCACGGCCTCTGCGGCCGCGACCGTAATCACAAAGAGCACAAATCCCTGTCCCCAAAGGTTGCCGGGATGCAGGTAATGGTTAAAAGCGATGAGAGCGATGTTGGCGGCGTTGAACATCAGTTCAATGGACATCAGAATCCCCAGAACATTGCGGCGTGTCAAAACGCCGTAGATCCCGATGCTGAAAACGATTCCCGAAAGCGCCAAGCAATGATAGAGGGTCATGACGGCCGGTCCTGTCCGAAGAGAACGGCGCCGACTAATGCGGCCAGGAGTATCAAGGAAACGGCCTCAAACGGCAACACCATATCGCCTAGCAGCAATCGGCCTAACGAGGCGGACGTTGGGGTCATCTCGGCGGCGCTGACGGGCTGGCTCAAGAAAGCCCGGAAGCCGCGCACCAGGCTGAGAGCGATTGTCAAAGCGATCAGCCCGCCGGCGAGCCATTGATCGTTGGTCTGACGCTGCAAGGCATCGGACGGCTGCTGCGACAGCATGATCACAAAGAGCATGATGATCATGATGCCTCCGACATACACCAGCACCTGGGCCGCGCCCAAGAAATCCGCGCCGAAGAGAAGAAAAAGGCCGGCGACGATCGTCAGCGCAGCGACCAAAGCGACCGCGCTTAAAAACACGTTGCGCAACGCGACGACGCCGATCGCGCTGAGGATCAGGGCCGCCGACAAGGCATAAAAGACGAGCGACGGTAGATGGCTCATGGCTTCACCAGAACGAGGAACCCGGTCAGAGCAATATTCGCGATCGACCAGGGCATCAAAAACTTCCAACAGAACTGCATCAGCCGGTCGATGCGCAACCGAGGATAGGTCCACCGGAACCAGAGGAAGAGAAACACCATGGCGAACGTTTTCAGAATGAACCAGATCCAGGATGGGATAAGACCGTTGGGGAGGATGAATCCGTCTCCGCCCCCGAGAAACAAGGCGGTCGCCATCGCCGAAGCAACGAAGACATAGGCATATTCCGCCAGGAAGAACAGCGCGAATTTCAATCCGGAAAACTCGGTATGGAACCCGGCGACCAATTCGGACTCCGCTTCCGGGATATCGAACGGCGTGCGGTTGGTCTCCGCCACCGAGGCAATCAAGAAAATGAGGAAGGCCACCTGGCCGATGACCGGATAGAAAATAAACCACTTCGGGAAGACATGGAACCAGCGTCCCTGCTGCGCTTGCGCAATCGTCCGGAGGCTCATACTGCCGTACCACATCAGCACCGGCACGACCGACAACACGCGCGGGATTTCGTAAGAAAGAAGTTCGTCCGCCCCCCGCAAACCGCCGAGCATGGAAAATTTATTGCCGGAGCCCCAGCCAGCCAGCAAGATTCCGATCGTAGATACCCCGGAGACGGCGAAGATAAACAAAACCCCGGTGTCCAAATCCACCGGGATGAGTCCTTTTCCAAAATAAAGCGGTGCGAAGCATATAAAGCAGGGCCCTACCGCGATGACCGGCGCCAGAAAGTGAGCCCACTTATTAGCCCCTATCGGCACGACGTCCTCTTTGAACATCAGCTTGATGCCGTCGGCCAGCGTCTGAAAGAGCCCCCAGGGACCGACGTTCATCGGGCCCAGGCGCGCCTGCATGAACGCCGAGACCTTGCGTTCCGCGTACACCAGCGCCATCGGGATTAACGCAACGAGCAGGACCACGATGTTCGTCTCGATGGCTTTGCTCACGATCAACGCAACGGCCGGCGGCACGCCATGCAGCGTGAGAAATCCGCGTAAAACTCCAAAGACATGCTGGAGCGCCGGCGCCAGTTCAAACATTTAGCGGTCCACCTCGCCTAAAACGATGTCAATGCTTCCGAGGATCGCGATCACGTCCGCCACTTTCCACCCCACGATCAGTTGTTGAAGGGCCTGCAGATTGATAAAGGAGGGAGCCCGGATGTGCATGCGATAGGGACTCGGCGACCCGTCGCTAATGATGTAGAAACCGAGGTCGCCGCGCGGAGCTTCCAAATGGCCATACCCTTCGCCGACGGGGACGCGGTACACTTTCGGCACTTTCCCCATCCATTCGCCGGGCTGGATGACGTCCAAGCACTGTTCGATCATCTTCAGACTCTCGCGCATTTCGGAAATACGCACCCAATAACGCTCCCAGCAGTCTCCCTGCTTACCCACCGGGATATCAAATTTCAATTTCGGATAAAGGCTGTAAGGATCATCCTTGCGCACATCGCCGCGGAAGCCGGTCGCGCGCAGGTTGGGGCCGGTGATGCCCCAGGCGATCGCATTCTCGGGGGTCATCTTGCCGATATTTTTGGTGCGGTCCATGAAAATCGGGTTGTAGGTCAGGAGGGTATCGTATTCGTCAATGTGCGTGTACATCTCTTTGACGAAATCGCGGACCTTTTTTTCCCAACCCGCCGGCGTATCGGCCATTACGCCGCCGATGCGGATATAGTTGTAGGTCAACCGCGCGCCGCACAGTTCCTCAAAGAGATCGAGGATCCGTTCCCGTTCCCGGCCGAAAGCGACCAGAAAAGGGGTAAACGCCCCGATGTCGATGCCGTACGTTCCCAGAAATACGCAGTGGGAAGCAATCCGCTGCAATTCCCCCACGATGATACGGATGTATTCGGCGCGCTCCGGGATGGCGACGCCCAGCATCTTCTCCACGGCCAGACAATAGGACCAGTTGTTGGTCATCGCGGCGAGGTAATCGAGGCGGTCGGTCAAAACGATGATCTGCGGATAGGTACGCTTTTCAGCGAGTTTTTCGGTCGCGCGGTGCAGATACCCGATGTCCGGCTGGGCGCTGGTAACGATCTCCCCGTCCACGGTGATCGCGACGCGCAGCACGCCATGGGTCGAGGGATGTTGCGGACCCAAGCTGATGAACATCCCCTTTTCGGGGGGCTTCTGCGAGGAGAATCCGGCGCAGATTATAATGCCCGCTAAACTTGATCCCCATGAGGTCAAAGATTTCTCTTTCTTGCCAATCCGCCGCCAGCCACACGTCCGTCACGGACGGCACTTCCGGGTTGACCCGGTCCGCCACGCTGACCTTTAAAACGATTTTGTGCTTATGCAAGGTCGATACGAGGTAATAAACGAGTTCATAGCGGTCCTTCCAATCCACGGAGGTGACAAACGACAGAAAATCGAAGGCCAACGGCGGATCGAAGCGCAAGAACCGGCAGAGCTCCACGAGTTTTTCCGGTGGCACGGCGAGATACAGCTCGTCGCCGCGCGCTTGTCCCTGAACTTTCGGGATAGCCTGCAAATCGGGGAATTTGGCCTGGACGGCCGAGAGCAGTTCGTCGGAGGTCATGCGACCGGCTCGGCTTTCTTATGGGCGGCGGCCAGCATGCTGTATTTCTCGATTTTCTTCTGGAGCGCGATAACGCCTTGCTGCAGCGCTTCGGGGCGAGGCGGGCACCCGGGGACATACACATCCACCGGAATCACTTTGTCGACCCCTTTGCACACCGAGTAAGCGTCGTAATACGGACCGCCGGAGTTGGAACAGGAGCCCATCGAAATCACAAAGCGGGGTTCCGGCATCTGGTGGTAGAGCAGCTCGATGCGCGGGGCCATCTTCTTGGTGACCGTGCCCGCGATGATCATCAGGTCAGCTTGGCGGGGCGTGGGCCGGGGGATGACACCGAACCGGTCAAAGTCGTATTTACTGGCGTAGGACGCCATCATCTCGATCGCGCAGCAGGCGAGCCCGAAGGTCAACGGCCAGATGCTGGATTTGCGGGCCCAGTTCAGGAAGGTGTCGGCTGTGGTGAGGAACAACGATCCTCCAGGAAGATGTTCCACGTACAACGGCCCTTTGTCTAGCAAAATCCCCATGTCAAACTCCGTTCGTTATGGATTCTTATAGGATTCCCACTGGAGCGCGCCGCGCTTCCAGGTATAGATCAAACCGATAAAAAGAATGGCGACAAAAATCATCATATCAATAAATCCAATCAGCCCCAACTCACGGAAAACAACCGCCCAAGGATATAGAAACAAGGCTTCCACATCGAATACCACGAACAGTAACGCGAACAAGTAAAAACGCAAATCGATGCGGACGTAGGGGCTTCCGACCGGTTCCATGCCGCATTCGTAGGCGATTTTTTGCTGGCTGTCATTGCTGGAAAAACGCAGGAGGGACGCGACCACGAGGTTCACGACCGCGAATCCGAATCCGAACAGGACGAAAAGCAGGATATGTCCGTATTGCGCTAACATGCTTTGGTGCCTCGATACAGGTGAACGACCCCTCCCAAAATCGGCTGGTGGCTCACGTTGATAAATCCGCCGGCTTCCAAGCGGTCTTCCACTTCGGCCGGTTCAAAAAAAGTGTCGACCGTGCTCTCCAGATAACGCTGCGGCCATCGTGCCCCGCACAGCAAGCGCCCGATCAAAGGCACTCCCACAGCCATGTGCAAGCGATGCCCCCAACGCATCAAGGGCGCCCGCGGCCGCCCGAAATCCAGATGGAGCGTCAGACCTCCCGATTTTAACACGCGGAATGTCTCTTTAAAAACCCCGTCTAAGCAGCTCCGAAAATTTCGCAGAGCAAACGCGGACGTCACGCACTCGAAACTGCGATCGGCGAAGGGAAGGGCCTCTGCGGACCCCGTCACCCAAAGGACGGACCCTTCTTTGTCTTTGGCCCGCGCGCGGCTGATCATCCGCTCGGAGAAATCGACGCCGACCACCTCGTGGCCATGCGTCCGCGCCATGAAGGCCACGTCGCCAGTCCCGGTCGCGATATCGAGCACCTTGGCGCCGACCGGGATCTGCCGCACCAGGGCTTCGCGCCATCCTTGGTGGAGTCCAAAACTCGCCAACGTGTTGAAGCGGTCGTATTCCGGTGCGATACGATCGAACATCGCCTGGACGTCGGCGGGTTGCGCTATGGTATCTAGCTTGGCCATAGCTGGGTGAGGGACCCGGGGGTTACTGAAGGTCTTCGGCTCCCAGGGTCTTCTTGCCGGCGTCGCCCTTTACTTTTGAAATCGAAGCTTGGATCATGCTCTCGACCCGCTTGGACAACGCGTCAATATAATCCCCACCGGTCCGCAGACCTGCTTCCTTTACCGTTTTTTTGATTTTGCTTACAACTACCAATGTTTCAGCCATTTGCACAACCTCCGTGATGTATTTTGAAAGAATGGAACTTAAGTAAGGGGAGGGCTCAATGTATCAAACCACTCTGCCGCTGTCAATCTGACTTGGGTATCCGCATTTGAATTTCTTCAAATGGGTTATTCTCATCTTCCCGCCACCAGGCTTTCGCTTCCTTAAATGTCCCGCCGTTCACCGCCGCGATGATGTTGATCCAGCCGGCCAGCATCGGTTGACTGGCGTCGGTGGCGCTCGGCCGCGGCGGATGGTCGGGGTGTGTGTGAAAAATCCCGACCACATCCAGGTTCTTTTTTTCCGCCTCCCGCTGAGCATCCATGAATTCCTTGGGAGAAAAAGAGAAATCAAAACGCCCACGGCCTTCATCCCTTAAAATATTGCGCAACGTGACGACTTGCTGGGCGACTTTGTCTGGGGCCAAGGGTCCGATTAAGAGCCCACAACCTTCAAACGGATAAGCTTCTTCGGACAAGCGAATCAAAGAACGCCAGGACTCTGCCGTGAAAGTGATCGAAGGCGGCATTACGCGGATTTACCGTGTTTTTCCCAGAACGTCAGCACTTCATCCCAAAACCGGCTGCGCAGGTAACGATCACCCCGGTCGGGTAGGATCGTTACGACAACGCCTTCCTTCAGTCCTTGAGCGACTTCGAACGCTCCCTGGAGCGCCGCCCCGCCGGAATAACCCACCAGGAGCCCTTCTTCCCGGGCCACCCGGCAGACCATCTCATAAGCGTCTTCGGTGTATACCGATATTTTACGATCATGGACCCGGGGGTCGTAAATACCCGGCACAATCGAGCTTTCCATATGCTTCAGCCCTTCCAACCCATGGAGCGCGGTGGCCGGTTCGACCGCGATGATCTCTATCTTGGGATTTAACTCTTTGAGGCGCCGTCCCGATCCCTGCCACAAAATGCGTAATCCGGCCTTCCGTCTGCTTCCAGATCTCCATCGCCGTGGTGTCGTAATGCGCCTTCCAGTTGTTGGGGTTATTGTATTGGTCGGGCATGAAGTACTTCTCGGGGTTTTTGCGCAGACGCGCCTGGGCTTCCACGATCGCGCCATCAGAGCCTTCGAGCGCATCGGTCAAGACAACATCGGCGCCAAAGGTTTCCGCGATCCGGCGCTTCTCGCCGGCGTTCTCCGGAATCACCAGCTCGACGCGGTACCCGAGGGCGGCCCCGATCAGGGCATAGGCCACCCCGGTGTTCCCGGAAGACGAATCCATGATCGTCTTTTCCAGCGTGAGTTTCTTTTCCCGGATGCCTTCGCGGATCATGCGCCAGGCCGCGCGGTCTTTGACACTCCCGCCGGGGTTGGCGAACTCGGCCTTGGCAAACAGCTCCACCTTGTGCGTTTCTCCCAGCCAATACCGCAGCCGGTCGAGACGCAACAGGGGGGTGTTGCCAATGAGATCCACAACGCCGCTACCCAGCTTCGTAGTGATCATAGAGATTAAGAACAGCCGAGCCGGACAGGAATTCCGACTAGCCCATCAGGATTTTAGCGACTTCAGGGCGGGAAAACTCCATGGGCGGCAGTTGTTTCTGGCTCAGGAGTTCGCGCACTTTGGTCCCCGAGAGAATGACCCGTTCCGCATCCGTATGCGGGCAGGTTTTCTGGGAAGCCATCCCTTCGCAGGTCTTGCAATAGAAGCTGTTCTCGTAGAACAGGGGCGTGATGCCCACCTCGCCGGGCTTGAACTCATCGAAGATCTTCTGGGCGTCGTAGGGACCGTAGTAATTCCCCACACCCGCGTGGTCGCGTCCCACGATGAAGTGGGTGCAACCGAAGTTCTTCCGGATCAACGCGTGAAATACCGCCTCGCGCGGCCCCGCGTAATTCATGTTGGCCGGATTCACCGCCAAGACGACCCGGTTCTTCGGATAATAGTTCTCCATCAGCACTTCGTAGCACTTCATCCGGACATTGGCCGGGATATCATCGGACTTCGTAGCTCCGACCAGCGGATGGAGCAGCAACCCATCGACGATTTCCAGGGCGGACTTGGTCAGGTATTCGTGCGCCCGATGGATCGGGTTACGGGTTTGAAAGCCTACGACCCGCTTCCAGCCGCGCTCGTCCATCGCTTGGCGGGTCTGGGCCGGGGTCAGCCGGTAGGAAAGAAAGTCGTTATGAGCAGGAATTTCCAGGACTTCCAAGGAACCGCCCAAAAGAATTTCTCCCTTGGCATACAGCGCGGCAACGCCTGGGTGGGCCTTATCTTCAGTTCGATACACTCCCAGGGCTTCCCGCGATCGGTCGGCTTCAAACTTCTCTTCCAAATGCAGGACCGCGATCAGCTTGGTTCCATCCAATAACCCAATCGGCTGGCCTTCTTTAAATCGCTCCGCATCCGTGCGCGACGCGGCCAGGGTGACCGGGATGGTCCAAACCAGGCCGTTGGCCAAATGCATATGATCAATAACTCCATCATAATCCGCTTTGGTCATGAACCCCTTGAGCGGAGAAAAACCGCCAATCGCCAGCATCTCGATGTCGGCTAATGTCCGGCCATCTATGGCCAGCGTTGCCAGCGACTTTTGTCGCGCCCGCCATTCTCCAGCTGCTTCGGCGGACACCAGCAGATTGACCAGGGTTCCCCCATGGGGTTCCGCAGGTCCCATCCACTTTTTAGCTTCTAACGTTGATTTCATAATACGATTTCACCTTCCCAGATAGACTTAGTTTGATTATGCGATTCTACCAGCAACGCTCCACGTGCGTCAACGCCGCGAGCGATCCCACGGACATGACCCTGAGCGGTCTTCAACTGAACCGGTTCATCCGGACGGCTGTAATGATGCCAGTACGCCTGACGAAAAGCATCAAAACCCACTTTTTCGAACCTTCTGTAGGCTGACCCAAAGCGACTTAAATACGCTTTCAATAAAGAGGCGCGGTTTAGTGGCCGGTCCAGCAGAGCGGATAGGGAGGCGGCACGGTCCACCAATGCTGGCGATAATGGATTGTTGACGTTAGCCCCTATCCCGATCACCACCCAGCGTGTCCGGTCGATCTCCGCGGACATTTCCGTCAAAATCCCGGCCACCTTTCGCCATCCTTTGGCCGTTTTCACAACCACGTCATTAGGCCATTTCAACCGGACCGGCAGGCGCGTTTCGCTTTGGATGGCCTCTACCAGCGATAAGGCAGAAACCAGAGTCAATGAGGGTATCCAGGACGGCGCGATCGCAGGGCGCAGTAAAAGGGACATCCATAATCCTCCCAATCCCGATTCCCATTGGCGCTCCAGGCGGCCTCTTCCCGCGGTCTGCTTTTCTGCGATCCAAAGGTTTCCTTCCGCCGTCCCCTGTTCCGCGGCATATTTGGCCAGAGTCTGGGTGGACGTCGCCGAGAGTTGATAATGCACTTTCCAGAAGCGCAGGCCGCGCGACGCCTCACCCTTTAATAGCGAAAAATCATAGGGGAGAGTCAGCCCATAGCCGGATGCCTTACGGGTCTTGATTGGAAACCCTTCAGCCTGGAGGGCTTTGATATGCTTCCAGACTGATGCCCGGGTCATACCCAGACGGCCTGCCAGGTAAGACCCCGAGATCATGCTCCCAGGAGCTTGCTCAAACGCCAGAAGAATCTTATCGCGTGTGGTAAACACGGGTGATATCCAATGCACAATCAAACGCGGGAGCGGAGTGCGTCAAACGCCCCATCGAAATGCGGTCCACCCCCAGCCGGCCGAGGGTCCGAAGTTGCTCCGTTCGGACGCCTCCAGAGACTTCAATTTCTACCCCCGGCAACCGGGACTTTAAATTGCGGACCAAGGCGCGTAATTGGGGAGGATTCATGTTATCCAGAAGGACCTGATCAGGCGCCAACTTCAAGGCGTCATTCATATCCCGGCTTGTTTGGATTTCCATCTCCACCGCCAAGGAAGGATGCTTCTTTTTTAAGAGCTTGATGGACCGCATCCAGTCCACCCCGGCCGATCGGCAGACTTTTAAATGATTGTCCTTGATCAAAACACTATCGCGCAGCGACATGCGGTGGTTTTTCCCCCCGCCGCAGCGTACCGCATACTTTTGCAGTTCCCGCCAGCCAGGGAGCGTCTTGCGTGTATCATAAATCGCTGTGCGCCGGGAGTGGAGGCGCTGGACTTGCCGCCGGGTGTACGTCGCGATACCGGACAGATGCTGAAAAGCGTTAAGAGCGGACCGTTCGGCCGATAAAATCGGTCGCGCGTTTCCCCGAATCCGGGCTAAGCGGGCTCCTTTATTGACCTGTTGCCCTTCTCGGACCGAAGGCGAAAACGCGATTCGGGAGTCGAGTTGTTTAAAGAAAGCTTCCGCTAGCGGGAGGCCGCAAACGACCCCGCCCTCTTTGGCCTTAATTTCCGCTTCTATTTTTAAACCGGCAGGAATGAGGCTGGAAGTAGTAATGTCCCGGCGGGCGGCATCTTCTTCCAAGGCAAGTCGGATGAGGGTTCGAATGGCGGGTGAGTTCCAGCGCATGCCGTATACGATAACAAATACACGACGGCTGGCGAAAATGAAGGGAAATTAGGTCTTTTTGACGAAGACGAAAGGCAGGTAGGCTACTTTCTCGTTCGGATAGACGATTTTGCAGATGTAATCGCCTGTCTCTACTGTTTGCCCGGCGACATCTGTCCCTGTCCAACGAATAGGGGCAGGGGCTTCTCCTTTGCGCTTTTGCCAGATCGTCCGGCCGCTACGGTCGAGGATGACGACTTCGGTGGCCTTCGGATCGAATTCATAACCGGTGTTGCCGAAGCGCGATAAGTGGATGGGTTTTAGGCCTCTCATGGGCATGTCATTCATGGCGTTTCCTCCACGCTATGTTTAACCTCCTAAATATGATTTGTCAACGATTTTTGTAAGCATAGAATTCGTGCCTAAATATAGGTACGTTTTATGCATATATATAAATTTGTGTAAATGGTTATTTTGCATTGATTTCAAAATGTTATTGCATGTCAAAAAAACGGGTGTTATACTTTGGACATCCAGGAGGAGAATGAATGAACCCGAGTGTTTTAATAGTCGAAGACGATCCGGAAGTTCTGAGCCTG
>WNFI01065850.1_pt1 | contig 10473 bp, 10 predicted proteins | sample 5400471 | NCBI WGS metagenome assembly WNFI01 (sample SAMN13153348, study PRJNA577476) | soil metagenome | isolation source: 100 cm saprolite on Douglas fir-dominated hillslope | place: USA:California | collected 2013-09-17 | reverse complement strand
CTCCAGAAGCGGATCGTTGCGCACCGTTTTTGTCAATTCGGAAGGAAGGTCGCAAGTGCGTCTCGCACAAAAACATCACCAGTCCACACAAAAAACGAGCGAGATCGGTTCGACAAAGACTCTGGATCTGCCATTCTGCTTGCTCATTCTGCACCTTTTAGCTGAAAAGGGCCCTTGAGTATGAATGAAATGCACCCGTTCTCGCTCTGAGGGCGACTTCTTCCCGCTTTTTGTGCTAAGCTGTGGGGAAATGGGCACATACGGTCCCGCATGAAAGGAAAGCAGCATGGGAACTTCTCTCAGCAAAACTCAACTCCTCACTGAATTGCGCACTGAACAGGCGGCCTGGGAAGCCTTGCTCGACGAGATTGGGGAAGCTTATATGACGCAGCCGGAGGTCGCAGGAGGCTGGTCGATCAAAGATATCGTTGCCCACATAACCGGGTGGCGACGGCGCACGGTAAATCGCTTCCGGGCGGCCCTCGATCCCTCGACGGACATGATAGCACTCTGGCCAGCGGATTGCATGAGGACGACGAGGTTGACGAGATTAACGCCTGGATATACAAGGTCAACCGGGATCGCCCCCTGGCCGACGTCCTCAACGATTCACACGAGGTTTTCCAGCAACTGGTCGCCGCCGTCGACGCCTTGAGCGATGAGCAGCTCAACGATCCCCAACGCCTGCCCTGGTTTGAGGGTGAGCGGCTCACCGGGGCCTTCCTCTTCGGGCTGTGAATCCCTCCAGAGGCGGTTTCTCAAGCGACCAATGGTTGAGTTGCTCAACATTCAGAGTAAATTCCCACCCTTCCGTTCAAAATCTGTCAGCCTTTCGGTTAAATTACCAACAATTACACACGAGTGATGAAGCTCTCGAGCTGTCTGATTTGTATCGCCTCTCTCGGACGCGGATACGAAAGTTGGAAGCGTGAAAGAGGGGCAATGCTGCCACGAATTTACAACTTTCAAGAGCCGCAAGCAGCTTCTGGGGCCGTCAGCTCAGACAATCAATGCCTGATTCCAACCCTTCGCATCAAATTCCCATCCTTCCGTTCAAAATCTGTTTACCCTTCAGTTAATTTACCAGCTCACGCTTGCGGAGACCATGAACTTCCACGAGGGGAAAGCTGAACAGAAAGTGCCAGCAAACGGTCGATTTTGCGACGCGTTGAACGACCGATTTGAGAACGAGACAGGACAAGCCCGTGCGGTAGCACACGGGCTTCATTTTGAGATTTCCATTACCCGGTCTTGCGATATCTGGCCGGAGGAATGCCGATTTCTCGTTTGAAGGCTTTGCGAAAGGCGACTTCCGACTCGTAGCCAAGCTGCTCGGCAATCTTCTCCACCTTGATCTCGTTTTTGAGCAAACGGATCGCCTTGTGCATTCGCCAGCGCGTCAGGTACTTCATGGGCGGTTCCCCTACTAGACGCGTGAAACGCACGGAGAACACGGAGCGAGAGAGCGCTACCGCCTCTGCCAGTTCCTCGACTTTCCACCGGCGTTCAGGATACTGATGAATCAGGCTCAGTGCCGTGCTGATGGACTGATCTCGTAGCGCAACTAACCATCCTCCCTCTGCCTCTGCCTGTTGATCAATCCAGAGACGGATGACCTGGATAAAGAGCATTTCGGTCAACCGCCGAAGCATGATGTCACTTCCCGACTTTGGGGAATTCGCTTCACGGGCAACGAAATTGACGATATCGGCGAAGCCTCGCTCCATGTTTCCCTGTTCGCCGGGAATATGAATGACTCTGGGCAAGCAGTGGAGCAGCGGGGAAGCGTCGGGTTGCTCGAGATGGAACGCGCCACAGAGCAGCACCATCTTTGGTTCCTTGCTCTCGGAAGGGAAGACCTGATGCTCACGATACGCCTCATAGGTTAAGCAGAGGGCCTGGGTTAGAGGTGAGGCGAAGTGATCATAGATGATATGGGCATGTCCATGAGGAAAGAGCAAGACGTCCCCATCCTCGACGCGGCGAGACTCAGCTTCTCCCTCAACAGACAGATATCCCCTCCCACATTGCAGAATGTGAAAAATCATATCCGAACTCTCCGCGAATTCAAAGCGCCAGGACGTCGTCATCTCTGTACGTGAAGAGAGCCACCCTTTCAGTTCAAGCGAATTCAACACATCTGTCAGTACATCCATAGTATCCTCAAAGTTGAAACGATCGGACATAGTTTCCTAACAGTATGGCATAGATTCTCTCAATAATCCAGGGTACACTGAGGACTGCAAAACGATCATCGGTGGCACAGAACCACCCCCAAAGAAACAGGAGAAATTTCACGATGTATGCCGACAGGCCGCACGCTCGCACAGATTGTCCATCTGCACGCCGGTGGGAGGCAGATCCGGCTTCGCCTTTCCAATCGCTACGGAGAGCGTCCACTCGTGCTCACCTCGATGACGGTTGGACGCTCCCTCTTTGGGCTCTGGCAAGAGGCACCTGTCCAGCCTGTGCTTTTTCAAGGACAGGAACGCGTCTCGATTGCGGCGGGCTCGGAGGTGGTCAGTGATCCAGTCAGCCTCCAGGCTGAAGCCTTCAGCAATCTTGTGATCAGTTTTATGGTTGCAGACGGAGACATTGTTACTGGACACCTCATCGCCTCGCAAAATTCGTATGTATCAACGCCTGGTGCTAGCAACGCTAGCGCGCTTTCGGAGGCTCCGGAACTCTTCTCTGCCTATCCACTTCTGACCACCGCCTGGTGGGCGCTAACTCGCGTGGAGATCTTGCCAGAGCAACCAACCGGTGTGATTGTCGCGCTAGGTGATTCGACGACGGATGGCGCTTTTTCCACTGTTGATGCGAACAGGCGCTATCCAGATTACCTGGCTCGCCGGCTGGCGGCTGACGGGAAAGCAGGCGTTCCGTCGGTCCTCAACGCGGGCATCAGTTGGAATGAGTTGCTGACCACCCGGTTTCCTGCCGCAGGTGAGGCGACAGTGCAGCGTTTTGCCTGGGATGTTCTGGGGCAAGCAACCGTCACCGATGTGATTGTGCAGATTGGCATCAATGACCTGCGGAATAATACGCAGGCCCCCGCCATCATCGACGGTCTGCAACATCTCGCCACACTGGCGCGGCCCCATCATTTGCGCATCTTCGGTTCAACGATCTTGCCCGGCTCGTACACACCTGAGCAGGCTGTCCAGTGGCGCAGCGTGAACACCTGGCTCCGTGAGGAGGGGAGACAATGGTTTGATGGCATCTTTGACTTTGCGGCAGCATTACGCCATCCAGAGGATGAAACAAAGCTCAATTCCAGTTTGGATTCTGGTGACGGTATTCATCCCAATGATGCAGGATACCAACGGATGGCAGAGGCAGTGGATCTTACCCACCTGACAGGCAGCCCTTCTCTCTAATTATACCGGGCGCACCGTAAGAATAAAGAAGGAAAACAATAGTGAATATCGAACCACATACTCATAGAGACATCTCGTTGGAGACTAGTCGTCTCCAAAATTTGCGATCACAACTGCAGGGATATGCGCTGCTGCCGGGTGACGATGGCTACGACCGAGCGCGCCGGGTATGGACATCCACCTTCGACCAGCATCCTGCTCTCATCGTTGTGCCCAAAAGCCCTGCCGATGTGGCTGCTGCCGTTACTTTTGCGCGTGAGAATGGCCTCCCTATTGCTATTCAAGGTGGAGGCCATGGGCCTGCATATCCGGCTGACGGGGCACTCCTCATAAATTTTATGCAAATGACTGGTCTACAGATCAATCTAGAAGCATCCACCGTGCGGATAGAGGCGGGATTGAAATGGGCACAGGTGATAGAGGCTGCACATCCCTTCGGCCTGGCACCACTCAATGGATTTGCACCAACCGTTGGCGTGGTTGGCTATCTACTTGGCGGAGGTTACGGCTGGTTGGTTCGTCAGTATGGCCTTGGTGCCTCCAGTATACGATCGGTTGATCTCGTCACTGCTGATGGGCGCTTACTACTCGTCAACGAACAGAGCTATCCCGACCTCTTCTGGGGTCTGCGCGGCGGCGGCGGCAACTTTGGTATCGTGACTGCGCTCGAAGTTGCCCTGTATCCGGTGAAAGAAGTTTTCGGAGGCCAGGTGCTTTACTCTATTGAGCAGGGAAAAGAGGTGGCGAAGACCTACCTGGACTGGGTGGAGACGGTGCCAGTCGAACTGACCTCGGCCTTCCGCATCATACATTTTCCACCACTCTCTCATCTGCCTCCTCTGTTAAGTGGTAAAACGGTAGTGATGATCGCGGCATGCTACAATGGAACGGCAGAAGACGGAGCAACGTTGCTACGCCCGATGCGCACCCTGGGGACACCGCTGCTCGACACCTTTACCCAGCTTCCTTACTCGCAGGTTGCCGCGATTGCGAACGACCCAGTCAAGTCCCTACCACACTACTACTATAATGATCATCGGGCCATGCAGAGCCTGACCGCGAGCGATATCGATGCCATTGTCGAAGTCATGGCCAACCCAGCCTCTGGCATCTCCGTGTTAGAGATACGTCATCTCGGTGGGGTATTGGCAGGCATACCTGAAGATGCAATGGCTGCAAGCATGCACGATGTGAATTTTAATGTATGGGCGCTGACAACAGCTCCTGAGATCAATATGCTGGAAACCGGCAAAGAGTCGATAACAAAGATAATACAGGCACTCAAACCAGATGCCAGCGTGCAAGCGCTTCTCAACAGTCTAGGGTACAACGATGTCGGCCCCGATCGTACGCGAGCCGCTTACACGGTAGAAAACTATCGGAGGCTGGTAGAGTTGAAGGACAAATACGATTCGCAGAACATCTTCCGCTTCAATCATAATATTCCCCCTTCACAACATGAGGGATAACGTGTAAATCACGGAATGAAATTATAGACACACCTGTGTGTCTTCTACGAAAAAGGGGTTAGAAAAAAGGGGCTTCAAGCAAGTTCCATGCAACTTCTCTACATTTGACCTGGAGGTGATTTTCATGATTGTCGTTACGACTCCCACTGGCCTGATCGGCCATCAAGTTCTGAACAGCCTGCTCGCAAGCTCCGAGCCGATCCGCGTGATCGTACGCGATCCCTCTCGCCTTCCCGCGCACATACGTGAGCGCGTCGAGGTCGTGCAAGGATCGCATGGCGACCTTGACGTTGTCAATCAAGCGTTCGCAGGTGCTCACTCGGTGTTCTGGCTGGTCCCGCCTGATCCCCGTGCCCAGAGCGTGTACGCCGCCTACGTGGACTTCAGCCGACCGGCGACCAAAGCTATCGTACGTCACGGAGTCGAGCGCGTTGTGAGCATCTCGGCTCTGGGACGCGGCGTGCCGCTGAATGCAGGCAATGTCTCGGCGTCGCTCGCTATGGACGACCTGATCACCAGCACTGGAGTGCCTTTCCGTGCCCTGACGATGCCCTCGTTCATGGACAACATCCTCCAACAGGTCGGCTCTATTAAGCGCCAGAGAGTGTTTTTTGGCCCTATCCCCGCGGATCTCAAGCTCCCGACCTGCGCCACGCGCGACATCACTGCCGCCGCCGCCAGGCTGCTGCTCGATCACACCTGGAGTGGACAGGGCCACGTCGCGGTGCTCGGTCCGGAGGACCTGTCGTTCAATGACATGGCACACATCATGTCAGAGGTGTTGGAGCGACCGATCCACTTCCAACACATTTCTGGCGAGGCCTTCAAGGCCATGCTGATCGAACAAGGGATGTCTGATGCTATGGCTCAGGGCTTGTTTGACATGATGATGGCGAAGAACGAAGGTATCGATAAAGCCGAGCCGCGCACTCCCGAATCCACCTCTCCGACAAGCTTCCGCCAGTGGTGCGAGGAAGTGCTAAAGCCAGCTGTCCTGGCCTGAGCACCACCGCAAACGAAAGGACCACTAGATGGAAGGAGGGCTCCTGGAACACCTGCAGTAGGTGTCCAGGAGCTCTGTATGATGGGTATCAGGATGCTTCACACGGAGCTTTCGTTCATCTCCTCCGCTTCCTCACGTTCGTGCCTTTTTGTCACAGAAAACGAACGGTTTTGACACTCCTCAGTTCATCCATCAACCTTCTCTATCTGAAGAGCTTGAGAAAGAGGAGGGCTTTCTGCTTTTCCCGGCTCGTCTTCCTGCTCAGGGAGCCGCAGTGGTCGAAGATTGTCAAGAGAACGAGCTGACTGATGAGTAAAACTGTATTGCCCTATGAGATTAATATGCTCCCAGCCCAGCGGGGTAATGTGGGGCAGGTATTCTTCAGGGACCGTTTCTCCACGCTTTTTGAGTTCCTCGACCGCCTGGGAAAGGTAGACCGCATTCCAAGCTGCGATAGCCGCCATAATCAGGTGCAGGCAGGAAGCTCGATGCATCTGGTCCTCAAAGGCGCGGTCCCAGAGTTCGCCGTGCTTCCCTGAGAAGAGCTGACGCGCCAGTGCATGCAGGGCTTCTCCTTTGTTCAGTCCAATGAGGATGCGGCGACGAAGCGCTTCGTCTTGAAAATAATCCAGCAAAAAAGAAGTCCGCTCCAGTTTCCCCAACTCGGTCAGGGCGGTTGCGAGTCGATTTTGCCGACTGTAGGCGCGTAACCTCCGCATAAGCAGAGATGCAGAGACCGATCCGTGACGAATGGAGGAAGCCACCCGCTGCATCTCTTCCCAGTGCTCGACAATATATTTGGCTCGCACCGGAGACGCAATCAGGGAGTTAAGGACGCCTTGATCACCAATGGGTTGATAAGTGTAGAGATTCTTATCCAGCGAGGAACTGATCCGAGGCGCAAACTTGAAACCCAATAAGGCCGCCAGAGCAAAAACGTGGTCGGTACTGCCTCCGGTGTCAGTATAGTGTTCGCGGATATGCAGATCACTTTCGTGGTGGCATAAAGCATCGATCACATATAAGGCTTCACTCTCGTTGGTGCTAATGACTTGTTGTTTGCCGAAAGGCATCCAAATATCAGCGGTGTGAGAGTAGAAAGTCACGCCTTTTCCGAAGCCGAAATAGCGGGCATTTCGGACCCCATTGGGGGTCTTCACCACGGTTTCAATCCGCATCCCATCAGAGGATGAGCTGGTTCCGTCTCCCCACATCCGAGCGAATGGCAGGTTCAGCACAAAGTTATCAAGTGTTGAAAGAGCTGCAAGCAGAGTCTCCTCGCGGATATGCCAATCCACTGACCAGGATAGCTGACGATAACTATACGGGCAGGAATCTGCCATTTTTGAGAGACCATAATTCATTCCCATCCCCATCAGCCCAGCCACCAGAATCAGCCGCTGAGATCCCGTGGTAGCCATTCCTGTGCTTAAATGAGTGAGGTGGCGCAAGAAGCCCGTCCAGTTATCTACTTCAAGCAGCAGATCAGCAAGAGGGACACGAGGAAGGAACGTCGCCAAACGACGACTGTGATATTCCGCCTGTTCCGGCACCGCTTTTTCTAAGGGTGGGAGTTGCAGTTTGCCATGCTCATCGAGACGAAGACTCCCAGGCACCACCCCGATACTCTGGCGTAGGCGCGCGAGCTTCTCGACAATTTCTTGCTGTTTTTGCTCCAGGTAGTGCTCAGCAGTTCCCTCCACCGCCAGTCTCGTCTGCTTTTTCTCGATGAGCTGTGCAAATTCCTGCTTCGGTAACAGATAATCTTCAAAGGGCTGATGTCGCCGCGATCCTCCTACTGCCACGTCTCCCGACTGAAGCCGAGCATTGAGGGCTTCAAAGGCGGCTGCCTCGTACTGATTAGGGGCAATCTCCTCCCCAAGAAGAACGTGCTTTTTCCATTTCTCAGTGAGATGCCCAAGCGGGGTAGCGACCACATGTTTTCCCACGCGTTGCTGAACTCCCGTTACCCGTTTGCGAGACTTCTGCAAACGGGCTGCATGATTCAGGGCCTGGATCGCTGGCTCGGAAGCGCGTAATGGCTGGAAATCAAGGGCTTGATAGAGCGCGAAGAGGCTCTTACGGATTGGGACATAACGCGTCTCGATCAGGTCCAGGGAGTCAAAGTCTTCTGGCCGCAGCAGCGCTTTCGCAGATGAGACCGTTTGCTGGAGGACGGAGGCGGGTACCCGCGCCAGCACACGCTCTTTCGCGTCGCTGCCCTCTTCAACGCTTGCCAGAAAGGCTTCTGCTGCTCGCGTGAGGATGGTGAGATGGGCATTGATTTTCCTGGCATTGACCCGCATATGCTTGTCCTGCTTCCTCTCTCCCTTGCGAAGCAGATCGGCAAGCAGTTTATCAAACTGGTCGAGCGCTTGGTCCGTGAAATCCTGTGATAATTCATGCAGGTAGGTCAACAATAAACTATATCGTCGCTTCCTTGATGCTATTTTGAGCAACGGTTGTGCGGAGAGCTTGCTACATTTTCGAGCCAGATGAAGCACACGATTTTGATGCAGCGTGGTAAATTAACTGAAAGGCGGACGAATTTTGCACTGACGGGTGGAAATGTGATCTGAATCATGGGAATCGACCATGCAGGGTCGAGGAACACCGCACCAGAAGCGGATCGTTGCGCACCGTTTGTGTAAATGCGGATGGTCAGCACGGTACATGTTGCCATTCCGTGGATCTCCCGCTCCTTTGATGAATGATGAGCTTCTGGGGAGGTCGTTCTTGTTCGCCATCTGCACCTCTCGCCGTCCCGTTCTTTGCTCGATCGTGTTAGTGCAGACCTTAGCACCACTGGAGCGAGAGACCCCCAGGCTGTGGGGAAGTACGGTGACGGGGTGTGCTGCTTGCGTCTCTGACGAGCACTGTCCCCTTGTTTCCGAGGCGTTCTCACCGAGACGGAAGCTCTTCCTCTGGCTTTGGGCGAGGATTCGCGGTCTGGAAAATCGGCCAGGCGATTTCGGTGCGCCATTGGGTCGCATCACTGGTGGTGCGCGCATCGACGAGATAGTACTCCCGCACGGGACCACCAAGAGCCAAGGCATGCTGGGAAACGTAGGCCCCAAGGGCTCCATACGTGACATTGAGGTTGGTGAGTGAACCAGCGTGCACCGTGACGGCCACTTCAGCGGCTGGCACGACCAGCGGGGACACCCGACCAACGGTCTGCATCTGGCTCGTGATGGGAACAAACATGGTCACTTCGCCACGTTCATAGTGAAACAGGTCGCTCGAAAAGAGACCGCCGCTCTTACCAGACGGCTGCACTCCTTGTACGGCAATGGTGGCATACAATTCTCCAAGCGCCCCATGATACCAGACCAACAGATCACTCAGATCAACGACTTCCTGGATTCCTATCGCCTGTGTGGCTGGAAGCGTTCGGTGTTCGACTGAGATCGGGGCGCGAGCGGGTTCCAGGAGATCTCGCAGCTCGAGCACCGCCTGGCGCGTCTCGGCAAGCTGCCCCTCTAACCGACGCAGATGGGCAGCGATCAACGCATTGCGCGTGTCGAGATCCGGGGCGGCCAGGACGGCCTTCACTTCAGCAAGGGCATGCCCAGATCCCGGAACCGCTGGATAATTTGTGCGGTCGGGATTTGTTCCACGCGATAGGAGCGATATCCTGTGTGTTCGTCTACTTCAGCCGGTTCCAGCAGCCCGACCTGATGGTAGTAGCGCAGGGTTTTGATGCTCAGGTGCGTCATCAAGGAAAAGTCCCCGATGCTCAGTGCCTTGCTCATAGCGAGAGATCCCCTCCATGTCGTATGTGTGTTGTTTCTCTGAAAGGAGTATATACTCTCCACCTACGGGAGAGTCAATCTGAGCATGGCCTCTTGACTCTCCCCTCACAGGATGCACGATACTTTCTTCAGGGCCTTCCGTTGGGAGTAGGCCAAGAGAAGCAAATGAAAAGGAGAATCTCATGACGAACACGTTGCATCCTATTATCGCCCAATACATCGCGGCGATAAACGCTTTTGATACCAATGGAATCGTGGCGACCTTCGCTGATGATGCCTTCGTCAACGATGTACAGCGAGAATTCTGGGGGAGTGATGCGATCAGGCGATGGGTGGAGAAAGAGCTGGTTGGCGATAAGGTGACGATGGAGGTGCGTGAAGTGGTCGAGCACTATGGACAGACCATTGTCAGAGGGGCCATTGAGGGCACCTACGACAAAACCAACCTTCCTCCTGGCGACCTGATCTTGTCGAACTACTTTAGCGTTGCGAATGGCAAAATCGTGAGCCTGATTGTGATCGCCAACAGACCGGCTGCATACTAGAGGAAAGAGCGAGGAAAAGAGCCCGTGCCGTGAGCACGCAGCGAGCAAGAAGCTCCAGATCTCTTTCCTTCAGTGAGATGAGGAGGAAGTGCTTCACCCCTCTGGGGCTGATTGCCGTTCTCCTCGTCTTGCCACATTTGATGCTCTAGAAACATTCATTCGACGCAAGAACACGATCGAGCAAAGAACGGGACGGCGAGAGGTGCAGATGGCGAACAAGAGCGACCTCCCCAGAAGCTCATCATTCATCAAAGGAGCGGGAGATCCACGGAATGGCAACATGTACCGTGCTGACCATCCGCATTTACACAAACGGTGCGC
>WNFI01038619.1_pt1 | contig 10473 bp, 9 predicted proteins | sample 5400471 | NCBI WGS metagenome assembly WNFI01 (sample SAMN13153348, study PRJNA577476) | soil metagenome | isolation source: 100 cm saprolite on Douglas fir-dominated hillslope | place: USA:California | collected 2013-09-17 | reverse complement strand
TGCCGCGCGCAATCAATAATTTCAGTTGCGACTGACGCTCGTCCGCGATTTGAGTCGCTGTGCCTGCTGGCGCTTTTTTGATCAAGGTGGACGCCTCGTAAGAGATCTGGACATTTAAAAATGCAAGCCGACAAGTATACGATTCTGGCGATTCCGTAGCCACCGATTCTGGCTATTCCGTAGCCAGAGATGCTTGGGGCTCAAGGGGCGCTCAGGAGCGGCCCTTCGACTTGAGAAGTAGGCTTAATTCGGCCTTTTCGTCGTAATTCAAGCCCATTTCCTCCGCTTTTCGCAATAATTCGTCCATTCTGCGACCCGGGCCGTATTCCTCGAGCAGTTTTTCGACCGCCATCTGCAGCTCTTTAGCGGCCGCCTCCGGCGCCGCCACCAGGGGTTCAGCCATGGCAAGCTCCGCCAAGCGGTCATATTCGGGTAGATCCCGCCAGCGCTCCAGCAGCATGGCCGTGCTGGGGCTGGATGCCCCCGCCGCTTGCGCAAGCAGGTCCTTGAGCACTGCAACACCGGGTTTGTCGACGCTCTCGAGCGCCTCGGGGTCCTTGACCGCGGCCGCCGCCGCGGGGTGATGCAGCACCAGCGTGATGGCCTGGGTCAGCAAATTGCCGCGCCCGACACTCATTCGACCGCGGCTCTGACGGGAGGGTTCCGGCCGATCCTCGGACTTCCGCGTGCCGTCGCCCGCCATGAACGACTTTTTGAGCGCCGCCGCCGGCATGCTGACTTGCACCGCGAGGCGGTCCGCCAGCATTTCGCGATAAATGCCTTCGGGCATGCGTGCGAACAGGGGCGCCGCGAGGGCTTTGAGCTTGGCGCGGCCGTCGATATGGTTCAGATCCACTTCGGCCATCAGGTGCTGGATCAGATATTCGGACAAGGGAAGGGCGGTGTTCAACCGGCTCTCGAAGGCTTCCGAGCCTTCTTCCGCGACCAACGTGTCGGGATCATGGCCCTCCGGCAAGAACATGAATTTGAGCTCTCGTCCGTCGCGCGCCAGGGGCAGGGAATTCTCCAGCGCCCGCCAGGCGGCCTGTCGACCGGCGCGATCGCCGTCGAAGCAGAACACCACTTCGCTGGTCAATTTGAAAATCTTGTTGAGATGCTCCTGAGTGGTTGCGGTCCCGAGGGTGGCCACGGAATAGGTGATCCCAGCTTGGTGCAGGCGCACCACGTCCATATAGCCTTCGACGACCATCAAGCGCTTGAAATCCGTCCGTGCCTGCCGAGCTTCGTACAATCCGTAGAGTTCACGTCCCTTGTGGAATAGCGGCGTTTCCGGGGAGTTCAAGTATTTGGGCTCGCCCTGATCGATGATTCTGCCGCCGAAGCCGATGACGCGTCCGCGCGAATCGCGAATCGGAAACATCAATCGATCGCGGAAGCGGTCGTAAAAGCCCGCCGCGCGTTCGCCGCCTTGCGTGTCGCGCTCGATGATCATGCCGAGCTGATGGAGTTGACGCCGGTCGTCTTCCTGCCCCCCGAAACGGTTGAGCAGGGCGTCCCAGGAATTGGGCGCATAACCCAAGGCGAAACGCGCACTTGTTGTTGCATCGATTCCGCGCGCACTGGCGTATTTTTGCGCGCGCGCATTGTCCGCCAAATTCTGTTCGAAAAAGCGCGCGATGCGTGTCATGACATCGTGCAGGTCGGCGCTGTCGGAATCGCGGGTCCCCAGCGCCTCGCGCGGCAACGGAAGGCCGGCGCGTTGCGCCAGATCCGCTACGGCATCGAGAAATCCCAGCTTTTCGTACTGCATGAGAAATCCGACCACCGTGCCGTGCGCGCCACAGCCGAAACAGTGATAGAACTGCTTGTCCGGACTGACCCAGAAAGAGGGTGATTTCTCGTTGTGAAACGGACAGCAGGCCTTGAATTCGCGCCCGGATTTCTTGAGGGGCACCCGTGCGCCGATGATCTCGACGATATCGGACCGCACGACGATCTCGTCGATGAACGCCTGTGGAATGCGGCCGGCCATGGACCGCCTGCCATCAACCGCCGAGCTTGGCTTTGATTTTCGCCCCGACGGCGGCCATGTCAGCGCGGCCCTGTGCCTTGCCCTTGATAAGGCCCATGACCTTGCCCATGTCCTTGATGCTGGCCGCGCCGGTCGCCCGGATGGCCTCGCTGATCAGGGCGTCGATCTCGGCATCGCTCAATTGGGAGGGCAGGTAGCCTTGCAGCAGAGTGATTTCCGCTGCCTCCTTATCGACCAGGTCCTGCCGGTTGCCGGCTTGAAACTGCACCAGCGACTCTTTGCGCTGTTTGATCATTTTCTCGAGAACGCTCAGCACCTGGGTGTCGTCGAGGGTGATTCGCTCATCGACTTCGCGCTGCTTGATGGCAGCCGTGATCATGCGGATCAGCCCCAGCCGCTCCTTCTCGCCGGAGCGCATCGCCGCCTTCATGTCATCGGTAATTCGTTCTTTCAGGGACATCCTTACGCGGCATCAACCCTTAGTAGGAGGGTCGAGCCGGAGCCGACGGCGGGGGGCTGGAGGGCGGGCCGCCCGTGCCACGCATATTCTCTCGCGAGAGGCGCTTCAAATCGTCAAAATACTCATTCTCGCGAACACGAACGCTGGGCATTCAAACCTCAAATGTATGGCGCGGCCGCCGGCATTCGGCGACAGGGGGGCGCATTCTAAAGTGCGCTCCGGTAAAAGGCAAAGGCTGCGCGCAGGCTTTCAGGGTCGGGGGATCCGTCGATAGGCGATTAGGCAGGGTTTTAACGATTTGGCGGTGCTTTATGCGATTTAGTCGGGTTGTATGCGTGTAATCGGGATCGAGAGCTCTTGCGACGAAACGGCGGTCGCCGTCTACGACGCCGATTTGGGGTTGCTGTCCCACCGGCTGTATAGCCAGGTCGCGATGCACCAAGCCTACGGCGGCGTCGTGCCTGAACTCGCCTCCCGGGACCATGTCCGCCGGCTTCTGCCCCTGGTCCGGGAGGCTCTCGCCGACGCCAAATCCGATCGGGAGTCGATCGACGGAATTGCCTATACCGCGGGACCCGGTCTCATCGGCGCCTTGTTGGTCGGAGCGGGCTTTGCCGCCAGCTTGAGTCTGGCCTGGGGTAAGCCCGCCGTGGGCATACACCATTTGGAAGGACATCTCCTCGCGCCCCTGTTGGAGCCCAACCCGCCCGGCTTCCCCTTTCTGGCGTTGCTGGTGTCCGGCGGCCATACCCAGCTCGTGGATGTGGCGGGCTTGGGCGAGTACCGGATTTTGGGCGAAACATTGGACGATGCTGCCGGCGAGGCCTTCGACAAGACCGCGAAGCTCCTCGGCCTGCCCTATCCGGGGGCCGCGTTCTGGACGACGCGATTCGAGCAGACGTCGCGCGCGGTTTCCAAGAAGCAGTGGTCGAGACCCTGGCCGAGAAATGCCGCCGCGCGCTCGAGTTCACGGGCCATCGGCGCCTGGTGATCGCGGGCGGGGTCGGCGCGAATCGCCGCCTGCGTGAGCGGCTGGCGGAGGTCGTGCTGGCTGCCTCCGCGGAGCTGTACTTTCCGCGCGCCGAGTTCTGCACCGACAACGGGGCAATGATCGCGCTGGCGGGATGTATGCGATTGACGGCCCTTGCCGGTGAGCCCGGCAAGGGCCGCATGATCAGCGCGCGAGCGAATTGGGAACTAGGGGATAGCGGAGAGGCAGTCGCCGGCAACGGGGGTTAGGACGCTTTAATGGACAAAATCTTCATACACGCGCTCAGGACCGAGGCGATCATCGGCATTTTCGATTGGGAACGTCAGGTCAAGCAGACCATCATCGTCGATATCGAAATCAGCGCCGATATCCGCAAGGCCGCCCTGTCCGATTCCATCGGCGACACGCTCAATTACAAGAAGGTCGCGAAGCGCGTGCTGGCCTTTGTCGAAGCATCCCAGTTTCATTTGGTTGAGACCCTCGCCGAGCACATCGCCATGCTCCTTCTGGAAGACTTCGGCATCGCCTGGGTGCGCATATCGTTGAGCAAACCGGGCGCCATCCGCAGCTCGCGCGATGTGGGGGTGCTGCTCGAACGCGATCGCAGTGATCTGGAGACGTGGCGCGCGCATGCTGCGGGCGTCAAGCCCTAAGCGCCCCAATCCCCAGCGTACCCGCCCCATCCAAGCGCACCGACTCGTCACATGCCGCAACGCATTCTTCTCGATCGTTCCCTTTCCTGGCGGCAAGTAGGCGATGTGGCCGAAGGCGCGGGGCTCGCGCTGTCGGATGAGGCGCAGCAGCGAATCCGCGCCGCGCGCACGCTGGTGGAAGCCGTCGTTCGGAAGGGCATTCGTGCTTACGGCGTGAATACCGGTGTGGGCGCGCTGTGCGACGTGGTGGTGGACGAATCCAAACAGGCGCAGCTGTCGCGAAATATCGTGATGAGCCATGCCGTGGGCGTCGGGCCTGCGCTCGAGGCGCCAGCGGTGCGCGCCATCATGGCCGCGGCCATCAACAATTTTGCGCACGGCTTTTCCGGCCTTCGGCTGGAGGTGGTGGACCGGCTGCTCGCGCTCCTCGCCCATGATTGCGTACCGGAGGTGCCGGCCCTGGGATCGGTGGGGTATCTCACGCATATGGCGCACATTGCGCTGGTGCTGATCGGGGATGGCAGGGCGCTGTTGCGCGGCCGGTCGATCAGCGGTGCCGAAGCGCTGCAGTCGATGCATCTTGCGCCCTTAGGTTTGGGGGCCAAGGAGGGCTTGAGTCTGGTCAATGGAACTCCCTGCGCCACGGGTCTGTCGGCGGTCGCCCTGATGAGGACGCAGCGCCTCCTCGACTGGGCCGACGTGACCGCCGCCATGACATTCGAGAATCTGCAAGGTCAGGTTGCGGCATTCGATGCCGACACCTTGGGACTGCGCGTGTCGGCGGGAGTGCGCGAAGTCGGTGATCGATTGCGCACGCTGTTGGCCGGCAGCGCCATTCTTCGGCAGAGCGCCGGCCGGCGAACCCAGGATCCCTTGAGCCTGCGGGCGGTACCGCAGGTGCATGGCGCTGCGCGCGATCTGTTCGCGCACGTAGCCCAAGTCGTGGACGATGAGTTGGCCTCGGTGACGGACAATCCCGTGGTCCTCGGCACACCGGACGAGCCCCGCGCACTGTCCGGCGCCAACGCAATCGGCGCCGCGCTCGGCCTGAATATGGATTCGCTCGGCATCGTGGTTGCGGAAATAGCGGCCATGTCGGAGCGGCGCATGGACCGTTTGGTGAATCCGCTGGTGAGCAATTTGCCCGCCTTTCTGGCCACGGACGAGGGCGCTGGCTCCGGCTTCATGATCGCGCAATACACGGCCGTTTCGCTGGCCGCCGACAATCGCCGACTTGCGGCGCCGGCAAGCCTGGATGGCGGAGTCACGTCGGGGCTGCAGGAGGATCATCTCAGCCACGCGACGCCGGCGGCGCTCAAGCTGCTCAAGATCATCGACAACGCCGAGATCATCCTTGCCATCGAATTGCTGGCAGCGACGCAGGCGTACGAGCTGCGGCGAGATTCTCTCTCCCGGGCGGTGCAAACCGACGCGGTTTATCGGAGGGTGCGCGCCCTGATCCCTCAATTCAGGGACGATCGTCCCTTGGGCGGCGACATTCAGCGCGCTCGGGAACTGCTCAAGGCGCCGTTCGCCTAAATGCTGCGGCCGCCGTCGACGGCGATGATTTGACCGGTGATGTACGGCGCATCTTTCGCCAGAAACAGGGCGGTGCGTGCGATGTCCTGCGGGGTGCCGTGGCGCTTGAGCGCGGTCTTGGCGATGATTTCGCGCTTCAGTTCCTCGTCCATGTCGCCCTCGGGCCAGAGCACCGGCCCCGGTGCGATGCCGTTGACGCGGACTTCGGGTCCGAGCTCGCGCGCCAGCGCCCGGGTCAACATCGCAAGTCCCGCCTTGGCCGTGCTGTATACCGGGTGCGCCTTGAGCGGGCGCAAGGCGTGGATATCGATCATATTGATGATGAGTCCGCGCTGCTTGGCCAGGCTGGGCGCGGCCGCTTGCGAGAGGAACAACGGGGCTTTCAAATTGCTGCCCATGAGGTCGTCCCACTGCGGAAGCGTGATTTGGCCGACCGGCGTCGGGTAAAAACTCGAAGCATTGTTGATTAGAATATCGAGGCGCCCATATTCCAGCAGGGTGGCGGCCACCAGTTTTTCCGGGGCCTCCGCGGTCGATAGATGCGCCGAGTGAATCGCCGCGGAATGGGGACGTACTTGATTGAACTGGTCAGCCAAAGCGATCGCGGCGGCGGCAGAGGAGCGGTAATGAATGAGTATGTTCGCTCCGGCCGCGTGCAGGGTGCGTGCGATCTCGGCGCCGACCCGGCGCGCCCCGCCGGTAATCAGCACGACCTGGTCCCGCAGCGAAGAATTCTCGATACTGGGTTTCATGCCACACAACGATACCGTAATGGCTCCGCAGCGTGAAATTGCGCTGAATGACCTGCAGGCGCGGCACTACGCGCTCATGCAGACGTATTTAACCCAGCAGATCGCCGCGTCGGCGGGCTGGCTCTCGTTCGAGCGGTTCATGGACATGGCGCTGTATGCGCCGGGCCTGGGCTACTACAGCGCGGGTGCGCACAAGCTGGGCGTGGGCGGCGACTTCACGACCGCGCCTGAAGTTTCGCGCCTGTTCGGCGCCTGCGTGGCACGGCAGTGCGCCGAGATCTTGAGCGCGCTCGGAAAAGGACACATCCTGGAAATAGGCGCCGGAAGCGGACGCCTGGCGGCGGATATTTTGCTGCGCCTCGAGACTCTGGGAGGGCTCCCCGATCGTTATTGCATTCTCGAGATCAGTGCGGACCTGCGCGAACGTCAGCGCCGCCACTTCGAACGGCACTTGCCGCCTCGCTTGCAGGAACGCGTCCACTGGCTCGATCGGCCTCCCGAGGAATCATTCGACGGCCTCATCCTCGCCAATGAGGTGCTGGATGCTCTGCCGGTCACGCGGTTTCGCTGGTACACCGACCGCGTGGAGGAACTCGGCGTCGTGATCGACGAGGGCCGCTTGGCCTGGGAGGCGCGGCCGGCGAGCCCGGCGATGACTGAGGCTTGTCGGCGGCTGGCGAAGGCAGGGGGCGCTTGGGACGACGGCTACGTGTCGGAATATTGCCCACGCCTCACCGCCTGGACGATGAGCGTCACGCGCTCGTTGCGGGCCGGTGCGGCACTCTGGTTCGACTACGGTCTGCCTCGATCGCAGTATTACTTACCCGAGCGCCACGAAGGTACCTTGCTGTGCCATTTCCGGCAGCGTGCGCACGGCGATCCCTTTCTGTATCCCGGGCTGCAGGACATTACGGCGTGGGTGGACTATACCCTGCTCGCCGAAGCTTCCCGCACGGCCGGTTTCACGTTGTCGGGCTTCACGACGCAGAGCTTTTTCCTGGCGGGCTTGAGGGTAGACCATGAAATGCAAATCATGGCCGCTGATGATGACGCTCAATTTGCCCGTTTGGCCAATCAGGCGCGACAGTTGATGTTGCCGGGCGAAATGGGCGAACGCTTCAAGGCCATGGCGTGGCTGCGGGGCTTGGATGTGCCCCTGGCCGGCTTTGCCTTGCAGGACTTACGCCATACGTTGTGATTACGGCGAGCCCGCAAGCGTCGCGTCTGGGTACGATGCGGTCGCAATACCGCAAGTCTTGACTACACCGCCGACTTAACATGCAGTGTAATCGGGCCGCAAAACGTAGAGGTTGGGGCTCGCAAATCAGCAGGGAAGGCAGATCAGCAGGGAAGGCAGATCAGCAGGGAAGGCAGATCAGCAGGGACGCAGATCAGCAGGGAGAGGTTCGATAATAAGTAGACGATTCGAGTGCCGGAAACGAACTACATAGAGGGATGAGCCGTGAATTCAAAATTATCCTATGCGATAGCCGCCATTCTTGGCGGTTCATCCGCCGGAATCGGCTATGCCGCGCCGGCGACCGAGACCGAATCCAGTTCCGACGCAATTCAAGAAATCACCGTGACGGCGCAGCGCCGAACGGAAAACATGCAGAACGTCCCCATCCAGATTCAAGCGCTCACCGGCGAGACGCTGACGCAATTGAGCGTCACGACGTTCGACGATTTCGTGAAGTACCTTCCCAATGTGACTTCGGCGAGCAACGGACCTGGGCAGGGCGTCATCTTCATGCGCGGTCTGGCAACCTCCACGCTGGCGACGCAGGGATCGAGCGGCATCGGCAGCTTTCCAAACGTTTCCGTCTACCTGGACGATCAATCCGGTCAATTGCCCGGCCGGAATCTGGACGTCTACGCCGCCGACATCGAGCGCATCGAGGTTCTCGAAGGACCGCAGGGCACGCTGTTCGGCGCCGGCGCACAGGCCGGGGTGCTGCGTTACATCACCAACAAGCCGAAGCTCGACGTCACCGAAGGCAACGTCAATGCCGGTTACGCCTACACCAGCGGCGGTGATAACAGCAGCAACGTCGACGCGATGATCAACCTGCCGCTGATACCCGATACCTTGGCGGTGCGCGGCGTCATCTATAACGAAACTCGAGGCGGCTACATCAACAATGTCCCGGGTACATTCAGTCGTCTACCGACCGACATCGGCATCCACTATGGCGGTTATGCGACGGGGTGCTCCGTCGGAGCTCCGGTGGGCGGCCAGTGCGCAGCGGGCACTCCAACGGCTTACGGCGTGCCTCCCGGCAGCCCCTCGGTCAACAACAACAACTTGGTCGGCAATGCGATCAATCCCGTGACCTACCAGGGCATCCGAGTCGGTGCCCTCTACAAATTCAATAGCGACTGGGACGCGTTGCTGGTTCAGTCGTACCAGAACATGGACTCTCAGGGCGTCTTTTATGTCACGCCCAAGAGCTCGGCGGGAGAGACGCTGCCGGACCTTGGCGTGAACCTCTGGATCCCGTCGTACAACAAGGATAAGTTCGAAAACACGGCATTGACCGTCAATGGAAAAATTGGCGATTTCAAGCTCGTGTATGCGGGCAGCTACATGGTTCGCAAAGTCGATCAACAAGGCGACTATACGAACTACGCCCGCGGCGTCTATGCGGACTACTATCAATGCACCAACCCGGCGACGGAACCCGGCACCACGAGCAAATGCTATTCGCCCAGCGCATTTTGGCGCGAAACCGACACGGCATCGCACAATAGTCAGGAACTACGTCTGAGCACGCCGGACGACTGGCGGCTGCGCGGCATCGGCGGGATCTTCTGGGAAAACTACACCATCCGCGAGAATATCGACTGGTACTACAAGAGCCTGCCGCCCTGCACGACGGCCAGCCAAATCGGTTGCTTGACCAACGTCGGTCCGGCGCCCGGCGCGTACGTGCGAAATCCGAATGTACGCCCGGACAATGAATCGTTCTTCGACGACGTCACGCGCGGCTACACCCAGAAGGCGGCGTTCGGCTCGGTCGACTTCGATCTCGTCCCCAAGAAGCTCACCCTGACGTTGGGTACCCGCTATTACAGGATCGAGACGACGGCATCGGGGAGTTCCATCAGCAGCTTCGGCTGCTACGCGGGTGGACCGCCGCCCTGCACCGGCAACGCAATTTACAGCAATGACCTCAGCGCTCACAATCTCGACGTCACGTACAAGGGGTTCAAGAGCCGCGCCAACCTGAGTTGGAGGCCCATGGACGATGTGCTCTTGTACTACACCTGGTCGCAGGGATTTCGGCCCGGGGGCTTCAATCGCGGTGCCGCATTTGCGGATCATTCGGTCGGCTCGCTCGCCGGCCCGGTCAACGGCTTCGCCGAGGACTGGAAAGACGTTCAAGTGCAGATTTTCGAGTCTTGCTGCTACGGCAATCTGAGCTTCGTGGTCAATGGTCCGAATTATCGGGTGCGGGGCGTTGAAATTGAAACCGTCGCACGCCCGGCCCACGGACTCACGGTCACCGGCTCCGCGTCCTGGAACAGCAGCAACTTGACCAATGCACCCTATCTAAAGCAGCCCAACGGCCAGCCCATCGTCATTCCCGTCTTACCCGGTCAAAATAACTATGGGGGAAGTCCTTTCGGGACGCTGAACAGCCCGCTGGCTCAGTCGCCGCCTTTCCAGGCGAATCTGCGTGCCCGTTACGACTTTGCGCTCGGCGACTACAAGGCTTTTTGGCAGGTGGGCGGCACCCACCAGGCGCATTCCTATTCCGCCACCGGCAATATTCAAACCTACGACCAAGCGGGGTTTACCACCTACGACGCATCGTTGGGTGTGGATAAGGATGCGTGGACGGCACAGCTGTACATGCAAAACTTGACTGACACGCGTGCTAATTTGTTCGAGAACGGCAACCAATTCGTCACGGCCCAGACCATCAACCGGCCACGGACGGGAGGCGTCAGATTTAGTTACAAGTTTTGAGTGCGACGCGAATCGAAGCTGATGGTTTGTCTTCTGAAAGCCATCAGTTTCGGTGCCGCATGAGTGATGGGGGACGGCCCCCCGGGTTCGGTGTGCAGACACAGAGCCCAAA
>WNFI01376358.1_pt4 | contig 10475 bp, 8 predicted proteins | sample 5400471 | NCBI WGS metagenome assembly WNFI01 (sample SAMN13153348, study PRJNA577476) | soil metagenome | isolation source: 100 cm saprolite on Douglas fir-dominated hillslope | place: USA:California | collected 2013-09-17 | reverse complement strand
GTTGCTGACATGATGAACGCCACCGGCCTGGCGTTTGATCCCGAGGGCCAGTTGTACGTCTCGTCGCGCCATGACGGGACAGTGTACCGCGTGGCGCCCAACGGCGCGACCAGCACTTACGCTGAGGGCTTGGGCGTAGCCACAGGAATCGCGTTTGATCGCGGAGGGAACCTGTACGTCGGCGACCGCACCGGGACCATCTGGCGCATCGCTCCGGACCGGCAGATTTTCGTTTTCGCCACGCTCGAACCCAGCCTGGCCGCATACCACCTGGCCTTCGCGCCTAGCGGAACTCTCTACGTGACCGGGCCCACCACCTCCAGCTATGACGCCGTGTATTCCGTAGACCCGCACGGCTCGGTCTCCGTCTTCTATCGCGGGCTAGGGCGGCCGCAGGGACTCGCCTTTGACGCGCAAGGCAACCTTTATGTGGCGGCTTCGCTCGCCGGTCACCGCGGCATTGTGAAAATCACGCCCGACAAAAAAGCTTCTCTGGCAATCTCCGGAAACAACCTGGTGGGTCTGGCCTTCACCCGGACAGGCGGCGCGGTGCTGGCTACGGTCAACGCCGCTTTCCATCTGGCGTGGGGCATCCAGCCGCTGTCTCTGATTTAAACTGCTCACGTGAATGCTGCGATCATGAATGCCGAGATCATTGCCATCGGCTCCGAGCTGCTGACTCCTTACCGCCAGGACACCAACTCGCTCTTCCTTACCGGCCGGCTCAACCAGCTCGGCGTAGAAGTAATTTTCAAGACCATCGTCGGCGACCGGCGCGCCGACCTGATCAGCGCGGCGCGGACTGCCCTCGCGCGCGCTGAGCTTGTCATCTTTATGGGCGGGCTCGGTCCCACCGAAGACGACCTGACGCGCGAGTGCGTGGCCGAGACGCTGGGCCGCGAACTCAAACGCGACCAGGAGATCGTTACCAGGTTGCGCGCCCGCTTTGCCGAACGCGGCTGGAAGATGAGCGAGAACAACGCGCGCCAAGGCGACGTCATCGATGGCGCGGAAATGCTGCCCAATAAACGCGGCAGCGCTCCGGGGCAATTTCTGCAAGCTGACTACATCGGCCGGAAGCGGATCATCATCCTGCTGCCCGGTCCGCCCGGTGAACTCACTTCCCTTTTTGAAGACCAGTGCGTGGAACGGTTGCGTCGGCTTGTGCCCGCGCAGCACATTGCCACGCGGGAGCTGAAGATCGTCATGATCGGCGAATCCATGGCCGACAAGCGCGCCGCGCCCATCTACAAAAAGCGCAGCGACGTGGAGACCACCATCCTGGCGGGAACACCTGGCGAGGTACAGTTCCACCTGCGGGCCCGTGCCGGATCGCTCGAAGAAGCGCAGAAGAAAGTTGATTCGCTGGCTTCGGCGCTGGAAGATGAATTTGAAGACGCGGTTTTTTCTGCGCAAGGGGAAAGCCTGGAACAGATTGTCGGCTACTACCTGGAGATGCGCGGGGCCACCCTGGCCGTGGCTGAATCCTGCACCGGCGGCATGCTGGCAGAGCGCATTACATCCATACCCGGCAGCTCGCGTTATTTTCTGGGCGGTGTTGTGGTCTATGACAATTCCCTGAAAACGGCGCTGGCTGGCGTGCCTCCAATGATGATCAAAGAGCACGGTGCGGTCAGCGGCCCGGTGGCCGGCGCCCTGGCCGAGGGCATCCGCCAGCGCTGCAAGGCGACTCTGGGAGTTGGCATCACCGGGATTGCCGGGCCGGGCGGCGGGACTGAGCAAAAGCCCGTTGGATTGATTTTTGCCGCGCTGGCCGATGGCAATAAGACCGAAGTGGTGGAGAGGAAGTTCCCCGGCGACCGCGGACGCGTCCGCCAATGGGCCACGCACATGGCGCTGGACATGGTCCGCCGCAAATTGATGTGACATGCGCATCTTCATCGCCCTCGACATCCCCGATGAAATCCGCGCGCGCATGATGGAGTATCTGGAGCACGCGCGCAGCTTGGCCCCGGAGGCGCGCTGGGCGCGGCCGGAAGGCCTGCACGTCACGCTGAAATTCATCGGCGAGGCGGGCGAGGCGAAAGTCGAGGAGATCAAAGGCGCTCTTGCCGTCGTGAAAGCCGCGCCGTTCGAAGTCAGTTTTGCCAACGTGGGCTTTTTCCCCGCGCCCAAGTCGCCCCGAGTTTTCTGGATCGGCGTGCAAGGCGGTGAAGTCCTGCCCCAGCTTGCCGCCGCTATTGACCAGGTACTGGAGAAGCTGGGCCTTCCCCGCGAGGAGAAGGCCTATCACCCGCACCTCACCCTGGCCCGCGCCGGATCTGGAGCGGGAGGACATCATCAGCTGCAACCGCTGGGGCCGCTCCTTCAGGCAAAGACGCCGCACCAGTTCGGTACAATGACTGCTCGCGAGTTTTTTCTGTACCGGAGCGAGCCGCAGCGAGGCGGGTCGCGGTATACGAAGTTGCAACGGTTTGGACTAGACGCATCATGCTAACCCTCTACGTTGTCGTCGCCGCAATCGCTTATCTGCTAGGCTCCATTCCCTTCGGCTATCTGCTGGTCAAGATTTTTCGCGGCGAAGACATACGTCTCACCGGCAGCGGCAATATCGGCGCCACCAACGTCGCGCGCTCCGCCAAAGGACTGGGCACGGCCACATTGGTGCTGGACACGCTCAAGGGGATGCTGGCGGTTGCGTTCGCATGGTACTTGGCAAATGATGGAATGATATCCAGCGCATGCGCATGCCAAAGCCGCATCGTGCGTCTGATGTCAGTGGCCGCTCTGTTCGCGGTGCTGGGACACATCTTCCCCGTTTGGCTCAAATTCAAGGGCGGCAAGGGAGTAGCCACCGCGCTGGGCGTATTCATCCTGCTGTTTCCCAAGGCCATTCTGGTGGCACTCGGCATCTTCATTCTTGTTGTTGTTGTTTCGCGTTACGTTTCTTTGGGATCGATCCTGGGTGCGATTGCCTTCCCCATCGCGGCTTGGTTTTTCTACCACCCGGACTGGACCTCGCTGCTGCTGGTCTCTGTGGTCTCGCTGGTGATCCTATTGAAACATCATAAGAACATCCGGCATCTGCTGGCCGGTACGGAGAACCGGTTCGGCTCTTCTAAGACTCCTCCGGAGACAAAGGCATGAGCCGGATTGCGGTGATTGGCGCGGGCGCATGGGGCACGGCGCTGGCCATTGTGGCCGGACGGCGCGGTGACCACCAGGTCCGGCTGTGGGCCCTGGAAAAAGAAGTCTGCCAGTCCATCGCCCAGTCGCGGACCAACAGCGTATTTCTTCCCGGCTGTCCGCTGCCGCCGGCGGTCAGCGCCACCAACGATTTCCAGGAAGCCTTGTCCGGGGCGGAGATTGTGGTCAGCGTAACGCCCTCGCATCATTGCCGGCGGACGTTTGAGCACATGGCGCAATGGCTGCTGCCGCAAATGGTTTTTTTGAGCGCCGCCAAGGGAATTGAGAATGACACCCTGCTGCGCATGACCGAGGTCATCCAGGAAGTCACCGGCCGGTTCTGCGAATTCTCGCCCAAAATCGCCGCGCTCAGCGGGCCATCGTTTGCCAAGGAGGCTGCCCAGGGCAGCCCTACCGCGGTGACCGTGGCCTCGGCGGACAGTTCGCTGGCCGCGCGCGTGCAAAAAGAATTCAGCGATCCCAGCTTCCGCATTTACATGAATGACGACCTGACCGGAGTGGAGATGGGCGGCGCGCTCAAGAACGTGATCGCCATCGCCGCCGGCGTCTGCAACGGGCTGGGTCTGGGACATAACTCCGTGGCCGCGCTGATCACGCGCGGCCTGGCGGAAATCACCCGCCTGGCCGTGGCCTGCGGCGCCAAGCCCCAGACCATGGCCGGCCTGGCCGGCATGGGCGACCTGGTGCTGACTTGCACCGAAGGCCTCTCCCGCAACCGCAGCGTGGGCACGGCCCTGGGCCAGGGACAGCAACTCAAACAGATCATCGCCGGAATGCACGGCATGGTTGCCGAGGGTGTGCTCACCACCAACGCTGCTCTGGGTCTGGCCCGCAAATACGGCGTGGAGATGCCCATCACCGAGCAGATGTACGCCATTCTGCATGACGGCAAGTCTCCCCATGACGCCATCCGTGAGCTGATGGCGCGGCCGGGCAAGGCGGAAGACCGTTTCTAGGCCGTGTTTTGTTGCCAAACTCCGTATAGTTACCCCCTGTTGTACTTCAGTAACCGTGCTATTAGGTCTTTTTTTCAGCTAGATTTAGACTAGTTTCAGAATACAATTTCAAAGCACCTGGCCGTATGAAACTTCCTCTGCCGTCGCGGATTCCGATCCTCTATTTGATCCTCATCGTGCTCGTCGCGGTGGGCGTGGTTCCGCTCTATTTCTACGCCACCAAGGTCGTGGAAATGAACCGGGAAATCCTGGAACGGAACGAGAAGTTGACGCAGAACATGGTCACCACCGGCCTGGCTGAAGCCATCGCCCAGCGGGAAAAGGACATTCGCACCACGCTGGCAGGCCTGACCTATTCGATCCAGGTGACCAGCGGAGAGAACCTGAGCGGGGCGCGGGTAAAATCCCCGGAAGTCCTGGCGCTGCTGCAAAACTACATCGGCAACCCGGATTCTATCGTTCCCTACGCCCGCCTGGTCAATGAGGACCGCGGTATCTACGCCGGGACCATTGAGCCGGATGCTTTCCTGGAAAAAGAACTGGGCCACGGTCTGGCCGCCACTCGCGACATGCGTGAATACAACGGCGAGGCAATTTCCATCGGATCCGGCAAGCAGGTCCGCACCGTGATGGTGGTGGGCAAGCCGGTAGTAAACCAAAAAAATCAATACCTGGGCTCTCTGGAACTCGTCGTCGATCTGAATTACCTGGTGCAGAGGCTCAAGGAAGCGTTCGACCGGCAGGGCCTGGACACCTTTGTGGTGGACCGGTCGGGGAGGCTGGTGGCTTCTCCCAGCTCCCAATACGCCACCGGCCAGGACATGAATTTCAACGAACTGGTCAAGAGCTTTGTTGAGCAAAACAGCAATGCCCGGATATCCGTGACCAAGGAATACTCGCTGCAGCAGGGCAAGAGCCGCGTCGCCATGCTGGGCACCTATTACGCTGTGCCGGGGCTGAACTGGGCGGTGGTGGCGCAGAAAACCCAGGCCGGGGCCTATTTTGACATCATGGGACTGCGCGGTGACGCTATCCGCTATGCCATGGTCGCCATCGCCTTCAGCATATTCATCAGCATCTGGGCGGCGCGACGCCTCACCACGCCGCTGCACGTTCTCACCGAATCCAGCCGCTTTATCGCTGGCGGGGATTTTTCCCAGCGCGTGCAGTTGAACAGTCGTACTGAGTTCGGCGAACTGGCCCAGACCTTCAACAGCATGACTGACGACCTGGAGCGCTTCGTCGCCGACCTGAAGAAGGCCGCGGAGGAAAACCGCTCGCTCTTTTTCAGCTCCATCCAGATGCTGGCCGGCGCGGTCGACGAAAAAGATCCGTACACGCGCGGCCATTCCGACCGCGTGACCCGTTACTCCGTCTTGATCGCCACCGAGATGGGGATGAAGAATGAAGACATTGAAAAGATCCGTGTCTCCGCCCAGCTCCACGACGTGGGCAAGATCGGCATTGAAGACCGCATCCTGAAAAAGCCGGGCGCGCTCACGCCGGAAGAATTTGAAATCATGAAGACGCACACCACAAAAGGCGCAGCCATTTTGCGCCCAGTGGAGATGCTGCGGGAGATGCTGCCGGGAATCGAGCTGCACCACGAGTCGCTAGACGGGCGCGGCTATCCTTTCGGACTGAAAGGCGACCAGCTTCCGCTGATGCCCAGGGTGATTATGGTGGCCGATACTTTTGACGCCATGACCACCAACCGTCCCTATCAGGCGGCCATGGACCCGGAGTACGTCATCCGCATCATCAACTCGCTGGCCACCACTAAGTTTGATCCGGTGGTGGTGAAAGCCATGACCAAAGTCTTTGAAAGCGGCAAGCTGCGCATCCACCGCGCTGCTACCGTTACCGGCGAAGAGGCCGCCGCGGCCGCGGTTGGGGCCGGAGCTGGAGCCGGAGCTGGCACGGCTAAGCCGGTCTGAGACACTCTGCAAGCGTTCTCCAAGCCCTTAACCGTCCCAAGACGGCCCTCCCGCTATAATCTTTAAAAGAGAGACATTCGGCAAGCGCTTCTGCGCCTCATAGAGAATGCAATGATTCAAACTCTTTTTGGGTCCCGGGAACCTAGTTTCCTGGACAAGATGAAAGACGCCGTCACGCGCACACGCCAGAACCTGAGCGAGCGCATTGACGGGATCACGGCACTAACCAAAACGATTGACCGCAACACCTTGAACGACCTGGAAGCCATCCTGATCGGGGCCGACCTGGGCGCCAAAACGACCCAGGAAATTCTAGGCCGGCTGCGGGAAATGGCGGACCGCAAGCAGATTAAAGATGCGGACGAGTTGAAGCGCCTCATCAAAGATCAGATTCGGGAAATCCTGAATTCCACTCCGTCTGTGACGGACGCACACTCAGGCAAGCCGCAAGTAGTGATGGTGGTAGGCGTGAACGGCACCGGCAAGACCACCAGCATCGGCAAGCTGGCATACGCCCTGCGCGGCGAAGGCAAAACCGTTCTGCTCTGCGCGGCGGACACCTTCCGTGCCGCCGCCATTGAGCAGCTTGAGGTCTGGGGCTCGCGCACCGGCGTGGAAGTGATCAAGACCAAACCCGGCGGCGACCCCTCCGCCGTGCTGTTTGACGCGCTCAGCGCCGCTAAGGCCCGCGGGACCGACAGCGTCATCGTGGACACGGCCGGGCGACTGCACACCAAGACCGGCCTGATGGCGGAGCTGGAAAAGATGAAGCGCACGGCCCAGCGCGTTATTCCCGGCGCGCCCCACGAGGTGCTGCTGGTGATGGATGCCACCACGGGCCAGAACGGGTTGCAACAGGCGCGGCAGTTCACCGAATCCGCCGGCGTCACCGGCATTGTGCTCACTAAGCTGGACGGCACCGCCAAAGGCGGCGTGGTAGTGGCCATCTCCCGCGAGCTGGGGTTGCCGGTGCGCTACGTGGGCGTGGGAGAAAAGGCCGCCGATCTGCTTCCCTTCAGCGCTGAGGTTTTTGTGGATTCGCTGTTTGAAACAGCATGAGCTCCAGCGTCAATCCCGCAGACGAGCAGTACATGCGCCAGGCGCTGGAGCTGGCCCGCCAGGGGACCGCGCTGGCCACGCCCAATCCGCGCGTGGGCGCGGTAGTGGTCAGCAGTAGCGGCGAAGTTGCCGGCACGGGCTTTCATACTTATGACGCCGTAAAGCACGGCGAAGCCTTGGCCCTCGAACAAGCTGGCCCTCAGGCCCGCGGCGGAACGCTGTACCTCAATCTTGAGCCGTGCTCTCATCACGGACGCACCGGCCCCTGCGCCGACGCCGTGATTGCCGCCGGCATACGCCGCGTGGTGGCGGCCATGGCGGACCCTAACCCGCTGGCCTCTGGCAAAGGATTCGCCAAGCTGCGCGCCGCCGGGATCACCGTCGAAACCGGGCTTCTCCAAGCCGAAGCACGCAATCTGAATGAGAGCTTTGCCAAATACATTCTCACGCGCCGGCCGCTGGTGACGTTGAAGGCCGGCATGACTCTGGACGGCAAGATTGCCGCGCCGCAGGGCGGGTCAGTGAACGCGCCGCTGCATGATGCGGGCGGCGCCATTGCCTGGATCACCAGCGAGGAAGCGCGTGCGCACGCGCAACAATTGCGCCATGAATCGGACGCTATCCTGGTGGGCGCGGGCACGGTCATTGCCGACGATCCTCTGCTCACCGACCGCACCGGGCTTCTTCGCCGCCGTCCGCTGCTGCGCGTGGTGCTGGATTCGCGCCTGCGCCTGCCGCTGGATTCGCGCCTGATGAAGACCGCGCACCATGACGTTGTGGTCTTCTGCTCCTTCGCGGAAGAAAAAAAGAAAAAAGCCCTGGAAGAGCGCGGCATCACCGTGGAGCAAGTTTCGCTGGGCTCCAGCGACGGCCGGCCGGACTTGAAGCAAATCGCGGCGCGGCTAGGCGAAAAGGAAATTACCAGCCTGCTGATCGAAGGCGGCGCGCTGGTAAACTGGGCGGCGCTGGCTGCGGGCATCGTGGACAAAGTCTTTCTGTATTACGCGCCCAAGATTCTGGCTGGGACCGGGTCGGTGCCGTTCGCCGGCGGGGCCGGCTACAGGAGCATCAGCGAAGCGGCGGTGGTCAAGAACGTCACGCTCCACCATTTTGGCGAGGATTTTGCGGTTGAAGGCTACCTGCGTGATCCGTATGCTGCCGCAGCATCCGAGAGCGCGGAGAAAACCTGAATGTTTACCGGACTAATCCAGGAAACCGGCCAGATCGCCGCCATCCGCAGATTGGCAGCACGCAGCGGGCGTGGCGCTTTCACGCGCATCACCGTTGCCGCCGGCAGCGTTACATCAGAGCTGAAGACCGGTGACAGCGTGTCCGTGAGCGGTGTCTGCCTGACCGCGGTTGAACTCCGGGGCAAACAGTTTTCCGCCGACCTCGCCCAGGAAACCTTGCAGCGCACCTCGCTGGGCCAATTGCAGAAAGGCTCGCTGGTGAACCTGGAACTTCCCGCCCGCGCTCAGGACCGTTTAGGCGGACACATCGTGCAAGGACACATCGACGGCACGGGAAAGGTGCTGAGCCTTGAGCAAATCAAAGACCGTGAAGACTGGCGTCTGGTGATTGAAGTCCCCCAGGCGATCACGAAATACATTGTTGCTCAAGGATCGATTGCCATCGAAGGAATCAGTCTGACCGTCGCCGCGATTCAGGCCGGCCGGCTGGAGATTGCCGTCATCCCCCACACCTACCAGACCACCAACCTGCGCGCCCTGCGCCCCGGCGACGCGGTAAATCTCGAAGTGGATATTCTGGCTAAATACGCTGAGAAAATCGCCCAGGGAAACGCGACTGGAAAACTTAGCGTCGCGGAATTAGTCAAGCTGGGGTTCTAGATCCCGCTGTCTCGGCCAGCGGCCTTCAATGAACAGGGCCTGCCCGTTTCTGGGCTAGCTTCTGTGGGGGCCCTGTGCACTATAATCGGCGCGATGAAATCACTATGCACGCAAGCCATTGACGTTCGGGGTTAACTTCAGGAGATAATCACCAGACATTTCACCAAGACTCATGCGCACACTCAAGATCACCGTCCTGACACTTGCCGTACTCATTGTCGGGGCCTTCGTATTCCTGATCGTGGCTGACCGGCTGGACCAGCCTGCGCCGCCGGATCCGGCCGCGCTGATCGCTAAGGCCCGGCAATATGATGTTCGCATCAAGCGTGACACCTTTGGCGTGCCGCATGTGATCGGCCCCAGAGATGCAGATGTTGCCTTCGGGCTGGGCTTCGCCCAGTCCGAAGACGACTTCGCCACGCTCCAGCAGGTGGCGCTTGCGACCCGTGGACAACTGGCCGCGGCCGAGGGACGCAAAGCTGCCGTGCCCGACTATCTGGTCCACCTTTTACGGGTATGGGAAACTGTCAACGCAAAGTATGAGCGTGACTTGCCCGCGGATGTGCGGCAGGTCCTGGAAGCCTATGCCGACGGCGTGAACTACTACGCGGCGCTTCATCAGGATCAGGTGCTGCGCGGCCTCTTGCCGCTTACCGGCAAAGACGTGGCCGCAGGCTTTGTTTTCAAGACGCCGTTCTTTTATGGCCTCGACCGGGTGTTGCGGAAGTTGAGTAGCCCGGAGAGCGGCAACACCGTCGCCTCTCTTTCCCTTTCCCCCGCCTTTCTTTCTAACAACGGGCAGGATGCCTTCCTGATCACCGGCGACCCGGTCCCCGTGGGATCAAACGCCGTGGCCGTGTCCCCGTCGCGCTCGGCCGATGGAGCCACGCGGCTTCTCGTCAATTCCCACCAGCCTTATTCTGGGCCGGCCTCCTGGTATGAGGCGGTGCTGGAGAGCGGCCAGGGCTGGCACGTAGCGGGCGGCTTCTTCCCCGGCTCGCCTTTCATGCTGCACGGCCACAACCAGCATCTGGGTTGGGCCAACACGGTCAACAATCCCGATCTTGTTGACGTTTACAAGCTCACCATCAATCCGGCCAATCCCAACCAGTATCAACTGGATGGGAAATGGCGTGATTTTGAGAAGAGCGACGTCAAAATCCGCGTGAAGATCTGGGGGCCGCTGGTCTGGCCCGTACACCGCGACGTGCTTTACGCGGCCCAAGGTCCTGTGCTGAAGACCGATCACGGCGTGTTCGCCATTCGTTACGCCGGCATCAACGAGGTGCGCCAGCCCTTGCAGTATTACCGCCTGAACAAGGCCGCTAACCTGGAAGAATGGCGGGCGGCCATGGCGCTGCAGGCCATACCCAGCATCAACTACGTCTATGCCGACGACAAGGGACATATCGGCTATGTCTATAACGGATTGTTCCCGGTTCGACAGGAAGAAGACAAGCTGGACTGGCAGGACATGCTGCCCGGCGACCGCTCTGATTTGATCT
>WNFI01245293.1_pt1 | contig 10475 bp, 11 predicted proteins | sample 5400471 | NCBI WGS metagenome assembly WNFI01 (sample SAMN13153348, study PRJNA577476) | soil metagenome | isolation source: 100 cm saprolite on Douglas fir-dominated hillslope | place: USA:California | collected 2013-09-17 | reverse complement strand
GAGGCGTTCGGCGAGTTCGTCCTGAGTGACCCGCTGTCCGGGCGCCAGTCGGCCGGTGCAGATTTCATCGAGGATCGCGCCATAGACGCGGTCGACGAGCTGGGGCTGAACGGTGAGGCGCTGCATGATTATCGGATACCGTATACGGTAATTTTCGGCATGGCAAACCGTGATGCGACGGCCGTTGTGGTTGGCTGTCGGTTCCCGTAGCAAACGCTGCTATAATCGCTAAGGGGGATTTCGACTCTCAACGGGAGGCAGGCGATGAACGAAGACCGCTTCAACATGTCGATCCGTAAGTTCCTCAAGGCGGTCGGCGTTACCTCCCAGCGTGAGATCGAGAACGCGGTGCGCGATGCCGTCAAGGCCGGCAAGCTCAAGGGAAACGAGACGCTCAAGGCCAAAGTCACCCTGACCTTGTCCGGGGTTGCCCTCAAACACGAGATCGACGGCGATATCGAACTAGGGTAGCGACGGCGCCTCAGCGCCGGATTACCATCAGCTTCTTGATCTCTGTAATCGCCTTCGCCGGATTGAGCCCTTTCGGGCATGTTCGCGTGCAGTTCATGATGGTGTGACAGCGATAGAGGCGGAAAGGATCCTCGAGCTGATCGAGACGCTCGCCCGTATTCTCATCTCTGCTATCGGCGATCCAACGATAGGCCTGCAGCAGGATCGCCGGGCCGAGATAACGGTCGCCGCTCCACCAATAGCTCGGACAGGCCGTCGAGCAGCAGAAGCAGAGGATGCACTCCCATAGCCCGTCGAGCTTCTCGCGCTCTGCGACCGACTGAGGCTGCTCGCGATCGGGAGGCGGCGCAGTCTCGCTCTGCAGCCAGGGCCTGATCGAGCGGTACTGTGCGTAAATATGGGTGAGGTCGGGCACCAGATCCTTCACCACCGGCATGTGCGGCAAGGGATAAATGCCGACCGCTCCCTTGACGTCTTCGATCGGCTTCAGGCAGGCGAGCGTGTTGGTGCCGTCGATGTTCATCGCGCAGGAGCCGCAGATCCCTTCGCGGCAAGAGCGGCGGAAGGTGAGGGTTCCGTCGATCTCGTTCTTGATCTTGATCAGCGCATCGAGAACCATCGGCCCGCAGGAATCGAGATCGACACCATAAGTATCAAGACGCGGGGTCTGACCGGAATCCGGGTCCCAGCGATAGATCTTGAAGTCGCGCACGCGCTTGGCGCCGGCTGGCGCCGGAAACGCCTTGCCAGGACCGACCTTCGAGTTGGCGGGAAGCGTGAATTCAGCCATTCAGAACTCGCTCAATAAACGCGCGCTTTCGGCGGAAAGACCTGCACCTCGTTCGACAGCGTATAGAGATGAACAGGGCGATAGCCGATCGTGACGATGTTGCTGCCGTCGAGCCAGGCGACGGTGTGCTTCATCCACTCCTTGTCGTCGCGGTCGGGATAGTCCTCATGGGCATGAGCGCCTCGGCTTTCCATGCGGTTGGCCGCCGAATGCATGGTCACGACCGCTTGGGCCAGCAGGTTTTCGAGCTCCAGCGTCTCGACGAGGTCGCTGTTCCAGATCATCGAGCGATCGCTGACGTGCAGATCACTGAGTGAGCGAGCGACCTCGTCGATCATGCGCACCCCGTCGTCGAGAATCGTGGTGGTGCGGAAGACGGCGCAGTTCTTCTGCATGGTCCGTTGCATGACGAGGCGGATTTCGCTCGTCCGCGTGCCGCCATTGGCATGGCGGATGCGATCGAGACGGGCGATCGCCGCCTCACCCGCTGTGGCAGGCAGCGGCTTGTGCGGCATATCCGGCTGCACAAGCTCGCTCGCGCGATGGGCGGCGGCGCGGCCGAACACGACGAGATCGAGCAGCGAGTTGGTGCCGAGCCGGTTGGCGCCGTGGACGGAAACGCAGGCCGCTTCTCCGATCGCCATCAGGCCAGGGGCGACGCGGTCGGGAGCGTCGGGCGTCGGCGCCATCACCTCGCCGTGATAATTCGTCGGGATGCCGCCCATGTTGTAATGGACGGTCGGCAGGACCGGGATCGGCGCCTTGGTGACGTCGACGCCCGCGAAAATCTTCGCCGTCTCCGAGATGCCGGGAAGCCGCTCGTGCAGCACCGCCGGATCGAGATGCTCGAGATGGAGCATGATGTGGTCCTTCAAGGGACCACAGCCGCGGCCTTCGTTGATCTCGACCGTCATGGCGCGGCTCACGACGTCGCGCGAGGCGAGGTCCTTGGCGTGCGGCGCGTAACGCTCCATGAAACGCTCGCCCTCGGAATTCGTCAGATAGCCGCCCTCGCCGCGCGCGCCCTCGGTGATCAGGCACCCGGCGCCATAAATGCCGGTCGGGTGGAACTGAACGAATTCCATGTCCTGCAGCGGCAACCCGGCGCGCAAAATCATCGCGTTGCCATCGCCGGTGCAGGTATGCGCCGAGGTCGCCGAGAAATAGGCGCGGCCGTAACCGCCGGTCGCCAGCACCACGAGATGTGCGCGAAAGCGGTGCAGCGTGCCATCTTCGAGATTCCACGCCATGACGCCGCGGCACGCGCCATCCTCGTCCATGATGAGGTCGAGGGCAAAATACTCGACGAAGAACTCGGCATCGTGCTTGAGGCACTGCTGGTAAAGCGTATGAATGATCGCATGGCCGGTGCGATCGGCCGCGGCACAGGCACGCTTGGCCATGCCGCCTTCGCCGTATTGCGTCGTGTGGCCGCCGAAGGGACGCTGGTAGATCCGCCCCGCTTCGGTGCGCGAAAAGGGCACGCCGTAATGCTCGAGCTCGATGATCGCCGGCATGGCGTTGTGGCACATGTATTCGATGGCGTCTTGATCGCCTAGCCAATCCGAGCCCTTGACGGTGTCGTACATGTGCCAGCGCCAGTCGTCCTCGCCCATATTGCCGAGCGCGGCGCTGATCCCACCTTGCGCCGCCACGGTATGGCTTCGCGTCGGAAAGACCTTCGTGATGCAAGCGGTCTTGAGTCCCGCGGCCGTCATCCCCAGGGTTGCGCGCAGTCCGGCGCCGCCCGCGCCGACGACGACGATGTCATGGCTGTGATCAATCACTTTGTAGGCTTGCGGCATTTCAATCAGCCTCCGAGGGCTATGCGCAATATGGCGAAGATTCCGGCCACGGCCAGGACGAAGCAGCCAAAGCGCACCGCCACCAGCAAGCCGAGCTTGACCCACTCCTGGTGGATATAGTCCTCGATGACGACCTGAATACCGAGAGCGGCGTGATAAAAGGTGGTGCCGATCAGTAGGATCATCAGGATGGCCGGAATCGGCGCGCCGAGCCAGGCGACGGTCTCCTCGTAGTCCGCCCCGATATGCGCGAGGATCGCGGCGACGAACCACAGCCCGAGCGGCACCAGAGCGAGCGCGGTCAGACGCTGCCGCCACCAGTGCTCCACCCCTTCCTTGGCCGAGCCGAGACCGACGGCCCGGCCGAGCGGCGACCTCATTTCCCGTTGCTCCATCGCCCTACTCCATTTCCGCCGGCGGGCTTAGCCCTGATGCCATTGCAGCAGGCCGGCGACGACGGCGATGAGCGTCAGACCGGCGCTCGCTGCCACAACAGCCCAACCGGTGGCATAGGTGGTGGCAAGATCGAGACCATGACCAGTATCCCACATGAGGTGCCGAACGCCGTTGCAGAGATGAAAGAACAGCGAATAGGTCCAGCCCAGGAGGAGGACAACGCCGAACCACGAGCCCAGAAAGAATTGCGCCTGTGCATAGGCCTCTGGACCGCTCGCCGCGGCCAGCAACCACCAGGTGAGCAACAGCGTTCCGACCGATAGCGCCAAGCCCGTCGCGCGATGCGAAATCGAGAGCACCGAGGTGAGCTGCGGCTTGTAAATCTGCAGATGCGGCGAGAGTGGCCGGTCGGCTTGGCGCATGAAACCCTCGGTTTGGCTGCTGCGGCGGAGAAAGCCGGGCGCGGAAGGAACTATCTGATGATTAACGTGCAAACTTCGTTCAAGTCAACGCCGCCTGTTGGCGCAAAACACCATAGCTGGCTTGCACGAAATGGCTGCTGCCGGCCGCTCTGTGGATAAGATTGGGGAGAACTCTTGAATAATCTGTGCAGTATCTGCTGAGTTACTCACAGAAAAATGAAATAACGTCATCAATAAAACTTGCGCTAACAAAGGTCTCGCGCAATGATTTCTCATGGCTCGCGAGAGCTTCATCGTGTTCGGCAAGAACCCTTGACCCTCCTACCGGATGTCAGAGGCGACCGCATGAAGCGATGATGCCGGGCCCGCCGCCAGCGGCGCGAAGTCAGAGTGTCGCAGCGTAGCATCGGAGTGCTCCAACTCGATGCTCGCAGGATTTGGCGGGGTTGCAAGGCCTCACCATAGGCCCGCAAGGGCACACCGAAGGGCGCGTCGGTATCGGCCCAGATACCGGCGCCAGAGGCGGTGACCCCGCCCGCTCGTCAGGCCGTGGGGCCGTGATCGGCTCCGGAGGCGTCAGAAGTGTCCGAAAGGGCACGCGGCTTGGAAGCGATTCCGGCCTCTGACGCCTCCTTTCTTTTCAGGCCGATCCTGCCGTTCCGCGCTCCTCGATCGCCGCGGCGAGCGCGAGGAGGCGCCGGGCATTCTCGACATGAAGATTCTCGATGAGCTTGCCGTCCACAAGGACAACGCCAGCGCCAATCGCCGCTTCGTGAGCCGTTATGATGCGGCGCGACCAGGCGATGTCGTCGGCCGAGGGAGAGAATGCAGCATTCGCCGCTGCGATCGTCTTCGGGTGGATCAGGGTCTTGCCGTCGAAGCCAAGTTCGCGTCCTTGCCCACACGATTGCGCGAAGCCGTCGTCATCGGCGAGGTCGAGATAGACGCCGTCAAGGATCGCCAGGCCGAAGGCCCGCGCCGCAAGAAGGCAGAGGCCGAACGAGGTCAGCAGCGGCAGGCGCTCGCGCGTGTGCTGGGCATGAAGGTCATTGCTGAGATCCGATGTCCCCATGATGAGCCCGCCGAGGCGCCGGCTCGCCGCGGCAATGTCCCCTGCGCGCAGAATGCCGAGCGGCGTCTCCATCATGCACCAGATCGCCAAGCCCTCTCCGGCACCCTTGTCGACCAGCACCGCCTCGGCCGCACGGATCGTCTCGGGACTCTCGACTTTGGGCAGGACCACGCCGTCGATCGCCATGTGCGCCGCCGCGGCAAGATCCTCCTCGCCCCATGGCGTGCCAAGGGCGTTGACGCGCAGTAGAAGCTCGCGCTTGCCGTAACCGCCGCTCGCGACGGCTGAGGCGACGATGCCGCGCGCCGTTGCCTTCGCATCGGGAGCGACCGCGTCCTCGAGGTCGAAGATCAGGGCATCGGCAGCTAGGCTGCGCGCCTTTTCGAGCGCGCGGCTGTTCGTGCCGGGCATATAGAGCACGGAGCGGCGCGGACGAGCGGAGGCAGGCATCTTCCCCTCCAATGAACGATTCATTCCTTGTGAACGCGTGCGGAGCATTATAACCAAGGGCGGCGCGACCATGATGAACATCCTGTCGATCCAATCGGCCGTCGCCTACGGTCACGTCGGCAACTCGGCCGCCGTCTTTCCGCTCCAGCGGCTCGGCTTCGAAGTATGGCCGGTAAACACGGTCGCCTTCTCGAACCACCCCGGCTATGGATCGTGGCGGGGCCGCATCTGCGACCCCGGCCTCATCGCCGAAATCCTGACCGGCATCGCTGAGCGCGGCGTTCTGGAGAGCTGCGCCGCCGTGTTGTCGGGCTATCTCGGCGAGATCGCGACAGGCGCTGCCGTTCTCGACACCGTGGTGCGCGTCAAGACCGCCAACCCCGACGCACTCTATTGCTGCGATCCCGTCATCGGCGATCGCGACGGCGGCTCTTATGTGCGAGCCGGCATCGCCGCGTTCTTTCGCGAACGCGCGCTTGCCCACGCCGATCTCGTGACCCCCAACCACTTCGAGCTCGAGCAGCTCGCCGAGCGACGGGTCGAGACGTTGGCCGATGCTCTAGTCGCGGCGGATCGTCTTCGGCGGATTGGCGCAAAAATCGTCCTCGTGACTAGCTTCGAGAGCGGCGATGCGGGACCGCACACGAGCGAGATGCTGGTCGTCGCGGAAGGAGGCGCCTGGCGCGTGGCGACCCCCCTGCTGCCGATCGCGGTCAACGGCGCTGGTGACGCCGTCGCCGCACTCTTCCTCGGCCATTACCTGTTGATGCGCGACGCCGAGCAGGCGCTCGCGGCCACCGCGGCGTCGATCTTCGCCATCATCGAGGCGACGCACGCGGCCGGCAGCCGCGAGCTGCAGCTCGTCGCCGCGCAGGATGCGCTCGTCGCGCCGCGCCGCCGCTTCACGGCGGAGCGGTTACGCTGAGTCTCTTCAGCTGGCCTTGCGCTTCGCCGCGGTGGGCTTCTTCTGCAGGTAGCGTTCTACCAGCACCTCGGCGATCTGCACGGCGTTGAGCGCGGCGCCCTTGCGGAGATTGTCTGAGACGCACCACAAGCTCAGCCCGTGCGCGACCGTCGGGTCGCGGCGGATGCGGCTGACGAAGACCGCGTCTTCTCCGGCGGCTTCGGCCGGCGTGACGTAGCCCTCATCGACACGCTGGTCGACGACGGAGACGCCAGGTGCTTTCTTCAGCGCGGCGCGCGCCTCGCTGTCGCTCAGCGGGCGCTCGAACTCGACATTGATCGCCTCGGCATGCGAGATGAAGACCGGAACGCGCACGCAGGTCGCGACGACGGCAATGTTGGGGTCGAGGATCTTGCGGGTCTCGACCGACATCTTCCACTCTTCCTTGGTCGACCCGTCATCCATGAAGACATCGATATGCGGGATGCAGTTGAAGGCGATCTGTCGTGCAGCGGCTTGAGCGCGACCACCATCTGCATGGTCGAGCAGTTCGGGTTGGCGATGATGCCGCGCTTGGTGTAGCCGGCGATCGCATCCGGATTGACCTCGGGCACGACGAGCGGGACATCGGGGTCCATGCGGAAATGCGAGGTATTGTCGATGACGACGGCACCGGCCTTTGCCGCTCGTGGCGCATGGACCGCCGATATCTTGGCGCCGGGCGATGACAATACGATGTCGACCCCGTGGAAGTCGAAGGTGTCGAGATCCTTGACCTTGAGGACGTCGTCCTCGCCAAAGGAGACTTCCTTGCCGACCGAGCGCTCGGAGGCCAGCGCGATGACTTCATCGGCCGGAAACTCGCGCTCCGCGAGGATCGAGAGCATCTCGCGTCCGACATTGCCGGTCGCGCCGACCACTGCCACTCTGTAACCCATCGTCGAACTCCATCGCCGCACGCACGCCGGGAAATGGTGCTGCCGCACAGGATTGAACTGTGGACCTCCCCCTTACCAAGGGGGTGCTCTACCACTGAGCTACGGCAGCGCGGCTTCGATATCCCGACCCACGGTGGCGCGAGGAGATACACGAGGCGGCCCGTCTTGGCAAGGCGAGCAGCCGTGCCGGTGGGAGCGAAACGATAGCGGAAAGCGGGTTAATCGCCCCTTACGAAACCGGCAGTCGCGTTATGTTGCTCGGCCGCTTCGGCAGGGGCGGCTGGGCCGGCAGGAGCAGAAATTGGGCATAGAGCTCGTTGGCGTAGCTCAGCCCGAAGCGATACATGCGGTAGGTGTAGATCAGCGCGATCGGCAACAGGCCGAGGGTGACCCGCCAGTCGGTTTCCGAGAAGGCGAGACTGATAAGAACGAGGGCCAGCACGGCGGCCGCCAATCCACGGTTGAGAGTATAATTGCCATCGAACCTATCGATCCGCGCCGGCTTGCCGTGCGACATGACGTCAGCGTAGATCTGGCGCGAGATTGGGAACCACTGCTTGTGATCCATTCCGCGAATGCTACTGATGTCGAGACGCAGGCGCTGCCTGATCAGCTGCTCGAGACTGCCGATCTGCTGGGACGACAGCAAAGAGTTCTTCTCAGCCACGACCCAATTCGAAGGTCGACCGCGCCCAAACCAGACGCAGCTTTCCATGATATTGCCGAGCGCTGCGGCGAGATGGCCGGCGGCGTAGGAGATCAGCAGGAACAGGCCAAGCCCGCCGATGCTGACGCCGTCGCTGAAGAACAGCATGCGGAACTCGGCAAAGAAGAACAGAAGACCGAATACCAGGGTCGCGCCTGGAATCAGGATCCCGGTCTGCTCGTAGAATGAGAAATTCTTGCCCATCACTCGCGCCGTTCCCAATCATAGCCGACGTCCTTCTCACCCTCTCAAGGCGGACGGCTATATGAGCCTATTTTTGCTCCGATTTATCGGACGACCTTCGCACAGAGCTAGGCGACGCACAACCTTGCTAGCTATGATCGCCGCCGCGGCGTGCCGACACACGGCTGCCGGACGATCATTCGCCAATTCCGAGCGTCCGTCGCTATGCGAGGCGTCCGACGGTTGCTGAAGTCAATGGAGACTGGAACCATCGACATGATCCCGCCGAGCCAAGCGGTAACCCCCCGCCCCGCCGCGTTGCGCCGCGCCTGGGACAGCGACATCCTGCACAGTTTCCGGCGTTCGCCGGTCACTGTCGCGGCAGCTATCCTGACGATCGTGTCGATCCTCGGCGCGATCGGCGCGCCCTGGCTCGCTCCGCACGATACGCTCGACCTGCGCACGCTCAATCTACTCGATGCCTCGCTGCCGCCGGCCTGGATCGACGGCGGCTCGTGGACCTATCCGCTCGGCACCGACACGCAAGGCCGCGACATGCTGTCGACCATTCTCTACGGCTCGCGCATCTCGATCCTGGTCGGGTTCTGCTCCGTCGTCTTCGCCCTCGTCCTCGGCGTCACGCTGGGGCTGATCAGCGGCTATGTCGGCGGGTTCGTCGATTCACTGATCATGCGCATCGCCGACGTGCAGCTCTCGTTCCCGGCGATCCTGATCGCCCTGCTGGTTGACGGCGTCGCGCGCGTCATCTTGCCGCGCGACCTTCACAATGAGCTCGGCATCTACGTCCTCATCCTGGCGATCGGCTTCTCCGGCTGCCCGGTCCTCGTGATCACCACGATCTATCTCGCCCTGGCGATCATCACCGAGGCGACGCTGTCCTTCCTCGGCGTCGGCCTGCCGCCGACCCAGCCTTCGCTCGGCACGCTGATCCGCGTCGGCAACAATTATCTGTTCTCCGGCGAGTGGTGGATCACCGTCTTTCCCGGCCTCGCGCTGGTGATCATGGTGCTGTCGGTCAACCTGCTCGGCGATTGGCTGCGCGACGCGCTCAATCCCAAGCTGCGATAGGCCGCAAAACGCAAAAAGGCCGCCCGCGCGAGTTGCGCGGGCGGCCGTGACTGCCGGATATGACGTTTCGCTATTTCGCGGCGACGCCCTTCCATTTCTCAAAAGTTCTTCCGCCCGTGTACCCTAAATAATCGAGCCCGCCGATCTGCGGCCAGTGGCGCGGGATGTCGAAACTATCCACCGCGATCGCCGCCTCCTCGATCGGGAAGATGCGGCCGGAGCCGAGCGCCGGGATGCCCTTGGCCCGCGCCTCGCGCTCATGCGCGGGATAGGCGGCGACGATGCGCGCCCGCTCCTCCGCGCTGTAATGGCCGGCATCGTCGATGGTCATCTGCGTCACGTGCCTGTCGGGCGTCGGGTTCTCGAGATAGGAGCGGACTAGTTCGGACATGCCGAGAAGCGGCGTCATGGTCAGCCAGACCATGCCGCCGGTGGCGTTGGTGCGGGTCAGCCCCTCGCTATAGATGTCGTGCGGCGGCTCCTCGTCGAACCACACGCGGTCGAGCGTCTCGCCCTGCCATTTCTCGCGCCCCTTCTCATAGGATTTGAAGACGATGGTCGATTCGCCCCCGGAGACGTGGCGGACGCGAACGGTGTCGACGAGGCCGGAGGCGCCGCGCGCCACGGTCTTGCCGGCGATCTCACGTTGCCGCAGGGCGCCGCCGCCGCGGCCGTTCCGGCCGAGCAGCGCGCGCTGCACGGTGTCGCGCGTGCTCTCGCCGGTGACGCCGGCGACCCACGACACGGTCGGGCCGTCGAAGCGCCGGCCGCGCCACCACTCGGGATAATTGCCGGTGGCGTGCGCCGCCTCCTCGAAGGCGCCGGCCAGCGTCTTGCCGAGCTGATTGCCGGCGAGGAAAAGACGCTCGCGATGGACTGCTCCGGCTTCGTGGAACTCAATCTGTTTCGCGTAAGGAAGGTAAACCGGGCGGATCGGCGGCGCTCCCCGTGCCTTCGATGCAGGGTCCAAGACTTGCGAGATGGACTGCAGCCATTCGGCGAACTTGGGCGATTGCATCGGCAATATCTTCATCGTCGTAGGTCCTCCCGGCGCTCATATCCAACAGCGATTTCGGCGCCATGAAAGCGATGAGGCGCAGATAACCGCCGGGGTCTTTCTCCCGGAGCGCGCTGATCGCCTTCAGCCCCTCCTCCTCGAAATCGACCGCCAGCGCGGCGAGCAGGCGCTCGATCAGATGACGCTGCGCCTTGGTCGGGCGGCCGAACCATCGGCGCATGGCGCGGGTGC
>WNFI01053668.1_pt2 | contig 10476 bp, 8 predicted proteins | sample 5400471 | NCBI WGS metagenome assembly WNFI01 (sample SAMN13153348, study PRJNA577476) | soil metagenome | isolation source: 100 cm saprolite on Douglas fir-dominated hillslope | place: USA:California | collected 2013-09-17 | reverse complement strand
CATACTGCTGTTGGGCAGACTGCGCTGGGGCAGTCTGCCCCAATTCTTTGATCCAGGGTGGTAGCGCCTGCTGATCCACTAAGCTATTAGCAGAGAAATTCTGCCCGGCTCCTGGCTGTCCACCATCCTGAGCAACGCGCATCCATGAAGGGAGAGACTGCTCGTCAATCAATGAACCTGCCTCTAAACCACTGGCAGGGAACGCTTGTCTCTCCGGGTCCGACCCTGGTTGCGGGGTCGCTGCTAGCGCGGGAAAAGCATCAGAACTTCCACTCTCCCCCATGCGCGGATGCTCCTGGCTCATCCAACGGGGCATGGCGTTTTCATCCACCAGCTCATCCATCGAAAAGGGCTGCTGATTGCCCAGGCCACTCGCAACAGGCCGTTCATGCGCGCGCAAAGATTCAAGCCAGGCTGGCAGTTCTTGCTGCTCCCCTTGCCCGGCACTTGCCATGCTAGCGCTATTGGTCACCAGAGGCATGCCACAATTCTGGCAACTCATCGCTCCCGCGGGAGCTAATTTCCCACAGTGACTACATCTAATCACTTTGACTCCTCACTTTCACCAGACCGAAGCCCACGTACACCTTCCCGCAAGTGTATCATGTTTTTCTCTACCTGACAACGACCGAAAAATTTACGGGATGAAACATACTGATATGATACTATACGCCGTTGAGAATGCCAAAAGTACCTACACATTGGGCCTATGTCATATATCGCATGCTGCTTTTTCGGTCTCCCTCACTCCCCTTGCTTCTTCCTTGAAACCTCCACTACAATAGAACTGGTAGCCCTGCATTCTGTAACAAAATAGCTCTGAGGTATGTACTTATGTCCACTCACAGACGCACCAATCCAAATGCCCAGTATAAAACAATGCGCTTGCTGCTCGGTCTGGCGCTCAGCAGTGGCATCGGCCTGCTTGCCTACAAACGCCGCTCATTGACCAAAGGCGGCGCAGCGGGGGCGGTGGCCACTGGCACAACGATCTTCGGCCTGGGCGGTTGGCCCTGGGGCATTTCGTTGATCTACTTCTTTCTCTCCTCGACGCTCCTTTCGCATTTCCGTGAGAAAGAAAAAGCCTCGACGGCAGCCGATAAGTTTAGCAAAGGTTCGCAGCGCGACCTCGCGCAGGTTTTAGCCAATGGTGGCGTAGCCTCGTTCTACGCCGCTACAGCCAGCACAACACGCTCTGAAGCCCTCCAGCAAACGCTCCAGGCTGGCTTCGTCGGCGCGCTGGCCACAGCGACCGCTGACACCTGGGCCACCGAAATCGGCGTGCTCAGTCCCCATCAGCCGCGCTTGCTGACCACCGGCCAACCCGTGGCGCCCGGCACTTCGGGAGGCATCACCCTACCTGGCTCAGGTGCCTCGGTCCTCGGTGCGTTCACGTTCGGTCTGGTATTCTGGGCCGCGCACGGTCTGCGCAAATCGCTGGCGAGCCTCCCATTCGTTGCTCTGCTCAGCGGTCTGGCCGGTAGCCTCTGCGATAGTCTGCTGGGCGCGACGGTCCAGGCTATGTATTTTTGCCCGCACTGTCAGCGCGAAACAGAACGCGCCATCCATGCCTGCGGCACGCGCACGCGTCCGCTGCGCGGCGTCTCCTGGTGTAATAACGATGTCGTGAATGCTTTGGCTTCACTCGCCGGTTCCCTCACAGCAATAGTACTGCACTCTATTCTGCGCCCGGCCTCGCCCTCACAGAAAAGAACTGTGTCTGACGCGGAATTGTAGGACGCTGCTTTGACCATTCGCGGCTATGAAGCAATGCTCCCGCAAGCCTATGCTATACTCTAAATAGACGTTTAATCCTAATTACAGCAATAAGGACAGAGGAATATGTCAACCAAAATACAAGCTTTACTGCCAGAAGACTGGCGCCCCGGACGCGCAGCGGCGGCGGGGCTTGCCGCCACCATTACCTATAGCGTGGCGATGGAGAATGATAAATATATTACCGGCAACCACTTTAACGATGTCACATTCATCCAGGGTCTATTCGGCAATAAAGACGCCTCGTCGAACCGTTTTCGCGCTCTCTCCTGGGGACTGCACTTCCTCAATGGCGCGCTGCTCGCTGAGGTCTATGCTGTGATCTGCAAACGCTGCCCTCGGCCTGCTTTACCGCACGCGAAGCAAGTAAACTCAGGGCACCCGGCCTGGGTGCCCACCTGTTCTTAATAGCGCAGCCAGTTGCTGATAAAAGGCAAACGATAGTCCGGCTTAAACCACGCCATGATCATCAGCCAGATCGCCAGCACAACCATTACCCAGATGATGATGGTGGCCAGGAAGCCCAGTACCGCGGCAAAGAGCCAGCCGATCAACGGGATAAAGCCCAGAATGCCTGCAATAAGTTTCACGACAAACAAGAGAATGGATAGCGGGCCAAAGACTGCCATCGATTGCTTGGCATGCCATTGTACATTGCGCTTTCTGCGCTCTAAAAGAAAGAGTATCAAGCCGCCTACCCAGATAAAGGGATAGGCCAGCACTCGCTCCAGGCGCTCGCTCAGACCGAGCGATGTTGGTCCATCACCCATCGTCATGCGACTGCTCCTTGTCATACGTTCCCTATTCATCATTGTAATCCTCACACTTTCTGAAACACTCAGGCGCTGACGCTTCTTCGCACTGGGAGCTACCACTCTACGCCTTTGCGTGTTGTAAATTTGTCTCTGCAATCTATACGAAGTTGATCCCCACATGTTGCATCGATCCCACGATTTTGCCAGGGGAAATTTCTTGCTACTCTCATTATCGGCACCTTCTGCAATCTGAAAAACCGCTGTATAGAGTGACACTTGCTCATAGATGTGGGGCGTGCTATAGTGTTTCCATGCGTATCACCTCTCTCGAACAACAGGCGCACAATCCAGCGCGCGTCAATCTCTATATCGATGGCACGTTTGCCTTTGGCATTAGCGCCGAGCTGATGCTCAAACTGGACCTGCGCATCGATCAGGAACTCACTGCTGCTGACCTCGAAGGGCTGAAAGATGCTGAGGCGCGCCAGCAGGCGGTTGAACGCGCCATCAACTATCTCTCGTTCCGCCCGCGCAGCCAGGCGGAAGTACGCCGCTATCTACGCAAAAAAGAGACGCCCCCGGAGATCATTGAGGCGGTGCTTGAACGCTTGAGTAGCCAGGATTATGTGAATGACCGGGCTTTTGCCTCGTTCTGGGTGGAGAATCGCGAGCAGTTTAACCCGCGAGGCGCGCAGATGGTGCGCAATGAACTGCGCATGAAAGGCGTGGAGCGCGAAATTGTCGATGAGATGGTGAGCAGCGAGCATGACGAAGAACTTGCCATGCGCGCGGCCCGCAAAAAAGCGCTGCTCTTGCTGCAAACGCCGGAGATGGATTACACAAAATTCCGCAGCCGTCTGGGCGGCTTTCTCCAGCGCCGCGGCTTCTCCTACACCGTGGTCGCTCACGTAGTACGCACCCTCTGGCAAGAAGCCAAAGAAGAAGAAATTGACGAGGAATGACCTTGTTCGATTGACTCGTTATGGTATATACTAGAAGTAGATAAAAACCTCGCTTATATTGCCCTGTTCAGGGTGGGCTGCGCTTCGCCTCTGCAAAGACAGAATTGTTATGTTGCAGAGGTTTGCAAGCGCCTGCCCACCCTTTCTTTTTACAGAAAACGCTCCAGGCTTCTAAAAAGGTGAATGCCTCTAACCGCCGTTATTTGGCGATGTGGGAGCATTGGTGGGTGTAGGTGTGATGCTGGGGACGGGCGTCAGTTGGATAGATGGTAGTGCGCCTGAATTGATCTGGGTCAGCTTGATGTGCTGGGTATCGCCCGGCATGGTCGAGCCGCTGCCCGCGGTAAAGTGAATAGCAATGCTCGCCGGATCAATTCCCGGCTGATTCTGGAGAAAAGCCCTGGCTGCGGTGAGCGATTTGCCCACCAGTCCACTACTGATGGATTGTAGTTGCGCCGGGGTGAACTGGTAGCGCGCAACGGCCCCCACAGGGATGGCGATGCTACTCACACCAGAGTTCGGGTTGATCGAGCGGGTCGCCGGATGGCCGCTATTGACCGTTGAAGTGATGATCTGGTAGCCCTGCCCCAATTGTGTAGCCGCAGTTACTAACGACTGATTGACCATAGTCGCCTCGTCGGTGTTCAGGAAATAGCCCACGCTCCCCTGCTCTGTGACGGTAACGCTGACGTGCCTACCAGGATTACCAACCTGGGGAGTCGGGCTGGGCACCGGATCGGAGAAGTTGACCCAGGCGATCTCGGTACCATGGGCCGCGCTGACTTTACTCTGTAAATCCTGGCTGATACTCTGTTGCAACGCGGGCAACATCTGGTTTGTGAGGTTTGTTACATCGGTGCCATCGACTCCCTGCTGGCAACCAAAAAAGAAGCAGTTGACCTGACCGGTGGTTTCCCCTGTCTGCGTCGCTGTTTTTGAGAGGGTAAAGGAATAGGCGCGCACCGTGCCCGTGGTTGGATTGGCCGTCTGAGCCGCGGGATCAGCCTTCAAGGTGAGCACCTGGCTGATGACGCGCGTTTGGGGCGCGAAGCTCACCGACACACTCGCCGCGTTCACAACCTGGAAGCCGTAGTAGAGCATGCTCGCGATAATCACCAGCAGCAGCACCATCGCGCCCGCGAGCACCAGGAAGAACGAATTACGCTTGTTTCCTCCTTGTGGCCGTGGCGGGCGCGGCCTGATCAGCGGCGGCCGATTGGTTGGCGGCGCTGCGTATGGCTGAAACGGTTGGAAGGACGTGGTTGGAGCGTTATAATCCTCGTGGGTAAATACTGGTGTGCGCGCCGGCGTAGGCGAAAGCGCGGGCATTTCGCCAGAATGCGCCAACGAAACCAGTTCTGGCCGCGAGGAGGACGACACGTGCTGGCCCTGAAGCGGTCTGTTCGTTGTTGGCGTGGGCACCGACATCTCTGGTGAACGCGCGTGCATGACTTGCTGGTACGCCTGCTCAAAGCCCCTGAGCAGTTCGTCTGCGGTGGCGTAACGCTCGGCGGGATTAGCTGCTACAGCGCGGCGTACCACCTGTGCCAATGGTTCCGGCAGGCGAGGTGCCGCAGATTTGGACGACGGCGGTGCGGCGGTTGGCATACGCGCGGTGAGCATCTGGTGCAGGATCACGCCCAGCGAGAAGATATCGTTGCTCGGTGCGGCTATCCCTGAGAGGCGTTCGGGAGCCATATAAGCGACCGTACCCATCTCGTGTCCAGCGGTCGTGAGCGGCGGACTGGCGCTCTGCCCTTGCAGCGAGGCGATGCCGAAGTCGATCAGACGGACATAGATTTCACCGTCCTCCATATCTAGCATAATATTCGTCGGCTTGAGATCGCGGTGAACCACACCGCGCCGATGAATATAGGCAACGGCCTGCACCAGCGGCACAAACAGTTGACGCGCCTCAGCCAAAGAGAGGGGACCGCTCTGCTGCAAACGCGTGGCCAGCGTCCCGCCTTCGATATAGGGTGTGACCAGAAAAAGTCTGCCATCGACTTCGCCAAAATCAAAGAGCGAGAGGATGTGCTCGTGCTTCAGGTGCGCGCTAACCTCGGCCTCGCGCAAGAAACGCGCGCGTGCCGTCATATCATGCACAAGGTCGGAACGGATAATTTTGATGGCAACGACACGGCCAAAGGCGGTCAACTGATGCGCCAGATACACTTCTCCCATGCCCCCGACATCAATACGCCTTACCAGTTCGTAGTTGCCAAAACGCGTGCCCAATTTTTCTTCCATAGTCCGTCCATTTTGCTCTCTCGGATGTATGTCTGCGCGCAAGCCACTCATCGCCAGCCCATATAAGTATAAACGAAGATAGTTGCACATTCGTCAAATTTGTATGATTGTGTCGCTACCATAACGTAGCTTAGGCTAATTTGACACATGATGAGCGATCCTTAATTTCAACGCAAGTATAACACCTTGTTCCGCTTTTAAGCAAGGGAAAAGCTGATATGTCTATCTTTTTCCTGGAGAAAAAAGATCCCCTCCAGAGGGCTTTTCTTCTGCTTAAAACTATACTATAATAGGCCCGGTATCGCACAGTTTTTTATGCTCTTTATACACCTCTATTTCACTATCCAGGACTCCCGGAGAAAAAGGAAGGACACGATGTCAAATGAAGAAAAGCTGGTTAGTCACTATCAACTAAAAACACTCTTACGCAAGGATGGTTTCGGCGCGGTCTATCTGGCCGGGGACACCCGCGATGGGAAAGAATATGTCCTCCGGCTGATTGAACTAGACCCTCCAACCCTGGCACGCATTACTGGCCGCGTGCGCGCTCGCGCACAACGCGATCACCCCCTGATTGAGGGGATTCGCCAGCGCATGAAGCGCATTTCAGAATTGAAGCACGCGCATATTTTACCAGTGATTGAGTTCGGCGAGGAACATATTCAGGGCAATAACGCGATTATTTTCTATATGGTCTCGCCCTATGAGAAAGAGAGCCTGCTCTCATACTGGTCCGAGCATTATAGCAGTACCGAACTGCTTTCACTCGAAGTAATCGCCGACCTGATTTTCCAGGCTGCCGAGGCGCTTTTCGCGGTCCACAAACATGGCCTGGTGCATCAGTATGTGCGTCTCTCCAGCTTTATGCTCCGCTCGTCAGCCCACAGCCGCAAACACCTGCATGTGCTGCTGACCGATTTCTGGTTCGCCGATATCACCGCGGACATTCTGGAAGAGGGAGAGATTGCGCAGGCGCTTTCGGTCTATCTCGCCCCAGAACAACTGGCGGGCAACGCCCTGGCCGCTTCGGACCAGTATGCGCTGGCTCTCCTGGCCTACGAGCTGCTTCTGGGACATCGCCTCTCGCAGGTTGAACGCGGCTTCGGCCTCTACGAACGCGCCGTGCGCCAGCGCTCCGCAGAAATAAGCGAGGCCGACCTGGAAGTCGCGCGCCGCCTCGATCTGGTACTGTCTCGCGCCCTGGCTGAACAGAGCAGCGCCCGTTTTCATAACATCGAAGAGTTCGCATATACTTTGCGGGCGGTTGTGCGCGGCGAGGCCATTGAAGAAGTGGGGGAAGCTAGTCCCGCGAGCAATAGCACAACAGAGATGCTAGCCGCTGCGGAAGTCGATGAAGCCGCCCACGCAGAGCATCACCACAGCCTGCACAAAACGGTTCTAACCTCCGAAGGCATGGAAGCGGTAGAACTTGCCGCGACTGGCACTGTACTGGAAGAGACCGCGCTCTTGACGCGAGAAAAGCTAAGCAGCGCGAGCGCACAAGGCGGAACGATCGTAGAAGATGAGCAAACGCTCTCGGCAATCGAGGAGGTGCAAACGCAACTCTCTGCGGGCGCAGTTGCAAGCGCTGGCTTCGCGGCTGGAGTAATCGCTGGTGAAGCGCTCCAGCAAGAAGCCGACATTTCCGCCGAGCAGACTCAGATCCGCGAGAGCAGCGCCGCTGCATTCGCGGCAGGGCTGGCCGCTGGCGAGGCTATGGACTTCGAGCAAGAAGCCGACACTGCGACCGAACAAACGCAAGTTACCGCAGGTGGTGGCGCTCTCGCGGCTGGTGCGGCAGGGCTGGCCGCTGGCGAACTTCTGGCGGGCGGAATAGCTTCTGGTGAAGTGGCACCAATCGTAGGCGGCGCTAGCACCGGTGGTCTGCTGGTTGGCGAAATGGAAACAGGCGAAGTGACGCAGGTTGCAGCGGCGGGTGTGGGCGCGAGTATGGTTGGAGCTGGCATGGGTGTGCTGGGGTCTACGCAAGTGGCGGGCACGAGTGCGGGTACGGCTGCTGGCGGTTTTGTCGCTGGTGGCGCGGCTGGCAGGAGACGTCGCTGGCGCCGCCCCCTGCTGGTCGCAATCATCCTGGTCGTCCTGCTGGCGCTCATCGGCGGCAGCATCTTCGTCTTCGCGGGCAGCCAGTCCACGGCCACGGTTACGTTGACCCTGGAAAGCCATACGATCCAGAATAGCTATCTGGTAACAGCCGTGACGGGGAGCACCAGCCAGGGCCAGGTGCAAGCAAGCATGCTGACGCAGACCGTCTCGCAGAGCAAAAGCGGCGGGGCCAGCGGCTTCTTCCAGGGCAGCCACGCGACGGGCTTCATCACTTTCCACAACACCTCGACCGGTTGCGGCTGTCCGATTATCATTCCCGCTGGCACGGCCTTTACCGGTGCTAGTGGCGTGACGGTCGTGACCGATATCGTGGCTAGTGTGGCTTCGCTCTGTACCGTCACGGTGCGTGCCCACGCCGTGATCTTTGGTCCCGGCGGAGATATCCCCACCGGCGACATCCACGCGGCCTTTAACCCGCTTGTTTCAGCGAGCAATCCTTTTGCCTTTGGCGGCGGCCAGCCCAGTCAGAGCAATGTGCTGGTTCAGCAGAGTGATATCGAACCCCAGACCACTTCTGATCACGCCGCGGGCGACTTCGCAAGCAACATCACCGTCACGGTCAGCGCAACCTGCACTGCAGAAGCGTATGACTATAGCGGAGCGGTCCAGATCGTGCAAGGGGAGATCAAGTCCCAGGCTGCAACCTACTTCAGCAGTCAGTTCGTACTCGTCGGGGCCATGCAAACCACAGTCACCAGCGCCACGCTCGTCGATGCCAAAGCTGGCACGCTCCTACTGGCAATCGAGACTGCGGGCAAATGGGGGTATCAGTTCCGCAACAACCTGAAGCAATCCCTGACCAAAGTTATTGCCGGGAAAGATGTCAGCGAGGTGCGCGCACTCCTGGCCAGCCAGAGCGGTGTCTCCGCAGTTAACATCGCTGTCTCAGGCAACGGGAGCAAGCTCCCTTCGGATGATTCGAAGATTACGATTGTGCTCAAGAACTGAGTTACTGGTTCTCATGCGAGAAGTCCCGGTAGGCAGTTGCCCACCGGGACTTCTCGCATGTAGCACTTTCACGAGAAGAAACTTGCGACGGATGTAGTCATCTGTGGCACGACGCGCGAGGACAACATCTGCTCACCGCTGAAGGTGCCCAGAGAATGATATTTTCCACCTTTCAGTGCGAAAAGCTCAATGCTCTGCTTGCGCGGGTCCACCAGCCAGTATTCAGGAATACCGGCCTGTTCATACGCCATGTGCTTGTTCACACGATCATAGAGTTTGCTGCTCGGAGAAATGATCTCAACCACCAGATCCGGTGCCCCCATCACACACTTCCGTTGCACGCGATCCAGATGTTCATTTAGCACAACCAGTACATCCGGCTGAAACACATCCTCTGGAGAGAGCACAACATCGAACGGGGCAGCAAATACCCTGCCTAAGTGCGTGAGCTTGATTTGCTCACGCAGATATGCGGCAATTTCAAGAAGCACATCTTGGTGGATATCTTCAGGTGAAGGTGACGTCACAAGCACTCCTTGCACAATCTCATAACACTCGCCATCATCAGTCAGTGCCGCGTACGCCTTGTATGTCCAGGCTCCCTGTTGCGGTCCAGGAACCCAGTCAGCAGGCGTCACCGTAACCAGCTCATTGAGTTTGGTATGCATCACTTCCATAGACAATCCGCCTTTCTCGCAAAATTGCCGCTCTCTATTCTAGAGAGAGTATACCATATGCTCTTATACGAAAGTTATGCCCGAAAAGATGAGGAGAACAAGAGCATACGCCTTTGTTCTTGTTCTCCTCTACATTGTAGGGGCCACTCAGAATTGCTCTGGTTACGGCGTCAGTCGCGTAAGGTCACGTGGGAACGTTGTGGCCAGGCGAATGTTGGGCACGACGGTCAACTGCATAAGCAGGCGCTCCAGACCGATGGCGAAGCCACCATGCGGCGGCAAGCCGTAGCGAAAAGCCTCTAGATAGCTCTCGAACGGCTCAGTCGGCAAACCCCGCTGCGCCAACGTCGTCATGTAGTCCTCATAGCGATGCATACGTTGGCCGCCCGAAACCAGTTCCATGCCCCGGAAGAGCAGGTCGAAGGAGTACGAATACTCTGGGCGTTCCGGGTCGGGATACGTGTAAAACGCGCGTTTGCGCGTGGGATAGCCGGTGACATAGAGAAAGTCGCTGTGAAACTCCTGCTGCGCCCATTCGCCCAGCCAGCGTTCGCTCTGCGGCGAGAGGTCCGGCTCTTGCCGCACGTCCACTCCATGCAAACGGTAGACCAACTCCTGAGCTTCGGCGAAGTGGATGTGCGGGATCGGTTCAAGCACCACGGGCATCTGTACCTTCAGCAATTGCAGCTCAGCGGCGTAACTTGCGTTGAACGTCTCCATAATCCCCGCCAGCACGTCGCGCAGCAGAGCCATGACGGTGAAATGGTTCTCGATAAAGCCCATTTCAACGTCCAGGCTGACGTACTCATTGATGTGCCGTGTGCTGTCGTGCGGCTCGGCGCGAAAGACTGGTCCGACCTCGTAGACGCGCTCGAAGACGCCAACCATGATTTGCTTATAAAGCTGTGGACTCTGCGCCAGATAGGCTGAGCGACCAAAGTAACCAAGCTCAAAAACGTTGGCTCCGCTCTCGGTGGCAGCCGC
>WNFI01682420.1_pt2 | contig 10478 bp, 12 predicted proteins | sample 5400471 | NCBI WGS metagenome assembly WNFI01 (sample SAMN13153348, study PRJNA577476) | soil metagenome | isolation source: 100 cm saprolite on Douglas fir-dominated hillslope | place: USA:California | collected 2013-09-17 | reverse complement strand
TACTACGACCTGACCCTCGCGCCCCCGCGCGCCGCCGCCACGGACGTCGCCATCGGGCGGGTGGAGCTGCTCTACCCGTTTCCCCAGGAGGAGCTGGCGGCGCTGGCGGGCCGCTATCCGAACCTGGGCGAGATCGTGTGGGTGCAGGAGGAGCCGCGCAACATGGGTCCCCAGAAGTTCATGCTGCCGCAGCTGCGCGAGCTCGTCCCCGCGACGATCACGCTCCGCGCGATCGCCCGGCCTGAACGCTCGAGCCCCGCGGAAGGGTATCCCGCGGCACACCAAGCGGAGCAGGCGCGCCTCCTGGCGGCGGCGTTCGCCGCCTGATGCGGCTCCTCCCTTCCCTCCTCGCGGCCGCCACGCTGGCGGGCGGTGACGGCCGCTGGTCCGCTGCCGCGCCGCTGCCGCAGCCGATCCAGGAACTCTCGGCCGGCGTGCTACACCAGCGGATCTACGTGGCCGGCGGCATCGACGCGGCCAACGAGCCCTTGGCGGCCGCGTTCCGCTACGATCCCGCGACGAATCGCTGGGACCGCATCGCCGACCTGCCCGCCCCCCGCCATCACATGCCCCTCGTCGTGGTCGGGGATACGCTGTACGCCGTGGGCGGCCTCGCGGAGCACCGGTTCGTGCCCGCACGCACGCTCTGGGTGTACCGCGAAGACGCGAACCGCTGGGAGGCGCGCGCGCCGCTGCCCGCGGCCCGCGGCGCTTCGGGAGCCGTCGCCGTGCGGGGGCAGCTGGTGGTCGTCGGGGGCTGGGGCGTCGGGCGGCGGCTGGTCGCTCCCACGGCGGTTTACGACCCCGGCACGGACCGCTGGCATGAAGCCGCGCCATTGCCCACGCCGCGCGACCACCTCGCCGCGGCCGCCGTGAACGGTCTCGTGTACGCGATCGGGGGGCGCCCGCTGAATCCCGATCGCAATTACGACGTCGTGGAAGCCTGGGATCCGGCGAGCGACCGGTGGACTCGGCGGGCGGCGATGCCGAGTCGTCGGGGCGGCCTCGCGGCGGCCGTGCTCGCGGAACAGATCCACGTGGTCGGCGGAGAGGGCCGCGCCGCCGTGTTCGCGACCCACGAGGTGTATGACCCCGCAACGGACCGCTGGAGCGCCGCGCCGCCGTTGCCGCTCGCCCGCCATGGGATTGCGGCGGCGGCCGTCGGCGGCGCGCTCTACGTCATCGGTGGCGGTCCGAAGGCCGGGTTCGCGCAGACGGACGCCGTGCATGTGTTTACACCCTAGCCCGAACGCCACGAGACCGCTACCAGCATGCTCGAGCTCCAGGTCGTCGCCCGCTACGTCGTCGTGGTCGCCTTCGGCGTGAGCCTCGTCGTGGCGCTGGCCTCCTGGCTCGTGCGCACGCGGCGGGTGTCCCCCTTCACTGCGCTCGGCCGCGCCCTGCGTGCCGGGAGCGAGCTCCTGATCCGCCCCGTCGAGACCCGGCTGGTGCGGGCCGGGGGCAATCCGGTGCATGCGGGATGGTGGCTCGTGGTGGCCGTAGCGACCGCCGGGGTGCTGCTGCTCTCGCTCGTGAACTGGGCGGTGGGCGCGCTGTACGGCGCGGGGGCGGCGTTCGCCGTGGGCCCGCGCGCCGCCCTGGCGTTCCTGATCGTCGTCGCGTACAACGTGCTGTTCGCGGCACTGGTCGTGCGCGTGGTGGCCGGCTGGTTCGGCGCGTTCCGCTATGCGAGGTGGCTCCGCCCCGCCTATGCGCTCACCGATTGGGTCGTCCAGCCGATCCGCCGCCTGCTCCCACCCACCGGAGGACTCGACTGGAGTCCGCTCGCGGCGTGGTTGGTCCTGTGGGTGCTGAAGCAGGTGCTGCTCGCGATCGTGGCCTTGTGAGGGGGACGCTGGTCGTGCACGTCGTGCCGCGGGCGCGGCGGACGGCGGTCTCCGGCCCGCATGGGGACGCGATCAAGATCACGCTCGCGGCGCCACCCGTCGGCGGGGCGGCGAATGCGGAGCTCGTGCGCTTCGTTGCCGCGCGGCTCGGGCTGGCTGCGGGAGCCGTCACGATCGCGCGCGGCGCCGCCGGGCGCCGCAAAATCCTCGCTGTCGAGGGCCTCGATACCGCGGCCGCGCGCCGGGCGCTGCTCGAGCGCGCCGGATGAGACTGCTCAAGCTGCTCGTCAACTTCGTGGTCGCGACCGTCGTCGGGGTCTTGGGCAACGGCCTGCTCGGTCCGTGGGGACTGGTCGTCGGGTTTGTGGCGGGGGGCTGGGCCGGCTGGTGGGTCGCGCGGCGCCTGTTCACCTGAATCCCTCGGTGCGCTTCTCGACTCGTTTGAAGACCCGAAACAAGTAGCCCAGCGACGGGAACAACACCATCGCGCCGAGCGCGAGGGCGGCGAGCGCGAGCCGCAGGGTCGCCGCGGGTGCCGCAGCGTCCGCGATCGTCAGGTCGGGTGGCACGATAGCAGGATACTGACTGAGCGCCCATCCCCACACGATCAACGACACCTGGCCCGCGGCGGCGACGCGCGCGAGGCGCCAGCGGCGCCGCCACAGGGCCGCGAGCGCCGTCACCGCCGCGCCGGCCGTGAGCAGATGGAGCGGAAGCGCCCACGCGGCGAAGATCAGCGCGTCGCGGACCCGCGGCGCGTAGGGGCCGCTCGAGAGCAGCGCCAGCCCGGCCGCAGGGCAAAGGGCCAGGCCGGCGCCGAGCGCGCGCCGCCGGAAGTCCTCCTGGAGCGCGGGGTCCTGCGTTTCGAGGGGGAGGTACACCGCGGCGAGGAACGCGAAGGCGACGAGCGCGAACAGTCCGACCGACACGGTGAAGGGGTTGAGCCAGGGCGCGACGTACGTCGCGTAGAATCGGGTGCCCGCCCCGAGCCGCCCCGTGTCCCCCAGCGCTCCCGATGCGATCGCGCCGATCGTCACGCCGAGCAGGAGCGGCGTGATGAGGCTCGCGATCGCGAACACCATGCCCCAGCGCCGCGGGGCCGCGTCCCCAGGCCCACCGCTCCCATAGCGCCAAAAGGTGAATGCCGAGCCCCGCAGCACGATACCGATCAGGACCAGTGAGAGGGGGATGTGCAACAGCGTGCCGAGCCGGGCGAACGCCGGGGGGAAGGCCGTGAACAGCAGCACCAGCGCCAGGATGAGCCAGACGTGATTGGCCTCCCACACCGGACCGATTGCGTCCGCGATGAGCTCGCGCTGCGCTTCCTTGCGCGGGCCGCGCGCCAAGAGATCCCACACACCGCCGCCGAAGTCCGCCCCGGCCAGGAGTGCGTAGGCGTTGAGCGCGACGAAGATGGTCGCGGCGACGAGATCGGCGAGGCTCACGGGCTCAACCTTGCGTCCCCGGTCCAGCCTTCCCGACTGGCATGTAGAATCCGCGCCACTGCGGCATTGTCGGACTGCGGACGATCTGCCGATACAAGAGCCACACCACAATGCTGCCGAGGAAGCAGTACAGCAGCGTGAACGTGACGAACGGGACGACGAGCCCGGGCATCGGCGTCACCGCGTCCCGCGTCTTCATGACTCCGTAGATCACCCAGGGTTGGCGGCCCAGCTCGGTCACCATCCACCCGGCCTCGACCGCGACGAAGCCGAACGGCGTAGCGAGCGCGATGGCCCGCATCAGGCCGCGGTGGTGCGCGAGGTCGGTCCGGCGCCACGCGAGCCACGCCGTCCACAGGGCCACGAGCGCCAGATAACTGCCGAGCGCGACCATGAGATCGAACGCGAAGTGCACCGCCCGGACGTTGGGCCACTCGTCCTCGGGCACGGTGTCGAGCCCCTTCACCAGGGCGTCGGGGTCGTGGAACGCGAGCAGCGAGAGGGCGCGGGGCACGGGGATCGCGAAGGGGAGCTCGCGCCGCGCGACGTCCGGCCAGCCGCCGAGCGACAGCGGCGCGCCGCGCTGGCTCCGGAACAGCGCCTCCGCCGCCGCGAGCTTCACCGGCTGATGCACGGCGAGCTGGCGCGCCGAGAGGTCGCCCGAGATCGGCTGGAGCACCGCGGCCGGCGCGCCCACGATCAGCGCGATCTCGAGCGCCCGCCGATGGAACGCGTTCGTGGGGTCCTTGAGGAGCAAGAACGCATGGATCCCCGCCACGGCGAACCCCGTCGCGGCATACGAGGCGAGCGTCATGTGGAGCGTCTGCGAGAACGCCGCGGCGTTCGCCATCGCCGCGAGCGGGTCGATATGCACGGCCTGCCCGTTCACCAGCTCGAACCCGGTGGGCGCGTTCATCCACGCGTTCGCGATCACCACAAAGATGCCCGACGCCGCGCCGCTCACTGCCACCGCCACGCCCGCCGCGAGGTGCGCCCGCGGGGAGATCCGGTCCCAGCCGTACAGATAAACGCCGAGGAAGATCGCTTCGGTGAAGAACGCGAACCCCTCGAGCGAGAACGGCATCCCGACGATCGACCCCGCGAACCGCATGAAGCCCGGCCACAGGAGCCCAAGCTCGAACGACAGGACCGTGCCGGAGACGGCGCCGACCGCGAACAGGATCGCGGTGCCCCGCGCCCACCGCTTCGCGAGCTCGAGGTAGATCGGGTGTCCCGTCACGTGCCAGCGCCGCTCGGCGACCACCATCATGAGCGGCATTGCGATGCCGATCACCGCGAAGATGATGTGGAAGGCGAGCGAGACGCCCATTTGCGAGCGCGCGGCGAGGAGATCGGGCATGATCGGGAAACATACGCCGGGGCGAACGCCTCGGCGCCTCCAGCGGTACGCCTTCCCGCCGGCGGACCGCCGGGCTAGATTTCGCGTTCGACAATCGACGCTTCGTGGTGATTTGCGGCGTATTGCGGCCACGTTAAACATCCGCTAAAAAGCCTGCCCGTCACGGCTTCCCGCGCCGCGACGGGCGTTCTGTATCTCGGGAGATGAGGACAGGAGGGCGAAGAGCAGGGTGGCGACGCTGCGCGAACTGCTGGCCGATGGCAAGGTGCACGTGCTGGATGGAGCGATGGGGACGATGCTCTACAGCAAGGGCTTCTTCCTCAACGTCTGTTACGACGAACTCACCCTCAAGCACCCAAAGCTCGTCGAGGAGGTGCACGACGCCTACCTCCGCGCCGGCGCGGAGATCCTCGAGACCAACACCTTCGGCGCGAACCCCCTCAAGCTGCGCACCTTCGGCTTGGCGGACGAGACCGCGCACATCAACCGCGCGGCGGCAGAGCTCGCGCGCCGTGTCAGCGCCGGGCGGGCGAGCGTGGTCGGCGCGATAGGGCCGCTCGGGGTCCGGATCGAGCCGTTCGGCGTCGTGGCCCGGGAGGAGGCGTTCGCCCACTTCCAGCGCCAAGTGGAGGGACTGCTCGCGGGCGGCGTAGACGGCTTCATCCTCGAGACCTTCTCAGATGTCGACGAGATCCATGAGGCGTTGCGGGCGGTCCAGAGCCTGGCGACGCTCCCCGTCATCGCGCAGATGACCATCGGCGACGATGGCCTGACGCACTACGGCACGGCACCGGAGACGTTCGCGAAGCAGCTCACCGAGTGGGGCGCCGACGTGATCGGGGTCAACTGCTCGGTCGGCCCCGCCGGCGTGCTGGAGGCGGTCGAGAAGCTCGTGAAGGCCACCGACCGCCCCATCTCGGCCGTTCCCAACGCCGGCCTGCCCAAAGATGTCGGCGATCGCAAGATCTACCTCGCCTCCCCCGAGTACATGGCCAGCTACGCCCGCCGCATGATCGAGGCAGGTGCCCGCATCGTGGGCGGGTGCTGCGGGACCACGCCGGAGCACATCAAGAAGATCCGCGATTATGTGGCGAGCGTCGTTCCGCGCAACCAGCCGACGGTGATGTCGCGCGTCACGGTGGCGCCACCGGCCGGCGTCGAAGCGGTACCGCTCGCCGAGCGCTCCCGCTGGGGGGCGAAGCTCGCGCGCGGCGAGCTGGTGACCAGCGTCGAAATCGTGCCGCCGCGCGGCGTCGACCCGGGGCCGATGTTCGCGCAATGCCGTGCCCTCAAGGCCAAGGGCGTCGACGCGGTGAACGTGCCCGACGGCCCCCGCGCCCAGAGCCGCATGGGCGCGCTCCTGTCCTCGCTCATGATTGAGCGCGAGGTGGGAATCGAGACGGTCACGCACTACTCCTGCCGCGATCGCAACCTGCTCGGGATGCTCTCCGACATCCTCGGGGCCGCCGCCGCGGGGCTCCGCAACATCCTCATCATCACGGGCGATCCCCCCAAGATGGGGCCGTATCCCGACGCGACGGCCGTGTTCGACATCGATTCCATCGGCCTTACGAACCTGGTGTATCGCTTGAACCACGGGCTCGACCCGGGCAACAACCCGATCGGCCAGCCGACCCGGTTCGCGATCGGCGTGGGGGTGAACCCCGCGGCGACCGATCTCGACCGCGAGCTGGCGCGGTTCGCCTGGAAGGCAGACGCGGGCGCCGACTTTGCCGTGACGCAGCCCGTGTTCGATCCTCAGCAGCTGGAACGCTTTCTCAAGCGTGTCGAGTCGTTCCGCGTCCCCATTGTGGCCGGCATCTGGCCGCTCTTGAGCCTGCGGAACGCGGAGTTCCTCGCGAACGAAGTCCCCGGGGTCGCGGTGCCCGAGTCCGTGTTGCGTCGCATGCAGCAGGCGAGCGAGCGGGGCAAGGAGGCGGCGCTCGCCGAGGGCGTCAAGATCGCGCGCGAGATGTTCGAACAGGTGCAGGGGGCCGTGCAAGGCGTGCAGGTGAGCGCGCCCTTCGGACGCGTCGAGGTCGCGCTCGAAGTGTTCGGGTAAGCGCGCCCGGGCGGTCGGTGCTTCCTTGTGTCACCCCGCCTGCGGCTCCATACTCCACGTTCGCGCGGTCAGAGCGCTCGCCGTCAGGCGCGCCGCGACCGGTACCGAGGGGGCTCTCGATGCGCACACTGGTCTGCACGGCACTGGTCGTGGCTGGCTGCGCGCCCGGGGATAAGCCGCGCGTTGCCAGCGGCCCCGCCCAGAAGTACGCCGGCACATTCGACGGGCGCTCCTTTCGGAGCGCGTCGGACACCGGCACCCCCTTCCGCCTCATCGCGGCCGTGGCGTCAGACGGGACCCTGCGCGGCACCCTCTGGTTCACCGATGTCGCGCCCTCGCCGCCGATTCCGGTCCGCACCCGCGACGTGAGCGATACGGGCCTCGTGGATGAGATCGGGCCGTATCACAGTCCGACGGTCAACCGGGACGTCGTGACGACCACCACCAGCAAGCTCCGGGGCGACTCGCTCAACGGAACCTTCGAGATGCGCCCGCCGGGGGGCGGGACCCTGATCATGCGCGGCGCGTTCCGCTCGAAGCGCGTCGCGCCGTAGCATTGCCGGGACGGTCGCGGTCCCCGGCACAGCCACCGCGGCCGGGAGCGCGCCGCTCACCGCCTCAACCCTCCAACCGCAGGAGCGCCATGCCCACCGCCAACGTGAACATTTTCGCGGTGCTCGTCGCCGCGGTCCTCACCTTCGTACTCGGTGCCTTCTGGTACTCTCCGGTGCTGTTCGCCCGCCAGTGGATGCAAGCGCAGGGCTACACGCCCGAGAAGCTCGCCGAGATGAAGCAGAAGAAGGGCCTGACGCGCGCCTACGTCGGGTCGGCGCTGTGCTACCTCGTGATGGCGTATGTGGTCGCGCTGTTCGCGGCCTACACGAACTCCACAACGCTCGCCCAGGGGTTGTGGCTGGGCTTGCTCGCGTGGCTCGGCTTCGCCGCGCCGATCGGGCTCACGGCGAACCTGTTCTCCGAGAAGCCGCTTGCCGCCTGGGTGATCGACGCGGGCTACCAGTTCGCCTATCTCGTGATCATGGCCGTGCTGCTGTCGGTGTGGCGCTGAGGTCGTGGCTCGCACTGCGCTCGTCGCCGGCGCGTCGGGGCTCGTCGGAGGCCACGTGCTGCGGCGGTTGCTCGAGGATCCGGACTACGACCGCGTCACCGTCCGCCGACTTTCCCCGGGTGCACGACGTCTTCTGCTGCCTCGGCACGACCCGGAAGCAGGCCGGCTCCGCTGATGCCTTCCGCAAAGTGGATCTGACCTATGTGGTCGAGCTCGGGCGGGTCGCGGTCCGGCATCGCGCGTCCCAGTTCCTGGTCGTCACGGCACTGGGTGCCGACCCCGGCTCACGCGTGTTCTACAGCCGCGTCAAGGGAGAGGCGGAGGGAGCCGTGCGGCGGCTGTCGTTCGACGGGCTCTACATTTTCCGGCCGTCGCTCTTGCTGGGGGCGCGCCCCGACCGCCGACGGGGCGAGTGGCTTGCGGCGCTGCTCAGCCCGCTCATCTCCTGGGCCCTCGTGGGCCGGCTAGCCCGCTACCGCCCGATCCGCGCCACGGCCCTGGCTCGAGCCATGGTGCGGGTCGCGCGCGACGCCGCGGGCGGCGTGCACATGTACGAGTCGGACGCGATCCGGCGTCTCGCCGGTCGCTAGTTCCGCCGGATCTCGACCGGCCCATTGGTCGTTACCACGCGCACGGGGGCGCCACCGACCGATGCGTTCGACACCCGCCGCGCACCGATGGTTGCGGGCGTCGTGGTGGCCGGCACCTATCACCCGGTGCCGGCGCGGCCGGTGGGCCCGTTTCAGGCGCTGGTCGCGATCCCCCGGGGCATGGCCGACGCAGCCGCCGTGATCTTCTTCGTGTTCCTCATCGGGGGCGCGTTCACGGTGGTGGACGAAACTGGCGCGCTGCGGCAGGGAGTGGAGTGGTTGGTGCGCCGCCTCGGCCACTCCCAGGCGCTCGTTATTCCCGCGGCCTCGTTGGTGTTCGCCCTGGGCGGCGTGCTCGACAACATGAAGGAAGAGATCATCGCGCTCGTGCCGGTGATGCTGCTGCTCACGCGGCGGCTCGGCGTCCAGCCAGTGACGGCCGTGGCGATGAGCCTCGGGGCAGCGGCGGTCGGTGCGGCGTTCAGCCCGATCAACCCGTTTCAGGTGGGGATCGCCCAGCAGCTCGCGCAACTGCCCCTCCTGTCGGGGTCGGGCTTCCGCATCGTGTTCCTCGGTGGCGCGCTCGGGATCTGGATCTGGGGAACGCTGCGCTACGCCGCCCGCACGCGCGAGCCCGCGAGCGCGCCGGACGCCGCGCCAGGCGCCTTCGACCCACGGCGCGGTGGCGTGCTGGGCGGGGTTTCGCTCGATGGCGTACGCCGCTCTGCTGATCGGCTTCGCGCGCGGCATCTTCGTGACGCTCGAGGATGGGCGCGTCGTGGACACGATCGTCCACGGCTTGTTCACGCCGCTCGCGCAGCTGCCCGTCGGCTTCGCCGCCGTCGGCATGATGGTGCTGCATGGCCTGGTGCACGTCCCCGTGCCGAGCCCGAGCGGGCACGCGGTGCTGACGCTCCCGATTCTCGTGCCCCTCGCCGATCTGCTCGGGCTATCGCGCCAGGTGACGGTGCTCGCCTACCAGTACGGCGGCGGGCTGTGCGAGCTCCTCACCCCCACGAACGGCGCGCTCATGGCGATCCTCGCCGCCGCGGGGGTGCGCTACGAGGACTGGCTCCGGTTCGCGGGACCGATGCTCGTTGCTCTCGGTGGTCTCGGCGCCACGGCCATCGGGCTGGGCCTCGTCCTCGGGCTACACTGAGGTCGCGCCGTGGCGGAACGGGCCGCGGGGCGACCGTTGACCGTGGGTCGGGGACCGGGATGCGGGCCGACGCTCCCGCGTGCAGTTTGATGGCGACCCCATCACGGAGTGTCGCCTGCCGAGCGATCGACGTAGCAGGCTCCTGCTCGAGCTCGTCGACCGCGCCTTCGAGCGCCAGGCGTGGCATTGGCCGACGCTGCGAGGCGCCGTGCGCGGCCTCGCGCTGCGCGAGGCGCTGTGGCGTCCCGCCCGCGGCCGCCCCAACATCTGGGAGATCGTCCTGCACGCTGCCTACTGGAAGTTCATCGTGCGCCGTCGACTCACGCGCGACGTCGCGCTCGCCTTTCCGCGCGCCGGCAGCAACTGGCCCGCGCTGCCGCCCGCGCCGGACGCGCGCGGCTGGAAGCGGGACGTGGCGCTGCTCCAGGACCTGCACCGGCGGCTGCGCACGGTGATCGCGCGGTTCCCGGCGGCGGCTCTCGACCGGCGGGGCTGGCGCTCACGCTGGACCAACGCCCAGCACATCTACGGCATCGCGGCCCACGATCTGTACCACGCCGGCCAGATCCAGCTCCTCAAGCGGCTGCAGCGCGCATGACGGGGGGCGAGCGGGCGCCCAGCCGTCGCGACAACGGCACGTGAAGCGCACGCGCGCCGCGGCCGTCGCATCGCACGGCGCGCCCGGCTCACTCCCCTTTGAGCCGCTCAAGGTCGCGCCGCTCCCGCTTGGTCGGCCGACCCTTCCCTTCGTAGCGAAACGCCGGTGCCACCCGGAGCTCCTCCGCGAGCCGCTCCCGCCGCCGCCGCCCCGCGGCGTCTTCCTCGTACAGCGTCACCGCGACGCCGGGCGGGCCACGCCGCTCCGAGAGTGCCCGCACCACGACGACGTACTCAAACGGGCCGCGCCGGATCCGCAGGCGATCGCCCACAGCGAGCGGCTTCGCCCGCT
>WNFI01375916.1_pt1 | contig 10478 bp, 12 predicted proteins | sample 5400471 | NCBI WGS metagenome assembly WNFI01 (sample SAMN13153348, study PRJNA577476) | soil metagenome | isolation source: 100 cm saprolite on Douglas fir-dominated hillslope | place: USA:California | collected 2013-09-17 | reverse complement strand
ACATGGGCGGACACACGGATTCAATGTTATGGGAAACCTTGTTGTTTTCCTGGACGACCTTCCGCATAGCGACTGCTTCCGTCAACTTAAGTCCCCACTCCTGTCGGATTGTGGCAGATTCTGCAAACAAGTGATAATGTCCGCCGACTCTTCCTGCATGATGAATGCTGCAGGGATACAGCATCCTCGAATCAACGGCATCACCACGATCGCCAACTCCCGCCGTACCGCCTTCGGGATGGACGGTATTGTTGCGGGTGCCTCCTCGGGAAAATCCAAGAAGACTGCTGCTGCGCTGCTGCGGTGGCTCTTTAAAGGAAAGAACAGTAAGTAGTTCCAACGGAATGGGCTAAGACGGTAGAACCAGTTACAACTGATCTAGACTAGGATAAACAGTGAGAACAGACCCTACGGTTAACATGGTATAATGTAATGCCGTCCTTTTCCTTGGGTTTTGTCATAACCACTATATGAATATTTCAGTCACCACCACAGCCATTCGACCTAATGTCACTGACGATAATTATCAAAGAGGAGCACAAATAGTTCGGACCACGAGTTCCATTCCATTCCACCCTCTGGTTGACGTAAGAGGCGGCCTGTATGAACGAGGGTCCTAGTTTCATCTAGCAAGTCCAGATCCTTTTCGCAGACCACGTTAGCGAATGCGCGCAAAAAGTGATGAGACAATACACTTACAACTTCTTCTCCGATCCTCCATCTGAGGTTGCGCTTATATCGCCACAATTCCACCTTTCTCTCCGCGGTCGCAGTGCAGTGGTCCATACTCCTCCCTAGGGCGCTGATAAGTTCGCTTACCAGTGGTATATCTTGTTGGTCTGAATGGCCTTCAGGAGTGACAGCGAGAATAGAAGACAAAAGAAGGTTATAGCGAAGCATGCGAGGAATAGGACGGTTGATAAAAGCCTTAATGTCAAGCTTGCGGGCATCAGGATGTCTCAGTGCATCCTGGGCAGCATGAAGCTTAGTACACAATGATGCAGACAAAGCATACATCCAGCTTACGTCAATTACTTTCTTGAACGCGTAGTTGCTCATTGCTTCCTCCACTCTGAACCGCGCGATCGGGTAGTGTGAGGTGTACTCTATGTAGGCATCCTGCCAGTTTAGAGCCGCGTCAGAAAGTGGGGCAACAATACTGTTAATGCAAGGATACTGTTCTCGCTGTATCTCATGCATAGCGTCCAAAAGCTTCCGATGATAACCCAGGATTTCTAGGTAGTTATGGAAGATATCATTAATGAACTCGTCTTTCCGTCGCTCAGAATTATCCGACAGGCCGAGGTCTGTGGCCCGCAGCGGTTTGATGAACAACTGAATACTTGATGAATTCCAGTGACCTTTAAGTGGAACAAGTGCATTCCTACCGTTTCCATAATCTCCAAATCTCGTACGTACTCCATTTCGCCTTTAATGAGTTCGAATATGATGCTGGAAATGATGGTCAACACACGAAGGCGCGTGGAGCCACAAGGACATACGATTGGCGTTTGAATTCCTTCTTCGGAATATGCTCGCGAAACTCAGCCGACACTAGATCGTGCCATTCATTTCTTCCAGCTAACCCTCTTCCCATGGACGACTGGAAGGTGCGCAGCTGTGCCACGGTCGACAGTTTTCTTATGGACTCGGAGGCTTCCTGCAAGTAGTCGACATCAGGGTTACCTTGAACAGTTTCACTCCGAATTGCTTCTAAGAGTGTTGGATAACGCTGCAGATGTTCTGACGGGCGAGTTATGAAGCGACGGAGATCCATTCTCCTTGCAAGAGGATGACGAGCTTGTTGCTGTAGATTGCATGTCAGGAGTTGTCACCGCTCTTGAATTTTAAATTGCCTAACCTCGAGGAAAATTCTGAATTTCGGGTTGGATTCGCTCTCATCCTTGATACGCTTCTCTGCTCCAGGTAGGTTTCCTACGTATAGTGGATATACCACCCTGAATTCGACAGCTGCATTGAGGAAGATATCGCCGATCCATTGGATGATTGATCCTTGTTCTCGTTGTCGAACATACATGACCTCCAGAAGCCTTCTGTTCGTTTCTCTCAAGTCCAGAATGTTCCCAAACACAGTATCAATGAAGGAATCCAGTTCATCCGGAGCTAGGATTGGTTCCTTAGCCGAGCGCAGTGGCTTCACGAACAACTAGATCCAGTAATGCTCGTGAGCATAGTATAATACAATGCAGAAGACACATACCGTATCAATCAGGTCAAGATCATTGACATACTGAGATTCCTGAGAGATTATTCTTGCGATGACACTACAAGAATCGATGAGGTAAAGAAAACGAATCCTGATCTCACGTACGTCTGACGATTGATCTCACTCGCGGGAAGAGACATCAGGATGACCGGATCAATCGTCTCAGCCCAGCCCCGCTACCAGAAAGGTCAGGAATTCAGCCGAAGTCAACTCAAGTCATATTTACTTACTTCTTCAACTGCTTCGGTAAGAATAGTGGCTTCGCTCTGAGGAGCCAAGAAAGGTTGCTAAAGAATTGGTCAGTGTTGTATTTTGGATTGTGTGCAATCTCTGCACCATACATTTCGTTTCGGGCAGCTGTAGGAGTAGCAAGGCCCTTCGTTGTCAACGCAATCCACGGTATAACACTTTGTCAATGACGTGATGACACCAGTTGGAAGCTCGTCGCGTTCGGTTATTCCGCCGAGTCCGACACCATTACCATCGTTAGGTTCATCCAAGAACCTGAAGACGTCCTCAACTCCCCCAGATAGTTGTCGGTCGCCCCACTCCACTTCATAGAAAAAAAGTTGATTCTGGAGAGACCGAGCAATCTGTAGAGCGGTCCGTTTGTTGTCTCGAGCAATATCGGGCAAATCGCGCTGAATGATGGATTGTATAGTTGACTAAGTGATATATAATCAACAAACGACAGTATCCGAAAGCATGATCGAACACGCACGACAATATCCTTGCCAGTGAACGCATTCTGGTGAGGTATACTCTCCTTGACATGAGTTGCTCGAGGCACTTTATCACGGAGTTTCACGGCAATGTGGGACAACAATGCTGTGTTCAAAAATTCATGCTCGTCAATTTCGTCTGGGTCACCCAAGTCATCCGCAAAATCGTATTCCGTGTCTGGCATGATGGTGGAACGGTCTTGATGTAAAGAGTCATCCTCGAACTCCAAGCTTCTCCATTCGGCATTTCTTGTAGGGTCTCTCGATACATATGTTGGATGGGATTCAAAGGTGGGGTCGCTGAAGGGTGACGCAGAGACTTGAGACGATTCCGACGTCGAAATATGATGCAAGTTTAGGGTGATGTCGCCTGAATCAGAAGAAAGAGATATGAGCGCTATTCGTATCGAGGGGCGTGAGGTGCATGACAAGTAGTATAATTCACCTTCTGATGGGGTAGTGGGTGCCCTGAACTGAGATGTCTCAGTTACGCTGGAGGGTATTGACGGTTGATTGACCTCTCGACGTCGGTCCCTGCCTTTACCAACAGCACGCTGCGCTGTGAATTTCAAGCCCGATTGCAGAGAGGCTTCATCACCTGGACTGAAACTCCCCTCGCTCCGGTAACCATCGGACGATGACCATCCATCGCGTGTAGACGGTAAGGGAGGAGGGCTTGGACCGGGATGCACAGCAGGCTCAAGGACCTCTTGATAAAATCCATAGTTAGATGAACCATCAGGGGTTCGGGCATCTCGGGCAATTCGTGGGTAATCAACACGCAGAGACGTGGTCGGTGACTGGCAGTACTCAGTTAATAACACCCAGGACAGGGAAAAATGAGGGCCACATACGGAGAACTGGGATTGATTCGAGGAAACATCGGATGAAGGAGACAGGAGTTCGGGTGGAGGACGAGGTAAAGGGCGTTTTCGAGCAGACGGATTTCGTGCAGGATGAGCGACGGGAACGCCATACACATAAGACACTCGAGGTGGAGGCTGGTTGCCATTTGACACATTCTCAGGATCGGATGGCGATATGGTCTCACCGTTGAACCCTACGAGAATGTTAGATGAGCGCATAGTATCGAGTTATCGAGGATGGTGACACGCCTGACAACGAAAGGCCATTAGACGAATGCTCCAGTCCCGTATACGAATCATAAATGGACATGAGCCTATCGCTTGAATTCGTGCGCTGCCGTTCGGTTGGGGGGGGTTTCTCCGTGTTCGAGGCTGGGACAGAAGGCCCAGCTTGCCAGTTCAGAAGACCTGGATCTTGCGGTGCTTCAAGCCCAGTCAATATCTGCTTGTACAGCTCGTCGATCTCTGGATCGACAGTCGACATGAGCCACGATTGTCAACGACTGAATATTGCTCAATCTTTTGCAGTTGACTGCACAGTCGCAGTTGTGGAAGCAAACTGAACCAGATCGGGCAGCCCCGCAAGCGGTCGACTCACACATGGGTAAACAAGCAAGACGATTGAAAGAGACTAATTTTGCCAAGGATCCCAATATTCCGGAGTTATCTGTACGCGTCAGACGCTGAGCTTGGGCCCGGATTGGCGCATGTGAGGTTGTACAGTTGTCAACAGTGTGCATTTGACCTTCAAGCAAAATCTTGGCCTGCCAAATTCAGCCATCTTTCTCCTAAATTCCATTCACGCTGGGTAAAACACGAAGCTTGTACGTAGAATGACAAAATTACAGCCTCATCTTAACGTCTATTTGGATCAGGTAACCGTGCTTCTACTTATTGGTCAAATAAGTCGACAGCCTATGGTGTCGGACACCGGAAGGGGATTGGGGTATCGTGTTGCAATGGTGAAGCACAGGGGAGAAATGAGAGCATGGAACAGATGCATGAAGAGGACACGAGTAGAAAGGATAAAGGTCCGAACCGACATTGGATAGATAATCCACCCAAGGGTGTCCATTTTTAGAATTCTAGACTCACCGTCTATTTTTAGGATTTAGCCCTCACGAGGGAACTTCCAATTCAGTCGAAGTTTTGATCAATGTCACAATGCCGCAATTCCACATGAAGTGAATCATATCTTGACCATCATCATGGGAGAACAAGCATAACACACATAGGACGTGGCAGCCTCAAGACACAGTATACTACCCCGAAGACTCCAGCTTTACGCAGGCAACGCCTACCGATATGACATTCCAGCCCCGCTGAAAGACCTGGCTCAACCCACATCGCCTTCATTATCAAGGTACCGAGAATCAAGTGGGCAAATAGTGCAAGCTAATCTTGACCCAATGAACCTAGTTAGGGAATAATATCTATTGACGGGGATCTCCATTCTTGGAAAGCTACACAACGAAAGATAGAAACCGAAGACCCCAAAGACGACGAAAAACTGCTGCACTTTCTGCGCATCGACTACTGATCATGGGTGAACATCCACTTGTAGGTGCGAATTGCCAACGTGCCGGAAGTACTTGGAGCCTGCACGACAGAGGACGACTCGAGGCTCGTGGTAGTGAGAATATGGCGCTAGTCTGTTCGGGACCCGTTTTATGGTCATAGCGGGGAGCGAGGAGGCAATAGATCGGTGGCACTCAGGGGATTTGACGATCGCGGAAGCCGAGCATAGGATCCCCAGGCCGTCTCATCGTCGTCATCTTCAACTCTATTGCTAACATGTTTAGAATTATCATCGACTATAGGCAAGGGCCCACCCGGCATCAAGGCCGCAGAGAGATTGGAGGTGGCTGCCATTGTGTCGTTACCATTCTGGTTGAAATGCTATTGTTTGCTAGGTTCGAACTATCATCGATAGAAGGACCATTGAGAGCGTGGACCTTGCCAGTGACAGCAAGTCGTGAGATAGAGTGTAGCATCCTGGAGACGGGAAAAACGACGTGCTGCTATGCACTGTAGCGGCATTTATGTCACCGAACTGAGTAGAAGAGGAGAGTTCACGATCGGCAGAATGCCTCATCGTATTGGGGTCAAAGATTGACGATGACCATAGAGACTGAATAGCACCCATCAAGGGAGTGTAGGCAAAACTCCCGAGAAGTGTGACATGAAGGACAAGTGATACAATGCTCAGCAGTCAGAGGCGAACATCTAGTGGGGTTGAGGGTCAAACTGCGTGCAGTAATCCACCATTGTTACACTGAAAAATAGGCTCGCGAAGTGAGATAGTTTTGGCGCCAGGCTTGACACAGAGGCACATCGGTATCGCACTTAGGTTAGTGGCACTGAGGGCGGGGGAGTGAGTGGGTGGGCACCAGTGGTGAGCGGTGCCAGCCTGTGGCCGTCTTGGTCAAATGAAGGTGGGGCATAATGGCCCTAAGCAAGAGGTGAGTATTCATTTCATGAATACGTGGATAAACCACATACATTATGTTTACCCTTCTTGTGACCGGGCTTATCCTTCTCGCCCTTTTGGCTGGACTTAGGACGTTGGTTGGAGCCGTGCTCGCCATGGTGTTTGTGCTGAGACTCGCCAACCTTGCTCTTCGGAGCAATTTTCGAGTTCACAGCATACTTATTTGGGGCAGACAAGGCTTCGGCCTAACAGAGGTCAAAGCTAATTAGAACAGGACGGAAAAAGTATATCAAATGAAGGGATCTAACCTTGGTCACAGATACCTCGCGCTTCCTAACGTCAATGAGTCCCCAGGATGGACGAGATTTATCATGAGTGACGATAACCTCCGGATGGTGCTGAAAGGTTGCATAATGAGTGGTTTCGATACTGACATCGACGCCCAGAAGACTCGGATCCTGGCTCTGGAAACGAGGAACAGCAGCAGCTTCGGTGGATAAGAAAGGGCCAAAAAGAATGGCAAGAACAAAGGCGCCCTGTACTACTAGAGAGAACATGACTGCAGGCGGCTAAGGGGAAAATCACCAGGACCACGGAGAGTGAAGATATTGAAAACCAAGTGCGTCCATTTATTAAGTTATAGTAAGATGAGCGAGACTGTGTTATCGAGAGCGACGCAACCTAAGACAGATTATGTTCGGGAAGAGATCCATGGTCCTCCCTGAGTCATCGAGCTGTCAACAACAGTTTAAATTTAATTTTTATCCTTAGGGCACATGACCAAAATGGGGTCACGATGCACGAGCGAGCGCCCTCACTTGTTCGCACAACAGATGCGATTCATGTTTCCGGCAAGCCTAAGACGTACAGGCCTCATTTGCTTAGTGCATCCGATGTCCCAATTCCCCAGAATCACACGGGCAGGTAAAATGGTACTGTTCCAAGGCTGAAGGAACGAAATCTCACTGTTCTGGGCTTGTAATGTCACAGGCTTCTTTTCCCAGTCGGGCTCGAATGAAACCGAAGCTATAGTGTACATGATAAAGAAGGGATATGGTATGCACTGTTGCGAAGTACAATTTCTCCAACCGAGAATCGAAGCCGTTCCATTAGACAAGGATTCCATCTGGCACCAACCGATTTGTTGGGGTGACCATGACTCATTCCGGTCAGTAGTGACTAAGTGTTAAACCGGAACTTCCTGAAAATCCTGGGGATGGCTACCAGGCATGTCAATAATGTTCACTATGGTGGATTCTCAGCGAGTGTTTAGTGAATATGATATTGACGACCGCGCTTCTGATTCTCCCGCAGTGAGGTTTGCCGAATCAGTAAGTTTGGTTTGGTCGGCAATCCAAACAATAGCTGAAGCTCTGGGATAGGCAAGAATCAGATTCATGGAACATATGGGTATCGCTACTGGTGGAGAAGCACGAAAGGCTGCGCTTTTGTCAGGACGCGGAATCGGGCTCATATTAAAAAGCGTAACAGTTGAGTATAAGGTGAGGGAAATCATATGATTTTCATACTTAAATTAAAGGAGTATATGCTGCCTTAGCGACCAGTTGTCTACCCAGACACGGTCAGTGAATTTTTAAAATCCGTCCAATAAAGTTCCCGTCGCTTACCTTTCCACAAGCTCCTCTTATCGCAAAAGCCATACTCAATAGAGCCTACTCAGTTCTCTTTGAGGACATTGTACTACTCTCTTGCACAGAACAGACCTGTAGCCACAGCAGAGTCCGTGCTGGTTTGGTATAATTATGAGATGTTCAAGAAATGCGAGGGGCCAAAGGAATTTGTAGAGTATATTCGCTTGAAGCTGCCCTCCGATGTTGAACCTCAGCAGTGACGATACAATGGCCGAAGCTCAAGAGACTGAATCGAGGATACAAATGTAGTCCAAATGTTATGCACGGATTGCTCATTTATCTATCTTTACAAATTGTCCTTGCATCCACACGCGGTACATCTTGAGTTGCCTTTTTCGATTTACTAGTAGTCTGCGATCCACCCCAAGTTGTTTGATTGAGAACAACGGATGGAACGGCAAGGGATCCTTGCACTCCTTACAAGGACGTAATGGCATTCTATCACTCTTGGCCCTTGTTCTTTCGGCCTCCAGCAGGTCAGATCCTAGCCTCTCTGGATCGCATTCTTCAGCATCTTGGGCAGCAACCACCAAACACAGCGAAGGGTCGGTGGCATCTGCTGGCTCGACATCCTTTTGAGTATGGGCCCCTGGCTCAGCTTCCTTCCTATCTATCGAAAGTTCGGACGACTGACTGACTTGGGTCAGATGTTTCGGTGCCGATGAACCAGTGAATAGTATCGCCAACTCGTCTAATCAAATATGGGCGAATGAAACTGGAGAGGGAAACGGTGAGAGCCTACCCATCTCGAAGAAGTAGACTCGAGTACCATCCCCCCGGATGTAAAAGTTCTCGTCGAGCAGACGTCCCTCTCTGAACCTCAACTGAGTAAGATCATGGCGCCCATAGTCTCGAAGCAGCACCGTTCCACCAGGCTTCAGCATCTATGGATATTATGCGTAAGCAGACGATATTCCTCTAATTGGTGAGACCGTGCATACTCTATGCAGATTATGGAGAGCTGCATGCCATTCTTTTGGACTCAACGCGGAGAGAACAAAGATGAGGATGACTATGTCTACTTGTCCTTCGCCCACTCCTTCTGGAAGAGAATCAGGCGAGGTGAGATCCCAGACCGACGCCGACACAGTCCCGACGGGGGGCGATGTATAGAGAGGATTAGCCTACTTCAACTCTCCAATCAATATTGAGTGAAAACACAAAAGAAAGGATCTCACCTTGACAACACTTATGGCCTGGGGTGCATAGTCGCAAGCAATTACTCGGAGCGATGGGTTTTTATTCGCCATCAACAGAGGGAACACAGAATTCCCAGCACCGCAGCCTATTTCAATGACTGTCGCAGGTCCCGCCTGCAAGAATGAGTCACTTGAACGAGGGAATCGAGCACGAAACAGACCGCACATCAGGTTCAGCGACTTTCACCAAGTCCGGAAATTCTAGATGTAACCATTTCCGATCTCGAAAGAAGTTATCCTTGTTACTGGAGTAGAATTGGTTCCAGAACCGTCCCGGAGCAGCATTGTAACAATCTGTAGGGATGTGAATAATTTAATCGAAATCACAATTTATCCGCACTCTCCTCTCTTATCGGATGGTACGGGGCTGACCCTTTGCCGCCCAAGAGCGGCTGAGATGATATCGCTGTGGTCACTTGGTAGAGGTACATGATCCCTGGATCTTAGCTCTCAGATGGTCAATGAAAAAGGACCTCTGAGGAAGTTCAAACCAAGCAGATTGACTCCATACATCGGCGTCTAAAATACGTGCGAGTCAAGGATCCGTATTGGAAGCTCTGAGCACTTACCAGATGTCAAGCATCGAGAACCGAAGGGTGGCCTTTCATCCATCGGTTGAACCGAGGATGTTGATTTGGTCGTCATCGAAGGTGGAGGTGCGGAGAACGCCGAACACGGAAGGCGCCCAAAAGTGGTCAAAATTTGAAGTATGGTTACGCAATTGATTAGGAAGCTTTATTAATGCAGCTTGAAGAGTCCGAATCTGTTTGCCATCCCGACTTTGACCTGCTTCATAGGTGCAAGAGGGACAGTCAGCGGGCTGCAATCGGGGAACACGATATTAAATAAGGACAGGATCCCGCCACCGCTCGGCAAAAATCGAATGGACCATCTTGATCTTTTCCCAAGGTCACATTTCGAACCCATGACCACCTATTACTTATCACCTGATTGATCTAAGTAGACCTCATGACTCCCCCCCATCATGATACCATCTAAGATATCATTCTGATGCCTGAGCACATGCGCTATGTGCGCTCATGGAGCGCTAGGGCAACAATAGAAAACCAGGAGGCCGTTCCGGCCTCCTGAGAAGCTTTGGTATGACTCATGTAAAAAACGTGAAAGGCTCTATGTGGCAGCACTTCTCACGGCTCTTCGTCGTCAGGGCTATGTTCACCGTCGTCGCCAACACCGTACTCGCATAAATCCTTCATTTTTGGGCCATTTCACTTCGGACTACTTCGGACTACTTCGGACTACATTCTTTGGTCATGTAGAATAATCCATTTGTGTCGAAGAACTATTCGAATCAAATACCACAATTTGAAGTTTACAGACTAAGGTCTTTGAATGAAGGGCTAGATAACATCAACATTGG
>WNFI01681305.1_pt1 | contig 10480 bp, 9 predicted proteins | sample 5400471 | NCBI WGS metagenome assembly WNFI01 (sample SAMN13153348, study PRJNA577476) | soil metagenome | isolation source: 100 cm saprolite on Douglas fir-dominated hillslope | place: USA:California | collected 2013-09-17 | reverse complement strand
TGGTCGACGGGGCCACCGTGTCGATCGCCTGCTACATCGCCGGCCAGAACCGCTGCCACGAGTACCCCGAGGCCACGGCGCAGCAGCTGACGGACCTCCCGATCGAGTGCTCGAGCACGAGCGGCGTCCTCTCCATGCCGGCCGCGTGCCCGACGGCGGGGTTCCTCGGCAAGTGCACGATCGGCAGCGGCGCCGGGAGCGACGTCACGCGCTGGTACACGGGCGCGGACGGGACATACGAGATGAGCTACTGCGCGAGCCCCGCCAACGGCGTTTGGTCGACGACGTTCTAGCGGGACGGGCCTGCGCTCACTGCCACGGCACGATGGCCGGCGTCGTCGTGCACGGGACGGTGCCGGCGACCCCGTCGTCGCAGGTGCCCGCACTGGCTTGACCCAGCTCGCCCCACGAGTTCGCGCCCCAGCAATAGAGGGTGGTGCCCGCGGCGATCGCGCAGGTGTGATCGCCGCCGGCGGCGATCGCCGTCACGTCGAAGAGGCTTCCCACGGCAGCCGGCGTGTACACGTCGGATCCGCCGCCGTTGCCGATCTGACCGGCATGGTTCTGCCCCCAGCAGAGGGCCGTTCCCGACGCGGTGAGGGCGCACCCGTGGAACTGGCCCATGGTGACGGCCGTCACGCCCGACACGTTCGACAGGCTCCCGGGCGGATACGGACCCCAGGTGGTCGCGAGCGCCCCTTGCCCGTTGCCGAGGTAGCCGCCGATGTCGAGGCCCCAGCAGTCGGCCGCGCCGCCCGATTGCCAGGAGCACGTGCCGAAGTTCGCCGTCGCCAGGCCGGCGACGCCGCCCAACCCGGGCACCATCACGGGCGGAGTGGGGCACCAGTATGTGGCGCCCGGCGTCGGATTGGGGCACGCCGGCGTGCCGAGCTGGCCTTCGCTGTTGTCGCCCCAGCAGATCGCGCCCCCCGACGCGAGGGCGGCGCAAGCGGAGTCGTAGCCCGCGGCGATGGCGATGGCGTGGTCGAGGCCTGCGACGGCGACGGGCGTGGGCGAGACCATCACCATCGTGTTGCCGAGCTCTCCGTAAAAGTCGTCGCCCCAGCAGACCACGGTCCCTGCCGACCGGAGCGCACACGTGAAATCCGTCCCAGCCGCGACGGCGACGGCATCGCTCAGGTCCGAGACGCTGACGGCCAGCGTGGACCCGACCTCGGTATTCTGCGAAAGCGTCCCGTCCCCGAGCTCGCCGGAGGAGTTGGATCCCCAGCACTGCACGGTCCCGTCCGCGATCAAGGCGCACGCGTGACCGAATCCCGCGGTGAGGGCCGTGGCGCCCGTGATGCCGATCACCGACACGGGCGTCGACGATGCGGCGGCCGTCCCGTTCCCGAGCTGGCCGTACTTGTTATCGCCCCAGCACTTCACCGTGCCGCCCGCGTGCAGGGCGCACGAGAAGGAGTACCCCGCGGCCACGGCGAGGAGCGTCGGCTTGTCCCGTCTCGGAACCGGCACGTCGAGCGCCGCGCGCGAGCATCTTCGCATGCCACCGCATCGGCGGTCCGCTGCAGCGGCGCGTGGCAGTCGAGCATCACCGCGATCTCCTCGGTGTGCGTCGTCCCGGGGCCGTTCTCGTAGGCGCCGGGGTGCGGACCATGGGGGATGCCGGCCGGGTGATGCGAGAGGCTCCCCTCCCCCACGCCGCGGCGCGAGCCGAAGGCCGCGTTCGCGTAGAAGAGGACCTCGTCGACGTCGACGGAGCTGTGCGGATACGGGCAGGGGTTCGCCTCGGGGTGGAAGTCGAGCGGCCTCGGGACGAAGCTGCAGACGAGCGCGCCGCGCGCCTCGAAGGTCGAGTGCACCGGCGGCGGAAGGTGCACCTGCCCGACGCGCGGCTGAAAGGCCAGGATCGGCAGGGCGAAGGGATACGCGGCACCGTCCCACCCGACGACGTCGAGGGGCGTGCTCCGCGTGCGGAACGCGAAGAAGCGGTCGGCGCGCTTGACCCATACGTCACGCAGCTTCTCGTCGATCGGACCGGCGTGCTCGGGGCGGCGGAAGTCGCGGTGCGAGTACGGCGCGTCCATCTTGAGCTGCCCGACGGCGTTCCGGTAGCGCGCGGGCAGGCCCACTCCGCCCTTGCACTCGATCGAGAGCCACGCCTGCGGGTCCCGCTCGTCGGGCAGGAACCTGTGCAGCGTGCCCCTCGGGACGCACACGTAGTCGCCCTCGCCGAAGCGCAGGTCGCCGAAGACCGACCGCAGCGTCCCGCCCCCGCGCAGGACGAAGAACAGGTCGTCGGCGTCGGCGTTCACGAAGTACGCGGCGTCGGGACCCACGGGTCGGACGATGCCGATGACGACGTCGGCGTTGAAGAGCAGCGGCCGGCGCGCCTGCAGCGCGCTCCCGCCCGCCGGCGCGAGATCGAGGCTGCGGTAGCAGCGGCGCAGAAGGCCGGCCGGGGGCGCGGGCGACGGGACCGAGAATCCCCCGGCACCCCCCTCCACCGGCTCGGCCTCGTGCGGGCGGCCCTCGTGGTAGAGAATCGAGAACGCGCCGTCGAAGCCGTCGCGGGTCAAGCACTCCTCGTAGTACAGGGCTCCCCCCGCGGCCCGGAACACGGTGTGAGGCTTGCTCGGCACGCGCCCGACGCAGACCCGGTCCATCATCCGGACTTCCCCTGCCCGGCCTGCTCGCGCTCGATGCTCTCGAAGAGCGCGCGAAAGTTGCCGGCGCCGAACCCGTCGTCGCCGCGGCGCTGGATGATCTCGTAGAAGAACGGTCCCGCTTCGGGGCTCGCGTGGGCGGCCGCCGAGTCCTTCAGGAAGATCTGGAGCAGATACCGCCCCGCACCCTCGCTGTCGACGAGGATCTCGAGCGCGCGCAGCTCGTCGAGGGGCTCCTCGAGCGCGCCCACCCCGCGCGCCTGCAGCCGCGCCGGGAGCCGCGCGTAGTAGGCGGGCGGCGTGGGCATGAAGGCGACGCCGCGCGCGCGCAGTCCGCGCACGGCGGCGACGATGTCCTTCACCGCGAGGGCCACGTGCTGCACCCCGTCGCCCCGGTGCTCCTCGTGAAAGACGTTGATCTGCGATGCGGTGAAGTTGGGACGGCTCGGCTCGTTGTTGGCGAGCTTGACGCCGCTCGCCGGGTCCCACATGACGACCGAGCGCAGGCCCGAGCCGTGCTCGTCGACCCGCCGCGCGACGTCGTCGGTGTGGAACGCAATCTCCCAGAAGCGCTCGAACCCGAGCACGTGCTCCATCCAGAGCAACGCCGGCGCCATGGTCTCGAAGTTGCTCGTGACGTGATCGAAGGCGGCGAGGCCGAACGCGTTCGATCCGCCGCGCGGCGCCGCGTGGACCTCGAAGCCGGGGTAGAGAGGGTACGCGCCAGCACGCTCGACGAAGCGGAACGTCGTGTCTCCGAACGGCGTCGTGACGAGGAACGTCCGGAACCGGCCGGCCGGTCCCTCGGTCGTGCGGACGTCGTGGACCGGCGTGCCGCCCCGCTCCTCGAGGAGCGCGAACGCGCGCTCGATGTCGCTCACCTCGAAGACGACGCTCCCGACGCCGTCGGGGTGCTTCTCGAGGTACCTGTGCGCCCTGCCTCCTCTACCCCGCGGGCTCGAGCAGATGACGCGGCAGGCGCCGGCCTCGAAGACGAGCGCGTCCTGGCGACCGCGCTGCGCGAGGCCCTCGGAGCTGAGCGCCACCTCGGCGAAGTCGAGCTTCTCGGTGTAGAAGCGCCGGCTGCGCTCGAGATCTCTCACGTAGTAGTGGATCGCCTCGATGCGGCGGATTCCGAGCGCGGGCACGCTGCCCATCGGCTCACAGTGTACCGCCGCCCGCGACCACCGCCTGCTCGATCGCGCCGAAAACGCTGCGGCCGCTCGCGTCGAAGGCCTCGAGCCGGATCGTGTCGCCGGGCTTCATGTACGGGGCCGCGGGCGCGCCGCCCGCCAGGATCTCGCGCGCCCGGAGCTCGGCGAGGCACGATACCCCGCGCGCCGGGTCGCGGTTCGACACGGTGCCGCCCCCGAGGATCGTGCCGGCGGTGAGCGAACGCGTCCGGGTGACGTGCGCGATCAGATCGAAGAAGGAGAAGTGCATCTCGGGACCCGTCTCGAGGTCGCCGATGCGGGCGCCGTTGTAGGTGCATGAAAGACGCAAGAAGGCCCGCCCTTGACGGTAGGCGTCTCCCAGCTCGTCCGGCGTCACCGCGAAGGGCGCGAACGCCGTGGCGGGCTTGGAGACGAAGAAGCCGAACCCCTTCTTCAGCTCGGCCAGCACGAGGCCGCGGTACGTCACGTCGTTGGCGAGCAGGAAGAGGCGCACGTGGGGGAGGCTCGGCTCCCCGGGCCTTGCGGACGAGCACGACGTGGTTGAGGTATGCGGACCCGTCGACCCACTCGTACGCCCTCGGAAGAGGCGCCGCCGACGCCGACCCGTCGACCGGCAGCCGCTCGCCCTCCCCCTGCTCGAGCCTCTCGGCGAGCGCCCGCAGCGACCGCTCGCACCTCGGCCACTCCTCGAGCGCCCGCTGCAGGGTCGGCGCGATGGCGCCCGCGGGCGCGTACGCGAGACCCGCGCGATCGATGACGACCAGGGCGCCGTCGCGCGAACCGTCTGCGAGAGTGGCCAGGCGCATCGTCCCTCCTTCGAGGTAAGCTTGGTGATGGCCGATTCGGCAGCGAGGGTTCCGGCGCATCTGCGCCGGTTCGTCGTCCAGCAGGACTACTCGCAATATACCGCGATCGATCAGGCGGTGTGGCGGTTCGTCCTGCTGCAGATGCGGTCGCGCCTGGTGCATACGGCGCACCCGGCGTACCGCGATGGCCTCGCCGCCACGGGCTTGTCGATCGACCGAATCCCGGGCATCGACGAGATGAACGAGCGGCTCGCGCGCTTCGGCTGGAGCGCCGTGTGCGTGGACGGCTTCATTCCGCCGCGCGCGTTCCAGGAGCTGCAGGCTTCCTCGATCCTGCCCATCGCCGCCGACATCCGGAGCCGGGCGCACCTCGCGTATACACCGGCCCCGGACATCATCCACGAGGCGGCCGGGCACGCGCCGATCCTGCCCGACGCGGTCTTCGCCGCGTACCTGCGGCGCATCGGAGAGCTCGGCAAGAAGGCCTTCACGGTCCCGGAGGAAGAGCGCGTCTTCCGCGCGTTCTACTCCCTCAGCGAGGTGAAGGAGGACCCCGCGGCGACGCCGGAGCAGGTGAGCGCCGTGGAGGCGGAGCTGAGGTCGGCCCTCGCGGGGGCGGCCGAGCCCAGCGAGGCGGCGCTTCTCTCGCGCCTCTACTGGTGGACGGCGGAGTACGGGCTCATCGGTCGGCCGGACGACTACAGGCTCTACGGAGCGGGCCTGCTCTCGTCGCTCGGAGAGAGCCACTCCTGCCACGACCCCGCGGTCCGCAAGATCGTGCTCGACGAACGCTGCGTCGACACGCCGTACGACATCACGCGGCCGCAGCCGCAGCTCTTCGTGGCCCCGAGCTTCGGCGCGCTCCACGACGTGCTCGACCGGGTGGCGCGCACCCTCGCGGTCGAGACCGGGGGGCCGATCGCGGTCTCGCGGGCGCAGCGGAGCGGCGAGCTCGCGAGCGTCCGCTTCTCCTCCGGGGCCTGGGTCATGGGCGTCGTCCGGGACGTCGGGCCCGGCCTCTCCGCCCCGGCGTACCTACGCATCGAGGGGCCCGTGGCGTTCGCGTGGGACGGGGTCATCCCCGAGGGGCTCGCGCCTTTTTCCGGGCTCGGAGACCATTGCGTGCTGACCGGCCGGCTCGACGACGGCACGGCGATCGAGACCGCGAGCGACGCGACTCTCGCGGCGCGCCTCGACCGCGCGAGCGGCCGGCACCGCCTCCGGCTCGACACGGGCGCCAGCGTCGAGGGCCGCGTGCTGCGCATCGCGCGGCATCCCGACGGGCGCCTCATGCTGGCGGAGATCGGCGCGGCGCGCCTCACGCTCCCCGGCGCTGCCCCCCGCGACGTCGAGCGCTACCTGCTGCTCGCCACGGGCGACGTCGTCACGGCGCACGCGGGCGCGGTGGACGCGCGCTACCACGCCGACACGCGGTTCTCGCCGGTGCGCGTTCCCCGGCCGTTCCGGGCGAGTGGCTCCTCCGGTGGAACCTGCTCGAGAGCCTCGTGAAGCGGGCGCCCGCCGGCGCGCTCGCGGCGACGCTGCGGGCCGAGCTCGAGCGCCTCGAGGTGGCCCTCGATCGCAAGCAGCCGATCGCGTCGGGGCTGCGTTACCTCGCCTCGACGGGCCCGGTGGCCCCGCCGCCGCCCTAGCCGCCCGGCTCTCGCTTACCCCTTAGGGTGCGTCGGGTTGCCGGTCGGGCGCGGCCTTCTGGAACGCCTCGAGCTTCATCGCTGTCTCATACGCGCCGACGACCCGGTGGCACCCGCCCAGATCCACGCCGAAGCGGCGCGCGGCGTCCACCTGCGGGACGAGAAACACGTCGGCCGCCGTGGGCGCGTCGCCGTACGCATACGGACCGCCGGCGCCCGCCTTCGCGCCATCCGCCATCGCGCGCTCGAACGACGCGAGACCGCGCCCGACGAAGTGACGTTGCCACGCCCTCTGCCCCTCCTCGTCGTGACCGAGCTCGGCGAGGTGCTGCAGAACGCCCGTGTTCTGGAGCGGCTGCGTCCCGCTGTTCACGATCTCGACGAGCGCCCGGACGCGCGCGCGGGCGTGAGGGTCGGGCGGGTAGAGCCGGGGCGCCGGCGAGAGGTCGTCGAGGAGCTCGACGATGGCAACCGACTCCACGTAGAGGGCGCCGGCGAGCGCCAGGCACGGCACGAAGGCCGTGGGGCTGCGCGCCCTGTGGGCGTCCGCCCGCTGCTCGCCCTTCTGCAGGTCGACGGCGACGTATTCGTACGGGAGGTCCTTGAGGGCCAGCGCGATCCGCACGCGGTGCGACGACGACGACCGCCAGTAGCCGTAAAGGGTGATCCGGGGCACACCGGGAGTGTACGCGCTCCGCGGTCAGCGCTCTTCTCGGCGAGCACCCAGTGAACGTGGGGTCCGGGGGACCACGAGGCCGTAGTTGGCGTCAGTGGCGCGGCGGACGGTGGAGGCGACGACGCGGATCGCCCGGGACAGGAGCGGTAACGCGACTCGTATGTCATACGGGAGGGCGGGCCAGTCGTCTCTCCCAGCACTTCACCGGCGCATGCGTCCGGGTATGAAACATGCTGTGTGCGCAAGGAAACTGGCATGCGCAGTCTGGCGATCTGCCTGCTTGTTTTCTTGGCTGCTTGCATGCCCCCGGCGCGGCATGACGACATCTTTGGTGGATGCAAGAAGCTGCCCTTCGGCGCCCTGTCCTGTAGATGCACGCCCTTGGCGGCTGGTTCCGATGGATGCGTCAGTCTCGATCAGACAACGATCTATCCGGTTGGGTGCCTCATCGTAGCGCCGGACATCATGTGCGCGTGTACACCATCTCGTGACGGTCAGCTCGCCTTTGCGTGCAACCCATAACGCGGCCAGACGCTCTGTGGGGGGCACGCCCTGGCGTGCCGTCGGGCTTCGGGTCGGGGCCCTCACCCCTTGAACGTCGACGGCCCCCGATCGCCGAAGGGCTCGTCGCGCTCGCGGACGGCCTCTTTGAAGCCCGCTTCCGCCGCGCGACGCTGGAACGCGTACCCCTCCTTGGTGTGCCGGGCGACGCCGTCCATCAGCGTCCCGAGGATCTGCGTCGTGTGCAGGCCCTGCGCCATCACCGTCTGGTTGACGAGAAGCTTCATCATCACGAGCTGGTTTATCGGAACGCGCGCGATGCGCTCGAGCAGGATCTCGAAGCGCTCGTCGAGCTTGTCGCGCGCGGCGCACTCGGTCGCGAGCCCCCACGCGACGGCCTCCGCTCCGCTCAGGCAGTCGCCGGTGAAGAGGAGGCGCTTGGTCTTCTCGATGCCGATGCGGTGTGCCCACACGGCGGTCGTCGGCACGCCCCACACGCGCGCCGGCGGGTAGCCGATCTTGGCGACGTCCTCGATGACCAGCAGGTCCGAGCAGAGCGCCATGTCGGTCCCACCGGCGACGCAGAAGCCGTGCACCTTGCACACGACCGGCTTGTCGGAGTGGAACAGCGACATGAAGCCGCGCACGTTGCGGCTCATCATCGCGTAGTCGACCACCGGGTCCCAGGTCCCGCCGGGCAGCGCCGGGTCGAGGTTTGCGCGCTCGACGCTGGCCGCGAGCTCGCGAGGCATCTCCAGCGTGATGCCGTTGCCTCGTTCCGGGCGGTCCAGCGTGATGCGGGCGACACGGCCCGTCGTCTCGTACATCAGCGTGGGGCGGGGCGCGGTCATGGGACGCCCAGTATAGTCGCGCGCGCCGGCCCACGGTCAGCGCGCAGCTGAGCGAGCTGCGGCGCGATTCGCTCCGCGAGCAAAGCGTGGCCGCGCGCGTTGAGGTGGCAACAGGGGTCGGCGCGAACGTCCTCCACGCGCTGATCGGAGAGGATGTCGGCGATGGAGAGGACCTGCAGACCCAAGGCTCTCCCGCACGCAGCAATCGGGTCCTCGACCGCGCTGGGCGCCGCCTCGGCGAGAGGCCGGTCGAGCGGGGTCGCCAGCAGAAGGACGACCCTTCCGCCGTGATCGCCCTGCATCCCGACGATCCGCGGCAGGACGTTGGCGCACATCCAGGCGATCCGATCGTCGTCCGGCCCACCCCGCGGGTCGAAGGGGGCGAGCGCGAGAGCCGCGTACTCGTAAGCCCACGAACGGTGGAAAAGGAAGTCGCCGAGGCCCTGGGAGACGAACGGCAGGACGGGCACGCCCGCGGCGTCGATGACGCGGCCCCGCGCGTCGTAGGCCGTGTCGCCCACGACCGTGTAGTGCTTGCGCGCATCCCAGAGCTCCCAGACCGCGATCTCCGGCCGGCTGACCGGGATCGTCTCGCGCGCGGTCGCCCACAGCTGCTCCGGCCCGTAGCCGGGTTGCGAGAAGTCATCCGAGCAGCGGGCGCCCTGCGACGCTTCGAGCCGGACCTCCACCTGGTGCGGCAGCGCGAGGTTTCGCTCGTTGCCCTCCCCATAGGTGATCGAGGATCCGTAGAAGGCGATCGTGGGGACGCCCGGCCTGCGCGCGGAGCACGGTGCGTAGAACCGGGGGTTGGGAAAGAGAACGATACCGTCCGGCGTAACCCGGTAGCCGTTCACCTTGGCCTTGTGCACCACCAAGACCCGGGGCGGAGCACCCGCGACCCTCGCCCAGAGCTCCACGAGGGCGAAGGCGGCGAGGAGAGCGGCGACCGACCCCACGACCGCCCGAAGAACGCGCCTTCCCATCACACGAGCCGCGCGACGTGCTCGAGCGCCCGCACCTGGTCCGGCGTGATCCCCGTGCCGTGGTACGAGAGGTACCGGCCGCGCGCCGTTCGCCGGAAGTAGCGCGCGGGCGGGCTCGCCGACAGCTCCAGCTCCAGCCACGGCTCGCCGGCCCGCAGCAGCACCGCCACGAACCTCGCCTCGTCGAGCTGCTGGATGCCGTCGAGACGCAGCTCGAGATCCGCAAGAGCGATGCGATGGCCGCGGCGAAGCTCGAAGACGGCGTCGAGCGGGACCGGTTCGGGCTGCGGCGGGGGACTCGTCGGAAACGGGGCGACGAGCTCCGCCGGGTCGCGCCAGAACGGCGAGGCGCGGGCGGCGGCGGGGTCGTGGCGCACCCCCATCATGAAGCGGAGCTTCGACTCGTGATCCATGAGCGCCGAGAGGGCCGCGAGCAGCGGCTCGTCGGGCACGAAGCGCCCGTCGATCGCGGCGTCGATCGCCTGAGCGAGGGCCTCGGCGTCGTGCGGCGCCACGATGCACGTGCGCCCCGAGCGCGCCATGAGCATCTCGCACATCGGGTTCGGTGTGACGACGAGCCGCTTGCGATTGCGAAGGGCGTCGGCGACGCGGATCCCGCCTCGCATCATCTGCTCGCTCTTGGCCGCCTTGGTGGCGATGAGCACCGTGTCGCACGATGCATACGCCTGACGGTACGCGGAGGAGAAGCAAGGGCCCCGGAGGGTACATTCCAGGCGCACCGCGTTGGGCTCCGCCATCGCGACGGCTTGCTCGTTGCGGAGGGAACCCTTGCCCTTGACCCAAGCGCGGTCGGGCACATGGAAGGTGAGATGGGGGCGCCTGCGGATCACCTCACGCAGCAGGTCGAGGTCGTCATCGCCGCCGAGCGAGACGAACACGTCGCGGTTGGCCGGGCCGGTGAGGGACCGCGGCTCGGCGCCAACGTCGAGCTGCGCGCTCACGGGGAAGAAGTACAGATCGTCGGGCGGGTAGTGCGTCAGGTCGGCGACCTCGCTCACCTGGTTCCACAGCTCGAAGAAGACGTGATGGCTGGCGAACCTGCGCGCCAGGGCTACGAGCACGGCCGCGTGCGGGTCGAGGCCGCGGGCCGCGAGCAGGAGCTTCTTCTCGTCGAGCCGCAGCCGGCGCTCGGCGACGAGACGGTCCAGCTCGAGCAGACTCGGCGCGTGCCGCGTCGCATCGAGGTAG